>Ga0316207_10002976_pt1 | contig 16427 bp, 14 predicted proteins | sample 6weekpyrite_MG_FD_204943 | JGI IMG/M metagenome (GOLD analysis project Ga0316207, IMG submission 204943) | Microbial mat bacterial communities from mineral coupon in-situ incubated in ocean water Damariscotta River, Maine, United States -... | ecosystem: Environmental > Aquatic > Marine >...
GTTCCCGGAAAGTTATCATCGCGAGTTGAGATATCAATGGATGTAGGATTACTGAAAGCCTTTGTTGAAGTCTATCGATCACGGCATTTTGGCCGCGCTGCCAATAACCTGTTCATTAGCCAGTCGGCTGTGAGCGCACGTATCAAACAACTGGAAGACGAGCTGGGCACGCGGCTGTTTACCCGCGATCGAAATAACATTGAGCTAACGGCTGCTGGTAAAAAATTTCTCAACTATGCAGAGAACCTGCTCACCACCTGGAACCGTGCCAAGCAGGAAATTGCGATTCCTGAAGGCGTGGAGACGCTACTGAATATTGCCGCGCTGCCCAGTATCTGGGACATTCTGATGGAAGACTGGCTGAGCTGGCTATACACCCATGATGAATCCATTGCACTGCAAACCAGTGTGATGCGTGCGGATTCAGTTATTCGCAACCTGCTTGATGGTACGCTGGATTTAGGCGTGGTATTTGATCCACCGAAAACCCCGGAGCTACTTATAAAAGAGCTGATGCCGGTACCCCTCATTCTGGTTTCCAGTGAGCCCGATATATTAGCCACGAAAGCGGTAACGACAAATTATATTTTTGTCGACTGGGGAACCTCGTTTAGTATGATTCACGCGCGCCAGTATCCGGAAATTCCGCCACCCAGACTCAGAGCGAGTATTGGGCGAATTGCGCTGGGGTTTCTAAACAAATTTGGCGGCGCGGCCTATTTGCCGGAGGCAATGGTCGCCGATCAGTTAGGGGTTCGTCTGTTTAAAGTGGCAGATGCGCCGATCATTAATAAGGAAGCGTATGCGGTGTATTCACCATCCAGTGTTAAGCTGGAAATCATTGAGCAGGCACTGAGCTGGTTTGACAGACCGGCTTGAGCCAGGCCTGCCAAACAGATATTTCAGTTAGAACATACCGTCAAAGCTACCGCCATTAATCAGACGATCCAGCTCACGCTCTTCCCTTAATTGCTCAAGGCGACGACGCGCATCCGGGTAGCTGACCGTTTCGCTCAGTTTTAATTCAAGTTCTTCGATATCATCTGATATTTCACCATCTGCTTCAAAGTCATCGTCATCAGTCACTTTTTTGGCCATAACATCAAATCTCGCTAAAGGTGTTATTTTACAAATATAAGAAAACGCGAATATTGATCAGCTTTCACTCACAGTAAAGTTAAATATTTTGATCGTAACGATCAAAATTTCAGATCGTAAAAACCAATCTCTTCAGCTTACTTAATAGCAGAAATTTTTCGAGTTGTTGAAGTTTTTTAGCAAAGGATAGTTAATAATTTATACAGCTCGACACAGGCAAATCTGCCGAGCTCAAACCACCCCGAAAGAGCAGTTGATATTCGCCATCACACGCCTGCTTTTCAAACCCAAGCTTCAGCAGCAGGGCTAACATTTTATAAGAGGCAGGTGCGCAACGCGCGTATACATCCTGCTGTATATAGTGCCCAAGAGCAGATTCCAGTACCTGCCTGGCATAACCCAGCCCCTGAAATTTTTGCGCCACTGACAGGGCATAAATTTCGATACCGCCACTTGGCAAACCGGCATCCGCTACGATTAACAATGCCACGCGTTTAGATTTAACACGATATATCAGGGCGTGAGCATGACGTTTATCCAGTAGATTTTGCTGCGTGATAATTGATCTCACTTCCTGCTGCATAAAGCGCACGAGCTGATCATTACTGGCGTTAAATGAGTAATGACCCTTTCTCGCACCATAGAGCAGACACGAAGCAATAAAACCCATATCTCCAGATGTAGCAATCTGTTGCTCGAGCATAGCTATTACCGTGTTTAAATTAGACGCTATGCTAAAGACAATCAGCGGCTCGGTCTAATCATTAAATACGATGAGCACCATTAAATTTATAAATCGCTTTTTTATAACCTGAAAACAGTCTGCCAGATTAAGAAGAATCGAACATGTTGAATCCGCTTAATGCATTTAAAAAATGCTAAGATGTCAGCACACAAATTCTTAACATCAAATAAAACCCATCTATGTTTGTCATCGCTATTTCAATTTTTTCACTTTTGCTCAGCACTGCCGTTCTTCTACTCGGCATTGGCTTACAGGGTTCTTTACTGGGCTTGCGTGCGGGCGTTGAAGAATACTCCATTGCCACCACCGGCATTGTGATGTCATCCTATTTCATTGGCTTCGCTATTGGCAGCATTTACAACCCGCGCGTTATTCGTAACTACGGACACATTCGCTCCTATGCCGCTATGGCCACACTGGCATCAGCCGCCGCCATTGCCTACCCACTGAATACCGATCCCTGGTTCTGGACCTTACTTAGAATTATTACCGGCATCAGTGTTGTCGGTATGAATATGATTATTGAAAGCTGGCTTAATTCACTCGCCAGCAACACCATGCGCGGAAAATTCTTCGGTGTGTATATGATTATCACCCTGCTGTCGATGGCCATTGGCCAGCATCTTTTAAGGCTGGGAGAGGTCGCCAGTTATGAGCTGTTTGCAATGACCACCATCTTAATCTCACTGGCGCTAATACCTGTCGTGCTGACCCGAATTCCCCAACCGGAAATTAGTGACCCCAAACAGTTAAAACTCAGACGTTTATTTAGTCTTTCACCTCTCGGCGTGGTTGGTACATTGTCGGCTGGTATGATTACGGGTTCGTTCTGGGGTATGGGCGCTGTTTATGCCGCGCTTATAGGGCTGGATGAAACAGGTATTGCCTGGCTAATGAGCCTGATTATTGTGGGAGGAGCCACCTTGCAATGGCCGCTGGGTCGATTGTCCGACACCATAGATCGACGAACCGTCATCCAGTTTAGCGCCTTCGCCGGTGCTACACTGGCTATCATCAACAGTATGATCAGTATAAACAGCAGCTGGCTGTTTTATCTAACATCATTTTTATTCGGTGGCTTTGTCTTTATTTTTTATGGCTTAAGCGCGGCACATGTAAATGATCGTATTGATGCCGACCACAGTCTCGAAGCTGCACAGGGTCTGTTACAGGTGTACGGTATCGGTGCTATTCTTGGCCCCTTACTCACCGCTTTGGCCCTGAACCATTTCGGCCCGCAAGGCATGCTTTATTTATTTGCAATTATTATGTTTGCACTCGGGATGTTTACTATACACCGCATGCATCAGAGTTCCGCACCACCGCCGGAAGAACAAACTGAATTCATCCTGCTCAACAGAACCTCTCCCGTTGCGCTGGAAATGAGTGGCTTGGACGAACATGCAGATCACGATAATGAGAAGGCTCCAGAAGAATAAAACGCTTTGTGATGCGCAGCAACTTTACGACTTATCGGGTAGATCGCTGATCTCTGCCGATCTGTTTCTGCTTCAGTTGCTCGACATTTTCGATTAATGCATCCACCGTTTCTCTAAGCAGGTCAAGCTCTTCCACTGTCAAATCATTCATCTGCTCCAGATTATATTCAATGGTTTCAATAATACGTTTATGAGGCCTCAACATCGGGCGCATAAAATAGGTAGTAATTGATGCGACAATTGTGCCGAAAAAAAGCATCGAGCCTAGCACTATCCAGATACCTCCCAGCAATAGAGCAACACCTGTTTTCGGTGTATCGGCAATACCCGCAGTTGAAAAAGCTGCAACACCCCAGTATAGGGCCGCAGCAAAAGAATTAATGTGAGACACTGTTGTCTGGCTTTCAAAATAATAAATAGCCGCTGAAAAACACAGCCATAACGATATCAGCAGAACAATCATTTTTATGAATGGCGTATGCGTCAGCACATCACTAATAAAACGCTTTAAGCGCTCTCGCTTTTTTCTATGCAGTCGTGTTTTCATTTAAAACCTCACAAGAAAAAATTTAATCGAAACAAACATCAGGCCGCTAGATAAATTTTATTATGACGCACTAACCACTTCTCTATTTCTACTGCGACCAGCACCAGTGAAGAAATCATAAAACAGATCACCAAATCATAAAGAGGCAATGCCTCGGTATGAAAAATATCATTTAGCTGTGGCGTATAAATAACCATCATTTGTAATGCCACTGTCAGCAGTACAGCACCTAACATCGGTTTATTGCTGAGCAAGCCTGTTGTAAATATCGAGGCAGTATCGCTGCGTACAGCTAGAGAATGAAATAACTGAGAAAGTGTTAATACGGTAAACACAATGGTTTGCCAGTAACTAACATCCCTGGAGATTGCCCATGCCAGTGAGGCGATGGATAGTCCACCTACAAAAAAACCAACCCATAGAATATGCTGCCACATGCCATGGGCAAATATACTTTCTTCCGGTGGTCTGGGTGGGCGCTGCATGATATTTTTTTCTGCGGGCTCTGCCGTAAATGCCAGGCCCGGCAAACCATCAGTAACCAGATTGATCCATAAAATATGAATAGGCAACAAAGGGATTGGCAAGCCCATAAATGGTGCGAGAAACAATGTCCATATTTCACCTGAGTTTGAACTCATTGTATCCTTGATAAACTTACGAATATTATCAAAAATACGTCGGCCGAACCCAATGCTTTCAACAATCGTACTAAAGTTATCATCCAGCAAAACCATATCGGCGGCCTCACGCGCGACGTCCGTACCCTTCATACCCATGGCCACACCAATGCTGGCTCGCTTTAATGCGGGTGCATCATTCACGCCATCCCCTGTCATGGCAACAAACTCACCGTTTGTTTGTAGCGCTTTTACAATACGTACTTTCTGCTCAGGATTTACCCGCGCATACACATGCAGCTGTTCAACTTTTTTTGCAAACTGTTCCTCACTTAATTTGGCCAGTGCATCACCCGTTATAACTTCTTTTTTATGCTGACTAATACCCAGACGCTTCGCAATGGCCATCGCCGTGCCCGGGTGGTCACCCGTAATCATCACGGGTGTAATGCCTGCGGTTATACAGTCTTTTACTGATTGTTCCGCTTCTTCACGCGGAGGATCCATTAAAGCGACCAGACCCAGCAAAGTGAGTTCCTGCTCTACCGACTCAGCCGTTATACTCGTGGGGATTGTGGGAAATTCGCGACGCGCGATAGCCAGTATTCGGTATCCCTGATCTGCCATTTTCTCAGCTTCCTGCAACATCTGAGCTTTATCAAAAGTTGCCACACCCTGCTCTGTCAACTGGTTGACACAATATTCCAGAACCTGCTCTGGCGCACCTTTAACATAGGCGATAATAAATTTTTCATGCTGGTGCAGCGTGGTCATTCTTTTGCGTTCACTGTCGAATGCCACAACGGCAATACGTGGCAAAGCGCTTTCCAGTTCACTTTTTTTATAATCGACATTTTCAGCCGCTTCATAAAGTGCGAGTTCTGTCGGTTCACCGGTAACAACACCGTCAGTTTGCGTGACATCATTATTCAATGCCATTGCATGCGCTAGCTCGGTCGATTCAGTGCTCGTAATGGCATCACGCAGACTGTCATACTGCTTGCCAGCAACCATCACTTTTTCAACTGACATATGGTTCTGTGTCAGCGTTCCGGTTTTATCCGAGCAGATATAAGTAATAGATCCCAGCGTTTCTACTGCGGGCAGGTTACGGACAAGGGTGTGATGCAAAATAAGTTTACGTGCACCAAAAGCCAGTGAGAGTGTAATCACAGCCGGTAAGGCCTCGGGAATTGCCGCCACCGCCAGACTGATTGATGTAAGTAGCATGAGCAATAATGGCTGGCCCTGTAAAACACCCGCGACAAATACCAGCAAACAAATGGCCAATACCGCCAGAGCCAGATACCGACCAAACTTTGCCAGGCGAACCTGCAACGGTGTTTTTACATCTTGTTGACCCAGCAAGAGTTCTGCGATTCGCCCAATTTCAGTCTGTTGTCCGCTTGCAACAACGATTCCCTGGCCTCGGCCCCGTGTGACCATACTGCTTTTATATGCCATATTGGAACGGTCACCCAGAGGCAGATCTGCTGCAGTCAGCGCATCTGTTTGCTTGCTTACAGACTGCGACTCACCGGTGAGGCCTGATTCATCCAGTTGTATATCTTCACAATTTACCAGACGTAAGTCTGCTGCAACAACATCACCCGCCTCTAACACCACCATATCACCCACAACCAGATCGGCAGCGGCAATGCTGACTAGCTGCCCGTCACGCATCACCTGTGCATTAGGTGCGGCCATTTCACGCAAGGCCTCAACCGCACGTTCAGCTCGATATTCCTGTACGGTACCGATCACCGCATTGAGAAAAACAATCACCAGTATGGCAATCGTGTCCTGCAGTTCGCCAATGAAGCCGGATATCAGTGCCGCAACGAGCAGCACAAGAATCATAAAATCTCTGAACTGATCAAACAGCATAATGAACAAAGAGCGATGCCGAGCCGTCGGAATAACATTAGCACCCTGTTCAGCTAATAATGCGTTTGCAGCAGGTGATGTTAAGCCCGTCGTTGCAGAATTAAGCTGACGTATGATTTCTTCAGTGCTGAATGTATGCCATGGCGACTGCGGCATGTTCAAACGCCTGCAAACAGATAAATCAGCGACATGGTCAACAATGCAATCAGTAATGTCTGTATGCCACTGCGTAACCAGGAAATTTCAGAGATACGCCCCAGAAAGACGCCGAGAAAAAATATGAGTGACAGGGCCACAAGAATAGATACATAGAGCGGCGATATTGGCATTACCAGCCCTGCATTTGCCATTAGCACAGGAGAGATAATGAGCAATGAGATAATCAGCGGCGATGAGCCGTTCACCAGTGCAATCAGAACGGGTACCCAACGGGCGGCCTGGCTATGTGCGCTCTGCTGCAAATCGCTAAGCATCGCATTTTCGAGTTTACCCAGGGCATGGCGATGCTCAGCCTGCTCACTCACGTAGGCGCTACTCACACCACTCACACCTAACGCAATCGCCGCACCAAGACAGGCATTAATGATGATCTGTAAATTTGAATCCGTACTGATAATAAAACCCATAATGAGTCCTAGCATAGTCAGCGCACCATCAAAACCATTCACCACAAAATAACGTCTGACGATTCCGTGGCTACCGGTTATTTTGAGAAAAAAATGCAGCTGTCTAAACGGACTCACAGAATTATATTTCCGCTATAAAGAGTAATTAGCTCTCTGTTGATGAAGTAACCGGCTTACTTTGTACTTCTACAATATCAATACTATGCAGAGAGCCACTCATATCGGTAATGGCTGACTGAATGTTACTAAAATTGATATCACGACCTTCAATCTCAATCTGCACCGTTTCAGTATTTTCATCTACTTCAAGCACCGTTATCACCACATGATAATCATCACCAACGTCTGCCAGACTGTTGGCAAACTCGAGCGCGTTAGGCTGATGTGGCTTGAGCACATCCAGCACCAGTCGTTTTAATAAGGTCATATTGGCATTCCTGAATTTCATAAACTTAAAAACTGGCAATAAATGCTTATGTACTAAAAATTGCCGCGCAAATAAATAACCACCGCCACCGCCACCAGACTCAACAGCCAGAAGCCAATATAAATCATCATTCCGCGTCGTGCTTTCTCTTTCTGATACCAGGTTCTTGGGCTAATACCTTTCATCATAAAGACAACCTTAGTCGCCAGATTCACACATACGATGTTAGCCGCGAGTAGTAAAAGCGCACCCAGTGCCAGCTGATACTGCCCATGCCCCAGCATCAAACCAAAGGTAGCTGCAGGAGGCAGCAACGCCACTGCCACCATCACCCCAACCAGCACACTCGACAAACCGGTGCTCAGCGATAGGGCCGCCGCCGCACCTGAAGCCAGTGCTAATGCCAGTGAATCCAGACCCACGTCTGTGCGCGCTAATAATTCATGGCTTTGAATATCAAATGGCCAGACAATTCCCAGTATAATTGAAAGCGTTATCGACAGGGTCATACCGGCAAGATTGGTTTTTATAGATTTTCGAATCAGATCCAGATCACCCAGTGCTGTTCCCAGGGCCAACGCAAGGTTTGGCCCTAGCAAAGGAGCGATCACCATAGCACCTATAACCACTGCCACGTTATCCTTAATCAGGCCAATCGCCGCTACTACGGTAGACAACACAGCCAGCACCAGAAAATTCGAATCTAGAATAGCATTTTTAGAAACCGAATCATAAAGCGCTTCTCGTGACGTCGAAAGGTGTGTTTTTTTAGATTTTGTTGCCTGCTTGGGGAATGGAAAGGTAGCATCAACGGGAATAACAATCAGTCGAGCATTTGGTTGATTACTTATTACTGTCTGCAGTGCATCAAGTGTGCTCTGCACTGTTTCGTCATTGAGGAGTATACGTATCGCCTGGCGACCATCTTCAGTTTTCTGTGCCAGACGAAAATCAATCGCGTTATTTCTTTTCGCAATATCGGCAACGGCCTCAGTAACATTCTCATCAGCGATAACTTCAACAAGCTTCATATAAAAACTCTAATTTATTTGCGAGCATCGCTAGCGATACATTCATGAATGATTTTTTTAAGCTCCGTAGGCATTACAGGTTTACTTAGAATTTTATAAATATGCAGATTCTGCATTTCCTGTTTCTGCTCTGCCTGCCCGTAGCCGGTTGTCATAATAATTTTTATATCTGGCCTTATTTCAAGCAAAGCCTTAATCAGTTGTTTGCCAGTCATTTCAGGCATTGACAGATCGGTGACTACGACATCTATTACAGCCTGATTTTCACGAAATATTTCTAGTGCATCTGAACCTCGATAGCAACTAATCACATTATAACCAGCATTTTTTAATGACTCTGTATAAACCGCTATAATAGATTCTTCATCATCAACAATAAGAATAGTTTTATTTTCAACGTTTGACAATTCTTCCTTAGCCTGCAGCTTCTCAGACAAGGGCATTGATGACAGAGGAAAATAAATACGCATATCAGTTCCGCACCCCAGTTTACTTTCAACCTCTATTGTACCCTGGTGATTCTCGACTACACCATGCACGACAGAAAGCCCCAGGCCCGTTCCCTTACCGACACCTCTGGTGGTGAAGAATGGATCAAACACCCTATCAATTATGTTTTCAGCAATGCCCTCACCATTATCACTAACACTCAACATAACACAGTCAGCAGAATTTTTTCCAAGGCTTGTACAGTCTTCTATTTTTTTCAGATTAACCTCAATCATCCCATTCTGTTCGGGCATTGCCTGGTATGCATTGGTGCACAAATTAATGACTATCTGCTGAATTTTTGTAGTATCGCCAAATATATGAAGCTCATCATCTTCAATATTTTCAACTATCCTGATATTTGAAGGGATAGATGCTCTCAGTATTTTCATTGCATCTTTAACCGCTTGCGAGAGATTTATTATTTCACTGGAATCAGGTGCTTTCTGGCTAAATAATAAAATTTGTTCGACCAGCTTTACCGCGCGTTTTGCTGAAGATAATATATTATTAATCCATTTATCATCATCACCCTTATTATCATTACTCTGTGCGGAGCGCTGGCTTTGTAACATTTCAGTGCTCCCCATAATAATATTAAGTATATTATTAAAATCGTGCGCAATACCCCCTGCCAGCGTACCCAGAGCCTCTATTTTCTGCGAGTGTAATAGACGCTTCTGCGCAATACCTAATTCACTACTGGTTAACTGCAGCTGCTGAGTACGTGACTCAACCAGCTTTTCTAATTCATCATGCGTGCTGACTAATTGCTGATTAATAACTTCGCGCTCTCTTACGACAGCGTTAAGTAAGAGGATCGTAATAGACACTGTGGCAATAAATAGCTGTAACTGTAAGAGTGATATATCCGCAGAATAATCTGCAAAAGGGCCAAAGCCGAGAGCCGTAGAGTAAATAGCCAGAACCCCCAGAAGTAACACCGAGAACAGAGATATACTCGTGCCGAGTCGCAGAATACTCCAGATAAGCACGGGTAAAGCAATATACAGTGGTAATTGATACGCCGTATCAAACGGCAGCAGATTAAGCCCGGTTAATAGAATGGCCAAATAGACCAGCAGGTATACCAGGAACTCCGGCCAGCTAAAAACACGCTGGTATTGATAGCCCGAAAATAAATGCAATAGCAGAGGTGCGATGACCAGAATACCGACAGCATCTCCAATACACCAGGTCGCCCAGGTGTAAAGAAATGCATGCCAGTCAATAAAATTGGCAATGGCCAGTGAGGAGACTCCAAATGTTGCACTAATTGCACTACTCAGCAACACTCCATAAAAAATAAACGTGGCCATGTGACTGCTGCTGGCCAGTGGATATACCGAGCCGGTAAAACGACGAATTAGATATGCACCGACGAGTGTCCCGATAACATCACCGAAGCCATTTAAAGTACCACTAAACAGCGCCCTGACTATGTTATAGCTTGAATCAAAATCGATATAAGCCCACACATTTCCCAGAAAAGCCCCTAGCCATATACCCGGCCATATCCAGTAACCACGTAACAATACAGCGACAAGAATAACCCCGGAAGGAATCCATACCGCGCTCACGTTCCCCGGAGGTATCGACAACAGCTGACCGACATGTGCAGCCAGGATATAAATAACAGCCAGCGCTAGCATTTCAGTCAGCTGCCTGGGTTTACTGGGTGATGCCATGGATAAGGGCTCTAGCTCAATACTGCCGGTGAGTGGCTGTTTATTCATATTTGAAAATTATAGTTATAAAAACACTTACGTTTAATAAGTATATATGTGTTTCAAGCCTTAAGCGATATACCCCACAGATCTGACAAAAAAAGTTCTAGTCAGCACGCTCAAACAGGGTGACAGCTACAACACGTAGAGCAGCACCGTGACATAGTGGCAAATGCTACCTGCCAGCACAAACAGATGCCAGATTCCGTGAAAATGTTTTTTTGAATCATAGGCGTAAAATATTATACCAAAGGTATAAAACAGGCCTCCCGCCAGCAACCACCAGAAACCCTGCAACGGCAATGACTGTAATAATGGTTTCAGGGCAACCAGACAGATCCAGCCCATTAACAGGTATATCACCATTGACCAGATGCGTTTTTTCTGTGGAATAAATTCCTGCAGCATTCCCAGCAGAGCCAGCCCCCAGACAATACCGAAAATTGACCAGCCCCATGCGCCATTCAGTGTCACCAGTGTAAAGGGCGTATAGGTACCCGCAATCAGCAGGTAAATGGCCAGGTGATCAAGTCGTTGCAGGAAGGGTTTGGCGTTACCACGGACACTATGATAAAGAACGGAAAACAGATAGAGAAGAAACAGGCTGGCACCATAAATACTGAAACTGACAATTTTCCAGGGGTCACCCTGCAAGGCAGCAAAGACGACCAGTACCACACAACCCGCTAATGCTGCAACGGCACCCAGCAGATGAGAGATACTGTTAAAACGTTCGCCCTCATACATAGACAGATACCCTGTTAGAAACTAACATCCAGGCGCACTCAGCACGTATTAACTGTAATGACTGAATATATATGATGAAGCGTTTTAAGCACCCGCTTCGTCTGTATCATCTATTTCAGTAACCTGTTTCTGATGCTTTTTTGACGTAGATGGTTCACTTCGCGGCCAGGCACCAAAAGGATAAGGCTGCTCATCACTATTAAAAGTGAGAAACTGGATAATCTGGTAAATATAGGTGGCTATACTCTGTCCCAGTTTATGCAGACGAGGATTAGTTTCACCGGTAAACAGTTTAAGTAAAAACTGAAAAATCACGACAGCGAATAATACAAATTCAGCCAGACTATAAAACAACGAGAACATCAACATGTATAAACCACGCATCCAGGTCGACTGTTCTTTAAGATTATCAGTAAACTCGTTACTCATCTTGATTAACTCCTTCTAGTTAATGGAATGCTTAAACTGACTGTATTATGCGGCTCGGACAAGTTCGGCCCTCTATATATACAAAGTCATATCACTTAATTGTTAAAAACCATATTTAAAACGCTATGTATTTTCCGATGTTGCTTTCGGCCTGCTAATTACATGGAGTGGTCTGATAAAAATTCAAGCCTGCTTGATATTCGTACCAAACCAGAACTCGATACTCTTGCTGAGAAACTCATCGAAACGCATGTAATGCGAACCATCGCAGGAGAAATTTAACCCCACCATACCATTTATAATGTTCAGAGAACCGGCACGCAGATAAATATTTTCATCTGCAAACCTTAGCTGACGGAACATTTCGAAAACAGGCATTATCTGATCTACGGGCACAATCGCTCGCTCATGGTAGCCATGCCTTGGATACGCCAGACAGATGTCAGGATCTATAATTTCATCAAAACTCAATATTCTGTAGCTAAATGGGTCATCCACCATCCAGATGGTTGCACGGCTACTTGAGAAATGCAGTTTGCCATGAAATACCCCATGCTCACTGATCAGTTCACTCATAATAGGAATAACTTCATCCAGGTGCCTGTCCATCTGGCTTTCTGCACGTTGCTGGTTAAACACCACACTACGAATGGCCGGATCACCTTTTACCTGTCTCCAGTTATCTGGTTCACGGTAACGCTCATGAATACCGGGTAGTTCACGCAAGTCAAAGTCGGCACCCAGAAAGCCAACACGCTCACCCTTCTCATTACGCATAACCTGAATCGCGGTCAGTGACGGACGTTTTTGATTTCTGCTGATATAGGCTTCTGACAACTTAAAATCCGTTGTCCCAATAATGCCTTTCATATAGGGCCGATCCATTCGATTTCGCCCAAAATACGCCGCATCTGCACCCTCAGAAATAATATTTTTTGTCAGCTGAACTCCTTCTGAATCCAGTACATATAAATGTTTACAATAGGACAGTCCGGGCAAGGCCGCACTTAATAAAGCATGCAGCTGATCCTGATCAGCCAGCACTGGCACGCATTTCACGGCCAGTTTATACAGTTTACCTGCCAGTATTGCCGTGAGCTTTTCACGCTGCACCCGAATCGCATCTTTTAAACTATCAGTCATTTTGTATCCTTAAATCTCCTGTATACACTCTGTTACAACAATAATCGTGAAAACAGAGCCGCTTTATAATACATTAAACGGGGCGCTAGACGCAGCCCGACTTTAAAACACGAGAGAGAAGCACATTGGATTTTACCTGGATTGCCATCAACCATACGGTTACAGCCCTGATAAGCCTGATTTTCCTGCTGGGTTTTGTTGCCAGACAACTTAACCTACCTCCATTAATTGGTTTTCTAATCGCCGGTTTCATTATGAAAGCACTGGGTGTCGAAATGTTCGACGGGCTTGGCACACTGGCAGACCTGGGTATCACACTGCTGCTGTTCACCATTGGCCTGAAACTCGATGTACGCAGCCTGATCAGGCCCGAAATATGGGCTGTATCGAGCCTGCATGTGCTTTTTGTGGTGATTTCATTTGGCACCCTAATGACGATACTCAGCTACATTGGCCTGCCAATGTTCACTGCAATGGATACAAAAACCGCTCTAATACTCGCCTTTGCCCTGAGTTTTTCCAGCACAGTCTTCGCGGTCAAGATACTCGAAGAAAAAGGCGAGCTGAAAGCCAGCCATGGTCGTATTGCGATTGGTATACTCATTATGCAGGATATCTTTGCGGTACTCTTTCTTACCATCACCTCCGGCAAATTGCCTTCACCCTGGGCTATCGCGGTGGTGCTGACACTTTTATTATGCCGCCCACTGTTTACACAAATATTAAAACGCGTTGGCCACGGGGAGCTGCTGGTAATTGCAGGCTTTGTACTTGCCATGGGTGGGGCCACCCTGTTTGAACTGGTCGATATGAAAGCCGATCTGGGCGCACTCGTTATGGGCATGGTGCTGGCACGGCAGAAACGCGCATCAGAAATGGCATCCTCCCTTCTCGCCTTTAAAGATCTTTTTCTGATTGGCTTCTTCCTGAGCATTGGCCTTACCGCAAGTATCAATCTGCAGGTCATCGGTATTGCCTTACTGCTATTATTATTAATGCCATTAAAAGTGCTGATGTTTTACTGGCTACTCACCATATTCAGATTACGCGCACGGACCTCGTTTTTGACCAGTTTAGGTCTCGCCAATTACAGCGAATTTGGCCTGATTGTCAGTGCCCTTGGTTACAACTACGGCTGGCTCAGCAGTGAATGGCTTGGTGTTATAGCGGTTGCCCTGTCATTCACCTTTATCGCGGCATCCCCACTGAATATTTCCAGTCATCAGCTTTACGCAAAAATTGAAAAGTTCATTGTGCAATTTCAGCGCACTGAACGGCTGAGTAGTGAACAGATAATCAGTACAGGCAATGCAGAAATACTGGTATTTGGCATGGGACGAGTGGGTACAGCGACCTATGAAACACTGCATAAAAAATATGGAGACATAGTACTGGGTATCGACAACGACCCGATTGTTGTTGAAAAACACCACAAACGTAAACGTAAGGTAATACATGGTGACGGTACAGACATCGAGTTCTGGGAAAACTTACGTATTGATAAGGTCCGTCTGATTTTACTCGATATGCCCAAACCACGTGAAAACCTGTTCGCCTTCCAGCAACTGGAAGCCTGTGGTTTTACCGGCAAGATTGCCGCCACTGCAAAATACGATGATCAGGTTGAAATGCTGAAAAATGCGGGTGTGCACGCTGCATACAATATTTATGGTGAAGCGGGTGCTGGTTTTGCTAACCATGTATGCGAGCAGCTTAATGACTCTATTCATTTTTCCACCGATAAAGTTGCAATTAACGCCTGAACAACAGCAGCTAATGAAAACGTTGAATGAATAATTTACAAAGCCCACAGGGTGAGTTCACACTGCATCGCTACCCTGCGCAAAAAAATGAAACATTACGCGCCTGGGATGCGGCAGATGAATATCTGCTAGCACATCTAGAAGATGAACAGCGACTGCCGGCTTCAGCAAATATTGCAATTGTGAATGACGCCTTTGGTGCCCTGAGTGTTGCACTCGTAAGATACAGGCCTCAAGTAATATCAGATTCATATATTTCACAGCTGGCCATAGTCGAAAACTGTGCCCGCAACAATATCCCGGCTGAACACATCCGCCTTCAGAATAGTCTTCAGCCTCTCAATGAGATGTTCGACCTTATACTGATTAAGGTGCCTAAAAACCTGGCGATGCTGGAAGACGAGCTGTTTCGACTGCGTGCTCACTGCAATAAAAACACGATTATTCTTGCTGCAGGTATGAGTAAGCACATACACACATCAACGCTAAAACTGTTCGAGCGCATCCTGGGGCCAACCAGAACCACACGTGCACGAAAAAAAGCGCGCCTGATTATTACAGACTTTAACGAGCAGTTAGATCCTGGTGATTCGCCCTACCCTGGCAAGTATATTCTGGATAACACCGGAGAAGCCTATATGAATCATGCCAATGTATTTTCACGTGAAAGGCTTGATATGGGCAGCCGTTTTATGCTTCAACATATACCACAGTCATCAGATTACAAACAGATACTCGATCTGGCATGTGGCAATGGTGTACTTGGCATAGCGGCTTCGCAGCTGAACCCACAGGCAAAACTAAGTTTTTTAGATGAATCTTTTATGGCGGTTGAATCAGCTCGAGAAAATGTACAGAAACTACTCATTGAAACAGATAAAAGAAACGCTGATGACTTTTGTTTTAGAGTGACTGACTGTTTGCAGGGCATTGAAAATCACTCTGTAGATCTAATAATTAACAACCCACCTTTTCACCAGCAACATGTAATTGGCGATTTTATTGCCTGGCAAATGTTTAAAGAATCTCGACACAAATTAAAATCAGGCGGCGAACTATTAATCGTTGCAAATAGGCACCTTGGCTATCACATTAAACTTAAAAAACTATTTGGTAATTGCGAAACGCTGGCCAGTAATAAAAAATTTGTAATACTTAAATCAATAAAATCGTCATAAACTAAATCAAACACACACTGAACTTATGCTAATCAGGCGATTAAGCACAAGTAGAGCTCTCCACAGCTGAAACCAGCGCCTGATTACGTCCCTGTTTTTTCGCCATGTACAGACAATTATCAGCACGTGCGACAAGATCCTTCCAGCTAGCTGCCATATCACCGTTTTCCAGTACACAGGCTCCACCACAGCTTAAAGTCAGTATATTATATGAGCTTTTATCATGCGGTATTTGTTGCTGACTTATCGTGTAGATCAGTTTTTTTGCTACGCGAAGTGCCTGCAATTCATTGGTACAAGGAAGAATAACCAGTAATTCTTCACCCCCATAACGGTAAATTCTATCTGATTCGCGAATATGAGACTTTAACGTACTAGCTACCTTCTGTAGCGCATCGTCTCCTGCCTGGTGCCCATAATGATCATTGTAGAGTTTGAAAAAATCGATATCGAAAAGCAATATTGAATAGGGGGTCGCATAACGTAAGGAAGCACTATGCGTATGTCCCAGATCAACTTCCATAGAACGCC
>Ga0316207_10002977_pt1 | contig 16419 bp, 14 predicted proteins | sample 6weekpyrite_MG_FD_204943 | JGI IMG/M metagenome (GOLD analysis project Ga0316207, IMG submission 204943) | Microbial mat bacterial communities from mineral coupon in-situ incubated in ocean water Damariscotta River, Maine, United States -... | ecosystem: Environmental > Aquatic > Marine >...
GCAGCTGTCATTCCAGTTGATATGCAATGGAATGATATTGGTTCATGGGGTGCCTTATGGGAAGTTGGTGAGTCTGATCAAAAAGGCAATGTAACACAAGGAGACGTTGTATTAGAAGATACGAATAATTCATATGTGCATGCAGAAAGTAGACTGGTAACAACGATTGGGTTAAATGATCATGTAGTGGTTGAAACAGCGGACGCTATATTGGTTGCACATAGAGACAAAGCGCAAAATGTAAAAGATATAGTGGAGAGATTAAAGGCTAGCAATCGTGATGAAGCCATTATTCATAATAAGGCCTATCGTCCATGGGGGGCTTATGAGTGTATTGATCACGATTCACGGTTCCAGGTGAAAAGGATTACAGTCAATCCTGGGGCAAGTTTGTCGTTACAGTTGCATCATCATCGGTCTGAGCATTGGATTGTGGTGCAAGGTACAGCAAAGGTAACCTGTGGTGATAAAGAGTTTCTAATGGCAGAAAGTGAGTCTACCTATATTCCATTAGGCGAAAAACATCGACTTGAAAATACAGGGAAAATTCCTCTTGAATTAATTGAGGTTCAAACAGGAACGTATTTGGGTGAAGATGATATTGTCAGATTCGATGATGTATATGGCAGAGAAGATAAAAAATCATAATGCGTATCTATATTCGTATGATTTTTTTATTAAAGAAATATTTGAATTAATATGAATACAAAAATAGCTATAGTGGGTACTGGTTATGTTGGGCTTTCAAATGCCTTGTTACTAGCGCAGAATAACGAAGTGATTGCGCTTGATATTATTCCTGAAAAAGTTGATATGCTTAATGCTAGGCAATCACCTATTGAAGATGATGATGTTGAGGATTTTCTTAAAAATAAGTCACTTAATTTTAGAGCGACCTTAAATAAGGAAGAAGCATATGAAGATGCTGATTTTATTATTATTTCAACACCAACAGATTATGACGTAGAAACAAACTATTTTAATACATCTTCAATCGAAGCTGTGATTAGTGATGTGCTAGAAATTAATCCATCTGCTACTGTGGTGATTAAATCAACTGTTCCCGTTGGTTATACCCAACAGGTAAGAAATAAATTTAATACAGATAATATAATATTTTCACCAGAATTTTTGCGCGAGGGTAATGCGTTATATGATAATTTATATCCTTCTAGAATTATTGTAGGCGAAAAGTCAAAACGAGCTGAAGAATTTGCCGCACTTCTAATGGAAGGTGCTAGTAAAGAAAATATAGATGTATTATTTACTGAATCGACTGAGGCTGAGGCTGTAAAGCTTTTTTCAAATACGTATTTAGCTATGCGAGTTGCATACTTTAATGAGCTAGATACATATGCACAGGTAAATGATTTAGATACAAAGCAAATAATAGAAGGCGTATGTTTAGATTCACGCATAGGTAATCATTATAATAATCCCTCATTTGGTTATGGTGGATACTGTTTACCTAAAGATACAAAACAGCTTAGGGCTAATTATAGAGAAGTTCCTAGTAATATTATTCAGGCAATTGTAGATGCCAATACAACGCGAAAAGACTATATTGCAGCTACTGTTATCGAAAGAGACCCGAAAGTAGTAGGTGTATATCGATTGATAATGAAAAGCGGCTCAGATAATTTTAGGGCGTCATCTATACAAGGTGTTATGAAGCGGATAAAGGCTAAAGGTATAGAAGTGGTGATTTATGAGCCTGTTTTAGACGAAGATGAATTCTATCGTTCAAGAGTTATAAAAGATTTAGAAGAGTTTAAAAGAATATCAGATGTTATTGTTGCAAATAGAATGTCCAATGTCTTACTGGATGTAAAAGAAAGAGTTATAACGCGTGATCTTTTTGGGAATGACTCGTGATTTTTAATTTTAAATGTTTGAGTGTATTTTAGTGTCTAATCTATCTGTTTTATTCGCAGGGTATTGTTATTATGCTTCCTAATTTTTTTGTGGTAGGAGCTCAAAAATCTGCTACAACATCACTTCATCATTATTTGGAAAAGCATCCAGAAATTTATTTGCCCAAGCAAAAAGAAACTCATTTTTTTGTCAGAGATGAAGCCTATAAATTAGGTGTTGAATACTATGAAGATACTTACTTCTCAAATTGGAATGGACAAGCTCGAATTGGAGAGGTTGATCCTGAGTATATGTATTTTCCGATTGCTCTAGAAAGAATTAAAGAGCATATAGATTTATCTGGTCTTAAGGTTGTTTTTGTTTTTAGAAATCCAGTTGATAGGGCGTTTTCTCATTATCAAATGAGTGTTAAGCGTGCTATAGAAAAGGTGTCATTTGAAGACGCGATTTCATATGAGGATGAAAGGCTTAAGTCTGGTAGTTATGAGAAAGAGCATTTTAGTTATGTTGCTAGGGGAGAGTATTATGATCAGGTTCTGCCATTTTTGGACTTGTTAGGGGAAGAAAATATATTGTATCTATTAACTGAAGACTTGAGAGATAATCGCAACGAAACGTTGAAAAAAATATATAAATTTCTTGGTGTTGATTCTTCTTATGTATCAGAAGATGTCGAGAAAAACTTTCATAAAGCTAGTCTCTCTAAATATGTTTCGCTTACAGAATTTATAAAAGGTAATGGTAAGTATTCGTTTAAGTTTGTACGAGTGGTTTTAAAATTAATTGTTCCTAGTTTAGCTTTGCGTAATAAAATTAAAAATATCCTGCTGTCACTAAACAGCAAGCCAAGCGATCTTTCTTTAGAAGCTGAGACTCAGGATAAGCTAAAATCACACTTTAAAGAATATAATAAAAAGCTTAGTGTATTGATTTCACGTGATCTATCGTGTTGGAACAAGTAGTGTATTTGGGTGTGTAGATGAGCTCTAATGATGATGATATTAAGAGGATGGTGTCTGGTTCAAGTGTTGGATTGATTGGTTCAGTTCTAGGTGCAATGTTACAGTTGCTCTTCGGTGTTGTTGTAGTAAGGCTTGTTTCAGTTTCAGAATATGGCTTGTTTTCTTTGGCTGTAGTTATAGTTACAACCTTATCAATTATATCAATGCTTGGCTTTGGTAATTCAGCGCCTCAACTCATTTCTAAGTATCAAGCAAAACAAGAGCCTGAAAATGCTCTAGGCATAATTAAGTCATCAATTGCTATGGTTTTTATCATTAGTGTCGTTATCTCGTTTGTAGTTATTTATTTTTCTGAGGACATTTCTTTATTCTTTGGCAAACAGGGATTGGAAGATATTATTAAGATAATGGCGTTGCTTATAGTTTCTAATTCCTTGATTCTGACATTTGTTAGTGTATTTAGAGGGGTTTCTAAAGCCTTGCCTGGAGCTTTATTTAATGAGGTTTTAAATAGGCTCTTACGTCTAATTGGACTGGTCGTCGTTTATTTTTATAGTCTTGAGTTGATTGGAGTTGTGTGGTCAACGGTAGTAGCGTCAGTGTTGATATGTTTTATATTTGGTGTGTTTACATTTTCCTCAGTCAGTAAGATGTTTAAAGGTGTGATTGCATGTAATAAATCAGGTGAACTGATACTGTTTTCTATGCCTATATACGGTAATGCTGTAATTGAGTTGCTTCTTATCTCGACAAGTACGCTTCTTCTTGGTTATTTAAGTAATCAAGAGGAGGTTGGTTACTATGGTGTGGCTATTTCAATTGCAAGGATGCTTCAATTGCCTTTATCTGCATTGGCATTTATGTACTTGCCAATTGCTACGAAAGTAAAGGTAAGAGAGTCTAAGAAAGAAGTCGAAGAGCTTTTTGTTAGTAGCACAAAATGGATTGTTTTCATTACATTACCAGTTTTTATGATAATAGTAGCGGCAGCTGAGTTTGTTATTACTGCGCTATTTGGAGTTGAGTATAAGTCATCTGCGATGATGATGATCATATTGTCAATTGGTTTTTTTGTGCATGTTATGATGGGGCCTAACGCAATGACACTATTGTCTTATGGTTATAGAAAAGCAATATTTATATCATCAATTATTGCTGCTGTAGTTAATGTGGCTCTATGTTTTTATCTGATACCGAAACTGGGAGGGATAGGCGCAGCAATTTCCCTAGCTTCAGCATTCGTGCTATCAAATCTATTTATATCTTTTAATTTATTTATGAAGTGTGGGATTCATATTGTTAAAATGAATTATCTTAAGATGTTAGTGTTCAATTTGACTTTGTTGCTTCTTGTTATATGGGGTCTTAGTCATGTGAGCGTAATATCTAATGGCTTGTATTTTGTTCTGATGATTATTCTAATTGTCTTTGTGATAATTTCACCCCTGCTTACTAAAAGTTTAGATGCGAATGATATGAATATTATTGAGTTAATAGAAAGTAGATTTAGTAATAATAATCACATAAGCACTTTTGTGCATAAATGGGTTAATAGATAGATCATTGGATCAAACTAAACAACCGTCATGAATAATAATTATGAGTCAGTAAAGCTTAGAAGTGTCCCGAATGAGATAGCTCGTGATGGGGATAAAATGCATGATTCTAAATCTGATATTTTAAGACTCGGTGCACTAGGAAAAACAAAGCTTGCATTATTCTTTGTTTTATCATTTTCAATATTTCAATATTTTCCTGTGCTATATCTCACTAGAGAGATATGGGTTGTTTTTGTATTTGCCTATGTCATATTGTTTGTCATAGTTAAACAATGTATTTCTCGTGGGCTTATTTATAATTCATTTGAGTTTTATGTTTTTATGCTGATCTTGATTATGCCGCTATATTCTGCGGTTATGGCTAGTATCGAATTTGGCCAACCTGTAGGTATTGGGATTTTAGCTCAGAGGAGTTTAGTTTCTGCAGGGGCTTCACTTATATTAATTTATTGGGTTAGAGATAAAAAAGTTACTCTCTCTGATGTAGAAAAAATACTACCTATTTTGGGATGGTTAAGTCTTGCTTTGTATGTAAGTATGGTTTTATTTATTAATGCATCTCAATATGGACATGTGCCTGGTTTTGTTGGGGGCGGTATAACTGAAGCGCATCACTTTGTCTTTAATGACACGTTTATTATCTTTGCAATATTTTATTATTTAATTAGAGGATTGAACAGACAGTCGATGTTAGATTATATGTTTATGTTTCCATTTATTATCTACTTAGTGATGATAGATGGCGGGAGAACATTGATGGCATCAGTATTTTTGGTAATGGTTTTAGTTATCATAAAGAGGGCTTCATTATTTAAGATGGTTTTATGGTCGCCGATTATATCTTTCTTTATGGTAATTGTTGTTTCATTAGCTATGTACTTTCAAGGAGATTATATTGAGGTGCTTGAAAATAAATATCAGGCGGCATTATCTGTGGTTCTTACTGGAGAAAAGTCTGATGATGCATCTGCTAATGCGCGTATTGATGAAATTGGATTAGCTTGGCCTTACATAGAAAAAAATTGGTTGTTTGGGAGTGGGGATCTAAGTCATCAGTGGGAAGGTGGTTATTTTGCAAAAATTGGATATTTTGCTCCATCAGACATAGGACTGATTGGAGCTTTGTATATGTTTGGGGCTATCGGGGTGTTAATTTTTTTAATGCAGTTTATTTTTGCATTGTCTTTTCTTAAACGGAGTAGTAGCCAATCTGCATTTGTATTAGTGAATTCTGTGGCTGCGTTTCTTCTTTATTACTTTATTCACTCAATATTTACAGGAGCATATATTTATAGTGCTAATGTAAGTATTGTGTTTATATCTATACTATATGCGGCATCCATGTCTAGTAACGATAGTGCTGAAAATTCTGACAAAGTAGTTTAAATATAATGCATATATATAAAATGCTTAATGCTACAAAAAATAATAATGTAATAGATGAGATCGTATGACTGAAATAAGAACAGCTGTAATTACAGTTAATTACAAAGGCGCCCGTGATACAGAAAACTGCATTAATTCTTTGAAAGAGTCAACTGTTCCAGTGCAAGTAGTAGTGGTTGATAATACTCCATTCGACCCTGAGCTGGAGGCTGTCTTAAGAAAGTATCCAGATGTTAAGTTTATACAAGCCAATAATAACTTAGGTTTTGGTGGTGGTAATAATCTTGGAATAGAATGGGTTCTTAATAATGTTCAATGCGATTTTACGCTCATTTTAAATAATGATGCGATGATTCTGCCTGATTCTATAGAGTTAATTGAAAATGCTATGGATCTTAAAGAAGATGTTGCAATTGTCGCGCCTCGTATTGTTTTTGCTGAGGAGCCGTCTAAGCTATGGTACGGAGGTGGTGAAGTTGATTGGAAACGTGGAGGTGGAAAAGTACCAGGTGTTTTAGCCTCTTCAGAGGCTGCTTTAGCAATGACGTCGAGATATATTACTTTCGCTAGTGGTTGTGCGTTATTAATACGTAATGAGCTGCTAAAGATTCATGGAGGATTTGATGAGAGGTTTTTCATGTATGAAGAAGATCTTGAGCTGTCATTGAGAGTACAGAAATTAGGGTGGAATATATGGTATGAACCAAGTTCATTGGTCTATCATATTGGTCAGGGTAGCTTGAGAAAGGATGGGGAAAAATTTTCAGGAGTGTTGTGGCCTTCAAATCCAAATTTACCATTCTATGTTTATAATATTGTTAGAAACCGTCTTATTAATATGCATATGTATGCTGAAGGGAAGAATAAAGTATTGTTTTATCTTTTTTTTCCGTTACTTTTGGTGAAAATGACAGGTAGATATGTGATTGCTAAGAGATGGGATGGTGTGCGTGCGATATTTCAGGCATTTATTTCATTTATAAGATTACAGCCAAAATGAGTGACTTAATTATGGAAGAACAAACAGCGGTGCCAATTAAAGGGTTTAGAAGAATCTTAGGCAAAATAGTCCAGTTTATGGCTAGAAAAATACCTTTTTTACCCGGCAAATTTCGCGTGTCTTGCCAGCGAATACATGGAGTCAAGTTTAAGGATTGGCGATCTGTATTTATTGGTGAAAATGTTTTTTTTGATGATTTATATCCAGATAAAATATCTGTAGGTCGCAATGTTCGTATAACTGCTGGTGTTAGTATACTAACTCATTATTTTGATACAAAATATCAACCTACACCAAGTCGTCCTTTTCGTTTTTACTTTGGCGAAGTAATAATAGGTGACAATGTGTTTATTGGGATTAATACCGTAATTGCAAAACCAGTAAAGATAGGAGATGGGGCGGTAATTGGTGCAAATACAGTTATTACAAAAGACGTCCCTCAGGATTCTATTGTAGTAGGTTCTCCAGCAAAAATTGTTGGTACTAGACCTTCTATGCTTATAGAGTAGATATAATAAAATTTATAATAATAAACAGTGAATCAACTCACCAAGATTAAAAGTGTTTAAGGAAATCTATGGTTGCACAAATTGATGCTAATTATATAAAAACAAGGCCTTTTAAAATAATATCTAGATTATTAAGTTATGGTTTATTTGAGGGAAGACCGGTTACAACTAAAGGGCAATGGATTAATCCTCTAGTTTTTGGGCATTTTTCAATAGAAAAAATATTACCTCAACTAAAAAAAGTTGATAAGCCTATTTTAATTACGGGGTCTGGGCGAAGTGGAACAACTATGCTGGGTGTTCTAATGTCCATGCATAAAGACGTTGGTTTTCTAAACGAACCTAAGGCTATGTGGCATAGTATTTATCCTAATGAGGATGTTATAGGAAGTTATGCTGGCAGTGAAGCAGCGAAATATGTGTTAGATGAGACCGAAGCAACTCAAAAAGTGTGTCTTGATGCAAATAAATTGTTTGGCGCATATTTACGTTCCACGTTTAACAAGCGTTTAGTAGATAAATACCCTGAACATATATTTAGGTTGCCGTTTGTAAAAAAGATATTCCCTGATGCTAAAGTGATATTTCTTGTACGAAACGGATGGGATACATGTGTTTCTATTGATATGTGGTCTAAACGATTAGGTAAAAATATTGATGGGGATACCCACGATTGGTGGGGAGTGAATCAAAAAAAATGGACCTTAATGAAGGAGCAGTTGCTCCCTAATGAGCCACTATTGTGTGATTTTGCTGATGTAATTGATACTTTTGATGATCATCTAAATATGGCGGCAGTGGAGTGGATTATTACCATGCAGTATGGTTTGCGACAGCATGCGGAAAACGAAGATTCAATGCTCTTAGTGAAATATGAGGATATAGTTGAAAACCCAGATGTTGAATTAAATAGGTTATTAGAATTTTGTGAATTAGATGCTGATAACGTATTTCTAAATTACGCTAAACAAACATTAAAAACAGGTAGAACACATGATTCTTTTGCAATTCATAACTCTATTAAACCTGCTTTTGAACAGACGATGATTGACCTTGGCTATAAATAATATAAATACTAAAGTAGCTGTGATTGAACCGGTTGGTGGGCACGGAGGCATGGACTATTATGACTATGGTTTATGTGACGGTGTTAGTGCATCAGGTATTGATGTTGCTTTATACACTTGTGATGAGACAAAAGTTCCAACTGGTCAGTCATTTGAAGTTTTAACTGTATATAAAAAAATATTTGGGGATGACTCCTCTTTTATCAGAGCAGTAAGGTATTTTTGGGGGACTACTAAAACTCTGTATTCATGTCTGCGCAATAAAAGAACTATTGTTCATTTTCACTGGTTTCATGTGGGGCCTCTTGAGTTGTTCAATATTATTTGCGCCAAGCTTATCAGGCGTAAAATTGTTGTGACGGCTCATGATGTTGAAGCATTTGCTGAAGGCTTATCTGTTTCATTATTTGTGCGTATAGCATATAACCTATGTGACTCTGTGATTGCGCATAATGAAGTGAGTCGTGGCGAATTAATTGAAAAAATATCAATTCCTTCAAACAAAATTAATGTTATTCCGCATGGTAACTACTTTGACTTGATCCAGGAAATGCCGGATATGGATGTGTCAAGAAAAGAACTTGGAATTCCTGAAAATGCTAAAGTTCTGCTATTTTTTGGTCAGATTAAAGATGTCAAAGGTTTGGATGTCTTGCTTGAGGCACTCAAAACAATTATCACTAAGCATAGTCAGGTTATACTCGTTATAGCCGGTAAAGTATGGAAAACAGATTTTTCAAAATACGATGAGCTTATAAATACATATGGCATTAGAGATAATTGTTTATTAGATATTCGTTATATTCCTGACAATGAGATTTCAAATTACTACTCTGCAGCTAACCTGGTTGTACTTCCATATAGGCGGATATATCAAAGTGGTGTATTGCTGATGGCGATGAGCTTTGGTCGCTCTGTAGTGGTATCAGATTTACCTGGCATGTTAGAAGTTGTAACAGATAATGAAACTGGTTTCGTCTTCCGGAATGGTGATAGTGATAATTTATCTAGTGTTATAAATTCAGCTTTAGAAAACCCGAGTCATATTAAAGAGATTTCAGTTAATGCTAAAAACTTAATGGAAAAGCAATATGACTGGAAGAAAATTGGTCGTAGTGTTGTGGATATATATAACAATTTGAATGGCCCAGTTTAAAATGCATCGCTTTGTTAAAACTATGTTCAGCATGATATTTATCATACTCTTACCTTTTTCTGTGCTTGCTGATAATTTACCGCCAAATTGGCCCTGGAAAGGCGTAAATATTGATAATATTGATTTTACAAAAGACAAATTGATCGATGTAATTACTGAGTTAAATATAAATTCAGTGCAACTTCGATTAAATCCTAGAAAATTGTCTAAGAGATTGAAGGTAAGTAATAAGAATGCCTGGATTAAGAGCCTAGATTGGGCATCTGATATGTTAGATGTATGTAAGGATAATAATATTTCAGTAATACTTACTGTAGAGGGTTTTCCGGTAGATTCAGAAAAGGGATACAATCATACCTCACCAAAATTTTGGTTTGATGAAAATAATTTGCAGGAAGTTGTTAACCTTGCGTCTGAATTGTCGTTGAGATTTAAAAATCGAGGTAGTGAATTGGTTGCTTATCAATTACTGAGTGAGCCAGTTATAAAAGTTGGGCCTACAACTATAGACCCTCCTCAATTACCTGCTTTAATCGATAAAGTGATAGTTGCTTTACGTAAAAATGACCCTAATCGTTGGATTGCTATTTCACCATCACCGTGGGGTTTGCCGCATGGTTATAAGAAGTTTAAGTACCTGGCACATAAGAATATTATTTATGGTGCCCATATGTACATGCCGCATCGTTATACACATCAAGGTATTAGGCAGTATAAGGATGACGTGATCAGTTACCCCGGGACTGTGAGTGGAAAAGAGTGGAATAAAGAACAGTTAATCAAGGCGATGGCAGATTTACGCAAATTTCAAGTTAAATATTCAGTTCCTGTTTGGATAGGGGAATTTAGTGCTATTCGTTGGGCACCAGGGGCAGAGCAATATTTAATAGACCTTATTGATATATTTGATCAATACAATTGGTCCTGGACTTATTTCAGCTTAAATGGATGGCATGGTTGGAACCCAAACTATAGCAATAAGCGATCTTCAGAACGGAATTGGAAATCTGATTATATAGGTAGAAAGTCTCAGAGATGGAGTACTTTAAGAAATGTACTCAATACTGAAACTAAACAAAACATAAAAAATGAGACACTATGAAGGTATCAGTAATAGGTACAGTTGGTCTTCCTGCGAAGTATGGTGGGTTTGAAACATTAACTGAGAATCTTGTTGATCACTTGAATAACAAATTTGAATTCACAGTTTATTGTAGCTCAAAAAATAGAATAGACCGGCCGCAAATATATAAGAACGCTAAACTTGTTTATATTGGTTTGAATGCTAATGGTATCCAGAGTATACCTTATGACATTATCTCAATATTTAAAGCTGTGTTTAAATCTGATGTTCTTCTTATCTTAGGTGTTTCTGGTTGTATTTCACTTCCTATTGTTAGACTTTTTAGTAAAAAGAAACTCGTTATTAATATTGATGGCCTTGAGTGGAAAAGGCAAAAGTGGGGGGCACTTGCAAAAGCATTTTTAAAATTATCTGAGAAACTAGCGGTTAAATATGCTGATGAAGTTATTTCTGATAACAAGGCAATACAAGACTATGTGAAACTTGAATATGGTAAGCCTAGTAATCTGATAGCATATGGGGCTGATCATGTGGTGCCGGGTGATAATCTGACTAAGCTTGATTGGTCATTAGAATATCCTAGAAATGGATATGCTATTAAGGTTTGCCGAATTGAGCCTGAGAATAATATCGATAAAGTGCTAGAGGCATTTTCACGTTGTGATTCATTGCCATTAGTTGTAATAGGAAATTGGGAGAATAGTGCTTATGGTACTAACCTCAAAGATAAGTATAGAAATGAACCTAACATAAAATTATTAGATCCAATATATGATATTAATAAGTTACATTTATTAAGGTCTAATGCTGCTGTTTATATCCATGGGCACAGTGCAGGTGGTACTAATCCATCTCTTGTTGAAGCAATGTATCTCAAGCTGCCTATAGTTGCATTTGATGTAAATTACAATCGTGAAACTACTCATAATAAAGCGATTTATTTTAGTGATGCTGAAGATTTAATCACACAGCTTGAGAGTCTGGACAAAGATAGGCTATCTGTAGTCGCCTCTTCTATGAGATCAATCGCTGAAAACCACTATGTGTGGAGTAAAATTGCTGATTTATATGCTTCATTGTTAGTTAATGACTAACGATATACGCATTATAAATATATAATTTTTCTAGCTCTTTATAATGATATTTGATTGGCAATCATTCGTATATTCTAATATACGAATGATTGTAACTAACTGATTCTACAACAGAAAAACGCTCATCAAACGTTGTATCTTTTGCCTTTACTTTATACTTTGCCACATATACCATCCATGTTTGCTTATTAAGCAAAAAAAACAATAAATAATTATATATTAATATACTTTGTAACTAGATTATATTATTTAGTTGGTTCTGGAAATTATAGAAATTAAAAAGGTGTGCTTTTGAAAGTTATTGTAACTGGTGGTGCGGGATTTATTGGCTCAGCGGTAATCCGCCAATATATTAAAGATACAAATCATGAAGTCGTTAATTTAGATGCGCTTACTTATGCGGGTAATCTTGAGTCATTGAAAGATGTTAATGATAGTTCAAGATATATATTTGAGCATGTCGATATTAGAAATACTGAGGCTTTACAAAGAGTATTTGACGAGCACAAACCTGATACCGTCATGCATCTAGCCGCTGAATCACATGTTGATCGATCTATAGATGGGCCTGCTGAATTCATACTAACCAACATAGTTGGTACATATAACTTATTAGATATCGCTAAAAAATACTGGGACTCTCTTGAAGGTGATAAAAAAGAGAATTTTAGATTTCATCATGTTTCAACAGATGAGGTTTACGGTGATCTTGATGCAACTGGTTATTTCACCGAAGAAACAAGTTATGATCCTAGTTCACCTTATTCTGCTAGTAAAGCCTCCTCAGATCATTTAGTAAGAGCATGGCACAGAACATATGGTTTACCCATTGTGGTTACTAATTGTTCAAATAATTATGGTGGCTACCAATTTCCTGAAAAATTAATACCACTTGTGACTTTAAATGCACTTGAGGGTAAGCCCTTGCCTATTTATGGTGAAGGAAATCAAATACGTGATTGGCTACATGTGGATGATCATGCAAGGGCATTACGCTTAGTGCTTGAGAAAGGTAAACTAGGGAATACATATAATATTGGTGGGCATAATGAAAAAACTAACATCGAAGTGGTAAAAACTATCTGTACATTGTTAGATAAACTAGTACCAGATTCTCCCCACATTCCACATGAAAATCTTATTACCTATGTGAGTGATAGACCTGGTCATGATGTCCGTTATGCCATTGATGCAGATAAAATTGATAATGACCTAGGCTGGTTACCTGAAGAAACATTTGATAGTGGTATTGAAAAAACGGTTAAGTGGTATTTAGAGAATAGCGAATGGTGTCAGCATGTACAAGATGGAAGTTATCAGCGTGAGCGTTTAGGTACGAGTGGTGAGCAATCATGAAAGGTATAATTCTAGCAGGTGGTTCGGGCACGCGACTATACCCTATAACGCAGGGTGTAAGTAAACAGCTTACGCCTATCTATGATAAACCTATGATTTATTACCCCTTATCTGTTCTGATGTTAGCAGGGATCACAGATATTTTAATTATATCAACGCCAACTGATTTGCCGCAATTCAAAGCCTTACTCGGTGATGGCAAAAGAATTGGTATGCAATTTTCATATAAAGAACAGCCATCTCCCGATGGGCTTGCTCAGGCATTTATTATTGGTGAAGAGTTCATAGGGGATGATGATGTTTGCCTAGTGTTGGGAGATAATATATTTTATGGACATGGGCTAACTGAAATGTTAACCAGTTCAATCGCTAACGTGAGCAATGAAAATAAGGCAACAGTCTTTGGGTATTATGTAAAAGATCCTGAACGCTATGGTGTAGCAGAGTTTGATGCTGAAGGTAATGTATTAAGCCTTGTAGAAAAGCCTGATATACCTAAAAGTAACTATGCTGTGGTTGGTTTATATTTTTATCCTAATAGTGTTTGTCAAATAGCTAAGACAATTAAACCTTCTGATAGAGGAGAGTTAGAGATTACGACTGTCAATCAAATGTATTTAGATCAGGGAGATCTAAAAGTAGAACTAATGGGAAGAGGGTATGCATGGCTAGACACTGGTACTCACGAAAGTCTTCTTGAGGCATCTAATTTTATTCAAACTATTGAGAATCGTCAGGGTTTAAAAGTTGCTTGTATCGAAGAAATTGCTTATGAGATGGGACATATTACCAAAGAGCAATTAATTGAATTGGCACAACCGCTTATGAAAAACCAGTACGGCCAGTATCTTATTCGCCGATCAGCTGAAGAGTCATAAACTTGTGAAAATAGTAAAAACTAATATCCCTGATGTACTAGTAATAGAGCCTAAAGTTTTTGGGGATGACCGTGGTTTTTTTTATGAAAGTTTTAATAAAAAATTGTTTCAAGAGAGTACAGGCTTGGATTGTGATTTTGTTCAGGATAATCACTCTCGTTCAAGTAAAAATGTATTGCGAGGACTTCATTATCAAATTAAACAGGCTCAGGGTAAGCTTGTGAGAGTGGTAGAAGGTGAGGTGTTTGATGTCGCCGTGGATGTTAGGAAGAGTTCGCCTACCTTTGGCCAGTGGGTTGGTGAAATTTTAACGGCTGAAAATAAAAAAATGTTTTGGGTGCCACCTGGTTTTGCACATGGTTTTGTTGTATTAAGCGAGACAGCTCAATTCTTATATAAAACAACTGAATATTATTCGCCTGAGAGTGAGCGTTGTATTATGTGGAATGATTTGGATTTAAATATTAACTGGCCCATAAATAATGAACCCTGTTTGTCAGACAAGGATAGTAAAGGATGTATGTTTAAAGATGCTGAGGTGTTTGAGTGATGTCGAGTAGGTATCCTCATTCTATTGTGCCTCCAATTATTCTGATTATAGGGAAGAATGGGCAAGTGGGATGGGAATTACATAGGTCGCTTTCTTGTATAGGGCAGGTGATTGCGTTAGGGCGTGATGATTTGGATCTTTCAAGCTCAGATAAAATTAGAGAAACGATTGATTTAATCATGCCTAATATAATTGTAAATGCTGCTGCATATACAGCGGTAGATAAGGCTGAAGAAGAATCGGATGAGGCTTTTTTTATTAATGCTTCTGTTCCTGGAGTTATTGCCAATGCAGCAAGCCGTATAGGTGCTTTGTTTGTGCACTATTCTACCGATTACGTTTTTGATGGAACTAAGAATGCTCCTTATTTAGAAACTGATGATACGTCTCCTATTAATGTTTATGGTCAAAGTAAATTAAAAGGGGAACAAGAAATCCAGTCTCATCAAGGTGATTTTTTGATTTTAAGAACTTCGTGGGTATATGCGTCACGTGGTATGAATTTCATGCTCTCAATGTTGCGATTGGCAAAAGAAAGAGAAGAGTTAAGAATAGTATCCGACCAAACTGGTTCGCCTACACCAGCACGTCTTATATCTGATGTGACATCGCATGTACTAAAAAAAGCAATCTGTGAGAGAGTGGAAGGGGTTTTTGAATCAGGTATTTATAACCTAACTACAAGTGGACAAACTACGTGGTACGATTTTGCACGAAACATAATTAAGCAGGGGAAAGAAAGTTTAGATTTCAATGATTACCGTATACAAAATGTTACAGCAATTGATACTGCTGATTATCCTACTCCAGCTAAAAGGCCTCTGTATTCATGTCTTTCGTGTGAGAAATTAACTAAACACTACGATATACATTTACCGGACTGGAATGAACAATTAGTGTTATGTTTAAGCGAATTGGAATGATATATTTCGATCACTAATCTAGTTGTTAGAATAGTTGGTATCTAATTTGACGCTGAATCTCGATCTATTTGAGATGGTTAAGGTTTAATAATATGGGTTTAAATGTGAAAGTACATGTGTGGAAAGAATCATCATATTTTTGGTTTGCGGTTACTCTAACTTCTATAATAATAGGGGTGATATTTTTTGACGCTCTAAAATTTATGGTTGAGATGTGGGAAACCAGAGAGGAATACGGTCACGGTTATATTATTCCATTCATTGCACTATTTTTGATTTGGCAAAAGAGTGACCAGTTAGAAAAAATAAAATTTAACGGCTCCTGGTTAGGTGTAGCCTTAACGCTCTTCGGTTTGTTTTTATACTATGCTGGAGAGTTAAGCTCTCTTTATACCATTATTCAATACGGCTTTGTTGTAGCTGTGTTTGGTGTGGCGCTTTCACTCATGGGGCGACCAGGCTTTAAAATTATATTAGTTCCACTAATCATGTTGTTCTTCATGATTCCTCTACCCAATTTTATCTTTAATAATTTATCATCACAATTACAGCTTATTTCATCTGAAATTGGTGTGGCTGTTATCCGTCTTTTTGACATTAGTGTTTTTCTTGAAGGCAATGTGATTGATTTAGGTGTGTATAAGTTGCAGGTGGTTGAAGCCTGTAGCGGTCTGAATTATTTATTTCCCTTAATGACTCTTGCTTTTATTTCTGCTTATTTCTTTACAGGGGCTTTCTGGAAAAAAGCCATAATATTCTTGTCTTCAATTCCCATTACTATATTTTTGAACAGCTTCAGGATAGGTGTAATTGGTGTGACAGTTGAATATTGGGGACCAGAAATGGCTGATGGTTTCTTGCATGACTTTGAAGGTTGGGTCGTGTTCATGGGGTGCATAGGTGTTCTTATAGCTGAAATGTGGCTATTGGCGCATATAGGTAAAGATAAACTGCCGTTACGTGAAGCGTTTGGTCTGGATTTTCCAGAACCTACACCTGATGATGCTGAAGTTACTTATC
>Ga0316207_10002978_pt1 | contig 16411 bp, 16 predicted proteins | sample 6weekpyrite_MG_FD_204943 | JGI IMG/M metagenome (GOLD analysis project Ga0316207, IMG submission 204943) | Microbial mat bacterial communities from mineral coupon in-situ incubated in ocean water Damariscotta River, Maine, United States -... | ecosystem: Environmental > Aquatic > Marine >...
AAAACTTTGATAATCGAAGCGCTGTGCTAGGCGTGATTCCTCTTTTTTGATTCACCAATTCGTTTATTCTCTGGTAAGGCACATGAATAGCGTCAGCTAATTCACGCTGGCTAATATCCATTGGAATCAGAAATTCTTCCCTCAACATTTCTCCAGGATGTGTTGGTTCTCTATGTGTTGGTATTCGCATACATCACCTCATATTAGTGGTAATCTGTGATTTCAACATCACAGGGACCTGATTCACTCCATTTGAAGCAAACTCGATATTGCTGATTGATTCTGATACTAAACTCCCCTTTCCGATCGCTAGATAACGATTCAAACCGATTTCCTGGCGGAACCTTAAGCTCATCAAGATGCACAATAGAATCAAGTTGATCAAGCTTCCTTGCTGCTATATTCCACAGGGACTTCGGGCATATTTTTCGTGCATATTTAGTATTTCTGCCATTAAAAATATCATCAGTCCCTTGAGATTTAAACGAAACAATCATTTAAGCATAATAGCACGGTTTCCATGCTATTCAAGTTGTTTTGAGCCAAAATAAATCAAAATTCAGCTTGGATCTGGTGAATAAATTTGAGCTTATTCAGATTCGTATTTCTCGATTAAGGCAACTAATGTATCGAATTAATCTCTTTCATCGCTGTCTTTTTTGCATTTATTTAATTTTCAAACTCGTTAAAAAACAAAATTACTATCTTCTTTTCATTATATAGATTTGATATTCGCTGATATGTCGCCACATCTATTCCATTAAGTTAGTTCTTAATCGGTGCATCAGGACGAAAAAAAACGGATTCGTGGGGTATATTGATACTTTGGAAATAATATTTCCAAAGACCACTAACGGTAACTGAGTCGAGTTTTCTGCCTTTCGAAACTTTCAACATAATAATATTTTTTGAAATTACCACATTCTTGGTTAACTAAATAATTCTATAAAGCAGACATTTACAATTGGATGGCGTTAGCTTGTTGTCATCCTGGTGCTGACCTTAATCTAATTGAAACAATAATCTTCTACATGCCATAGTAGGCGATTCTATAAATGGAATAAACAGGGCCAATATATAAAATTATGCCTGCAGTTTATTATATGCTTGACCGTATATATGTTTTTACGTATATTTCCACCTATGAAAATATCACCGGAACAATTGATCCAATCACTGGCTGATCAGACCCGCCTGCGTTCAATCTTGCTGCTTAAGCAGGAGGGGGAGTTGTGTGTCTGTGAGTTGATGCATGCGCTTGATATTATTCAGCCCAAGATTTCCAGACACCTCGCGCTATTGCGTGATGCTGGTCTGGTCAGTAGCCGCCGGCAGGGACAATGGATTTATTATCAATTACGAAAAGATTTGCCTTCCTGGGCAAAGGACGTGATTAACTCCATACAAATAGGTGCAAAAAAAAGCGCGCCCTTTTCTGATGATATTAAGAATCTTAAAAACATGCCCAACCGTCCCAGTAGTGCTTGTATCGCCTGATTTCCACACACACCTTAACCCATCGAAGATAATATATCATGACGGCTGAAAAATTCCTGTTTATATGTACTCACAACCGTTGCCGGAGCATATTAAGCGAAGCGATTGCAAATCACCTAGCGCAGGGCAAGATCATCGCCTACAGCGCTGGGAGTCAGCCGGTTGGTGAGGTGCATCCGTTATCGATTAAATATCTTCAGGCGCGAGATATTCCTACTGATGGTCTGAAAAGTCAATCCTGGGATGAATTCGAGCATGTTGAACCTGATGTGGTTATCACAGTCTGTGATAGCGCTGCTAACGAGCAGTGCCCTGTGTGGTTAGGGAATTGTGTCAAGGTTCACTGGGGTTTACCTGATCCATCAAAGCTGGAGGGTAGCGAAGAAGATATTAGAAACGCTTTTTATGCCGTGATCGACACCATTGAGTCTCGTATTCAAAAGCTGCTGGCGCTAAATCTTGACGAGTTAAGTGCAAATGAATTGCAAAATTGCTTGAATGCAATATCAGAGAAAACACAATCATGAGTCTATTTGAACGTTATCTGGCTCTGTGGGTTGGTCTGTGTATTATTGTCGGGATGACATTAGGTAACCTTGCGCCGGGTTTGTTTCAATTTATTGCTTCACTGGAGTACGCTCATGTGAATTTACCCGTCGCCTTGTTTATCTGGGTTATGATTTACCCCATGATGATTCAAATCGACTTTAGCGCCATTAAGGATATTGGCAAAAAACCGAAAGGTATCGTGCTCACCGTTATCATTAACTGGCTTATCAAACCGTTTACCATGGCGGCTCTTGGCGTGCTGTTTTTTAAAGTCCTGTTTGCTGATTGGGTTGATCCGCAAACCGCAACAGAATATATCGCCGGCATGATTTTGTTGGGTGTCGCACCTTGTACGGCGATGGTATTTGTCTGGAGCCAACTCACCAAAGGTGACCCGAATTACACGCTCGTTCAAGTTTCTGTAAATGACATTATTATGATTTTTGCTTTTGCCCCAATCACTGCTTTTTTACTGGGCGTGAGTGATGTCACTGTGCCATGGGATACATTGCTTTTATCGGTTGTACTCTATGTGTTAATCCCATTGATTGCTGGCGTAGTGACTCGGCGAATACTGGATTCAAACAATGATCATGAGAGACTCAATCATTTTATTTATACACTAAAACCACTTGCCATTACCGGATTACTTGCAACAGTCGTATTGTTGTTTGGTTTTCAGGCGGAAACCATCATGTTGCAGCCTTTAGCAATTGTACTTATCGCAATTCCACTTTTAGTACAGACTTACGGTATATTTATTATCGCTTATACAGCAGCCAAAGCGATACAGCTTCCTCATAATATTGCAGCACCCGCCGCTTTGATCGGCACTTCGAATTTCTTTGAATTAGCTGTTGCTGTGGCGATTTCATTGTTTGGCCTACAGTCGGGTGCAGCTCTTGTTACTGTTGTCGGTGTGTTAGTCGAAGTGCCAGTTATGCTGACATTAGTCGCTTTTGCTAACAAAACCAAACACTGGTTCATCGTGCAAAACGAACAATAATTCACATGTTTTTATAATACAAGTTTTATCTAAGTTTTACCCCTAGTATAGCGAGGGACAAAAGAGGAAAAAATGAAACAGTGATCCGATATTAATTCGAATCGTGCTGGAAAACCTATTAGACAATGCCTGGAAATACTGTTCAACCAATAAAAATATCGAGATTGAATTTGGTATGCTAAAACAAAACGAAGAAAACATTTATTTTATTAATGACAACAGTGTTGGCTTTGATATATAGCAGATGGTGTAATGTTGATTTTAAATATTATGCATGAAATTTTCGAAAGAAATATTTAGGTTCGTCAAATATATTTAAAAAATATCACAATTTGGTACACTCTAGACATTACGATTTCCTATATGAAATATACTTATCATTTTTCTCATGCACACTTTTCTTATGATGCGTAACTTTCAATACAGAATTTTTTGGTAAATCCATCGGCATCCTCACCCAAAATGATACATGTTTCATTTTGGATCGATGACTGTCACTGTGTTTTTGTCCATAACGTGTCACATCCAGATTAAATAATTGTTACTTATCTTCGGTAAATATTTCAAAACTGAGATGACCCGGATGGAAAATTCGAACTGGCCTTAGCGGCCTTGCATCTGCATGAATAAGAATTTCCTTTTCAAATTGCCTAACATACACATTGCTTATGTTTACCTCTTCTGAATCATAAGTATGAATAGTTAATCCATCTGATTCAGTTGGATCTAATCCTTGCATTGCACATCCACCAATCGAAAATATCAATACTAATATTAAACTACTAAAAAAAGTTTTATAATTCATAAATAACCCCTTTAAACTTGATGCACTCAAATTCAATCAATAAAAAATAATCTAATTTCATATAACTCTCCTTGCTACTCAACTTGTTTAGCAGTATCAGTTTTGGAATAAACCAAATAATAAATCACGGGTAGCACCAATAAAGTGAGTAATGTAGAAGATATGATTCCTCCTATGACGACTGTTGCTAATGGTTTTTGCACTTCCGCACCGGTCCCTGTTGCTAAAGCCATAGGCACAAAACCTAAGGCCGCAACCAATGCTGTCATCATCACTGGGCGTAAGCGGACAATTGCGCCTTGCAGTACCGCATCGAAAATATCCACGCCATTTTCTCGTAAGTTCTTAATGAATGTGACCATGACTAAACCATTTAAAACGGCAACACCGGATAACGCAATAAATCCCACACCTGCTGAAATTGATAGAGGCATATCGCGTAACCATAACGCCAACAAGCCACCAGTAAGCGCAAACGGTACACCAGTAAAAACCAATAATCCTTCCTTGATATTGCCAAAGGTCATAAACAACAGCATAAAGATGATCAACAAAGCGATGGGAACAACAATCTGCAAGCGTTTTGTTGCAGAAATCAACTGCTCAAATTGACCACCCCAGTCGATCCAATATCCACTAGGAATTGTTATTTTGTCACGAATCGCTTGTTGTGCTTCTTCAACAAACGATCCCAAATCCCGCCCTCGAACATTGCTGGTCACCACAACACGTCTTTTACCGTTTTCACGACTTATCTGGTTGGGCCCCGGTGCAATATCAATATAGGCTAAAGATTTTAAAGGAACGTAAGCTACATGACGCCCTTCGGTTATTATTGGCAAATTAATTGGTAAATCACGAATCGCGTCGATATCCGCGCGTAATTTTTCGGGGAGTCGAACCTGCAAATCAAAGCGTCTATCTCCCTGGAATATCTGGCCAACATTCAGCCCACCCATTGCAACTTCGATCACGTGTTGCACATCAGCCACATTAAGCCCATAACGCGCAACCACGTCTCTGCGGATATCAATGGTCATAATTGGTAGGCCACTGACTTGCTCTACCTTAACGTCGGCCGAACCCGGTATATTTTGCAAGGCTCCAGCAATTCCATTGGCTGTATCCAATAATTTATCCATATCATCACCGAATACTTTCACACCCACATCCGCGCGCACACCTGATATGAGTTCGTTAAATCGCATTTGAATCGGCTGGGTAAATTCGTAATTATTGCCCGGGATTTGGTTTACTGCACTGGCAATGTCCTTTAATAATTCAGGCTTGGAGTCATATTTCTCTGACCATTGATCTTTGGGTTTTAACATGATGAAGTTATCAGCCACATTGGGTGGCATGGGATCAGTAGCGATTTCTGCCGTACCAATCTTGGTAAAAACTTCTTTGACTTCTGGAAAACTTTTTAGTCTTTTTTCCAGTGTGTGTTGCATTTCGACTGCTTGAGTTAAACTGGTGCCCGGAATTCGCATGGCATGCATTGCAATATCCCCTTCATCCAAACTGGGAATAAATTCACTGCCCATCCGTGTTGATAATAACCCCGTTAGAATAATACTGATTATGGTGATGGTTATAACCAAAGCCTTATTATAAAGCGACCACTTTAAAATCGGTTGATATAACTTTTTAGCACCAATTACTAAATAATTTTCCTTCTCTTTGACTTTACCTGTCATAAGAATGGCTATACCTGCGGGGATAAACGTAATGGTAAATATCGCTGCGGCTACCAATGCAGTGACTACGGTAAATGCCATTGGTGTAAACATCTTGCCTTCGACACCGGTTAAGGTAAAAATGGGAATATAAACCGCCATTATAATGAGCTGCCCATAAAGCAAAGCCCGTCTTACCTCTTTTGATGCGTCATAAGTAATATCCAAGCGCTCTGAACGATTTAATGCTCTTCCCAATTTTTTCTGTTCCTGGACAATACGGCGCAAACAATTTTCTACAATCACTACTGCACCATCAATAATAATCCCAAAATCCAACGCACCTAAACTCATCAAGTTAGCACTAACTTTATTAACGACCATGCCTGAGACTGTGAATAACATGGCCAAAGGAATGACTAAGGCAGTAAGTATGGCGGCTCTAATATTACCTAAAAATAAAAACAATACAGCAATCACCAAAATCGCACCTTCCAATAAATTATTTTTTACTGTTTGAATGGTTTTGTCTACCAATACTGTACGATCGTAAAGCGTGTTTGCCATTACCCCATCGGGTAAGGAGTGTTGGACTTCTTGCATTTTATCAGCAACAGCACTAGCAACACTTCGACTATTTTCACCCATCAACATGAAAACCGTTCCTAATACGACTTCTTCGCCATTTTTGGTCGCAGCGCCACTTCTCAATTCCTTACCCAATCCAACACTTCCAACATCATGAATATAAACTGGAACATCATCTACATGCTTGACCACAATGTTTTCGATTTCCTCGAGCGTATTGACTTGACCAGGTGCCCGAATAAGATATTGCTCTCCTTGGTGTTCGATAAATCCGGCTCCTACATTTTTGTTGTTTTGTATTAGTGCCTCGATAACATCCTGAAAACTGATATCATAAGCAATCAATTTTTGCGGATTCGGTGTCACATGAAATTGTTTGGAATAACCCCCTATGGTATTAACTTCGGTTACGCCAGGCACAGTCATTAACTGGGGTTTGATTATCCAGTCTTGAATTTCTCGTAGGTCACTGGGACTGTAGGCGCTGCCATCATCTTTTTTGGCATCTTGTTGAGCTTCCACTGACCACATAAAAATTTCACCCAAACCAGTGGCAATTGGACCCATCCCGGGTTCCAAACCTGGGGGTAACTGCCTTTGTGCTTGTTGAATACGTTCGTTAACCAACTGACGAGCGAAATAGATGTCTGTACCGTCTTCAAATACGACGGTAACTTGTGATAAACCATAGCGCGACAACGAGCGTGTGTATTCCAGATTAGGCAACCCCGACATCAATGTTTCCAACGGAAAAGTGACCCGTTGCTCAGTTTCCAACGGGGAATATCCGGGTGCTTCAGTATTAATTTGCACCTGCACATTGGTTATATCAGGTACAGCATCAATAGGTAAGCGTTGATAACTATACAATCCCAATGCAGCCACACCGCACATAGAAACAATAATCAACCACCGCTGATCAATGGCGAAACGAATTATTTTTTCAATCATTTTTCATTCCTCAATGATCATGGCTCGCACTGGCTTTACCAATATCCGCTTTGATCAAATAGCTATTTTCTGCAACATAAAGTTGGCCAACAGACAAACCAGATAACACTTCAATCCAATGCCTGTCAGACAAACCAAGCTCTACAGGTATCGCTTTATAGGTTTTATGCTCTACTATGAAAACGACATGCTTGTCATCCAATGTTTGAATGGCTGCTTTTGGGACGGCCACATTCGCTTTCGAATTTTCAAAGATCACTTCAACATTGACAAATAATCCAGGCCGCCATACGCCTTGCAGATTGGGAATATTAACTCTTGCCGCAACAGATTGACTTTTTTCATCAATCTGTGAAGAGATAAATTCTATGTCGCCTTCAGATTCAATGTTTAATGCTTCAGAAGAAACAATGACTTTTTGACCCTGATGGATATTGTTAATATCATCCGCATATATGGTAATATTTCCCCAAAGATTAGAGAGGTCCGCAATAGTATAGATATTATCATTATCACTGATCGACTCACCTAAAGAGATATGTTTACTTACTACGGTACCATTTTGGGGAGCGTGAATAGTTAGTCTCGTGGGTGGTGTTTTTTCACTGGCGATATTGGCAAGTAATTTCTCAGTAAATCCAATAGCACGTAATTGCTGGGCGCTTACCTCCAAGTCAATTTCCACTTCTTTTAACGCTTGTTTCGCGGTAAGAAATTCAAGCTCTGCGGATTTTCTCTCTTTCCAAAGTTTTTCTTCACGTTGATAAGTGATTTTCGCAAGTTCCAATCGCTTTTTGCTAGCCATGTAACTACCTTTCAAACTCGCTAATTCACGACTATCAATCGCAGCGAGTCTCTCGCCTTTTTTTACTAAATCGCCCTCATTTTTTAATACCGATACCACTACACCAGATAATCGCGGAACGACATGCGCTACTCGATTGCGGTTAAAGGCGATTTCTCCTGGAAATAAACGTCTTGGTTGTATTTCCCGACTGCCTGCGACTGCCACAACAATACCGGCACTTTTCGCACTATCTACATTAATTTCAGTTTGCTCAGTATGTTTCTCTTCGTGTTCAAGGGATTCATGATCGTGGCCATGGTTTTCTTCCGTATCATGCTCATCATGGACACGCGTATCGTGCTCATGTTCATACTCATGATTTTCATGAGTATCGAAATGTTCGTGGGCCTCGCTATCATCTAAACCGTCATCATGCTCATGAGATTCATGAGATTCATGAGAAGTGCTTGTCGCATGATCGTGATCATGACTATTTAAATTAGTCGGTTCGATTTGTAGGATTTGCCATGCGACAAAAGCACTTCCTAATATAACGACTATAATTATGAGTAATTTTGATGTTTTCATATTTTTCTCCCTCTATTCTTCATCAGCGCCATATGACAAATAATCCATTTTTATTCTGGCATGATGATATGCCACATAACTATTTATATATTGTTTGCGAGCTGCAACTAAACTGCGCTCGGCATCTAATACATCCAGGTAACTCAGCTTACCCAATGAATAACTGTCCTGTGCGGCATCAAAAATCTCTTTTGCTTGAGGAATGATTTGATTTTTTAGCATGTTGAGCCTGTTTAATGCGGCTTGCCAGTTAAAATAAGCTTGTATTACCTGTTGCTGTACTTGAAGCTTAACGTTAGCTTGCTTGGTTTTTAAGGCCAGTAAATTTGCCTTTTCTGCATCTATTTGTGCGGCATTTCTATCGAATATCGGTAATTCAATATCCATAGCCACACTCAATGCTTTTTCACCGCCAGTTTCAAACTGAATTAAACCGGCTGAAATTGATATCTCTGGCCACTGCTTCGCCTGGGCATGTTGAATTATGCTGTCTTGTTTTTTCAGTTTCATAGTCCAGCTTTTATAGGTCTGTGTATCTGGTATTTTTTGTAAAAAAATATTTAGCTCGGGCAAAGTCGCTGTAAAAGATAAATCATCTTGCAGTTCTAAAGGTTTGCCATGATTCATACCTAACAGGTATTTCAGTTTTTCTACGGCTTGATTGAAAGCAATGATATTATCCTGTTCTTGAACCACCGCTTGATTAAGCGTTAATGCCGCTTTGGTTTCTTCCACAGGTGAAATGCGGCCCGCTTGCGCTCTGCCTCTAACAATTTCCAAAACGGATTTAGCAATGTTAACTTCATCGTGTGCTATCTCTTGCTGTTCTTGCTTACCCAATACGGTAACAAACAAGTGACTAATCTCTTTGATCAATAACGCTTTGTTATTTTGCAACTCAATAAAGGTTAAGTTTTTGTCTGCGTCTGCTATTTCTACTTGTGTTTGCCGTTGTTTCCAGTTTATGGGGTACGATAAAGCAATCTTGGTTTTTGCCTGTTCTGGACTTGATAAACCAAAGTCTTCTCTTTCAATACTTAAAGTCGGGTTGTTAATTTTTTCGGCCTGTTTTATTAGCATTTCAGACGCTTGCAGTGAATATTCACCCGCTATGATGAATGGATGATTGTCTAAAGCTTGCCGAAGCACCTGTTTTAATCCCATTTTATCTTTCGCCTGTAAGTTATTAACAGCAATCAATAACAATGGTGCAAATAAACATATTTGTAGTTTTTTTTTCATAGTAATCTCTCAAAAATGTTACGATTTTTGATTATTACGAATACCATTAGAAATAATGTGGCGTGCACCCAAAATAATTGTGTGCACAAACACAACGGGCTAATGGGTATTAGCAGTTATTTTAAGAATTAAAGATTTGAATACGGCGGAGCGCGTAATTGGAGGTATTTTAAATAAGGGGGTGAGAAGAGTTTATCAAAAGAAAAGTATCTTAATCTAAACTTTTCTTGTTTTGAAGACACATGCCATAATCCAAAAATGAGGAATACAATGGCAAACATTTTGATGTCTAAAGTGTTAACCAGGTTTTTAACAATGCCTTGATGATCTATTTCAATATTGAACTCGCCCTGGTCATGATCAGCGTGCTGTAGGCCTTCGGTGATTAACGTAGAAACATGACCTCCATGATGTGCATCATGCTCGTGCCCATCGAATTCAATATGGCCATGCACATGAACACTCAGTACTCGTGTTATCAAAATGATCAACACAAAGCAATAGAGCCAATTTTTTCCAGTTGTAATTTTCATCATTATATGGTGAGGCTAAATACTATACATTATAGTCATTTGTAGTTATTAATATCGACATTTAATAAAATTAGTTTAATTATCAGTGTATAACAAGAATAGATAAGTTCAAAAATACTTTGTTAATTATTTAAAAACATATCAACATTAACGTACAATTACCTAAACTGCAATCAACAATATGAAGAGTTTCCTCCGGAATTCAATCGGTTGTATTAATCATACGACGTATCGACTTTGCCACTAAAGCTGGTTTAGAAACATCACCCAAAATGTGAATATTACAACCAACGTACCGTTAATTCTGATGCGAAAAATAGTTAGTTTGCAATACTAGAATATATTACGGACGCAGCCTCCAAAACGAAATAATTTAATTTATTAATACTTAAATGGTCAATGAGATGAAGATCACATTTTAGAATAACTTGTGGAATTTACGTAAGCGATCATTTTACGACGCTTTGCTCACGCGCATCAATTGCGCTTGAATCCTATTGCGACTATCAAGAAGTATAGGTATTCAAAAGGATACGCAAACCTTGATGTATACACAATGGCAACCGATAGTTTCAAAATTAGAATTCATAAATAAAGAATTATTTATTAACTATCACAATGGAAAAAGTATTCATTGTTTTCGATATGTTAGTCAGCGCCCATACTGGGCGATTCTATTTTTATGAAAATGTTACTGCAAAGCCAAGCGATCGCAACTTGCCCCAATTAAGTAATTCGAAAAGATAATTCGAAAATAAGAGTCGCTTATGACTAATTGATTTAACGTTAAAAGGCGATACTCCTTCTGTACAGAAGTAAGCATGAATCGTAAAGTTCACTGGGTCACAAGAAAATCTCATGGAATTGTGAAATATGAATCGCTCGAAAAAGTGCTATTTTATATGCTGAGGAAGCTTCTACAACCAAATCAACCCATAGATTTTTCTGTAAAGCCAGGAATGTCCATACGACACCAAATCATTGGGTTGATATCCAGCGACAGTAACTCAACTTAGAGTGAGTATATCTTCATCTTCCATTCTCTTGTCAGATGTGAAATAGGAATATTCACTACATTTTGTAGAATGAAAATACAAAAACATCATCACTTTTTTTGTTATCAATCAGGCTACATTAACCCTTGACCCTCTAGTATACTACAGGGTCTATCCTTTAATTTAAGGAGTTATCGATGTTGCGTATTGGTGAAATTGCAAAATTAAGTGGAGTTTGTGTGGAGACATTACGTTTTTACGAACGCGAAGGATTAATTCCTAAACCTGCTCGATCACAGTCCGGATACCGCCAATATTCGGAAACAGCCGTAAAACAGATTCAGTTTATTCAACATGCAAAAGCGCTCGGATTTTCACTTAAAGACATCGGCGAACTGATTACACTTAAAACAAAGCCGGGGACAACTTGCAAAGGTATACGTACAAAGGCGCAGGCGAAGATAGACGAGATTCAACAGAAAATTGATGCGCTTGAGGAAATGAAAACAGCACTCTCACCGTTAATTGATCAATGCCAGTCCGGCAACCCTATTAATGAATGCCCTATTCTCAATGTAATGGAAGAAGATTTAAATCAATAGCCCCCTGTGACAGGAGAAATAATATGACGAGTAAAAGAAAAGTTGAAATTTACAGTGCGGGTTGTTCCGCTTGCCAAGATACCATTGATCTAGTGAAAAATATTGCATGTAGTTCCTGTGACGTAACAGTGTTTGATATGAACGATAAAATGATATCACAACAGGCCAAGGATATTGGCATAAATCGCGTTCCCGCTGTTGTCATTGATGGCAAACTTGCTGATTGTTGCGTTGTATCTGCACCGGATGAAAAAAGTTTACGTGCAGCAGGTATTGGTCAATCAATTTAATTGAATCCTTATAGTCTCTTGAAAAATAAACTAGAGAAATACGGATCATTTGGGGCTATTGTCGCTGCAGCAGCTTGCCCCATTTGCTTTCCTAAACTGGCGCTACTCGGCGCATTTTTTGGGCTTGGAGTCCTAGAGCCGTTTGAGACGATCTTCTTTTTTGGCACTCAAATTTTAGTTGTTTTGGCGTCAACCGGCCACGCAATTTCTTATAAGAAACACCAGAATTGGAAACTACTTTCTCTGGCCATCTTGTCAATGATCCTACTTTTTATTTCTCTTTACGCATTTGTTTCCGAGATATTATCTTATCTCGCACTCAGTGGACTTATCATTGCTACTATATGGTTGATATTAGAAAATCGTCGATGTGCAAGTTGTACAGAATATTCGGACTAAATGCGGTGACTGAAACACTGTTACCCATGATGTTAATTCAGCATTCATATTGCGTCTGGATGCTTTTGGTAAATAATATTTTAACAAATAGCATAACACTGAACGACCGATACACCGGGCGAATTCAATTGGCCAATATAATACGCTATCTTATTCAGGGCAATCACATATGAATTAACTTGCAATTCCCAATACTTTAAGTAGGTAATCCTCATCCCATTAACCCAATTTGAACCTTTTTGTTTTTATTGCACGTTTTAATGTCGTTTCTTGCTTGAGAAAATTTAATGCAATATGGCGAAGCATGGCTAAATTTTCTGGCGCGTGATCTTTTCTGACGCGACTCTCATCTTTTCTAAATCCAACATCCAATACCCAATGCTAACTATTTTCAATGCCACAATATTTTCTTACTGCATTGCCAAATTGAGCTACATTATTATCAAGACTCGTAATTAAATAACGTTGTTCCATTTTGACTTCTTCACCAATTCGCCTTTCTGATTCTGCCATTCCTATACTTTTTAATCCAAACCACTGATCATGTCGGGCAAAGTGAATCTTAAATATTCCTATCAAAATCGTGCAATTCAAGACTATTTAATCTCGCAAGCCATTAGGGAAAAGAACAAAACTGCCCTGCTGCGTGCCTCAGGCTTATCGTCATTTGAAACTTTAAATGAACTAAGATGTGCTTAGAGAAGCGAATAACTTGTGTGACTCATTCGAACAACTCTACACATCTTATTTCTTCCTCAGAAATTATAGTTTCGATTTTTGTTTTATTTTTTAATAAAAGATCGAGAATGACACTATTTTGAGTATTTCCTATTCTTATCCATAAAACTTTCGGTGTGTGCCTTTGATGATACTGAGTTCTTCAAAATCTGAATCTTTTGTGACGATTACAAATTCATGCACCTTGGCAAACTCCCAAATCTCCAAATCGGTAGCGTGCTCTAAACCTGCTAATGTAACTTGTGTTGATTCTGGAAAAGTGTCTTGGAGAGACGGTATTAAACGACGGGAAAGATTTTGATCAAGAAGAAGTTTCAAGCGACACGAACACTGGAAATTTTATGCTCTCTGTCTGCTGCAAAAGCTAAGCAAGCATGAATGTCATCTAACTCTAATTCGGGAAAATCGAGTAAAATGTCTTGCTTATCCTTGCCATTTGCCATCATGCTTAAGACATCGTAAACCGTTATTCTCATATTTCGAATACATGGTTTGCCGCCTCTTTTACCTGCTTCAATGGTAATTCTTGATTTGTAATCCATATTTAACTCTTTGAATAAAGTGAGTTTATCTGTATTGATACAAGCTAGACTAGCTCAAATTTGGAACTGAATCAAGTAGTATGTTTTGCATACATTAAGTATAGTAACTTCTACCTGGAAAAAGTTTGCTCTATTGATATTCACAAAAGAGAAAAATGTGTAACTGCTCAAAAACGTCGTTAGAAATTGAAAGTTCAACTGGTGAAAGTCACAATAAAATGTGAAATTATCAATCCTTAATGCTATTGGTTGACCTAACCTAATTGTCTATAATACTGCAAGACTATCTTTTGCATTGGCTTTTAAAGATTAATTTGCACTCACAGCTTATTTTTCGACAAGTTGATATTAGCTATGTCCGGTAACGATACATTACCGGTCTACTTACACAGCTTAATTTGCGAGATTACGCTAACATCATATTACAATTCAGTGACAACATATTTATTTGGCTCCTTTGTAAATCTTTCCAAACAACGGGAAGAACAAAAGACTAATTTGCGTTGTTCGTAATCTGTTTTGTAAATTGCAGACCAACTATCCACTCGCATACCGCAAACGGGATCTTTCACCCAATCGTGTTGTTCAGATTTTCTATCTCGAATTTGCCCATCTTCCAACCAAAGAATGCGATCTGCTATTTCCTCTACTCTAGGATCATGGGTAACCATCAGTACAGCACAACCATCATCCCGTGCAATATCGTGCAGTATCATCATCACTTCCTGCCCTTTATGAGAATCAAGATTACCCGTGGGTTCATCTGCAAAAATAATATCGGGTTTATTTATCAAGGCGCGAGCAATTGCGACACGCTGTTTTTCGCCACCAGAAAGCGTATTTGGCAAGGCTTTGCGACGACTTATTAGCCCCAATCTTTCCAGTAATATGGCTAAGCGCTGTTTTGCATTTTTCCCTTTATCTACACCCAATTGTGCTGGAAAAAGAATATTCTCCTCTACAGTTAAGGCTTCCATTAAATTAAACGCTTGGAAAATGAAACCAATTTTTTGTGCTCTCAAGTTTGCTAGGTCTGACTCATTCATTAAAGCGATATCACTATCATTTATGTATATCTCACCGGAATTGGCCTGTAACAAAGCACCCAACATAGACAGTAATGTTGTTTTACCTGATCCGGACGGTCCCATAATTAAAACTAACTCACCAGGATATATTTCTAAACTAACATTTTCCACTGCGTGAACAATGGACTTTGCCTGGCCAAATGTTTTTTTTAACTCAATTGCTTTTAATATTGGTTTTGTTGAAGTCATAAGCTAGTTTAATTTTGAAATACAATAACAGGGTCGAGTTTTACAATACTTCGGGCTGCAATAATTGAAGCAATGGAAGCAATCGGAAAAATGAAGATAAGTATAAAAGTAAATTGATGTAATTGAATTGACAAATTGATTTGAGGAACAAAATCCGGCAATCTTGCTAACAGACCGAATGATATTATGAGCGCTAATATCAATCCCAACAGGCTTAAAATCAAACTTTGGAATAATACGGTGGAATACATTTGCCAATTTTTAAATCCCAACGCTTTGGCAATAGCGAGTTCCTGCTTTTTTCGGATTATAAGTGAATACCCTGTAAAAGCAACAATCAGAGTAGCAAGCAAGGTACCCAATATCCTCATCATATTAACGATTTCAACACCCATTTGGACTGCTAATTGTTTATCATTTTTGATAAACTCATCAGCTGTTAACACATTCACTTTATCCACTTCTTCTTCAATACGGTTTTTCAATTGATGATGGTTCGCCCCTGTTTTTGCATAAACCATAATGTAACTGTATTGGTCACTGCCTTTCAATACATCTGCTAAATCTGCTCTAGATACAAAAACCAATGAACTTGCCATTGAAAATGTATTTCTAGTCAAACCAACGATTCTCAATTTGCGATCAACCAGCGCTAGTACATCACCAATCCTTATACCACTCAACTTAGCTATAACCTCGGGAATAATAGCCTCTCCTTTTCCAGGAATCGATTTACCTTGTATTGTGGACCATGGTCCAGCACGAGAGTATTCTGGGGTAATACCAATGATGTATGAGAACCAGTTTTTTCCAGCTATTTTGACTGGACCATTGAGATACAAAATCGCTGCGACATCTTCCACTTCATTTATTTGAGAAATTTTATCCACTTTCCAATCCCACAGCATGGAACTTGCCATATGCATATTTGAAACACCTTTTTGCATTACCCAAATATCAGCATCGACTTTATCAAAATAGATAACCATTTGGTCTGATTCACCTTCAAAAACAGCACTAAAAAATATAACTAAAATAAATGAAATTGCAATTGCCAAAACACTAGCCAGTAATCGAATTGGCTCAGAAAATAGTGTTTTTATGCTCCAATAAAACATGATCAATTTCTAAAAACAATTGCTGCATCAAGATTCGCAATGAGACGATAAGGTAAATAAGAACCAATCACAGCTAAAATTAAAGCAGCAAAAAAAGTTCTCAAAAGTGGAATGGTCTCCATTACAGCAACAAGATAAAGCGGTACTTGTGCTTCTATAATCCATGCCCCAAATAATGCTAAAATTATGGCCATTGGGAAGGCAATCAATATCATAATCAAGGAT
>Ga0316207_10002979_pt1 | contig 16410 bp, 15 predicted proteins | sample 6weekpyrite_MG_FD_204943 | JGI IMG/M metagenome (GOLD analysis project Ga0316207, IMG submission 204943) | Microbial mat bacterial communities from mineral coupon in-situ incubated in ocean water Damariscotta River, Maine, United States -... | ecosystem: Environmental > Aquatic > Marine >...
CTTTCACATCTTTCTTGGCCGTGTACAGCTTGCCACCGGCTTTAACGACAGCGATGACTTTAGATGTTTTACGGACTTTGATGCGGGTGGAGACATACCCTTCGGCATTCGCGCCAAGATTGAAGCTGGCGGTCAATGGAGAAGGATTCGAAGAAGCCAACAGTGAGATAGACTCAATGCCTGCGATGCCAGCGGTAACGCTGACCGGTACGACCGCACCGTTTTCTGCAATATCAGGGGCTTTGATTTTAATATCTTTGCTGTCTGATGTGCCGGCCTTGCCGAAGAGGGCTGACATAGTCTTGTCGACACCTTTGGCTTCAAAAGCACCTTTTGGCCATGCTGCTAGGACAGTTTGCGGGGTCAAAAGACCTGCACCAACTGCAACAGCAACAGCACCTGAGGCGAGACTGCCCTTGAGGAATGTTCTGCGTTGCATAGTATTCACCTTATAATATATTTTTATGGTTGACTTTAAAGCGTGTACAGCCAGTCAATAACGTCCTGGATATCTTTCTTAGAGATAATTTCATGCTTGCCATATGGAGGCATCATGGTATCCGGATTGTTAGATTGTGGATCGTCAAGCTGTTTTTGCAGCTTAGCTCTGTCAGGGAAGCGAGCCTTCATCGCGACCAGTGGTGGTCCAATGTTGCCCGGCAGTTTGGCGCCTTGATATGCATGACATGCAAAGCAATTCCCCTTTTTACGACTTTCAGCAACTTTCTTGCCTGCTGCTGCGTCTGCGCTTGCTACTGTTGGCGCAAGTGTGAAGCTCCCTAATAGTACTGCAATAGCACTAGCGGTCACTATGGTCTTTGCGGTTTTCCGCATCGCTCTCCTCCTCAAGTTACATACTTAATTATGGTGTTATATTTGCAAAGTCTTTAAAACTTCCTGAAACCACTGCTAATTATTAATCAGCGCCGTAACTTACGTTAATTGTTATGTGGCGGTTTGCTCGTAATACCTATTAATTGGTATTTGGTAGCCGTGACTCTGCGGTCAACGTAGCCCATAGCATACCTAAGTGCGCGCGTATGGCAAGATCTAATTAAGTAATATCTATTTTAGTACATACTAAGATACTGTTGTATGTTTTGGGCTTATTTGGAAGGGTCAAAATACAATTTCATCTTGCAGCAATTGTTTGAATTGATCTCGTCGTGCTTGAATTTTTTCAAGGGTATAAAAATCATCTGATGGGATACGTAATGCGAGGTCAAGTTGTTGAATGGCAGCATTGGTTTGGCCGTTTAAGTAATGAAATTCAGCGAGTGATTGGTGAGCCTCTAGTGGATATCCCGCTTGACCTTCAGTAAAGGATAAAAGCTTGTAAAAATCCGCATCGGCCTGGCGATGTGTTAGTTGCGTATGCAGTAAGGCACGCGCTTGTTTTGCCTTGCCTAAGTTTAACAGTGTTTTGGCATAGGAAATGGTCACCGTATGATCGTGAGGATAATTCTGTAATGTATTTTGGTAGATAGCGAGCGCCAGTTGTACATTTCCTGACTTTAACAGAATGTTTGCGTTAGCCATCAAAAAACTGATTCGCTCTGGATCGGCTTTTAATAATGGTGCCAGGGCTTGTTGAGCTTGTTTATATTGCCCTGAATTGGCAAGCGCTAAACTATAAGCATACTGTGCGGCAGTCTGATTTAGATATTGTTCAGAATCTAGTAGTGTCTCGTATCGCTTAACGGCTTCTTGTGGATTGCTATTTTTTAGCAGAAGTTTTTCTCTGACTAAATGATAATCAATATTCTCGGGCACTTGGCGGTATGGATAGCTGCGTGCGCGGTTGCGTGCATTGGCAATACGATCGGTCGTCACGGGGTGAGTACTCAGAAATTCCGGTGGACGGCCATAGTAACGTGATGCCTGTTGTAGGTGTTCAAAGAAACTCGCCATGGCATTCGGGTCAAGTCCTGAACCCGCTAATGTTTGTATGCCGACGGAATCTGCTTCCTTTTCATTGCTGCGAGTAAAGTTGATTTGCGCTTGTAAAGTCGCAGCCTGAGAGGCAGCCAGTGTGGCCTGGCCGAGTTCAGCATTTTGGCTGCCGATAAGAATGGCTGCAATCAGTCCGGCCAGGGCAGGAATATTGAGTTTACCTTGTGCCTCAACGGCTCTGGCTAAATGCCGTTGGGTAACGTGGGCAATTTCATGCCCGATGACTGAGGCTAATTCACTCTCGGATTTTGATGCAGTAATGAGTCCGGTATTGATTCCGATGTAGCCACCAGGGGCGGCAAAGGCGTTAATTCTGGTGTCATCGATGACGAAGAAGGTAAAAGGTTGTGATGGATTATCACTGTTTTCGGCAAGTCGGTTGCCTAGTGAGCGAATGTATTCATTCACCTCTGGATCATCGATGATCTTGAAATCCAACCGGATACGACGTAGAAACTCAACCCCGATTCGGCGTTCTTGATCGGGTGATAATACTGCACCGGCGCTGTCACCAATATCGGGTAACTGGATAGTTTCAGCGTTGGCAATAGACGCCATAAGCCAGAAAATGGCGCCGAGCAGATAGTGTATGTTACGTAAGCACATGAATTAACAATAATATCCTATTCCAGTTCGGTATGACCACGGTAGCAGGGAAGCAGTTCAATATTACCTTAGTTTATCTGAGATTTAATCTACGGCTTGCCATTCAGCTTGAGTTGTCATATAAGAGTACTCTTGAATTCTAATATCCTCGCATATAGCTCGAACCATAAGGTTCTTACATTGTGTGGGATTAAGCCCTAACCGTATATCTTAAGGAGATAACCATGGCTGATTTTGACCAAGAACTCGACGCATCAGGCCTTAACTGTCCGTTGCCTATTCTACGTGCAAAGAAAACGCTTGCAGGAATGGACACAGGCCAAGTACTTCGCATTATTGCGACTGATCCGGGTTCAGTGAAAGACTTTGAAGCCTTTTCAAAGCAAACAGGTAATGAATTAATGGATTCTGGTGAAGAAGCCGGCAAGTTCGTTTTCCGTATCAAGAAAGGTTAATTACTCGCGTTAAGCGTTAGGTTGTTATTTTAGCTGAAGTATAGCGAATGATATGAAAGGCCTAATCCTCGTGTATTTGAAAATATTCTTTCAGTAATTTTTCGAAGGAGATTGGAAATGTCAGAAAAGAAACTCGCGATTATTGCGACCAAGGGCACACTGGATTGGGCCTATCCTCCGTTTATTCTTGCTTCAACGGCGGCTGCACTGGGTTATCAGGTGCAAATTTTCTTTACCTTTTACGGACTGCAATTAGTGCGTAAGGAAATGGATTTGCAAGTAAGCCCATTGGGTAATCCGGGTATGCCAATGCCAATGGCAATGGATAAATGGTTCCCTGTATTGGGTACTGCAATTCCGGGTATGCAACGCATTATGACAATTATGATGAAGTCAAAAATGAAATCAAAAGGTGTCGCGAGCATTGAAGAGTTGCGTGAGCTTTGTTTGGAAGCAGATGTAAAAATGGTTGGTTGTCAGATGACAGTCGATCTTTTTGATTTCACCCACGATAACTTTATTGATGGCATTGAATACGGTGGTGCAGCTACTTTCTTCGAGTTTGCCGGTGAATCAGATATCACACTTTATATATAACACCGTTACACCTAAAGCACCCAACAAAAAGCCCGGCTTATGCCGGGCTTTTTGTTGCTGGGAGTTTCCTGTACTTTTAAAAACTCCAACGCGCTTGTGCACTGATAATATTCACGTCAATATCGTATTCACCAACCAGGTTACCATTGGCCTGGTTTTCCGCTTCAGAAGTGCTTTTGTTAACCTCGGCATCATCAATAAAAAGATGCGCAAAGCCAAAATCAATACTCATCTTCTTAGAAGGTTTGTAAGTAAAGCCGGCGGTTAACCACGTGCGATCAGCATCAGGAACGCGCACTGAGATTAGTTCTTTATTGCGTGTTGCCGATTCATCAAAGGCGACACCGGCACGCCAGGTCCAGTGATCATCTCGTACATAGGTCATGCCAAGAGAATAGCGGTTACTATCTTTAAATTTGAGAGTAGAAACACCGTCAGAAGCCGCAGGGTTTTTAAAATCAATGCGCAATTCCTCAACCAGGCTCCAGTTAGTCCAGGTCACATCGGCGTTAATTGCCAACTTGTTATTGACTTGATGCTGGAGGCCAACCGACAAGCTATCGGGTAAAGTCACATTGGCGGATACATCACCATCAACCAGACCGCGCAAGTTAGCGAGTCCGGCCGCTTCGCTGGGCGTATCAAAGTCGGCATCACCTTTTAATTGGTGTTTAATACGGGAGCGATAGGCGGCGCCAATACGAGTTTGGGGCGTGGCTTGCCACAACAGGCCGAAGTTATAACCAAAGCTAATATCATCAGCCTTAAATTCAACCTCGCCATCATTTGCCTGAGAAGACAGGCCGGCTGTAGCACAGGTACCAGGAGTAACGAGCATACCTATTTCAGCAAGCGTACATGCGGTGCCAAAGTCAATTGCGTTGGATAATTTGGCTTCAATATATTGGACGTTTACGCCAAAACCAAGGCTGAGCGCGTTACTGGCCTTGTATGAAATGCTTGGGTTGATATTAACGGTAACGATTTCTGAATGCAGCGCGTAGTAGCGCCCTACCCAGCCATCGTCATAATCGGTGGTTAAGCCAAACGGTGCATTGACACCGACACCGGCCGTCCATTTATCATCAATGGCGCGGGTGTAATAAAAATTAGGTACAAGTGCGACAGGACCCGCGTCACCACCTTCGTCATTGTTGACATTAAGGGGAGCCGAAAAAATACTGGTGGAGCCTTGATCGTTAAATTTGGCATTGGGGTCAATGACGTGAGCACCAAACTCAGCGGCATTACGGTTTTTCAGAAAACTCATACCAGCAGGGTTAAAGTATATGGTTGAACCATCACCTGCTGCGGTAGAACCGGTTGAAAAAGCAGCGCCAAGGCCAGTAACACTTTGCTCAATAATTCCAAAGGCGGCGGCATTGGCAGTCGAAGAAAAGGTTGCGAGGCTAACGCTCGCCGCCAGTAAGCTCACCTTAAAAGGTGCATTGATTCTACCCATCCTGATCCCCCATGAAGAATATACGTACGACAATTTTTATTAATTATGACGGCTCATAATGGGGCCGCATGATAATAAAGTAAAGTACTTAAGGTATAAGTGTTGTGTAAATGAGACGGTTTTGTGGTTAATGCCAAGCTATATAATCAACCCCTAATATTAAAATCAGTATGTACTGATTTTCATTAGTAATACAGTGCATAATTGTTTAATTAAATGCTTAAAAAGATGTTGACAAGTAGTGTCATGATAGCGAGACTGTTGCTGTTGCAAGACAGGATGTCTTTTTTTAACAACATATAAAAATGGTATTTTGCATACTTTTTCTTCATAAAAGTATGGCTAATAAAACATAAGTTCTGTCTGCTTTGGGAGGAGACACTCTATGAAATTTTCTAAACATTTGATTGCTGTTGCGACAACGGCGGCCTTATTGGCTCCAGCAACGGCATCGGCAACGGCGGGTTATTTTTCGCTGGCGTATGGTGCTAAATCACGTGGTATCGCAGGTGCGGCAACCGCACTTTCACAAGATACTTATGCAGCAGCGGTAAACCCAGCGGGTATGGCTAAAGCGGTTGGCACGAATGATGTGGGTATTTTGATCTTCAGCCCAATTCGCGAAGCAGAGACGGGGGCATCGCCTACAGCCTTCGGTGGAGTAGGTCAGATTCGTTCAAAGAGTGGTAGTGACGGTTTCATTATTCCAAGCGGCGGTTTTGTTCGCCAATTGAATGACAAAATGACCTGGGGGATGAGCATCTATGCTAATGGTGGTCTTAATACAGCCTATGAACATGATGTGACGGTTCCCACTATGGCTGGCCCAACTGACGGGAACCTGTTTGGATTTCCAAACGAAGCTCTGGGTGTAGATCTTGCGCAGCTGATCTTTGCACCAACCATTACTTACGCACTAAATAAAGATCATACGGTAGGTGCATCATTATTAATTGGCTACCAGCAATTTAAGGCTTATGGTTTACAGGGTTTTTGTGGGCTTAAGTCAGCCACATTTGGTGATAATACTTGTGCCGCAACTGGTGGGCCAAATTCAGCGGCTTCTAATGATGGTCTGACTAACCAAGGTTATGATAATGCTTGGGGTGTGGGTCTTCGTGTTGGTTGGCAAGGCAAATTGAGTGAAAATGTATCGGTTGGTGCAGCGTACTCTACTAAAGTCTACATGAACGAATTTGACAAGTATGATGAACTATTCGCGGAAGATGGCGATTTTGATATTCCTGCTAACTGGTCAATTGGTATTTCGGGTAAAGTTTCACCTAAGATGACGTTATCTGCAGATATTCAACAAATTTTATATAGCGATGTAAAGTCAATTGCTAACGATGGTCCAGGTGCAGGGCTGGGAATGTCAGCAGCACCAGGGCAACAATTAGGTTTTGATGGTGGTCTTGGTTTTGGTTGGGAAGATGTAACCGTTTTCAAAATTGGCGCTGTTTACGAGCATAATGACAAATTCACTTACCGTTTTGGTTATGCGCATAACACACAAGCGTTTGATGATGACCAATTAGCCTTCAATGTATTGGCGCCAGCAGTTATTCGTGACCATGTTACGGCTGGTTTCACTTACCGACCAGATGGCAAAGATGACCAGCAAGTCACTTTTACCTTTATGCATGCAATAGAAGCAAGTCAACGAGGTGTTTTCCCTGCTGATTTTGGTGGGGGATCTACTAGATTACAAATGTACCAAAATGCGTTTGATTTTCAGTATTCCTGGACTTACTAAGTACACAGGTGGTTTTGTTTGATAAAAAGGCCATGCTTTAGCATGGCCTTTTTTTATGGCTGGTTTCTATTTCGAAACTGTGATCTACTATTTTCTACACGTATAATGGTACTCATATGAAATTATTAGGTGTTAACCCTATGCGGTTCGAAAAGCTTTTATTTCTTGTCCTCGGTGTCTCACTGTGTTTCAAGCTGTCAGCAGCAGAGATTGATACCAGCAAATTAGAATTGATGACCTTGAAATATGAAGATGTTGCCATGCAACGACGTTTTGATGCAGAGGTAGAAGCCGTTCATAAATCAACGATTACCGCCCAGCTATCTGAACGCATCACAGAAATTAATTTCGATGTAGATGATTATGTTGAACAAGGTACAGTGCTCATTCGCTTTAAGGATATTCAACAACGTGCACGTCTTGATCAGGCGAAAGCGAGTTTGCGTGAGGCCAATATTACGCGTAAAGATGCACAAACTGAATTAGCCCGCATACGCGGCATTTACACAAAGAAGTTGGTTGCCAAGGCAGCGTTGGATAAGGCCAGTGCAAATTATAAAGGTGCCTTGGCCCGTGAAGTTCGGGAAAAAGCACGCCTTAAGGAAGCGACCGAGCAATTTGAAAAAACAATCGTACGAGCACCTTACTCCGGTATTGTGACACAACGACATGTTGAAATAGGTGAGGTGCCGACAGCGGGTCAACCGCTGATGACGGGGTTATCTTTGAATCGTTTACGTGTTGTCGCAGATGTGCCGCAACGGTTTATTTCGGTTCTGCGTAATGGTTGCTGCCCTGCCCGAATTACGTTTCCCGATGAACAGACGCAAAGTATTTCGAGTAAAAGGTTGACCATATTTCCTATCGCAGATAGCAAAAGTCACAGTTTTAAAATTCGCGTTGATCTTGATGAAGGTCAACATGGTTTATATCCAGGTATGTTTGTTAAATTGGTGATGGATGTCGATAGACAAAAACGTTTGATGATTCCGGCAACAGCGCTGGTACATCGTGGCGAAGTCACCGGAGTATATATTCTTGCAGAGTCCGTCGTTGTTTTCAGATTAGTAAAGGTTGGGCGTGTTCATCGTGACGGGCGGGTTGAAATTCATGCCGGGCTTGAGCAGGGTGAACAAATTGCACTTAATCCTATTACGGCTGGTATTATCCTTAAGGAACAACGTGCCCAATGAGTGAACAGCTTGGCATTTCAGGACGCATTGCGCGAAGTTTCTTATTATCTGAAATAACCCCGTTACTGGCATTAGTGGGGTTGTTACTAGGCCTGTTTGCTGTTCTTGTTACCCCGCGAGAAGAAGAGCCACAAATCAGCGTAACGTTTGCGAATGTTTTTATTCCCTACCCGGGCGCGACCGCGACAGAAGTTGAGCACCTGGTGACAACATCTGCGGAGCAGGTTTTATCTGAAATTGAAGGTGTTGAGCACATCTATTCTGTTTCACGTGCAGGGATGTCGGTTTTATCTGTTCAGTTTACGGTTGGTGAGGATCGTACCCAGGCGATTGTTCGTTTATACAATGCGGTTTATTCAAACCGTGACTGGCTGCCAGCCAATCTGGGCGTCGGCCAACCATTAATAAAACCCCAGGGAATTGATGATGTACCGATTGTTACCGGTACATTGTGGAGTGAAAATAAAAACATTAATGCGAAGGAATTATTACGCGTCGCTCATAGCATCGAGACAGAATTAAAACGTATCCCCGGAACACGCGATATTTATACGGTCGGCGGACCAGAACGTGTTGTGCGCGTGCAGATTGACCCGCAAAAATTAAATTCATATGGTATTGATTTGCAGGATTTACGTAACACGTTATTGGCAGCCAATAGTGCTGATGATGTGGGGGCAGTCACAACAAATAATGAAAGCATTTCTGTTAGAGCTGGGGATTGGTTAACGCATGCTGATGAAGTGGCAAAATTGATTGTTGCCATGCATGATAATTCACCCGTGTATCTAGAAGATGTGGCGAGAATTAAATTAGAAACGGATGAACCAAAACAATATGTATGGTTTGGTACTGGGGCTGCAGCAGGAGTAAAGGGCGTCACCGCCCGAGGTGACTTTCCGGCAGTGACGATTGCAATTGCCAAGCAGCCGGGTACGAATGCGGTTGACGTATCAAACCAGGTGATTAAACAATTCGAAAAACTAAAAGGCACGGTTGTCCCTGCCGGGGTGCACGGAACATTAACTAGAAATTACGGCGCAACGGCGAATGATAAAGCGCAGACGTTGATTGGTAAACTGATTTTTGCGACAAGTTTTGTTGTTTTATTAGTGTTGTTTGCATTAGGTTGGCGCGAAGCGATTATTGTCGGTACTGCAATTGTTATTACTTTAGCCTTGACACTATTTGCCTCATGGGCCTGGGGCTTTACGCTGAATCGCGTTTCCTTGTTCGCGCTAATATTCTCAATCGGTATTCTGGTTGATGATGCGATTGTCGTCGTGGAAAATATTCACCGCCATCTTGTATTGGGGAAACAATCGCTAGTTAAGGCGATCCCCGTCGCGGTTGATGAAGTAGGTGGACCAACGATACTGGCAACTTTTGCGGTTATTGCTGCGTTATTGCCAATGGCTTTTGTGACGGGCTTAATGGGACCCTACATGAGCCCAATACCCATTAATGCCAGTATCGGTATGTTGATCTCATTGATTGTTGCCTTCGTGGTAACGCCGTGGTTGACGCATATTATTTTGAAAGATGATGGTTTACATCAACACAAAGAAGAAAGCGGGGCAGGCAAACTATATGACCTGTTTGCGCGCTACCTGAAACCATTTCTAAATAAGTCTGTGGGTAAAGCAAATCGTAATAAGCTGTGGCTATTAATTATATTTCTCATCGTTATGTCTGTTTCACTTGTTGGTTTTAAGGCAGTGATTTTAAAAATGCTGCCGTTTGATAATAAATCTGAATTTCAGGTTGTGATTGACATGCCAGAAGGCACCAGCTTGCAACAAACAGCAAGAGTCGTCGAGGAACTATCAAGAGAAATCCGTAAAGTACCTGAGGTTAGCGATTTCCAGGCCTATGTTGGCACAGCATCGCCAATCAATTTTAACGGTTTGATCCGGCAATACTATTTACGCAGTGGTGAAAATGTAGCGGATATTCAGGTGAACCTGGTAGGCAAATCTGAACGAGAACGAAAAAGCCATGATATTGCCTTCTCTTTGCGAGCCCCTCTAAAGAAGATAGCGGATCGATTTAATGCAAATGTTAAAGTGGTTGAAGTGCCACCGGGGCCCCCCGTATTCTCTCCGCTTGTTGCCGAGGTCTATGGTATTGATTACGCCGGTCAAATGAAAATGGCTAAGCAAATACGCAAGCAGTTTGAAACTACGGCTGATGTGACGGATATTGATGACTCTATTGAAGCAAATGCTTCGCGTTGGTCAGTTCAGATTGATCGGCAACGCGCAGCGAGGCTTGGTCTTAGTCAGCAACAAATCGTCTCGGCCATAAGGACCGTCTTAAAGGGTGAGGACGTCAGCTATTTGCATGATGCTCATGCAAAGTATCCTGTGCCAATTCGACTTGAATTTTCTCAGGAAAATAAAACTGATGTTGCATCACTTAAAGATATTAAAATCCGTAATAATGCGGGAGTTTTGATTAGCATTGCCGAGGTCGTTAAATTTAAAAAGATACAGATTGATCATGCGATTTATCATAAAGATTTGCTGCCGGTTGTTTATGTGACAGGTGATGTCGCTGGCGAATTAGATAGCCCCTTGTACGGCATGTTTGATATTTATGATTCTTTAAACGAAGCGGGGGTTGAGCAATACCTGGTACAGCAACCGGAGCATCCTTATAGTTACAGTATTAAATGGGATGGTGAATGGCAGATCACTTATGAAACTTTTCGTGATATGGGTATTGCCTACGCGGTTGGCATGATTCTTATCTATTTGTTGGTTGTGGCGCAGTTTCGTTCCTATATGGTGCCACTTATTATTATGGCGCCCATTCCGTTAACGATTATCGGTGTTATGCCGGGACATGCGCTGTTAAACATACAATTCACGGCGACATCAATGATTGGCATGATCGCGTTAGCTGGAATAATTGTGCGTAATTCTATTTTATTAGTCGATTTTATAAATGAAACAGTTAAAGCCGGCTTGCCTCTTGAAGAAGCGGTTATTAATGCAGGTGCTGTGCGTTCTAAACCAATTGTATTAACGGGGCTTGCGGCAATGCTTGGTGCGGTATTTATTCTCGGCGATCCCATTTTTGGCGGTTTGGCTGTATCGCTGATTTTTGGTATTTTGATTTCTACATTGCTAACGCTAATAGTGATCCCGGTACTGTATTACGCCTATCTTTATAAAAAACCAGTGACATAGATTTACAAGGAGTGGTAATTTTACTTAGGCGCGTTGCCGCTTAATCATTTGGCGTTCCATGCGTAGCGCAAAATTTTGAATATGTCTTTTCTGTTGTTTGTCGAGGTTTTTGAACTGCACGCCCACCTTTGTATGTTTGTATACCTGGTCGGGTTTTATATTACGTACTTCGATGTCACAGATGATTTCGATATTCTCAGTGGTGAAAAATTGAGCAGACAAAATGCTGAATTTCTCAAAATGCCAATTTTCGCCATGGTCAATTTGCAGACAGAGGCCACCTCTTGAGACATTGTCGATGATACCTTTACAGGATTTAGTCATTTCCGTATCGGTTAGCGTGATTGAGAGTAAATCGCCCTTGGAAATAGGAGCACGGAATGCTTGCCGGCGTTGCTTATAGAGCAGCTTGTCTGGAAAATTGACAAAATAAGCAGGTTTACCATCATCTTCTACTAATTTTTGAATGGTTCCATTAAAACTGATTTTTACGCCATCACTTTCAACATTGAAGTTGAAATCTTTCTTTTTTATTAGTTGTTGGTGAGCAGTATCTGGATGCAGGACATCAAGTAACATTGTTTGTTTAGCCGGATCAATGCTGACAAGCATGCTGTTAAAAGAATTATCTGTTCCAACGATGTTGAGTTTAACAAGTTGATGTTCACGTTGTAATCGGCCGAGGTGGGCAGCGATAATACTAGGCTTTGTTATGTGGTCATCTTGTTCTTCTGGCATATGACTATTTATTAAACGCTGAATATATGGATACTTATAATAACTAAAAAATTCTAGATATTCATAATAATAATTTCTAGACGTGGGTAAGAGAGTTTCCCATTGACGAATTTACTGTTTCACCAGCGCTGCCATATAAGTCTTCATCTTGTGGTTTGCCTTGCAAAATAGCCAGCGCCTGTTTGATGCGGCGTTGCGAGCTGCCAAGTAATCGCCCATTAATACGATTTTCATACTGGCAGTCTTTTAGCAGTGATTGTAATGTTTCCCAAGCCTTCTTTAATTGAATACCATGGGTTTCTGTGCAGCTTTGCAGGTATTCAATTAAACCACGATTATCCGCACTGTAACCAGCCTGCTGCAGGCGTTGGTTACAAACCTGTGTGTTGGCTTGAATTTCTTTGGCCAGCTTCTCTTTGTTGGCAGTAATTTCTTCAAGTGCACGTCCATCATTTGATGAAATCACATTGCGCTCATCCGTTAACAACTGCATGAGTTGCTGTGCCTGACTACTACACTCTTCCATGTACTCAGCAATATACTGTGTGTTTAGATTCGTTGTCATGGTGACTAACTATCCAGTATCTGTTCAAAATTAATCAGCTTATCGGCGACGCTTTCGGCGTCCACCTGATAACTGCCATCGGCGATGGCTAATTTAATGGCTTCCACGCGCTGAGTATCGACAACCGGGAGTGATGCCAAGTTACTTTCGATACTGCGTAGTTGTGCAGATGTTTCCGTGATGCTTACGGTATCTGCTGTCGACGGACGCCCCGAGCTGTTCTGGTCAACACTGGGCTCAGAACGGCCGACGTTGTTTTCAGGCCGCGTGTTGCGGTCGGCTGGGACAGGGTTATTATTTTGTCCGTTGATTTCAATTGGCATTGCTATTTACTCCAGTTATCGTTTCCTACTCTATGTAACGTCCACGCCTTAAAAAACTTTAATGATTTTAGTCAAAAAATCGCCTTTTATAGGCTTATCTCTACAAAACCACCGTAAACCGCTGTTCCTTCTACTATTTTATTAGTAGACGTGTTTTTTACCCTTATTTTATCGCCTATTCTAGCATCTGCAAGGGCTTTTCCTTTGATTCTGACCGAAATGACGCTATTTTTCGCCAAAATATTGACGTCTTGACCCCGTTTTATGGCATATGGACGCGTCAATTGCTTTGGGCTCACCACAAGTCCCTTCGCTAATGTGGTCTTTAATTGCTGACCAATGGCAAGTTGCATGGATTTGAAATAGCCATTGTGCAGAAAATTAAGCGAACGACGTTCAAGTTTAAGTTGATCCTTTTTGAGAAAATCTCCGCGTGAGATGGTTTCAGTCGTAACAATGACATCGGCGAACTGGACGATCGTGACAGGAACAAAAATTGACCAACGATGCTGTTTATCCGTGCAGCGAGTGCCAATTGCAACGCGTCCTTGTAGGCGGTGTCCCTGAGGGAGGCTATGATCTAAGGGTATAGGGCATTTTGCAAGGCGCAGGCGGTAATCCATGGCCGATGCCGTGATGGTAATGTCGTCATCCTTATCGGTGATACCAAGCTGGCTGCGTAAGTAATTTTCACTACTTTTTCGAATATCTTGCAAGTCATGGTACTGAGCTGCTTGCGATAGGCCAGAGAACAGGCATAGCAAAACGGCGAGCGCCTGCCGCAAAGCGGTAACGCTTCGATGATAATGCTGTTTATTATATAGATAAGCCTTGTTCACGGGCATGCTCCACTTGAATATTACATTTTTCCATTGTCATTATTATAAATGCAATTGCCGTGCCTATTTTTGAACACTCAAGTAAATGTCATGGCTGCCGATAAACAAGCATAAGGATATTCTTAAATAACACTTTGTAATAGGGGTTTTATATGACAGGTGTATTAGACACGGTCGACCAGCGTACGCGTTTAGCCGGCGAGAATCGGCTCGAGCTTTTATTGTTTCATTTGCGCGGTCGCCAGCAATTTGGCATTAATGTCTTTAAGATTAAAGAAGTAATCCAATGTCCGCCATTAACGCAGCTTCCAGAAGCACATGGCGTGGTGCGCGGTGTTGCAAACATGCGAGGTATGACGATTCCTATTCTGGACCTAGGTATGGCAATTGGCAGACGGCCACTTGATAACCTGGAAGAAAGTTTTGTTATTGTCAGTGAATTTAACCGTAAAGTACAAGGTTTTTTAGTGCGTTGCGTCGATCGCATTATCAATTTAAACTGGGAAGAAATTCACCCGCCTCCTGTCAGTGCGGGCAAAAACAACTATTTAACCGCCGTCACGCGTGTCGATGATGCTATGATTGAAATTATCGACGTTGAAAAAGTTTTATCTGAGGTGGTTGGTGATACGGTACTTGTATCAAGTGAAGTGATTGGAAAGCGCCCTAGTGATCAGAGTCAGCAAACGGTATTAGTCGCCGACGATTCAAGAGTGGCGCGAAAGCAAATTGTGAAAACACTTGAACAGTTGGGTATTAACTATATCACCGCGAATGACGGTGCTGAGGCATATAAAATATTATGTAAGGCGGCTAAAGAGGGGCCAATCGCTGGAAAGATTGATATGCTAATTTCGGATGTCGAAATGCCTGAAATGGATGGCTATACCCTCTCGAAAAAGATACGCACAACACCTGGTCTTGAAGAACTATATGTTATTTTACATACATCCTTAAGTGGTGGTTTCAATGAAGCCATGGTTAAAAATGTCGGTGCGAATAAATTTATTTCCAAATTCAGTGCTGACGATCTCGCGACTACAGTATTAGAGCATCTGCAGATAGAACGTCAGAATTAGCAGTGTGGAGCATGCAGTAGACAACATTTCATTTAATAGTTTGATGAACCATGAGTGAGTAAACGCGTTTGAGTAGTGCAATTACGAAGGAAGATTACCAGTCATTTAGCAGCTTCCTGGAAGAGGCTTGTGGTATTACCTTGGGCGAAAACAAGCAATATTTGATTGCCAGTCGCTTGCAGAAGCTGATGGATAGCGTTGATGTTGCTACCCTTGGCGATTTGGTGACCCGTTTGAAACGGGGTGACAGTGTGCTGCGTGGTAAAATTGTCGATGCAATGACAACCAATGAAACGCTTTGGTTTCGTGACAGTCACCCATATACCATCCTTGAAAAAGAACTTTTTCCCGAAGCATCCCAGCAACGTAATCGCCCGGTACGAATATGGTCGGCGGCCTGCTCATCCGGGCAAGAACCTTATTCAATGAGTATGGTTGCTCAAGAGTATGCGCAGGCACACCCTGGTTCATTGGCAAGGGGGGTGGAGATTGTCGCCACCGATATATCCAAAACGATCCTCGAACAAGCAAGACAGGCGCGTTACGATGAATTGTCATTGGGGCGGGGATTGTCAACAGAAAGGCGCACGCGCTATTTTACGCAACATGACAAAGTTTGGGCGCTTAATAATGACATCAAAAGGCGAGTCCGTTTTACCGAATTGAATTTGATGCAAAGTTTTGTCACCCTTGGCAAGTTTGACATCATTTTTTGTCGGAACGTCTTGATTTATTTTTCCGCTGAACTCAAATCCGATATTTTGAATCGTATGGCCAAGCAACTGCAACCAGGCGGTTATTTGGTGCTTGGTTCCTCTGAATCCATCACTGGCCACACGGATGCATTTAAGATGGTGCGTAGTGGCGGTGCGGTTTATTACAAACTGATTACCTGATTACCTGATTACCTGATTACCTGATTACCTGATTACCTGATTACCTGATTACCTGATTACCTGATTACCTGATTACCTGATTACCTGATTACCTGATTACCTGATTACCTGATTATTGAGTTGATGTTTTACAGTGGCACAGCGCTTGCCGCATACAGGCACAGCCTTGCCGTCTACCAGCATGTCTGTCGTGACCATTTGTTTTAACTTGTTGTAATTAAAGAAATTATTGTATCTGGCACGCTGTTTGCTCTTACTCTAGGTAACACAACACACATGAGTTATTGCGGAGCAGGATAATGGTCATCAGTTTAGATAATGTATTTGGCGTTCATACACAGGCATTGTCCCTGTATGCGCAACGTAGTTCGATTTTGGCGGCCAATCTCGCAAATGCCGATACGCCTAATTTTAAAGCACAAGATATCGATTTCAAAGGGATCCTAAGCCGCGCAGCAGCAAAGAAATCAGACGCGTCTAAAATGAGCGCCACCCAGCCAGGGCATATTGGTCACGCATCGTCAGGATTTGAGGCACAACGCTTCTATCGTCAACCGGATCAACCTTCACTCGACGGTAACACCGTTGAAGTTCAAAAAGAACAAGCGGCTTTTACTGATAACGCAATGCGTTATATGGCAACGTTGCGGTTTGTTACCGGTCGAGTGCAGGGCATGATGCTCGCACTGAGAGGAGAATAGACTATGTCATTACTTGGAAATTTTGATATTGCCGGTTCGGCCTTAGGTGCCCA
>Ga0316207_10002980_pt1 | contig 16405 bp, 7 predicted proteins | sample 6weekpyrite_MG_FD_204943 | JGI IMG/M metagenome (GOLD analysis project Ga0316207, IMG submission 204943) | Microbial mat bacterial communities from mineral coupon in-situ incubated in ocean water Damariscotta River, Maine, United States -... | ecosystem: Environmental > Aquatic > Marine >...
CGCATTAACGTGACGTGCGGCTTAAATGGCCGGTCTTCCATTTTATACCCACAATCGCGACATCCCTGCACAAGATTATCTGAAAGTTGGATTAATTCAGGTGGCGGCAGCTGTGTGCCTAACCACAATACCTGTGGTCGCCTGAAATGTCCGGAATAATCAAGCACAAAAGAGAAGGGTTGCATGACAACCTTACTGGCCATCGCTTCAAGCCCGGGGATTTTTTCAACCTCGACATTGCCAACAAACGCGAGGGTCATATGCAAGTTGGCAGGCACCAGTGGCCTGCCTTCACAGTTTCGTTTTACGTTATGAAGATTGACCTTGAGTTGTTTACGCAGCTTGTTGCCCGGCCACAGGGCAAAAAAAAGGCGCTTTGTGTCGGGCGTCTCGTTCATGTCCCCAGAATATTCAATATACCTTGAAGGCTATGTATCACAGCCTGTCTGCGCACGGCTTCACGATCGCCATCAAAACGCATTGTTTCCGAAATTGTTTTGACACCACGCACAACACCCGCAACCTTATCGGCATATGACCAGGCGAACCAGACTGTACCCACTGGCTTTTCTTCAGAGCCGCCACCTGGCCCGGCAATACCACTAATGGAAAGGCTAATGCTTGCATTACTACGTGCCAATACACCTTCTGCCAGCTCACGTACGACGGCTTCACTGACTTCTCCATTTGCCTCGATAGTTGCTACAGACACATCCAACATCTGTTGCTTGGCCTGTGCGTTATAAACAACAAACCCCCTGTCAAACCAGTGCGAACTACCAGGAACATCAGTCAGGCATTTCGCAACCCAACCACCCGTACATGATTCGGCTGTTGCCACTGTCTGTCCATTTTCAGAGAGACTCGATGCAACCCTATTAGCCACATCAAATAAAGACTCATCCATATCAATAATCTCTTAAATTTGAGGCGATAAACACTATGCCTTTATCTAGGCTATATACTGCGGCCACAAAATTAATAAACTGGGAATATTATTGTAAAGCACGTGCCTTCTGACAACTTAGCGTCAACAACAATCGAACCACGCATCAATTCAACCATCTCCTTAACAACGGTTAGGCCCATACCCGTCCCCTGTATATTACTTTCATGACCAACCCTGTCAAACGGTTCAAAAATATTTTCAATATTATCTTCATCGATACCTATACCTGTATCGCAAACCTGAATCCTTAGTGAACCATCATCAAGCAGACCGGTTTCAATATATATCCGCCCCTCTTCAACATTATACTTAATCGCATTACTGATAATATTTATCAAGATCTGGGTCAGTATATTAATGTCTGAAACAAATTCTATTAAGTATTTACCGGTAGAATGCTTTACTTGAATAGATTTTTCATCCATCAATGGTGCAAGCATTTTCAGTACATCATCAATTAGCGACAAGACATCGATACCCGTCAATGCCAGCTCATATTTCCCCGACTCAATCCTTTGTATATCCAGCACTTGGTTGATCAGCTCAAGCAAATGCTTTCCTGCCACGTGAATTTCCTTGAGGTTATCGCGATCATTACTCTCAAACTTGTCCTCATCCATTAGCAAAAGTTCCGAAAAACCAATGACCGCATTCATTGGCGTACGCAGCTCATGACTCATTCGAGACAGGAATTCAGATTTAGCATTACTCGCGCGTTCGACCCTTTCTTTTTCTAACGCAAGCTCATGGGTACGTACATCTACAATATCTTCAAGTTTTTCCTTGTAAGATGCCAGGTTCAGTTCAGCTTCTTTGCGTGCAGTAATGTCAGTAATCGTGCCGGTATAACCGGTTACACTTCCCTTATCATCCATTTCGGCTGCTGCCTGACCAAACACCCAAATTACCGAACCATCATCATGTTGAAAACGGTATTCAAGTTCAAAACGACGCGCTTCTTCAGTCGCCATTTGCCATTCCTGAAATACGTCATCAATATCATCTGGATGCAACGTTGTAGTCCATCCATCCCCCATCGCTTGTGTAAACAATGTACCCGTCATCTCCTGCCATTGAGGGTTAACATATATACACTTGCCGTCAGGGTCAGTACGAAATATTCCAACAGGTGCTGCATCGGAAAGCGCCTGATACATGCTCCTACTTTCCTGCACCTTGTCGCGATCTGACTCTATTCGTTCAGCCATACCATCAAATGCAGCACTAAACCGACCAATTTCATCACTACCTGTCATGTTGCATCGTGCAGAGTAGTCCCCCCCCTTAAATAGCTGGGTAACCTCAATCAGTCTTGATATTCGTTTTGAAAACAGGATGTCAATCAGGAACGAGAAAAAAACCGCTAGCAAAACAAGCACCAGGGTTTGGACTAAAACATCCTCAACAATCTTGTCTCTGACCTCACTGATGTATTGAGTGTAATCATACTCTTCTACCAGGAAACCTATTTTGTTGACTCGAAGGCTCTGATCATCTGAAGGTAAGAGAATAGGGAATACGACAAGTAATGCAGTTTCATCCATATTGACCCAGGACAGTCCGCGCAACGATGTACTTGCCTCACGCATGTATTTCTCTAACGATGCATCGTCAAAAACACGTGCATCGCCAATGACACCCTTCGTCCATTTTTTATTTACCAGCTGTAGCCGTGTCGAGGCACGAATAATGCTGTCATCACCAATAAAAACGGCATAACGTATGTTCTTTTTCGTTGCCATGATAGACACCAGGCTTGCAACCTGGTTGTCATTTTTCTGAGCAACGAGAATTTCGAGTATACCCTGGGTACGATTAGCATTTTGAGTTACCCTACTAAGTAAATCGTTCTTTAACTTGGCTGTTTCATTCTTGTAGTTATTATAAGAAAGCACCATTGCCTGCGTAATCGCAAGCAGGAAAATAATAATTGGAATAACAACCCGTAACGAATACTTCAAAATTTATTTCCAGTCATGCACTCGAGAAACATCTTTAAATAGCCCCAAGGTTTCAAGAGGCGCCTTCAACGTTTGTTGTACAACCATTGCCTTTACCAATTTTCGTGTATTAGCGACCAGTTGGCCTTCACCACCTTTCATGGAAAGTAATGCCTGGTTCTCTCGCCTGTCCGGTAGCACCAGCCCATCATAGGATGCCAGTACATTTGATGGTTCAATTGCAAGTCGAGGTGCCATTAATTTTGATGATTGCTCAGGGTTGCTTTTAAAGTATTCAAGCGCTGTAAACCAGGTGTCAATCAGGCTGGTTATCTGTAAGTGATGGCTTTCAAGTATTTCACCCCGTACAACCAGTACATCTACGATTTCATTAGGTATCATTGTGCTATCAAAAACGATATTCGCACCACCGTTTACAAGTCGCGTCTTGATCGGCTCAAAGGTCACTACCGCATCAACCAGACCCGAGTTAAACGACTGTTCTTGAAGTGCTTGATCAAGGTGCATGGTAATAACATCAGCTCGGCTCATACCATTAATTTCCAGTGCCCGGCTAAGCACATATGAGCCTAATGCTGTTTTCTCGACGCCGATGGTTTTGCCTTTCAATTCTTTAAAAGAACGAATACCAGGCCGACTGATAATCACATCGCCACCGTGGGAAATATCCATAACCAGGATTACACGGGGGTCAAAACCGTTCTGCTTGAGTAACAAAACCTCATCCATGGTCAGCGCTGCCATATCGATGGCGCCATTTCTGTAGGAACGAATAACCTGGGATGCCGATGTGTGTTCAATGAGTTGAAAATGATTTGCTTCCAGGTACCCCAGCTCTCGGGCCAGGTACAGAGGCTCATAACCTGGCCATATATTCGTACCAATCTTGAGCTGGTGGCTACGCTGAGTGTCACACGCACATAACAAGGTGCCAAACATACATACGAGAAGCCACTTCGTTATTTTTGACCACGTCAGCTGACTCACCTGTTTCAATGTCAAACCTATATATGCTGTTCGATATAGCAGTTAGTATAGTACTTAAACCCGACTACGCTAATTGCTCGAAAATTGACTTGATTAGTACTGTATAATCAAATGGTTTGGCAAAATACCTTTTTATATTCGTTATAATTGCATCGAATAAAAAAGCCCGTATAGTTCTACTTGAATTGACTAATCTAGTGCAATTGGAAAAAACATCGGCTTAATAAAAAAGCACTGTGTAAAAATAGAAAAAAAGTCTTACATTTGTAGTGTATATATTGCTAGCTACTTTCATACGATATTCGCCCTGGAATGCAAAAATCTACTCAACATCACACGCCAATGATGCGCCGGGGTTAATGCCAACATATTCAATGACTTATATTGGTTAACCGGAAATACCCACACTGAGACTTACATTTTTATACTTAGGTGATTTAATATATTTACCTGTACACTATTTACTAAACATCAGTTGCCACTGATTTGTCACATAGCAGTATTCATTTCAACTTCAAATATTTGCAAAATACTTTCAGCCTCAGCTTTCATAGCATTTATAATTTTCGGATTAATGCTGACCGTATGTTTATCAATGTTTAAGTCAAAAAAAATTTGTATTTAACCAAAATAAGTTCTGCTACACCTCTAGAGAACCCGTGGCGTATAAGTGCTATGACATTCTCATCAGTAGTTCCGTATTTTAATTTTTTAAAAAACGTCTCATCTATATAATTCAAAACATCAATAAACCTAAAGAGAGCATGCTCGATAAAATCTTCTTCTTTAATTCTGACTATAGCAAGATTTATTTTTTCTTTACGACTTTTTCCATTAATGCGAGTATATAGCTCTCGATATCCTTCATTATTTTTTGTTTCATCACCCCATTTACCTACAAAGACCTGTGCATCAGGATATTTCTCATATAATTGATCCCAGTAATTTATAAATCTTCTTATCATCAACTTAAATGGAGTTTTTTCCATTTTCCAATCAAACATCATCGCCTAGAATGTTTGTGCTTGGAGATTCTCCAAACGGGCCAATTGATTGATATCTCCGGGACGTTGAGCATCAAAGTCACTAATGAAAACCCGATAAATTACATCCATAAGAGGGTACCGTTTAGGGGGTTACAGATAGATTACATAAACATCCAAAACTTTAGGTAATAATGCACATTTTTAGCCTGGGGGGCTGAGGAGAAACTGAGCGATAGCGTCGCTTAGTTTTTGAAATAATAAGTATTATTCGCCTAGATCGCCTCAAGCTGCGCCTTCAGCTGCTCTGTTCCTTCCGATGGCCTGACATCCAGACAGTGCTGCAAAACATCGACACAACGTTGATACACGCTCATGCCTTCTGCCGGCAGGCCCTGTTCCAGGCAACAGCGCATTTGGCCTTGATAGAAGCGTTCGTTTAGCTCATCGACATTTATGCCATGTTGGTAGTATTTACTGGCACACTCAAACTGCTGCGACGCTTCCAGCGCCTGACATACTTTCACGATCAGGCTTGTCAGTTTTTGCTGTAAACGCTCACGCGTGCCGAGATGCCATGGCACCTCATCTTCACTCGACAAGAAAGGCCCCTGATAAGCACTGATAAGTGAATCTATCTGCGCCAGTTTGTCATCATCGACACTCATCGCCTGCTCTGCATTGACTCGATTGAGTTCTGATTCAAATCCCCACACATCAACCCAGCACAGATCCGGGTTTAGTGTCAGGCGACCATTTTCAAAATGAACAACATCTGTGCCAATAAACTTACGCAGTCGATGCAAGGTCGTCGTGAACGCATTCATACCGGCATCGCCATCCTGATCGGGCCATAGTTCACTACTGAGTTTCTGTGCATTTACATCGCGACCACCGAAGGCGATGATCGCCTTGAGTATCTCCAAGGCTTTTTTCGGTGCTCGCTTACCACTGTGGATCGGTTCACCCTCTTTCACCAGACTAAAGCGGCCAAGCGTGTATATTTTGATTGAGTATGGCCATTCACCAGCATTTTTAAGACTCTCATCAGGACTCAGTTTGTAAGTACTGATAAGTTTCTTGGCATAATCGACTTCGATACCCGTTTGTAAAGCAAAGCTACATAATTCTGCCAACATTGCATGCAACCATGCTCCACCTGCAATGCATTTTTCCTCACGTCCAAAACGAAAGCATTTTTCAAGTTCTGATTTAACTTCATCCAGCTTGTTTTCTCGCAAGTTTATCCAGGCAAGATTCATTGATAATTTAAATACATAATAATGATCATTATGTAACTCGCTAGATTGACTTTTTATTTCATTCAGCAACGTCTTTGCTGCATCATATTCATCATTCAGGATATAGGCCTTAACCAGTGCATCAGCATTAAGTAAATCAAAACTCGCGACATTGATTTCTGATGAAAATGACTTGGCCTCTTTAAGGTGTTTTAGCGCAGGTTTAATATCACCAGTAGCTAGTTCATGCCAGCCCTTCAGGAACAGGTAATTACTGTAATACAGGCGTTGTCTGGGTACGCCCAGGGCACTGTATTTTTCCAGGAATTCTTCGGCCGTGTTGAGGTCAGCAAACACTAGCGCATTAAAAATTGCCGCTGAATACACCCATATGTCCGCACCACGCACGCCATATTCAGTGCTAACTTTCATGGCTGCGTCTGTCAGGCGTCTTGCTTCCTGTTCATTATTACTACCTGAGCCCCAGCTATAAGTAAGCTCAGCCCAATATGCCATAACGCGAACTATTGGGCGCACCTCATTTGATGAGGTAAATTTTCCGACCGTTTGTGAAACAGACAGTAACTCGTCAGTTTTGGCAAAGAAGGCGTAATAAAGCGACAAACGTATACCAGCGATACAGCGGACTTCAGGATTAGAAGAATATTTGTAGATATTCTCTGTTTCATTTATCCAATAGCTAAATTCTTCTTTTTCTGGAAGGGCAAGATTACAGAGATTAAATGCTTCAATAGTAATCTTTAATTTAATCACATCATTCGGGTATTCCGGAGACTCTTTTCGCAGCAGCGAAAGCTTTTCCATCCAGCCAGCTACACCACTATAGTCATCCTGTCGTAAGAACGTCGTTTCTGCGACACCTAACCAGCTTCGATAACACCAGGCCCAGTTCTTGTCTTTCTCAAACAGAAGAAAGGCTTTCTCAAATAATGCATAGGCATCGAAAGGATTGACGTAAGTTGTGGTCACGCCCTTCCAATAAATTAATTGCGCATCATTCTCTAGAAAATCGGATGGTAACAGGCTCAACCAGGATGCCAGCAATATGTAGCGCCCCTGCTGTTCTAGTTGTGTCGCGTGAGTCTCAATCAAGCTTTTTATATCAGACCATTTTTCTAATTTAGTAAAGAGATTCGCTGCATTTTCAATATCCCCACAAGCCATCGATACTGTTGCTGTTCGGTGCATCAGGTCAGCTGTTTCTTGCGGGGTTAATTTTTTCTCTGATTGTAATAGTAGGAATGAGCGAAACAGTGGGTGAAATTCATAAATATCGCTGCTCATACCTTTTCTAGAAATGAAATGATTACGCTTTTCCAGTGATTCAAGAACATCTAAGGCTTTTTTATCACCAACCAGTTGGCTAACAGTGGTTGTGGAAATGGTTCTCAGGTAAACCAGCTCAAGCAGCACTGATTTAACATCATTGCTCAGCTTTTCAAATAGTTCACTAGAAAAATAATCAAACAGATATTCCTGATAGTCTAATTGCTGCATTTTATCAGGTGTAAACGCCTTAATCTCTGTAGCGCCGTGTTTAGCCCTGTTCTGCATTGCTAATAGAAAACCGACCACCCAACCCTGGGTCTGCTCAAACATTGTTCGCACATCTTCATTCTGCTTATCATCGTCAGAAGTGCTGGTCACTTTTGCAATACCTTCACACTCATCGAATGTAAGCTGCAAATCATGCCAGTCAAACTGTACTAACTGATTATTAACATGGAGTCGCGATAATTCTTTTGGGAACTGGCTACGACTAATAATCAGCACTTTGCCATTAACGCCAACCTCATCGCCAAGAATTTTTAAAATCTCATTGAATACTGATGATTCACCAATATCCTGGGTATTATCAAGAACAAGAATGTGATTTTTTTTCAGTCTGGAAAACAGTTGTCTGAAATAGTTTCTGGTAAAGGCCTGCACTCCTGCCTGATATTCTGGCGTGAGTAATGGCATTGGTTTATCTTTTGGATAAAGTTTTTGTATCCCAAGGCCAAGATAGTAGAAAAAGGATGCAATATCGGCATCACCATCATCAACCTGAAACCAGATTGGCTTGAGTATTTTTGCCTGTATATAACTTGCAACCAAGGTCGTTTTTCCTGACCCTGCTGGTGCGGCAACCCATATCACTTTTGCATCTTTACGAGCCTGATCTATTTTTTCAAACAGACGAGTCCGCTCATAGACACGCTCAATGCTTGGCGGTGTAAATTTTGACAGGCTATCACTTTCCTCAGAAATAGCATCCTTAAAAGGAAATAGTTTTGCCTTCTGTATTCTCCCAACGACAAACTCACGCTCCAGGTCGTGCTTTAAGGCCAGACCATAAAACTTCACTAATGTAGTCGGTGAAAACCATGACACACTCAACTCACCGGCTTTTTGTGCTAGTGCCAGGCATTTTTTAATCTGTTCAAGATCGGCACCTTCATCATGCTCAATAATCTCAAATTCTACTTTAGCAAACTCAGCAAGGTGGATAATGCTCGTCGACTTCATACCATGACCAATTTCGAGCGCCTTATCAATTAATGCTCTTGCTTCGTCTTTCTTACCTTTCCGGTATAACAATGTTGCGTATTCAATATGCGCATTGGCGATCATGAAAGGTCGACCAGACTTATCAGCGTGCTCCATGGCCAACTCGGCATACTGAAGCGCTGCTTCGTAATTTTCTTTTGCTATTTCGTTCCAGGCATATAAGAAGTAATACCAGGCGGCATCCATATAACGGTGCTGTTCGATACGTGGCGTCATAATGGCGAGATATTTATCGACCTCTTGCCTGTCACGCAGACACAGGTTTGAGAACACCGCATGCGTCAGGATATACACATCAAGCAGATGCACGCCGTGCTGTTCACCAATATCCAGACCTTCTTGCGCAGATTTAGAGGATTCCCCACTACCTGTTACCATCCAGTGATAACCCGCTTCTATCATTTTCCATGTGATGATGGCTAATGGTGGCAATTGCTTGTTCTTCAGGATGGGCTGCAAGGCCATCACGATCATCTCTGCTTTGACTTTGTCTGAGATCCACCACATGTAATATAAAATCAGATGATTACCAATGGATAAACGCAAACGCGGATCAACATTACTGAGCACTACTTGCTTCGCTCTCTCCTCCCATAACTCCACGTCTGGGTGATCGGGCTGACGATAGATCAATGCGATAAACATTGCACAGGTGACACGAATACCTAATTCATTCGAGGTAAAATCATCGATATTTGGGAGCAGGTCTTTTACCTCATCAATCCATTTATCAAGCGATAGCATCTCAGCACGTTCATAGATATAGGTATCGACAATGGAGCAAAAAGAAATAAGCTGCCCCTGCACATCAGATTGTTCCTTGAAGAGATAAAAGGCTTTTTCAAGTATTTCTCGTGACTGATGCGGGTTAGAACCGATACAACACATACCTTGCCAGAATATCAGCCAGGGACTTTGTTTAACGACCGCTTCTGGCAACAACTCAAACCAGGCGCGTAATGTTAATAGCCGACCTTTGGTTAATAATTCTTTTGCATTCTTCACTATCAACATGGCCAGTGCAGGCCAGTTTTCCGCTCTGGCAAATAATGCGGCAGCAGCTTCCCATTGCTGCGAGGCACTGAGTGATTCGGCTGTCTTGTTAATGAGATGCTGACTGGCCTCTTGCCCCAGCACACTAATGGCCTGCTCCTGCAAGAACTCACGAAATAAGGGGTGATATTCATAACTCACCTGCTCGCCCCGGTGCCGAGTGGTGAAAATATTGCGCTTTAGGAGTTCGCTAACCGCTAGCTGGCAATCAATCTTGTCACCGAGTATTTCGTTTGCCTGTTGCAGGTTGTATTTGGGAAAAAATGCAGTATCCATTAACAGTGTTTGTAGCTCATCAGTTAGTTCCTGGAATAACACGCCAGCAAAGTAGTTAAACACCAGGCTCTGATCATCCGATGCCTCAGATAAATTCTCTAACAATTGCTCCTGACTTTGTTCACAAAACAAGATAAGCCCGGTAGTCCAGCCATGTGTTTTGTCGAGCATGGCATCGAGCAATTCATCTGAAATCGAATCATTGCCATATATGGATGCGATCGCTTCTGCTTCCTGCTTATCGAGCCACACCGTTTCCTTATCAATCACCTGCAATACGCCATGCGCCTGGGCGCGTGCGTAAACGGGGTGCGGATCAACACGGCTTACAAACACTATGTGAATGTTACTCGGGATTTCATCTAGTGCTAACGCTAAAAGTTGATACAGCGGCGCCCCATCAGGCACATCCTGATAATTATCAAACACGATCATCGTATTCGCTGGTAACTGTGAAAATAATTGCCGAAAGAAATTACGCGTAAATACCGGTAAGGCCAGCATGTATTCAGGTGTTAACCTTGGTAAAGGTTTCGCATCATCAGTAAAGGATTCTGCTGCTCTCGCCAGGTAATCAAAAAACAGTGAAATGTCAGTATCACCGGCATCGATTTGATACCAAAGCATTGGAAACTGATGATGCTCGGCATAGTTGGCAATAACGGTCGTCTTACCACTGCCTGCAGGTGCGGAAACCCATATTGCTTTGCCCTGTTGCCGAGCGGCGTCGATCTTGTCGAACAGCCGAGTACGTACATGCACATTTTGGATCTGTGGTGCAGTGAGTTTCGCGAGTATTTGCGGCATTTTTTCTTATTTATCGACGGCTGACTGTTGTCAGATATAGATATAGTTTAAACCAATTCTCAGAATTAGTTTCTTTCTTATCGGGAGTTTTGTTTTTTGAACTAAGGTTATTCACTTTTAGTAACACCTATATTATTCATGGATATAGAGGTCTTTATAGCTACAAATCTTCATACATCTCCCCCGATTGATGCTTCGTGTAACTCATTTGTAACCCCACTTTGCGTATTATTGCGTCCAGCTAAGCGGTAGAGAGGGGGTAATTCTCTTCGCTATTAGCGATGGGGGAGTCTTTTTGTCAGGGTAAATCACGATTACTGCTGTGGCATTGGACGATATTTACATGAAATACAACTATTTACCCAAATAGCGCTTTACAGGTAAATGTAACGAGGTATCAACATGAAAAAACTAATTTTTGGCCTACTGTTATGTGCCTGCATATCAAATGCAACCGCAACAACGATGGCGACATCGACAAGAAACAATGACTTTTTCTCGGGAACAGTCACTGACGAATTTTTTGATGAATTTAACTGTCTGAGCAATGATTGTGGCTATGAAGTTGGGGAAGTTTCTCGCGTCACTGCAGGTCGCCGTAGAGGTAGCGTTAGTAACCCAATCGTCAGTGTCACAGCAGATGCGGATTTATTTGCTCCCGTTCCTGGCAGCGAAAGACCCGATAATGCGCCCTTCGCTACCTCTGAAGTTAGTGCCATGAGTGTGGGTTCAAGAAATAACAATTTCTTAGTTAATGCATTTGGCACACTATCCTACAGGGTCGATATTGATACGCTGGATGGCGTCTTTTTTGATCCAACCCTTATGATTCCAGTAAATGTCGACTATGTGTTACGCGCTGATATTGCCAGCAATTTTGGCCCCACCGCTTTGAACAACATCTCAGCAGCAACAGCTCAATTATCGATTAGTGTGCTTGATGAGAACTCACCTATCCCATTAGATTTTATCAGAGAAACGGCACGTGTAACCGCAGCTTCTGTTAGTAGCGCTGCCGACTTTGGTGGTGCGGGCGGGAGTAACAGTGACGAGAATTTAGGTACTCTGCAGTTTGATGTGTTAGAAGACAGCCATTTTTTTGTCCGTTTAACTTCTGGAAGTTTACTACTTGGCACACAACAAATTGGGGACAGTCAGTTTTTTGCTAATGCGAGCGCATTGGCAGACCCGGTCTTTAGCATCGATCCTAGCTTTCAATTTGCTAGTCAGCTTGTCATTAACACAACATACCCTGACATCCCTGCAGCATTGCTTCCTGGAGTGGGGCCCGCTACAGGTATCCCTACTCCTGCATCAGGGTGGTTGATGGGCATTGGGTTGTTAGGGTTTATTGGAGCAAGAAGAAGAGCTAAACAGGCATCTTAATCTCCTGATTACTTCGTCATATCGACATTTAACATGGCTTCATGGCTTCATGGCTGCAATTTTGTTCGAATTGAGAGGTGTTTTCGTTTTCTGTGAGCCCATAACCCATCCTTTTTTTCTCAAACACACTTTGAGCTCTGAGATATAATGAGCCGACTTGCGGGTGATTTTCTGTAGGTTTTTGTAACAAGATGAACGACTCAAAAAAACCTACACTTATACTTACACTTTTTTGTGCAATTCCATGGAATTTTCTGCAATTTCAGGAGCGTTCATGAAATGATAAAAGTAGAAAAATATATATAATTATTATACACTTATACATCAATTATGGTAGGCATGACGGAACAAAAAAAGCAACAACACACACCTATGATGCAGCAATTCCTGGGTATCAAGGCTGAACACCCGGATATTCTCCTTTTTTACCGCATGGGCGATTTTTACGAGCTGTTCTACGATGATGCGAAAAAAGCCGCTGAACTGCTCGACATCACCCTCACGCACCGTGGTCAGTCTGCCGGAGAACCGATTCCAATGGCAGGTGTGCCCTACCATGCGGCGGACAGCTATCTTGCACGCCTGATTAAACTTGGCGAATCCATTGCCATTTGTGAACAAATTGGCGATCCTGCAACAAGTAAGGGCCCTGTTGAGCGTAAGGTTGTCCGTATCGTCACCCCTGGCACAGTCACCGAAGCGGGTTTGCTTGACGAACGCCAGAACAACCTCCTGGTGGCGATCCACCCAGATAATGGCAACAACTGCGAGCATTATGGCATTGCCTCCCTGGATATGAGCAGCGGTCGTTTTTGCGTCATGGAGCTTGATTCTACAACTGCACTGGATGCAGAATTGCAACGCCTTCAACCGGCTGAATTAGTCATAGCAGAAGGCGTAACAAATCCCTCATACAACACCTGCCTGAAAACACTCGCCCCCTGGCAGTTTGATTCTTCTGCAGCACGCCAACGCCTCTGTGAACATTTTGGTACCAACGATCTGCATGGTTTTGGTTGCGAAGAACTTGAACTAGGCATCTGTGCTGCCGGTGCCTTGATGCAATATGCGCGTGATACACAGCACAGTGAATTGCCACATATCCGTGCACTGCAAAGTGAACCCCTCGCTGACATGGTACAGCTTGATGCAACAACACGACGTAACCTGGAGATCGATATCAATCTGTCAGGTGGCACAGAACATACCTTACGCGGCCTTATCGACAAAACCACAACTGCCATGGGTGCGCGCCTCCTGCAGCGTTGGTTGAACCGCCCACTGCGTGATCATGATCGTTTACGCCAACGTTATGACGCCATCGATACTCTTCGCGAACAAGAGCGTTTTAGTGATATTGCGTCAACACTGCGTCACATCGCAGACCTACAGCGTATTCTCGCTCGAATCGCCTTACGCAGTGCCCGACCCCGTGACTTGTCTAACTTGCGTGATAGCCTGGCCGCTCTGCCTGAGTTACGTGAACATATTCAGGCATTACCTTCACAACTCATTACCCATTTGCATAACAATATCAATGTGCATCCAGAACTGTATGCCTTACTCGATAAGGCATTAGTCGACACTCCGCCGCTGGTTTTGCGTGATGGTGGTGTATTTGATGATGGTTTTGATGAAGAACTCGATGCACTTCGAAATACCAGCCGTGATGCCGATCAATATTTGCTCGATCTTGAGGCACGCGAGCAAAAACGTACCGGGATCAGCACCCTCAAGGTCGGCTATAACCGGGTGCATGGTTACTACATTGAGTTAGGCCGCGGTCATGCCGATAAAGTCCCGGCCGATTATCAGCGCCGCCAGACGCTCAAGGCCAGCGAGCGCTATATCTTACCTGAACTAAAAGAATTTGAAGACCAGGTATTGAGTAGCCGGGATCGTGCCCTTGCCAAGGAAAAGGCACTGTATGCCGAGCTGCTCGAGCGTATCGCCACGGAGCTTGATGCGCTACAAACCTCGGCGAATGCAGTTGCCACACTTGATGTCCTGCAAAACCTTGCCGAACGTGCCCGTACACTAAACTTTGCGGCACCAGAACTGGTCAATGAGCCCATTATTGAGATGCGTGGAGGCCGACACATCGTCGTCGAACAAGCCCTGACCGAAGCCTTTATCCCGAATAATGCACAGCTCGATCGTGAGCAACACATGCTGATCATTACAGGGCCAAATATGGGCGGTAAATCGACCTATATGCGTCAACTGGCGCTGAATATCCTACTTGCTCATATTGGCAGCCATATACCAGCGGATTCGGCGAAGATAGGTACAATTGACCGCATATTCACGCGAATTGGTGCGTCAGATGATCTCGCCAGTGGCCGATCAACGTTCATGGTAGAAATGACTGAAACGGCCAATATCCTCCACAATGCAACGGCCAATAGTCTTGTGCTAATGGATGAAATTGGCAGAGGAACAAGCACTTACGATGGTCTTGCCCTCGCCTGGGCCTGTGCTGAATACCTCGCGGATAAAGATGGCCCCTTCACCCTGTTTGCCACCCATTATTTCGAACTCACCGAACTCGCCGAGACGCATCCACATATGGCTAATGTTCATTTTTCCGCCGCCGAACATGCACAAGGCATTGTTTTCCTTCATGAAGTTCACGAAGGTGCCGCCAGTCGAAGTTATGGTATTCAAGTTGCCGCATTAGCAGGCTTACCTGAAAAAGTATTAAATGCGGCCAATGCTCGCCTCTCAGAACTTGAAAACTCACCTACGCCTGATACCGAACAAGCGACGATCACCAGTCGGACTCATCCCGTTCAAACCCAGCTCGAGCAACTCAACCCAGATGATCTTAGCCCGAAACAGGCGCTCGAAATGCTCTATCACTTAAAAAAACTAGTCGATTCCTGAGCAACCGATAATTTCCCTGCAATATCAGTATTATCTAATTGGATTTATTAGAAAATTTCGACTATTAACTAATTAAAGATATATCCCCCAATGCCGATACAGGATTGGCATTGCGGGTTTATTCCTCATAACGATAATACTGACTGATAAAGGGACCTTCCTCGTGAAGACTCAACTACTCGACTCTCTGTCGCTGCGCTACAAGTTTGTTCTGATCGCCACACTCGGCATATTGCTGGTCGCAATAATGATGGGCATCGCTGACACAGTCATCAGTAATGAAAACCAGTCACGCATTAATTCTGAACGGCTCGCAGTTCAAAATGCTCTCTGGCAACGCATTGCCAATGACCAATTTGAGCAACTCGGGCTTGGCACCAGTAGTCTACGGCGTTCCCAGGTCACTGCACGTGCACTGAACGAACAGGATCTTGAGACCCTGGATGAGCGTGCCGAAGCCCTGTACACCCAGTTACTGGGTAGCGAGGTGCTTGAACATTTACAAATCACCAATGCCACCGGTGAAGTCAAATTCAGAACTGACGGGATTAAAGATACGAGTAAAAGCAAAATGAAGGTCGTCAGAAACTCGCTGGAAACAAAACAGCTTGTTCAAGACATCGAGATTGGCCGGGATGGAAAAGTAAATGCGCTTGTCGCCTTCCCATTATTTAGTAAGGGTGAATTAGTCGGTACAGGCATCTTTATCAAGAACCTTCAGTCTTCACTTGAAACATTCGCTAAAGATAATCAACTTGACGCGGCTATCATCGACCATGCAGGCGTTATCCAGCACAGTACCAACCCCGACCTTCACAGCGCGCTTAGTATCCAGTTACCGGCTATCGGTCAATCAAGTGTCTCCCAGTCAAATGTTGCTGATAAGTATTACAACATCATTGTTCAACCCATTTTGAACAATCAAGGCAAGCCGGTCGCACACCTTGTCTCTGCACGTGATATCACAGAAGGTTTTTTGGCACAGCGCAAGCAAAAATGGAAGGTCTACTCTGCTGTTGCCATCTTGATGATTGTTACGGCAGGTCTTCTACTGTTTTATATTATCCATTCATTAAAAAATCTCGATACATTACTGGCGACCGTTAAAAAACTCCATGAAGGTGATATAAACGCCCGCGCCAGCGTCAAACAGAATAATGAGATTGGTGAACTCAGTCACGCCTTCAATAGTATGGCTGATCAGATGGTTGACAACCTGAATCGTGAAATGATTGCCAAAGAGGATCTAGAAGGTCGAATTGAAATATTGCTCACCAGCGTCGATGCAGTCAGTCAGGGTGACCT
>Ga0316207_10002981_pt1 | contig 16401 bp, 15 predicted proteins | sample 6weekpyrite_MG_FD_204943 | JGI IMG/M metagenome (GOLD analysis project Ga0316207, IMG submission 204943) | Microbial mat bacterial communities from mineral coupon in-situ incubated in ocean water Damariscotta River, Maine, United States -... | ecosystem: Environmental > Aquatic > Marine >...
GGTGTTGCCGGTGGTACCTATAAAGCAACTAATGGCCTGTATGATAAGTTTGGTGCCGAACGTGTGATTGATACACCAATTTCTGAAGGTGGCTATACCGGTTTAGGTATTGGTGCATCATTTGTTGGTGTGCGTCCTATTATCGAAATTATGTCGGTGAACTTTGCCTGGCTGGCGATGGATCAGATTTTTAATACAGCTGCAAAAGTACGTTACATGTCGGGCGGTCAACTTGAAGCGCCAGTTGTGGTTCGTTCGCCGGGTGGTACAGCGCATCAATTGGGTGCACAGCATTCAGCGCGTATGGAAAAAGTGTTCATGGGTATTGCCGGTTTGCGTGTGGTCACACCATCCAATCCGCGTCAGGCTTATGGTTTGCTTAAATCTGCCGTGCGTTGTAACGATCCCGTGTTCATTAATGAACATGAGTTGATGTACAACATGAAAGGTGAAGTGCCTGATGAAGAGTACTTCATGCCGTTAGAAGGCAGTGAAGTGGCGCGTGAAGGCAGCGATGTTACTTTGTTTGGTTACAATATTTCAGTGCATTGGTGTCTGGCTGCTGCGGAGATATTAGCAAGCAAGCATGGCATTAATGCTGAAGTCGTCGACTTGTTTTCATTAAGCCCACTAGATCGTGAAGGCATTAAAGCCTCTGTATCTAAAACACATCGTGCGGTGATTGTTGAAGAAGCAGAACCAGCGGTGGGTGTGGGTTCTGAGGTAATGGCAATTATTAATGAAGAATGTTTCTTTGAACTAGACGCACCACCAAGTCGTGTGTCCGCAGAGAACGTGCCGATTCCTTATAACCACAAGCTGGAAAAAATGGCGATTCCAACTGCACAGCATGCAGTGGATGCAGTACTGAAACAATTTGGTTTGTCCTGATTCCAGGCAACTTGTCTTTATACTAACTGGGTAATTATTTTGTATCGCTGCATTGCAGCGATACGGAAATAACAAACGAAAAAACATTATGGCTGACTCCTATACGATTAAAATGCCACAGCTTTCGGACACAATGACCGAAGGCGTTGTTGTGAGCTGGGAAAAAAATATTGGTGATGAGGTAAAACGTGGTGACATTGTTGCGACGGTTGAAACCGATAAAGCCATTATGGATGTAGAAGTTTTCCGTGAGGGTTTTCTTTCCGGACCACAGGCAGCAGTTGATAGTACGGTTGCTGTAGGTGACTCGATTGCCTTTTTAGTTGCCAATGCGGATGACGTTCAAGGTGCAGATTCCGAGGCACCAGACGATGCGCAAAATGCGGGTAGTGAAGGCAAGCCTGAAATTGAAGTGGCTGCAGAGATTGGTGTGCCTGATGGGGTTGCACATACGATTAAAATGCCACAGTTATCTGACACCATGACAGAAGGCTTAGTGGTCAGTTGGGAAAAATCAATTGGTGACAAGATTGAACGTGGCGATATTGTTGCGACAGTTGAAACCGACAAAGCGGTTATGGATGTAGAAGTATTCCGTGAAGGTTATTTATCTGGCCCTATGACAGCAGAAGAAAGTACGATCGCTGTTGGCGAGGCGATGGCTTATCTTGTCGATGATGCGAATCAAGTCGTTGATACTGAGCATACTGGTTCAGGTGGTACAGCGACTACAACTGAAGCATCACCTGCCGCAGCACCGGCTATGCGTAAAGCATCCGCACCGATGCCAGCTGTTAATAGCAATGTCGCGCCAGCGCCGCGTCCAGATAATAAACACGCAACGCCGTACGCGCGTCAGTTAGCGGCCTCTTTGCACGTTAATTTAAATACTTTGTCTGGCTCTGGTCCCGACGGCGTTATTACCGCCGATGACGTACGTCATGCACAACCGATTGAACGTCCAACCGAGATTGGTGCGCAACTTCCGGCACATGTCATGCCTGAAATCCAGGTGCCAGGACATGGCCGTGATATGACGGCAATGGAAAAAGCAGTCAGTCACTCGATGAGTGCCTCATTGACTATGCCAACGTTCCGCGTTGCGATTAATGCCCAACCGGGCGCAATTATTAAAGCGGCTAAAGCACAAGGGGTGTCAGTCACGGTTGCTATTGCAAAAGCCTGTGCGGTAGCGATGGCAAAACACCCAAGTATCAATTGGGCATATCAGCCGGTCGATAAAATTGTTGAACGTGAGAATATTGATATTGGTATGGCGGTCTCTGCCGATGGTGGTGGTTTGGTTGTTCCGGTTTTACGTCATTGTGAATCACGTAGTCTTGAAGAGCTCAATGAAAGTTGGGGTGATCTGGTCGGGCGCGCACGTAAGCGTCGTTTAGCGCCAGAAGAATATGCGAACCCGACTTTCATGGTTTCAAACATGGGCATGATGGGCGTGAGCTATTTTGATGCCATTCCTACACCAGGCACCTCAGCAATTTTGGCGATCTCTGCCGCAGGTGCTGATGGTATGCCATTAACGATTACTGCCGATCATCGTGTTGTTAATGGTGCTGAAGTGGGCATGTACCTGAATACATTAAAAACCGCGATCGAACAGCCTGAAGAGTGGATGGGACCAACCGGTCCTGCGATCCCTGAAGGTGACTGGGATTACGATGTGGTAGTCATTGGTGGTGGTCCGGGTGGTGAAGATTGTGCTCGTGATTTAGCCGGTCACGGAATCAAAGTGGCGATGATCAATGATGCCCCATTCCCCGGTGGCGAATGTTTATGGCGTGGTTGTATTCCATCCAAGGCATGGCGTGCCGCTGCGGATCGTATTCGTGATCGCGAGCATGATTCACACCTTGGTGTAATGGGAACGACTAAAGCTAAACTGGATTGGGAAGCGCTCGAGAAAACGCGCCGTCATGTGTTAGAAACACGTGGTGAGATGGCACTGAAAACAGACAAGGGCGTTAAGATTGATGTAATTCAAGGTTATGCCTTGTTTGAAAGCGATCACCGCATTTTTGTTGATACCAGTACTAATAGTGACAACCCGCATGAGCGTACCCCTATAGGTGATGGCTCTGATGGCCGCCATATCAGTTTCGGTTGTGCTGTGATCGCAACCGGTGCGCCACCGTTTATTCCACCGATTCCTGGTGCAGCCGAAGGTGTAGAGTCTGGCGGTGTATTAACCTCAGATACCGTTTGGGGCTTGGATGGTGTACCGAAGAAACTTGCTGTTGTCGGCGGTGGTGCGATTGGTGTTGAAATGGCACAAATCTTCCAGGACTTTGGTACTAAGGTCACATTGTTTGAAGCACAGGATCGTATCCTTGCTGAAGTTGAACCTGAGATCGCAAAACATCTCACCGAGATTCTAAATGATGATCCAAATTTGACCATCATGACCTCAACCGGCTTGTCGTCCATTAAGGGTAAACCCGGTGCAATGAAGCTGGGTTATAAAGACAGCGATGGCAAGACACATACGCAAACGGTTGACTACGTCATTATGGCAACGGGCAAGCGTCCATTGCTAGAACCTTTACAGCTTGATAAAGCAGGTATCGCCGTTGAAGATGGTGTTATCAAAGCTGATGCCCGTTGTCGCACCAGTGTGCCACATATCTTTGCCGTCGGTGATGTCATCGGTGGCTTGATGTTGGCACATACCGCTGGTCAGCAGGGACGTGTGTCAGCCATGACCATCCTCGGTGAAGACATGCAGTACGATCAGGACATGGATTCGGGTGTGATTTTCTCACGTCCTGAAGCTGCGTTTGTTGGTTTGTCTGTTGAGCAGGCTAAAGCCAAGGGCATTGATGCGGTTGAAGTGAAAATGCCAATGAGTATCGATGCTAAGGCGATGATCACTAATGAGACGCACGGCATGATCAAGATTGTTGCTGATAAGGCTACACAACGTGTGATTGGTGTTCATTATTTGGCTGACCATGCCGATACCCTTATTGGTGAGGGTGTCATGATGGTTTCTGGTCGTATGACACTGGAACAGGTTGCCAACGCTATCCATCCTCATCCAACTCAAACAGAAATGTTTGGCGAAATGGCGCGACGTTTATTGTCACGTCTACGCCGCAGCAAGAAAAAATAACACTTGCCCTCACACCTGTGTGAGCAGGTGAATTATGTGAGGGTATGTTGTTATCTGATCTTCTAAATAATCTTGAACAGCTAGGCGCAGGTAAGGCCTTTGAAGCTCAATTGTGCCAAATGCTGGAAAAGGTACAGCTGCTTCAAGGTTTTGAACGCGCCGAGATAGAAAAACTTTCCCATTATTGCAGTGCTTACAAGGCCAAAAGTGGTGCCGTGGTATTTAAGGAAGGTGAGAAAAGCCATTTTATGTGCCTGTTAGTGGATGGCAGAGTTGATATATTTAAGGAAAACAAGAAGATAGCAACTATCCGCGCTGGTAAAAGCATGGGTGAAATGTCGCTGCTGGATGGTTGCCCATATTCAGCAACGGCTATTGCGGATGTCGAGTCTGAATTTATCCTGTTTACCCATCTTCAGTTTGAACATTTATGTGAAGCGAACCCCTCAATTGCTTTGAAGTTATATAAAGCGATTAGCAAACTCATGAGCTTGCGTCTGCGCCAGACCACGGGTGCTTTAATCGACTACCTATAGTCGCTTTGGTCAAATTTTGAGCTTTCTGTGACTTTAAGCTAAAGATCTGTCAGTTTTACCCGCTATATATAGTGATGGTAGTCGTTTTATAAGCAGGTGAGTTACGTGCATTATTTTTATAACCATATGATTATTAAAGTTTTTGTTGCATTATCATGCGCATATGCAAGCGTAGCGATGGCAAATAACTTGCGTTATGAAGCTGCTTTGAACCAATCCAATTGGGAAACAACCTCTTCACCTTTAGAGTGCCGTCTTAGCCATACCATCGATTATTATGGAACCGCTGAGTTTGTACGCATGGCTGGCCGTAATACCTATTTAAGTCTGACAATTGATCAAGGTGGCCCGAGTGGTGGTAAAGCCCGTTTAGTAGCGCTACCTTCGACTTGGCAACATCATCTGGAAGGGCGTGATTTGGGGGGCGTGAAGTATAAAGGCGGCCGCGATCCATTTCGTTTTAGCCGACTTCAGGTACGCAGGATCCTCGCTTCTCTGGAACAAGGCCTTCGTCCCGCATTGCATTATCACAGTCGTCAAAGCGGTGTTGGTGAAGTTGAAGTTATTCTTTCAGCCGTTAATTTCAGAGCTGGAATGGAAACCTTCCGACGTTGTATGGCAGGTCTGATACCATTGGATTATGCCTCTGCCAGTGATACCAATATTCTGTTTGGTGATCGCGGTGCGAAACTGGATAAGGCATCGAAACGTCGTCTTGATGCCATTGCAATGTTCGTTAAAGCGGATAAAGACATTAAGCAGGTGATGCTTGAAGGTTACAGCGACAATATCGGTAGCCGAGGTTCTAATTACGCCTTATCCCGGAATCGAGCACTGGCTGTGCGTGAGTATTTGCTGGCGCGAGGCGTGCCATCATCAATGATTGAGTTTGAATATTTTGGTGAACATAAGCCTGCTTATTCGAATCGTACCAAGAAAGGTCGTTTATTGAACCGACGAGTTCAGGTACAGCTCAAAAAAGCCTTTTAAACCTGGTTGGCAGCCATTCTGGCTGCCCATGCCCGAGTCGGGTATAATCTCGCGCTGTTTTCAAATTTCTGCTTTTGGTGAATGATGCACCAGGGGCACGGGACATTATTATGAGCAAACGTAAAATTAATAAAGTGGTGTTGGCATACTCTGGTGGTCTGGATACATCCGTTATCCTGAAATGGCTGGAAGATGTATATGGTTGTGAGGTGGTGACTTTTACAGCTGATATCGGTCAAGGCGAAGAAGTTGAACCAGCACGAGCTAAAGCTGAAGCCATGGGTATTAAAGAGATCTATATTGAAGATCTGCGCGAAGAATTTGCCCGTGATTATGTGTTCCCAATGTTCCGCGCTAATGCGATTTATGAAGGCGAGTACTTGCTCGGTACGTCGATTGCGCGTCCTTTAATTGCCAAACGTTTAATTGAAATTGCCAATGAAACGGGTGGTGATGCTATTTCTCATGGCGCAACCGGTAAAGGTAATGACCAAGTGCGCTTTGAGCTGGGTGCGTATGCGTTAAAACCGGGTGTTGAGATCATTGCACCATGGCGTGAATGGGATTTGAACTCACGTGAAAAATTAATGGCCTATGCTGAGCAGCATGGTATTGCAGTTGAAATGAAGCAGGGTAAAAAATCACCGTACTCAATGGATGCGAATTTGTTACACATCTCATACGAAGGTGGCATCCTTGAAGATCCATGGGCAGAGCCTGAAGAATCAATGTGGCGCTGGACTGTATCACCAGAGCAAGCACCGGATGAAGCAACCTACATCGAGCTTGGTTATGAGAAAGGTGATATCGTTAGTATTGATGGTAAAGCAACCTCTGCCGCAACCGTGATGGAATATTTAAATAAAGTCGGTGGTGAGAACGGTATTGGACGTGATGATATTGTTGAGAATAGATTTGTTGGTATGAAATCACGTGGTTGTTATGAAACACCAGCGGGTACCATCATGCTTAAAGCACATCGGGCGATTGAATCAATTACGTTAGATCGTGAAGCAGCGCATTTGAAAGATAGCTTTATGCCAAAGTATGCTGAGTTGGTTTACAACGGTTTTTGGTGGAGTCCTGAGCGTTTAATGCTGCAAGAAATGATCGATGAGTCGCAAAAGAATGTGAATGGTTCGGTTCGTCTGAAACTTTATAAAGGCAATGTGATTGTTGTTGGTCGTAAATCAGAGTCAGATAGTTTGTTTGATGAAAGCATCGCGACCTTTGAAGATGATGAAGGTAGTTACGATCAAAAAGATGCGGAAGGGTTTATTAAATTAAATGCCTTGCGCTTACGTATTGCTGCTAGAAAGCGGGATATTTAACCTGATTTCATCACGAAGTAGGCTGGATTCGCTACTCTAAATACTTGCAGGCCTTTCTTTTGAATGGTTGTATCACTACATCAGATTATTTTTCTTCTCCACGCTCATTGCTTCGCTAACGTCGACGAAAAACAATCTGATGCAGCGATACGTGTAGACTTTTGGTTTGCATGTCTTATTAAGAATATTGAACCTAATTTCATCACGAAGTGGAGTCAGGCTACTTATTCACGACGTTAGCGAAGTGATGAGCGTGGAGTGAATAAGTAGGCTGGCTTCACTTCCCTAAAAATTCTAGTAAGACTTTCTTCTGAACAATTAAAAATGCCACCAGATGAATACATCACCTGATGGCATTTTGTTTTTTACGTTCTTTGTGTAGAACTTAACCTTTATTCATACCTTCTTTAATCCAGTAGTCAACACTGAGATATTTTCCTGAACCAACGAAGAACAGCATTAATAGCATGATGAAATAGGTAGCGCCAAACTCGATACCATTATTCAGAATGGTGATGCCACCTTGTTCGGTAATCCAGTCATAGTTAGCGTGTTCACGTAAGACATCTTTTGCTGCATTTAGCTTTTCACCTGCAGCAATCGCATCAGAGCAATTGAATAGACAGAACTTGGCATCGGCGATAGCTTGCCAGCCATTTTCCCAATGTACCGAGAACATCGCGACGATCATGGTGATCATCAGCGGAATGCTAACCCAGCGTACCGCAAAGCCAATGAGTAAACAGGCTGCACCAATTAATTCTGTTGAAGTGGCAAGAAAGGTCATCAGTTCAGGGAAAGGCATGCCTAGTCCCCAATCAGGATTACCAAACCAGGCTGCGGTATTTTCAAAATCATTGTATTTGCTCAAACCTGCCATGAGGAAAATAGGTGCGAGGTAGAGTCGTAGTGCTAATGGGCCTAGAAAATCAAATGCGCGAGTGCTATCAAGCATTCGCTGTAAACCAAGTAGTAAATTCATGGTGCTTCTCTCCGTGTGAATTTTATTATTTTATTTTGATACGCCCAGGATGATATTTCTTTCCTTAAGTTCGTTTAATGTATCCAGACCACCATTAATCACTGCATCAGGTTGTGGATGTTGTAATTCTTCGGAAATTTGCTGTAGTGCTGATTGCCCGGTTAATGATGAGTCTTCATTTAACAGGTAGAGTAAGCGTGCGGTGACTGCATTGATTTCCATGAAGCGAACTTCATCTTCGGTATCGCGGTAGACAATGAGATGAGTTGCTTGTGTGCCCGCTTGAGTTGGGATGTGATCTTCGCTGATTTTATGAACTTCAAAGCTATAGCTAAGCGGCCAGGCTAATGGTGAAACAACAGGGTGGCCTTCGAGTAGATCGCCGTCAGCATCAATTGTTGATATATCGATGTCAGTTTCATCAATGCTTAGTGCTAGTTCAACCCACTCATAATGAGCAAGTTCGAGCATGAAGGGGAAATCATTATCATTAGCTTCACGTTCGTTTTTCAGATAATCAAGAAATTCCTGTGCTAATTCGAGAAAATAGGGAGTGTGGTTTTCATGATTTTTAAAGTAATCGCGTACCAGTGTATGCCAATCATCATCATTGTAAAGGGTTCTTAGAACCGGAAAACTACTGCTGATGAAACCTTCAACGTTGTTATAAAACAAGTCGGAGTAAATCTTGATACGGCGGGCTTCTAAACCTTCTGGACTAGGCACATTTTCAGGATCACGAATATGTGAAGTAAATGCGTACTGCCAATCTTTAAAAGATTTTTTTTTAGCCAATGTTTGCGACGGCGCGTTCATCGTTTAACTGAGTCCATTTTGTTTGAAGTTCGGCAATTTTGTCGACTTCGACAAGCAATTCATTCAGGGGAGGGATATTAAAATCGCGTTCCAGCAGGGTTGGGATAACGCCAAACCGTTCATAGGTTTTTTCTAATAGATTCCATACCGGATCAATAACATCGGCACCGTGGGTGTCGACAATGAGATCATCTGCTTCATTGTAATGCCCAGCGACATGGATATATGCCATGCGTTCACCAGGCATAGCATTGAGAAATTCTTCAGCATTATATTTGTGATTAATACTGTTGACGTAGATATTGTTAACATCAAGATGGAACAGGCAATCGGCTTGTTCTAATACTTCGGTAACAAAATCAATTTCTGTCATTTCCTGACCGGGCGCGGCGTAGTAGGAGACGTTCTCCATCGCGATGCGTTCACCAATGATATCTTGTACTCGTTGAATACGTTCAACGACGTGTTTGACAGCATCCTCGGTAAAGGGAATAGGAAGTAAATCGTAGAGGTGACCTTCATCACTACAATAACTTAAATGTTCACTGTACAGCTTAATATCGTGCTGTTTCATAAATTTGCCAACGCGCTTGACGAAGTCTTCGTCTAAGGGGGCAGGGCTGCCGATGGAAAGAGAAAGTCCATGACAGACGAAATCGTGTTGTTCGGTAAAGGCACGGAATTGTTTACCCATTGCGCCACCAAGTCCAATCCAGTTTTCCGGTGCAACTTCATAGAAATTGACCTGAGCTGGAGAGTGCTCGGCCAACGAGCCCATAAGGGCTCGCCGATAGCCGAGACCGGCTCCATGAACGGGAAATTGTTTATCCATGTTCATAGTTCCTAGGCAAAGTCAGCAGTCTTACTTACCGCCACACTTACCTTCGCCACATTTAGCTTCTTTAGCTTTCTTGCCGCCGCATTTGCCTTCGCCACATTTAGCTTCTTTAGCTTTGCTGCCGCCACATTTGCCTTCACCACACTTCGCTTCAGTGCCGTGTTTTTTGGCTTTCTTTTTAGCGCCACATTTGCCTTCACCACACTTAGCTTCTTTAGCTTTCTTGCCGCCACATTTGCCTTCGCCACATTTGCCTTCAGCAACTTGCTGGTAGCCACTGCTTAGGTCAGACATGCCGAATGGGTTAGCTGTGTCAGCAGAAACAGGTGCTGCTGCAAGACTCATTGCGAATGCTGCACCAAGGGCTGCAGCGATAGGTGTCATTTTCTTAGACATGGGGTATTGCCTCCAAATTAATAAACGATTAAAAATTTATTTTTGTGCTTATAAGTAGTAAGCATTTACCAGTTATGAACACGTGGTAAATGTGACAATCATCATTGGCAAGAGTTCCCGAGCCAGTAAATCATGACCGCCACATTATGTTTGTAAAAGACTCGTCAAACAAGTGAATGCTTTCACATTTATTGCTAATTTAATGAACAGTGCCCTGAGTTTAGTAGCAAACACTAATATAGTAATGCTACTTATTCTCAGGGCACCGATATGCCATGGTTAAATGGCACAGCTAAAACAAAAGTGACTTATTTCTTAGCGCCACATTTGCCTTCACCACATTTACTTTCAACGGCTTTTTTCGCTTTATCGGCGCCGCACTTACCTTCGCCACATTTACCTTCAGCGGCTTTTTTTGCTTTATCACCACCACACTTACCTTCACCACATTTACCTTCAGCTGGCTTATCACCCCAGGCAACAGAGTAACCAGAGCTGAGATCAGCTTGAGCGAAAGGATTTGCTGAATCAGCCGCAACAGGGCTAGTAGCAACAGATAGTGCGAATGCTGTACCGAGGGCAGCAGCGATTGGAGTTAATTTCTTAGACATGTGAGTCTCCCAAATAATATTATTTTAATTAGCACGCCATCATTGGCGACACGTAGTTTGCCGGTGTTTTTATTGCGTTGCTGAGAACAGCTTCACAAGGAATCGATTCCCGACATTAATGTGACAGGATATATATAGAAAAGTTCTCAGTGAGCGCGGTTAATATTGAGTGTTTTGTAGGTAATTTGGGGTTTTTACTGAGATTAACGAAGTAATCTTTTTAAACAGGCAAGATAGGCCTGTTCGTCAGGCATTCTTTGTTCTCGTTGCGCCTGCCAGAGCATCTCACCAAGACACTCCATGATTTGATGTTCCGCATGATGGGCATCGCCTGATTGCATGACTAATTGTTGAAAAAGACCGGCAATGCCGGTTGGACGGTCGGTGCTGAGTTGCTCGTGGATAGCGATATGCATACCCATGTGCAGGAACGGGTTGGTTTCGCCATTTTCAGGCAAGTATTCCGCACCCAGTGCTTTATCAGAGTTATTAAGAAGGCTTTGATATTCAGGGTGTTGGCTGACAATCGTGACGATAATCTCTTCAAGTGGTTCAAGAGGCTTATTTTCTTGTTGTTTTTGCCATGCCTGAATAAAAACCTGGCGAGTTTGGTCGCGATCTTGTCCGAACATAGTCTCAAATAGATAAATAGTGATTGATGAATGTTATCGATCATCGTTCATAATTCATTTTTCATCAATCCTTTTTTGTTTTTTTACGATATTCGCATAGTTCATTGATAAGGCATTCTGGGCAATCAGGCGACCGTGCTTTGCAGACATATCGACCGTGCAATATCAGCCAGTGATGAGCGTCGAGCTTAAATTCATCCGGTATGAATTTAATAAGTTTTTTCTCGACTTCGACGACATCTTTACCAGGTGCAATACCAGTTCGGTTGCTGACACGAAAAATATGCGTATCGACGGCAATGGTCGGTTGGCCAAAGGCGGTGTTCATCACCACATTGGCAGTTTTTCGCCCAACGCCGGGTAGCGCTTCAAGTGACGTGCGATCTTCGGGTACCTCGCCGTTATGGATGTCAACGAGCATTTGACAGGTTTTGATAATATTGGCCGCCTTGGTGTTGTAGAGGCCGATTGTTTTAACGTATTTCTTTAGATTACTGAGTCCTAGATCGAGAATGGCTTGGGGAGTATTGGCAACAGGGTAGAGCTTATCGGTGGCTTTGTTAACGCCAACATCCGTGGCTTGAGCTGACAGAATCACCGCAATTAACAGTTCAAACGGCGACTGGTAATTCAATTCAGTGGTTGGATGAGGATTTTGTTCACGCCAGCGAGTGAAGATTTCAGTACGTTTAGTTTTGTTCATTGCCCTGAATCTTCGGAGCGATGGTTAGGGTACTCACAATGAACCTCGAAGCGGTTCTGTGAGCAGAATGCATTGTTCATCATTATCCTTAACTCTGCTCTACAATATCGCCAACTGGTACGGGAACAGGTTTACTCACTTTGTCATCAATCATATTTTTAACGACAATCATCAAACCAAGCCCAATAAATGCCCCCGGTGGTAATATGGCAAGTAGGAAACCACGATAGTCATCAACTAAAATAATTTCCCAGTTCTCAGCAACAGCACCAAACATAAGGTGAGCGTTGGCAAATAATGTTCCCTGACCAAGTGCTTCGCGTAGTCCACCAAGTAAAACCAGTACCAGCGTAAAACCAATTCCCATCATTAAGCCATCCAATGCGGCACGATCAATTGAGGTGCGTGATGCAAAGGCTTCTGCGCGGCCTAGAATGGCGCAGTTAGTCACAATAAGCGGGATGAAAATACCTAATATTTTATGTAAATCATAAAGCCAGGCATTCATAGCGAGATCGATAGCCGTTACGAACGAAGCAATGATTAACATGAAAGCAGGAATACGAATTTCATGTCTGACTAAATGTCGAATTGACGAAACTGAAACATTTGAAGCAAGTAAAACTAGCGTGGTCGCCAGACCCAAACCTAGTCCATTAATCACGGTAGACGATACGGCAAGTAATGGGCAAAGGCCGAGTAGTTGCACAAAGCCGATATTGTTATGCCAAAGGCCATCACCGGTAATATTTGCGTAACGATTAAGCATACTAGCTTTCCTGTTTATTGTGCTCAGCGAAAAGACTGTCACGGTGTTGCTGATAATACAGTAATGTTTTATGTATTGCTTTTACAATAGCGCGGGGAGTAATGGTTGCCCCGGTAAATTGATCAAAGACGCCACCATCTTTTTCAACTTGCCAGGCCTTGGTTGGTGTATTGTCTAAGCTCTTATTATTAAAACCACTTATCCAGTCAGAACGTTCAATCTCGATAGCATCACCTAGTCCTGGTGTTTCCTTGTGTTTGCTAACACGAACGCCGAGCAAGCTACCATCGTAACGAATTGCGATGAGTAAAAAGATACTACCGTTGTAACCATCGGGCGCAATGGATTCAATTGCCAGTGCTATGGGTTGGTCTTGTTTGCGAGCACGAAATACGCGTTGTGATTTTTTTGTTCCGAGCAAAGTTGGTTCCGAAACGGTAATTACATCGGCAAACAGTTCGTTGTCATGTAGTTCAGCAGGAATGAGCTGGTGTAAATTCCGTAACAAAGCATTTTTTTCACTTGTTGCAATAGGTTCTTTAGTGACATCAAAGGTGATGGCAACCAGCCATGCACTAATTAAGGCAAAGAAACCGAGGACCATGGCAGTACGAAGCATGTGGGTGTATAACATTGCCTAGCCTTTAGTTTGCCCGAATACACGTGGGCGAGTGTAGTGATCAATCGTTGGTGCAGCCATATTCATGAGCAGTACTGCAAAGGCAAGTCCTTCCGGATAATTACCCCAGCTGCGGATAATAAAACAGAGTGCGCCGATACCGATGCCGTAGTAGATGCGACCTTTCGGCGTTGTCGCAGCGCTAACTGGATCGGTGGCAATAAAAAATGCGCCGAGCATCGTTGCTCCACCAAATAGATGCAGTAATGGACTCATGTGTTGACTTGAATCAATCAAGTAAAACAGAGTGGAAAGTGCAGCGATTGTGGCCAACATGGCGGCGGGGATTTGCCATGCGATGCGACGTGTGGCCAATAAGTATAAACCGCCTAATAAAAAGCCAAGGCTGACCAGCTCCCAACCGACGCCGGCAAAGTTGCCGAATAATTGGCCATAGTTTGAGTTAATCAAGGTGGCGGGTACGTCCATGCCGGCGCTGAGTTGTGTTTTAATGGTGTCAAAAGGTGTTGCACCGCTGATGGTATCGATACCTAAACCGGCATTAAAAATGACATCAAAGCTGGTTTGAAATGTAGGTACTTGTTCAAGTAAAGAAATTGCCGCAGGCCAGCGTGTCATTTCGAGTGGAAATGAAATTAACAACATGACGTAACCTAACATAGCAGGGTTAAACGGGTTGTAGCCAATGCCGCCATAAATTTGTTTGCCAAATATAATGGCAAAACTAGTGCCCAGAACAATAATCCACCACGGCGCAATTGAAGGAATAGATAATGCTAGTAATACAGCGGTTAATAAGGCGCTGCCATCGGTGAGTGTGTTTAATACAGGGCGTTTTCTTAAAAACAATATAATTGCTTCGGTTGCAACGGCAGTCAAACAGGCTAATAAAATTTGTATTAATACGCCGACACCAAATAACCAGACGTAAGCGAGCGTTCCCGGCACAAGTGCATAGCCAACATGTAGCATCAACCGACTAACGCTGGCAGGTGAAGAAACTTGTGGTGTGTTGATTATCATGATGATGTTTTATCTTTATTTTGTTTACTGCGCCGTGCATTCGCTTCATCAATTTTTGCTTGTTGCTCCGGGCTTAGGTTATCAGTATTTGCAGGACTTGTATTTGTCTGTGATTTCTTTTCTTTGACTCGTTCCATTGCAGCCAATATGGCGGCTTTTTTAGGGTCATCATTTTGATCAGGTTTTTTCTTTAGGGCAGCTTTTTTGCGATTATGGCGTTCGCGTTTTTCACGCTTTTCACGTTCAAGCCTTTCTAGTCGTAACTCATGGCGTTGTCGTGCTTTGTCAGATTTTTCTTTATCACGTTCTTGCTGCCAAATAGTCGTTTTGGCGAACCTAAAGTATTGTACCAGTGGAATTTTACTTGGGCAGACAACATCACAGCAGCCACATTCAATACAATCAAATAAACTGTAATCCTGAATATTGTCAAACTCTTGTGCACGCGCATGCCAATAGAGTTGCTGTGGCAGTAAATTAACCGGACATACGTTGTTACACTCACCACAGCGAATACAAGGCAGCGGGTTTGCCGGTGCCCTGATGTCACGTTGATGGGTTGCCAACACACAGTTACAGGTTTTGGTAATTGGCGCGTTAATTGAGTCGAGCCTGAAACCCATCATGGGACCACCAATTAATATTTTGCCAATGTCATCTTTGTTGCTGTGACAATGATCCAGTAAATATTCAATGGGTGTACCTAGTCGCACTTGCATATTACGAGGTTGCGGAATGCCGGAACCAGTTAGGGTTACTATTCTTGAGGTAAGCGGTGTGGCCGCTGCAATGGCCTCGTTAACCGCATAGGCAGTGCCGACGTTATGACAAACAATACCAATATCAAGTGGTCGACCCTGACTGGGTGCCTGTTGTCCAGTTAGGCTATAAATTAACTGGCGCTCACCACCGGTAGGATAGCGTGTGGGTACACGAGCCAGTTCTATATCATCATTGTTGCCAATGGCTTTTTGTAAAGCGCTATAAGCTTCAACTTTATTATCTTCAATACCGATGATGCAATGTTGTGCACTAAGCGCATATTGCATAATGCGTAGTCCATTGATGATCGCTTCTGCATGTTCTCGCATCAACATATCATCACAACTAATGTAAGGTTCACATTCAGCGGCATTGAGAATTAACGTTTCAACGGGGTGATCGCCGGCATTGAGTTTGATATGGCTGGGGAAACCGGCACCGCCCAGACCGACGATGCCTGCATCCTGAATTCTTTGTTGAATATCATGAGTACTCAGTGATTGGTAATGAACCACCGCATCGTTTTTTGGTTTGATGGCGGTATCACGTCCATCGGTTTCGATAAAAATACATTCAACATTGAGGTTTGATGGATGTGGAATGCTATGTTGCTTAATGGCGGTAACTGTTCCCGAGCTTGATGCATGGACACGGGCACTGATCCGGCCATCGGCTTTGGCGATGCATTGGTTTTTTAAAACCTTGTCACCAACCTTGACACAGGGCTTGGCCGCATGGCCAATATGTTGCGTAACGGGAATGATTAAGACAGGCGGAATTGGGGCGACTTCAATTGGCCGAGAAGTTGAAACTGACTTGTGTTCATCAAGCAACAAACCACCGTGAAAATCAAAGATTTTGCGATTGGGTTTAGTCATGACGATGGACTTTTAACAGGTTCTGGTTCAGTCGTATCAGCTGGGTTTGGCCACTGCCAGTGACTGGTGGTGGTTTTTTCTGGCACGATATAAATGCAATCAACCGGACAAGGTGGAATACAAAGATCGCAGCCGGTGCAGTTTTCAATAATGACGGTATGCATCTGCTTCGCCGCACCTAAAATTGCATCGACAGGACAGGCTTGGATACATAAGGTGCAACCGATGCAAATTTCCTCATCAATGATAACAACAGTCTTTTCTTCTTTGACTTCACCATTTTCCGGATTAAGGGGAAGTGGATCGCGGCCCAATAAATCGGCCAGCGCGATAATTGTTGTTTCACCGCCGGGGGGGCATTGATTAATTTCGGCCTCACCATTAGCAATGGCTTCAGCGTAGGGACGGCAACCGGGAAACGTGCATTGACCACACTGTGTTTGAGGTAACAGCGCATCGATTTTATCGACGAC
>Ga0316207_10002982_pt1 | contig 16394 bp, 6 predicted proteins | sample 6weekpyrite_MG_FD_204943 | JGI IMG/M metagenome (GOLD analysis project Ga0316207, IMG submission 204943) | Microbial mat bacterial communities from mineral coupon in-situ incubated in ocean water Damariscotta River, Maine, United States -... | ecosystem: Environmental > Aquatic > Marine >...
CCGCGCTGGAACAGGCGCTGGGCTGGAACGAAAGCGGCTGGCCGGATTTCGCGATGTATTATCCGATCTTCACCGCCGTTCCATCGCCCGTGATCTTTGGCGGCGCTGTCGAGCGCGAGGTTGCCCGGCGTGCCGTGACAGAGGGCGCGGCGGCGGTGTTTGGCGCGGGCGCGCCGCTGTTCGGCCTAAACGAGGCGCTGGATGATTCAGAGCAATCGGATCGCGAGGCGGGCCAGATGGCGGCGCATTGCGATGCGCTGCCCGAACAGATGCTGGCCGGTATGGTCGAGGCGCAACGTCTGCGCGACGCGGCGCTGGCCCGCGCGGTGATCGCGGCCTATGCCGAAACCGCTGGCCCGGTGGCGCTGATCACCGGCAACGGCCACGCGCGGGCCGACTGGGGCGTGCCGCGCGCCCTGCTGCGCGCCGCCCCCGATCTGCGGGTGCTGTCCATCGGTCAGCTGGAACATGCCGAAGACGCCGCGATGCCCTATGATCTGTGGCTGTTCACCGAACCCGCCCGGCGTGACGATCCCTGCGAAGGTTTCGCGGACCGTTAGGTCATTGTCACCGCGCGCAGGCGGGCCTAGAACTATGGGCAAAGCAGGAAAGCCCTTCAGATGTTGGCAGGAAAACGCGTTCTTCTGATCATCGGCGGCGGCATAGCCGCGTTCAAATCGCTTGATCTGATCCGCCGTCTGCGCGAACGCGGCGCCGCCGTGACGCCGGTTCTGACCCCCGCGGCCGAGGAATTCGTGACGCCCTTGTCGGCCTCGGCGCTGTCCGCGCAAAAGGTCTATCGCGATCTGTTCGATCTGACGGACGAGGCCGAGATGGGCCATATCGAACTGTCCCGCGCCGCCGATCTGGTCGTCGTGGCGCCCGCGACCGCAGACCTGATGGCCAAGATGGCGAACGGGCATGCCAACGATCTGGCCTCGACCCTGCTGATGGCGACGGACAAGCGCGTGCTGATCGCGCCCGCGATGAATGTGCGGATGTGGCAGCACGCCGCCACCCGGCGCAATCTGGCAACCCTGCGGGCGGACGGCATCCTGGTCGTCGGCCCCGACGAAGGCGACATGGCCTGTGGCGAATATGGCCCGGGGCGGATGTCCGAACCGCTGGCCATCGCCGCCGCCGTCGAGGCCGCATTGCAGGACGGCCCATTGAAGGGGCGGCATGTGCTTGTCACCTCTGGCCCGACGCATGAGCCGATCGATCCGGTGCGCTATATCGCCAACCGCTCGTCCGGGGCGCAAGGCAGCGCCATTGCCCGCGCGCTGGCGGCCTTGGGCGCCGATGTCACTTTCGTTACCGGCCCTGCCGATGCGCCCCCGCCCGATGGCGTCAGGGTGGTCGCGGTGCAAACCGCCCGGCAGATGCTGGACGCGGTGCAGGCGGCGCTGCCCGCCGATGCCGCCATTTTCGCCGCCGCCGTCGCCGATTGGCGCATGGCCGAGGATTCGGCGCAAAAGATCAAGAAAGATGGCAATGGCCAACCGCCGTCTCTGAAATTTACCGAAAACCCCGATATTCTGGCGACTGTTTCCAAAACGGAAACAAATAGGCCGCAACTGGTTGTCGGCTTTGCCGCCGAAACCGACGACGTGCTGGCCAATGCCACCGCCAAGCGGCTGCGCAAGGGCTGTGACTGGATGTTGGCCAACGATGTCTCGCCCGAAACCGGCATCATGGGCGGACCGGAAAACGCGGTGACTTTGATCACGGAAACCGGCGCGGATACCTGGCCACGGATGCGCAAGGATCAGGTCGCCGCCCGCCTTGCCGCCCTGATCGCAGAGGCGCTTGCGTGACCGCGCCGGTCCTGCGGCTGATCCGCGAGCCGGACGCGGATCCTTCCCTGCCGCTGCCGGGGTACGAAACCGCGGGCGCCGCCGGGGCGGACATTCGCGCCAACCTGCCCGCCGAAGATCGCGTATCCGGTGTGACCCTTGCGCCGATGCAGCGCCGACTGCTGCCGACCGGTCTGCGCGTCGAAATCCCGTCGGGGTTCGAGATGCAGCTCCGCCCGCGCTCGGGTCTGGCGCTGAAACACGGCCTTACACTGATCAACACACCCGGCACCATCGACAGCGATTATCGCGGCCCGCTGGGGGTGCTGCTGGTCAATCTGGGCGATGACCCGTTCACGGTGCAGCACGGCGACCGGATCGCGCAGCTGATCGTGGCGCCGGTGGTGCAGGCGCGGTTCGAGATGGCCGAGAGCCTGGGCGGCACGGATCGTGGCGCGGGCGGCTTCGGCTCGACCGGGCGCGGCTGATGGTCTGGTTTCTTATTGCGGCGGCGGGGCTGTGGTTTCTTGGCCACCGGTTGAAGGCATCGCGCCGCAGCCGCTGGCGGATGATCGGGGCGCTTTATGTGCTGGTTCTGCTGGCGCTGGCCTCGCTTCCCGCCGCGCACCCGCTGCGCGGTACGCTGGGCGGTACACTTGGCGAATGGCTGGTGCTTGGCGGATTGCTGGCTTTGGGGTTCGGCTACAAACAGATCCTGACGCGTCTGAAATCCCGCGCCATGCCTGCAACGGCGCCCGAAGACCCGCCCGGCCCGTTCCAACCCGGCGAACTGGAACGCTTTGCCCGCCACATCATCCTGCGCGAGATCGGCGGCCTGGGGCAGGTGAAGCTGAAAGGCGCCAAGGTGCTGGTTGTCGGTGCGGGCGGTCTGGGCTCGCCCGCGCTGCTGTACCTGTCGGCGGCCGGGGTCGGCAGCATCGGGGTGATCGACGACGATCTGGTCGAGGCCAGCAACATGCAACGCCAGGTGATTCACGCCGATGACCGGATCGGCATGGCCAAGGTGTTTTCCGCTGAAACGGCGATGCGCGCGGTCAACCCCTACGTTGCCGTGCGCCCCTACCACCGTCGCCTGGACGACCAGATCGCGGCGGATCTGATCGCCGATTATGACATCGTGCTGGACGGCACCGACAATTTCGATACGCGCTATCTGGTAAACAGGGCCTGCGTGGCGCTGGGCAAGCCGCTGGTGTCCGCTGCCCTGACCCAATGGGAGGGGCAGATCAGCGTATTCGACCCGGCCAATGACGCCCCATGCTATCAATGCGTCTTTCCCGAGGCTCCGGCCCCCGGCCTTGTGCCGTCCTGCGCCGAGGCCGGCGTTCTGGGCCCTTTGCCCGGCGTTGTTGGCGCGATGATGGCGGTGGAATGCGTCAAGCTGATCACCGGCGCCGGACAAGGCCTGAAGGGCCGGATGCTGATCTATGACGCGCTTTACGCCGAGACCCGCATCATCTCGATCAAACGCCGCGCGGATTGTGCCACCTGCGGCACCGGGGCGTCCTGATCCGGCAGACCGGCGCTGGACAGCGCACCCTGCGCAGCCCTAGTCTGGCGCCAATGAATTTCAAACAGGAGAGGTGCCATGAAACCGATTGCCGTGCTAAGCGCGCTTTTGACTGCCTTGATCACCACCGCCGCCAGTGCAACCTCGGATCTGCCGGATCTCGGCGGCAAAACCGTGGTTGTGGTGACTGAAAACGCCTATCCGCCGCTGCAATTCGTCGAACCGGGTACCGGCAATGCCATCGGCTGGGAATATGACGCCATGGCCGAGATCGCCAAGCGCATCAACATCGTCATCGAGTATGAAAACATCAGCTGGGACGCGATGATCCCCGCGGTCAGCGAAGCACAGTTCGATATCGGCATGACCGGCATCACCATCCGCGAGGACCGCGCCGAACAGGTGGATTTCTCGGATGCCTACATGCGCAGCGAAATGGTGATGCTGGTGCGCGGTGACGAGGCGCGCTTTGACGACGCCGCCGGCTTTTCCGCCGACGACGATCTGCTGATGGCCGCGCAGCCCGGCACCACGCCGTTCTATGTTGGCGTTTACGATGTGCTGGACGGCAATGAACAGAACCCGCGCATCAAGTTGTTTGAAACCTTTGGCGCGGGCGTGCAGGCGCTGCGCACCGGCGATGTCGATCTGGTGCTGACCGACGGCACGGCGGGCAATGGCTATGTGGCGGCCTCGAATGGCCGGCTCAAGATCGTCGGCGAAAAGCTGGGCACCGAAGATTTCGGTTTCATCTTTCCCAAAGGCTCTGATCTGGTCGACCCGGTGAATGCGGCGATCGGGGCGATGCGGGACGACGGCACGATTGATGCGCTGAACAAAAAGTGGTTCCTGGACTACAAGCTTGGCGGTTAGCGCCATGCGCCCGGGCCCGATCCAAGGCCTTCGCCCGTGATGCCCGAGCCGCAACAGGATGGCGACTTTCCCTGGTGGCTGGTCTTTGCCGGCGCGCTTGGCGCCTATTTCCTGTACCGGATCATCGCGGATGATCTTTATGCGCAGGTTCTGGGCACCCTGGCCAAGGGCGTCGGCATCACCATATTTGTCACCCTGGTCGGGTTCACGCTGGCCTGTCTGATCGGGCTGCTGCTGGCGACCGCGTGCCTGTCGCGCCACCTGGTGCTGCGCCAGATGGCGCGTTTTTATATAGAGATCATTCGCGGCATCCCGATCATCGTGCTGCTGCTCTACGTGGCGTTCGTGCTGGCGCCCGGTCTGGTCGTCGCCTGGAACTGGGTGGCCGACGGCACCGGCCTGCCGCAGGCCCGCACCCGCGATTTCCCGCTGCTGTGGCGTGCTGTCATGGCGCTGACCATCGGCTATTCCGCGTTCATTGCCGAGGTGTTCCGTGCCGGGTTGCAATCAGTGGAAAAGGGCCAGATCGAGGCCGCCGAGGCGCTGGGCCTGAACGGCTGGCAACGGTTTCGCCACATCGTGTTTCCGCAGGCGTTCCGGATGATCCTGCCGCCGCTAGGCAATGATTTCGTCGCCATGGTCAAGGACAGCAGCCTGGTGTCGGTGCTGGGCGTGTCCGACATCACGCAACTGGGCAAGGTCACGGCGGCGGGCAATTTCCGGTATTTCGAAACCTATAATGTCGTCGCGCTGATCTATCTTTTGATGACGGTCACGCTGTCTCTGGCCCTGCGGCGGCTGGAATCCCGCCTGCGGGCGCGCAGCGAATACTGAACGCGATTGAAAGCCACTGGCGCAACCCATTGCAGCGACTTAAAGCATCGTCCACGATATCTGAATCGCGGGCGATGCTTTAACCTTTTACTATTATGCGCAATTGGTTCCGAAAACCGGTGTCCACTTTTCGGATTGCGCTCTAGGTAGAACCCGACCAAGTCAGGAGCCGCCAAGATGACCAACCCGCTACTTGCCGACTGGACCACGCCCTTCCAGATCGCGCCCTTCGATCTGATCACCGATGCGGATTTCGAACCGGCCTTTGAAACCGCCATGACCAGCGCGCGCGCGGCCATTGCCGCGATTGCCGACAATCCGGACCCGCCCACATTCGCCAATACCATCGAAGCGCTGGAAGGCGCGGATCGGGACCTGTCCCGGGTACTGGGCGTGTTCTTCAACCTGGCCGGGGCTGACAGCAACCCGGCCCGCGAGGCGCTGCAACGCGCGTTTTCGCCCAGACTGGCGCAGTACTCCTCGGAAATCACCATGAACACGGCGCTGTTTGCCCGGATCGAGGCGCTGTGGAACGACCGCGACAACCTGGACCTGACCGATGAACAGGCGCGGGTGCTTATGCTGACCCGGCGCGGGTTCGTGCGTTCGGGCGCGCAGTTGAGGGGGGATGCGCGCGACCGGCTGGCGGCGGTCAAGGAGCGGCTGGCGGTCCTGGGCACCGAGTTCACCCAGAACCTGCTGGCGGATGAGCGCGACTGGTTCATGGAATTGACAGAGGATGATCTGGCCGGTCTGCCCGATTTCGTCATCGCCAGCGCGCGCGCGGCGGGCGCCGAAAAGGATGCGCCGGGGCCGGTTGTGACCCTGTCGCGGTCGCTGATCGTGCCGTTCCTGCAATTCTCGCCGCGGCGCGATCTGCGCGAACGCGCCTATGCCGCCTGGACCGCGCGCGGCGCCAATGGCGGCGCCACCGACAACCGGGCCATCGCAGCCGAAACCCTGAAGCTGCGCGAAGAACGCGCGCACCTGCTGGGCTATGAGGATTTCGCCGCCTACAAGCTGGAAACCGAGATGGCGAAGACGCCCGAGGCGGTCGAGGACTTGCTGATGCAGGTCTGGCAGCCCGCGCGCGCCCGCGCCGAGGCGGATGCCGCCGTACTGACCGAAATGATGCACGCTGACGGCGTGAACGGCGATCTGGAGCCCTGGGACTGGCGCTATTATTCCGAAAAACGCCGCAAGGCAGAGCACGATCTGAACGAGGCCGAGCTGAAACCCTATCTGCAGCTTGACCGGATGCTAAAGGCCGCCTTTGCCTGTGCCAGCCGCCTGTTCGGGCTGGAATTTTCGCCGGTCGAGACGGCGTTGTACCACCCGGATGTCCGTGCCTGGGACGTAACGCGCAACGGGCGGCACATGGCGGTGTTTCTGGGCGATTATTTCGCGCGCGGCTCAAAACGCTCGGGCGCGTGGTGCTCGGCGATGCGCAGCCAGCAGAAACTGGAGGCCGAGATCCGGCCGATCGTGGTCAATGTCTGCAACTTCGCCAAACCGGCGCCGGGTGAACCCGCGCTGTTGTCCTATGACGATGCGCGCACGCTGTTTCACGAATTCGGCCACGCGCTGCACCAGATGCTAAGCGATGTGACCTACGAGCAGATCTCGGGCACCTCGGTGGCCCGCGATTTTGTCGAACTGCCCAGCCAGCTGTTTGAACATTGGCTGGAGGTGCCAGAGGTGCTGGCCGAATTCGCCACCCATGCGGTGACCGGCGAGGCGATGCCAAAGGCGCTGCTGGACCGGCTGCTGGCGGCGTCGACCTATGACATGGGCTTTCAGACCGTCGAATATGTCGCCAGCGCGCTGGTCGATCTGGGCTTTCACAGAGGCGATGCTCCTGCCGACCCGATGGCGAAACAGGCCGAGATTCTGGCCGGGCTCGGGATGCCAAAGGCGATCACCATGCGCCACGCCACGCCGCATTTCGCGCATGTCTTTGCCGGGGACGGCTATTCCAGCGGCTACTACAGCTATATGTGGTCCGAGGTGATGGATGCCGACGCATTTGACGCGTTCAAGGAAGCCGGCGGCGCGTTTGATCCGGACATGGCGGAAAAGCTGGAAAGGTTCATCCTGTCCGCAGGCGGCTCGGACGAGGCGGATGTCCTGTATACGAAGTTCCGCGGCCGTATGCCCGGCGTCGAGGCGCTGCTCTCGGGGCGGGGGCTGGACGCGGGCTAGAAATTTACTGACGGTTACGGAGGTCGCGAGACGCCGGACCAACCTGCATCTCAGCGACTCTCCTGACGCACAGGATTGTGCCCGCCTCCCGAAGACATTCGGGGGCCTCACACACTACGAATACATCTGCAAATTCTGGACCACCAAGCCAAATAGATTCAGTCTTGATCCAACGCGACAGATGCTGGAACTAAGAGTCTGACTCAAGATTCTTGTGTAACTTTTCTTGCGATATTGCGGGCTCAAGGTCGCCGTTGTCCCATTCGTTGGGATACCCAACCAGTTCGCTGGCCAAACGGAGATGCCTTCAATCGCCGGGACGAATATACCGCCGAAATGGCCGCGTGACGGTCGCCCTGGCAGGTCTTCACGATCTGCTTCAAATAACCCGGCAATACTGTTGCGGTCGCGAGCGCCGGAAGAGTGGAGAACGCCACCTGCTGGAGTGATTTTTGACGTCTATCTGGAACGGGCGGGGATGCCTGAACAGAGGATCGGAACCATCCGGCTTGGTCCGTCGGGTGAAGTGTTGGCGGCAGGTTAGATTAAAAGATCCAGCCCTGGGTTGTATTTTTAAGCTTGCAATGCCCCAATGCGCTGATAAATTCGCGACTAGATAGAAAATTACTATCAGGGACGGTATAGATGAATTTGTTTTCTCGCGTATTGGGCGCGTCTTTCGTATCCGTTATTTTCACAACCTCTTCGGTTCTTGCACAGGACGGCACGGCCTTGCCGATCAGGGCGCAGCCCGGCGAGACGGTTCGGCTGGATCCGACCGACGCGATTGCGCTTCCGGGTGCGGGGCTGTCGCCATCCTGGGTCTGGATCGAGCGCCCGGCAACCAGCGTTGCCGATTTCAGCGATCCCGCGGCCTTGCGGCCCGACGTGACCCTGGATGTCGCCGGCACGTACCGCGCCCGGGTTTCGTTCCTTGGGGGCGGTGTTCCTGTGGCTAGCGCGATGATCGCGTTCGGGTCGGACAATCTGCCGCCTGTGGCGCGAGTTCGCGCGCGGGGGATGCCGCAGGATGGTGCTCCGGTAACGCTGGACGGGTCCGCGAGTTTCGATTTGGAAGGCGGCGCGCTGGTCTATGGCTGGAGCGTCGAAAGCGCCCCGGCAGGCAGTGCGGCGCAGATCGTCGGCGGCAGCGGCCCGGTATCGGCGGTATCTCTGGATCTGGAAGGCGATTATCGGGTCGCGCTGGTGGTGCAGGACCCGCAGGGGTTGCTGTCGGTGGCGGACTATCTGGACATCGCCTATCTGCCCAACAGCGGCAGCACCGACGTCTACCGGCTGGCCTATGACTCGGTGCAGTCCGCGGATCCGCTGGTTGCCGAGACCTTCGATCTGGGCGAGCGCCTTGCGGCGCCGGGCGGAAATGACCGGATCGCCGGCTTTACGCTGGAAGATGGGGCGGGGGCGGTTGCCGATACGCTGTCGGTGACGCTGAACGGCGTGCTGCACACCGCCAGCACCGCGGTCGAGGTTCTGGCGCTGGTCGATGCCCTGGAGCTTGACGCCGACAGCGCGACGAACGTGCGCATGTCACCGGATACCACGCGGAACGATCTGACCTTTATCTTTGGCGGTGCGGGCGGATCGGTGACGCTGGACGGGGTGATCGGCGCGCTGCTGACCCGTGCCGAGCTGGAGGCGCGGGGCGTCGATTTCTACGAAGGCGTCGGCGGCCGCCAGGTGGCGCCGGTCGCCTCGGGGCGGTTCGACCAGCTGGGCGTGGCGGTCAATGCAGCGCTGACGCTGGAGCCCTATGCGTCGACCGACATAAATGGCGAAGTTCTGGTGTCGAGCGCGACTGTCGCGGCGGCGCCGGTGGGATCGTCGCCTGTGATGGCAACGGACATCGACGGGGTGTCGGTTCTGGTTGCGGATCAGCCGGGCGACTACCTTGTTACGCTGGAGGTGGATGATGGCACCTACAAAGACCAGGACCAGGTGCTGGTCGTGGCGGGGCCGGACGCCAACCTGCGCCCGGTGGCGCGCATTGCGCCGGTCACCGGTGCGACGGCAGGTCAGCGATTGGTCATCGACGGATCGCAAAGCTATGATTTGAACGGCGATCTGATTGCCCACGACTGGGCGCTGCTCGCCGCGCCGGCGGGCAGCTCGGCGATGTTAGAGACGGAACGAACCGGCTTTGCCGCGCTGAGCCCGGATATTGCGGGCGATTACGTGGTGCAGCTGGCGGTTGGCGACGGCGACACGGCGGGCGTGCCGGCAACGACGCTGATCCGGGTCGCGCCACCACTGCCGGTGGCGCAGGCGGGGCCCGATCGTCTGTCGGGCGATCTGGGCCAGCTTTCGCTGGATGGTACGCTGTCGTCCGGCGGCGCGCTGAGCTATGCCTGGTCGGCTCTGGGTCTGACCGGCGACGGTTCGACCGTGGGGATCGACGACACTTCGCTGGCGATGCCGATGATCAGTCTGGACATCCGCGAGGGACGGTTCCGCGACGTGATCCGGCTGAGTTCGGTCTTTCATTTCAAACGGCCCGACACCGGTGGCTTTTGTCAGTTCGACACCCGGCTTCCGGCCGATCTGCCGGGGGCCAGCGCGTCTGAGCCGGTCAGCATCACGCTGAATTCGCGCGGCCAGCAGGACACCACACAAGGCACGGTCCGGGTCTGGGAGATCGAGAACAAGAAGGATTACACCCGCGAGGTCGTGCTGCGCGATGCGGGCGGCGTCGAGCACGGGACCTTCACGCTGCCGGGACGGGTGTCGATCCATGTCACGACCGCCGATATCGGCAACAACGCCCGCATGTATGCGTTTGTCGACAATGTCGAGCAGGACGACGACCGCGCCAAGAGCAATCCATTCAACCGCAACAACCCGGTCTGCACCGGACCCGGGGCGGGGGTCGTGCAGCTGATCGTTGCCGATGCGGCGGGCGCGTCGCTGCCCGACACGGTCTTTATCGGCAACACCAACCTGCGCCCGGTGCTGAGCCGGGGGACGAAATACGAACTGGTGTCGGGCCAGACGGTCGACCTGTTCGCGGCGGCCTATGGCGCGGACGGCAACGCAGATCCGCTGTCTTACGGCTGGTCGCTGATCGCGCGCCCCGATGGCAGCCTGGCCAGCATCGGCCCCGATCCCGCGGTGCAGACCGTCGCCGGCGACACGCTCAGCTTTGCACCCGACCGTGTCGGCGTCTATCTGATCCAGGTGAGCGCCAGCGACGGGGCGATGATCGCCGAACCCGCAATCATCGAAGTCGAGGTGGTCAACTCGCCGCCCGTGGCCGCAATCACTGGCGACACCGAGAAATTCGTCGGCGAAATTGCGACTCTGGACGGCAGTGGATCGTTCGACCCGGACGGCGACGCCCTGACCTACGGCTGGACCCTGACGGCTGCCCCCGCCGGCAGCAGCGCCGCAATCGCGGACCCGTTCGGCCCGATCGCCACATTCACCCCCGACCGCCGCGGCGACTACAGCTTCAGCCTGACCGTTTCCGATTACGAATTCGACAGCCCACCCGAAACCTGGACCCTGACCGCACCAAACAGAGCCCCGGTCGCGGTGTTGGTAGGCCCGGCGGAAGTCGATGTGAACGAGGAAATCGTTTACAGCGCCGCCGGTTCGAACGACCCGGACAACGATCCGTTGACCTTCACCTATTCGGTGGTCTCGACGCCCACCGGCTCGACTCCCTACCTTGTGGATCTGGGCAGCGGCGAGGCCGGGTTCGTCGCGGATCTGGCGGGCGACTACGTTTTGCGGGTCGAGGTGTCGGACGGGCTTTTGACCGCCACGCAGGACATTGCGGTGTCCGCGCGCCCGCGGAACGCACCGCCGGTTCTGGGCGGGTTGCGTGATCTTTATACGGTCGAACTGGGTCTCGAGCTGGCGCTGGATTTGCAAGGGTCCGACCCGGATGGCGATGCGATCAGCTTTTTCGCCACGCCGCTGCCCCTTGCGACCGGGATCAGCCTTGATGGCGCTGACGGGGCCGTGCGGTTCCGCCCGGAAACCGGGCAACTGGGCAGCTATTCCTTCACCGTGGGTGTGTCTGACGGCACGCTGACCGACGAGGCGGTGCTGAACATCGAGGTGGTTGCGGCGACCGCGGGCGACACCGGCGTCTACGGTCGGGTGCTGGATGCCAATGACTTTGCCAGCGGAATCATCACGCCGCTTGCCGACATGCCGGTGCGGTTGCGCGACGCGGCATTGATGGCCGTGACGGCCGGGGATGGCACGTTCAGTTTTGGCAGCCTGACGGAAGGCGGCGACCAGGTGCTTGTCGAACCCTCGGCCAATGGGGGCCCGGGCGGGTACCTTGGCACTGTGCGGACGATCACGGTGACCGGCAATCAGATCCGCGATCTGGACCCCGATTTCCTGCTGGTGCCGCTGAACGACGGCTGCGCGCCGGTGATTGCAGGTCAGGCGACGCTGCTGAGCAGCGCATCATCCGGCGTTTCCGTCTCGATTCCCGCGGATACCGTCCAGGACGCCAGCGGTGGCCTCTATACGGGTGAGGTCTGTCTGGGCAGTCTGCCGCAGCTGTTTGCTTATCCCGGGCTCGATCCGGATACCCGAGCCTGCCAGATCTATGCGCTGGACGCGCCCGGTGCGGTGTTCACGCAGGGCATGACGATCACCGCGTCGAATTTTGACAATCTTCCCGAGCAGACCGGTCTTGAGATGTGGCGCATGTCGGGTGAGACCGGCCTGTTCCGCCGGATTGCGGGCGCGGGTGTGGATGCGGGCGCTGCGACCGTCAGCGGGCAGGCGCCCGGCTTTCAGCAAGGATCCTTGTTCACCTTCCTGCCGCAGATGCCGACAACCATGGTTTCGGCCGATCAGCCGACGGGCATGCGCAGCCTGACTCCGTTTCTTGGGGATAATTCCACGCAATACACCCTGCCGGGCTATAGCGCGTTCGGCGAAGTGCAGGATGTCGGCTTTGTTTATCACAGCCAGGCGGCCAACCCGACGATCATCGTCGCCGGAGACGTGACGATTGCCAGTGATGCTTCGCTGCCGATCACACTACAGACGCGGCTGAACATCGGCGGTTTGTCACTTAGCGACAGCAACAGCTGGACTCCGCGGCAGGGGCTTGACGGTTCGGTTCCGGCGTTGGTCGGTGAGGCGGTCACCTTGAGCCAATCGATGCCGGTGGACGGTTCCGGCCTGCAAAGCGGGCGCTACGGGTACGAATTCGTCGCCAAGGCGCAATACGCCTGTTCGACGGTCGCGGCATCGCATCGTGCCGAACTATACGTTCAGAACGAAACCCAAAGCCCCTATGGCAACGGCTGGTCGATCGCCGGGCTGCAAAAGCTGGTCGTCGGGCCGGATGGCAAGGTTTCGATCATCGATGACAGCACCGTCACGACCTTCACCCCGCAACCGACCCTGACCGAGTTCGTGGACGAGCCGCTGGTGTTCCCGACGGTCGGGACCATCGGCATTGGCTCTGGCGATTGGGACGGCGACGGCGATATTGACCTGACCTACGCCGAAAGCGGGACCGGCAGCATCGGGTTTCTGACCAATCTGGGCGATGGCGAGATCGTCCAGGAAGCACCGTTGCAGGTGGCCGATCCCAATGCGGTGCCGCAAACCGGAAGCTATCCGCCGAACCTGGCAAATCTGGCCGTGGGAGAGCTGACGAACGACGGAGCGCTCGACGTGGCCTATGTCACGCAGCTACAGCGCAGCTTCGGCTACGCCGAGAATGATGGGCTTGGGAATTTCTTTCCAGGATTTGACAGCGGCGACTCGGGTCGTCGGCCTCTGGATGTCAAGGTCGCCGACATCGATGGTGATGGCTACGAGGACATCATCTACGGGGCCAACGCCGGCTTTTCCTTCTTCGTCGACGATGAGATTTGGGTGAGCTATGGCGGCCCGTCGGGCCGGTCGCTGGTGCGCATCGCCCGGCGCGGATTCAGTGGTCGCGGCACGTTGCAGATCATGGTCGAGGATGTCGACGGCAACGGTCAGCTGGACGTGGCTTGGCGCACCCGGGAGGGCGTCGATTTCGTCTTTAACGAAGGCAACAGGGTCTATACCCGGGCGATCCTGCGGGCGGGCGATGGTGGCTATAACCTGCTGGGCAACTTCGCCCAACTCGCCGATTTCAACGGCGATGGGCTGCAGGACATCGTCTACTCCACGCCCAACGATCTGCAGGTATTGTTGAATACCACCGGCCGGGCATTCGCCGCGCCGGTGCTTCTGCCGCGCCCGCCTTCGGCCGGCAGCGCGATGCCGGTGAACCTGGGCGATGCCAATGGCGACGGAGCGGTCGACGTGATCGCCACGGCGGGTGGCGAGATTCATGTCTACGAAAATATCGGCGACGGCTCGTTCGCACCCTTTGAGACCGGATTGGTCAATTATTCGATCGAGAAAAGCGAAATCGTCGATGTCAATGGTGATGGCAGCCTAGATCTGGTGTCGATCCAGCGGTTCACCGTGACGGTGCATTTCTCCAGGCCGTCCGACTCTGGCACCTTCAATTCCGGCAACGGCGACTTTTCAAGCCTCGAACGGCTGCCCGACGGCAGCTGGCAGCGGCGATACAAGGACGGCACGGTAATCGAATACGATGCCAACGGGCTGCAGACGGCGATGGTCGACCCGCAAGGCAACCGCAAGGAATATGCCTATGGCCCGGATGGGCGACTTGCAACGATCACCGATCAGGTCGGCGGTGTCACATCCTTTGCCTATGATGGCACGGGTCGTGTTGCCTCGGTCACCTACCCGGATGGGCGGGTCACGTCGTTCGACTATGACGACATCGGCAATCTGAACGAGGTCACCGAGCCGACCGGCAGCAAGGTCAGCTTTACCTATGACGAAAACGGGCGGCTGGTGTCCTCGACCAACCAGAACGGCAACTCGACCTCCTACAGCTATGATGCCGTTGGCAACATGTCCGGTGCGGTACTGCCGGATGCCTCCAGCATCAGCAATCAGGTGGCGTCCTCGCTGGGCCTGATCGACGGGCTCGGCGGCCCGGCGACGCAGCCGCTGATCTACGTGGCGCCCGAGGACCGCGTCACCACCGTCACCGACCGCAAAGGGCAGGTGACGGAAATCGTCGTCAACCAGTTCGGCTCTACCGTGCAGATCACGGATCCGCTTGGCCGGGTCACCAAGATCGAACGCGACGAGGAAAACCTCGCTGTACGCGTGGAACGCCCGAGCGATGCAATCCCGGGCGGGGTGCGGGTCGACACGATTGCCTATGATTTCAATGCCAACGTGAGATCGATGACCGAGGCGGTCGGCACGCCGGACGAGCGGACGACAGCCTATAAGTACGAGCCGACCTTCAGCAAGGTCATCGAGATGACCGATGCTGACGGGTTCACCACGGCATACGAATACGACGCCTTCGGCGAGGCCACCAAGATCACCGATCCAGAGGGCGGCGAAAGGACGTTCGGCTACGAATCCAACGGCAAGCTGGCCACGCGGACGGACGAAAACGGCAATGCCACCGCCTTCACCTACAACACTCTACAAAACCTAGACACGATCACCTATGCCGACGGGTCTGTCACCGCGATGACCTATGACACCAGCGGCAACACGACCGTCATTGCCGAAGCGGCCGGCACGGCGAATGAGCGGCAGGTGCAGCGGACCTATGATGCGCTGAACCGGGTGCTGACGGTCGAAGTGACCGGCTCGGACGGTGTGCAGATCGATGGGTTCACAAGCTACAGCTACCTGCCCGCCGGTAACCTGGCGACCGTGACGGACGAGACCGGGTTGGTTACCTCGATGGGCTACGATGCGCTGGAGCGTCTGACAGCGGTCGACGACCCCGCCGAAGGCCTGATCAGCCGCGTCTACAACGACGCCGGCGAGGTGGTGCAGCACATCAACGGTGACGGCGAGGTGCATCAGTACGGTTATGACGCCGTCAGCCGCCTGATCCAGACCACGGACCCGGAGGGCTTTGTCAAATCCTTTACCTATGACACCCGCGACAACATCGAAACGGTCACGGACGGTCGCGGCGGGCTGACCCAGTTCGGTTATGACGGGCTGGACCGGATGACCACCCGGACCAACCCGATCGGCGAGACCATGACCCGCGGCTATGACGGGCGCGACAACCTTGCCACGCTTACCCGCGAAGACGGCGCCGTAGAGACCGCCATCTACGACGGTCTCGGCCGCCGCATCCAGGTGCAGACGCCCGACAACACGCTGATCTACGGCTACGATCCGCGCGGCAACCTGACGCTCGCCGCCGATGACGATAGCCGCGTGAGCTTCACCTATGATGCGCGCAACCGGCTGGAAACCACCACGACCGACGGCACGGTCGGCCCGCAGCCCGGTGTGACGCTCAGCTACACCTATGACCAACTCGACCGCCGCAGCTCGATGTCGGATTCGCTCGGCGGCACCACCGGCTATGCTTATGACCCCGAGGACAGGCTGACCGAACTGACCGCGCCCTGGGGCACGGTCTACAGCTTTGGCTATGACGGCGAGGGGCGGCGCACGTCGCTGACCTCGACCAGCGGACGCAGCTCGACCTATGGCTACACCAACGGGTTGCTGACGGCGCTTGCCCACGCGCAATCCGGCGTCCCGCTCACCGATCTGGCCTATGAATATGGCCCCGATGGGCAGCTGACGGCGATTTTGGACAATCTCGACCCGGCGAAGTCGAAATTCATCAGCTATGACGACCTTAACCGCCTGATCCAGGTGGACGAGGGCATCCCCGTGGCGCAGGGCGGCACGCCGCTGCCGATCGAGGATTATGCCTATGACGAGGAAGGCAACCGCACCGCCTCTTACCTCTCGGCGCTCTACCTCTCCAACCCCCACAACCAGTTGCTGGAGGATGACAGCTATACCTACGCCTACGACGCCAAGGGCAACCGGATCAGCCGCACTTCCAAGACCACCGGCGATGTCGAGCAATACGCCTATGACAGCCAGAACCGGCTGATCGGCTATGCCAAGCCGACGCTGACCGCGCGTTACGCCTATGACGCGCTGGATCGGCGCATTGCCAAAACCATCGACGATCCCGGCCAGCCGATCGAGCCGGCGCCGCGCCCCGATCCGCTGGCGCTGAACCTCAGCGGGCAGGGCGTGGTCGACATCCCCGATCTGGTGCTGAGCGGTCCGTTTACGAT
>Ga0316207_10002984_pt1 | contig 16361 bp, 16 predicted proteins | sample 6weekpyrite_MG_FD_204943 | JGI IMG/M metagenome (GOLD analysis project Ga0316207, IMG submission 204943) | Microbial mat bacterial communities from mineral coupon in-situ incubated in ocean water Damariscotta River, Maine, United States -... | ecosystem: Environmental > Aquatic > Marine >...
TGTCCCTCTCTTAATAAAAAACGAAATAAGCTGCGGATAGCCGAAAGTAATCGAGCAATACTGCGGCCATGCAAACCTTGGCGGTGTAAGTGTGCGACGAGGGCACGTACTTGATGGACATCGAGTTGTGTCCAATCAGTTATTTTACGTTCTGCACAATAAGTTTGAGTTCGCTCTAAATCACGACGGTAATTTTTAACTGTTAGTGGTGACAGGCGTCGTTCATGCTGTAAGTGTTGCAGGAAACGTTCGGTCCATTCAGCCTGCGAGCTCATTGGGTAGAGGTTATTTTAAGTATGGCTCAAGGGTGCGCCCAATCATCTCGCCAATGTAGGTGAGGAAGATGGTACCCATGGCAGGATGGAAGCGGTTAATGTCATAACTACCGATGGCAAGTAAGCCAATGGTTTCTTGTTGATTTGTGATGGGCACTAATGCAGCTGAAATAATGGCGTCTGCACTATCATTGAATAAAAATTCATTTTGAGCTGCATCTAAAGGGCCACAGATAGGTTTATTCTTTTCGAAAAATTTACTGAAACGTTTTTCTAATGCGGCATCGTGTTCTATAAAAGAGGCATCATCGAGAGTTGTTGCTTCTTTGGGTTGACGAAAACAACGTAAGGTCGTTGAATCAGCACTGAATTCACTGCGTAAAATGACTTGGACAGCGTAAAAAACTTCGTCGAGTGCAGCTGTTTCCATTAAGGCTAACGCCATTTTTTGGATGCGGCTGTTAAGTCGATCATTATCACGAGCAATTTGAATAAGGTTATTCAGTTTGTGTTCAAGTGTATGATTGTTGTCACGCAGTACGTCAACTTGGCGTTCAATCAATGAAATCGCGGTACCACTTGGGTGGGGTAAGCGAAGTTCGGAAAGAATATCTAAATTTTTTTCGAAGAAACGAGGGTGTTTTTGTAAATAATCGACAACGTCTTTTTCAGAAATACCGTCGATATTAAGATCTTGTTCTTGGTGTGAACTCATAGCTTAATTTGACCATCGAAAACATGCGTGGCAGGCCCCGTCATCCAAACTGGTTCGCCTTCCCCTTTCCAGCTTATACGTAGCGTCCCGCCGCGTAACTTGACTGTTACATTATCATTAACCCACCCTCGTTGGCGAGCAATAATCATGGCCGCGCAAGCACCACTGCCACAGGCCTCTGTTTCACCTGCACCGCGCTCATATACTCGAAGAATAATATGTTCTTCATCTGTTATTTGGGCAAAACCAATATTGGCACGTTCTGGAAATGCATCGTGTGATTCTAATAATGGGCCAAGTGTTGTGATAGGCGCGGTGTCTGCTTCATCGACACGGATGACAGCATGCGGGTTACCGAGCGAAACAGCTCCAAATTCGATAGTTTGCCCATCAATGTCTAAATGATAAGCATCGGCTCGCTTGTTTCGGTTGAGCGGTATATCCGCTGGTTCAAGGCGTGCTAGTCCCATATTGACGGTAATTTGCCCATCAGCTTCAATTTGGCACTGCATGGGGCCAGCACTGGTTTCGACACGGATGGTATCTTGGTCAGTGAGTCCTTTGTCACGCACAAAGCGGGCAAAACAACGGGCACCATTACCGCATTGTGCAACCTCGCTGCCATCAGCGTTATAGATTCGATAGAAAAAATCCGTATCAGGACTACGAGCAGCTTCAACAATCAGGATTTGATCACAACCGATACCTCGGTGACGATCCGCAAGACGCCGTGCCATTTCGCTATCAAGAGAAACAGTCTGACTAATGGCGTCAATGACAATGAAGTCGTTGCCAAGCCCATGCATTTTGCTAAAAGATAAATTCATGGCCACAGGGTAGCAGGTTTTCGAGTGGTTGCCGTTATTCTGGCAGGCAATGTTCACCGTTTATTAGGCTGGCAAGTGTTTCCCGTTCACGAATGAGGTGTGAGTGCTCACCATCAACCATAATTTCAGCAACACGAGGTCTGGAATTGTAGTTTGAACTCATGGTGAAGCCATAGGCACCGGCCGAACGCACGGCGAGTAAATCCCCTTCTTGCAGGGCTAATAAGCGTTGTTTGCCAAGAAAATCACCTGTTTCACAGATAGGCCCAACAATATCGTACATTTGTGACATGGGGGCTGGGCGTGGTCTGACGGGATCAATTGCTTGCCAAGCACCGTATAGTGCCGGGCGCATCAGATCATTCATCGCCGCATCGACAATGGCAAAATTGTGGTCATCGCCATGTTTTAGGTGCTCAACGCGTGTCAGTAAAACGCCTGCATTGCCGACAATAGAGCGGCCTGGCTCAAGAATTAGCGATAAATCCCTACCTGCTAGTGCTTTATTGATGATCGCTGCGTAGTCCTGCATAGAAGGCGGTGTTTCATTAGCATAGCGAATACCAATACCGCCACCGATATCAATATGGTGAAGTTGAATGCCATTTTCAGCAAGTTGGTCGACGAGATTTAGCGTTCGTTCCAAAGCCTCTGCATAGGGTGATATATCGGTTAACTGGGAACCGATATGACAATCAATACCGCGTATCTCGAGATGTTCCGCTTCGGCAGCTATTTTGTAGACATCCAAGGCTTGTTCAATGGGGATGCCGAATTTGTTTTCTTTTAGCCCCGTTGATATATAAGGATGGGTGCCCGCATCAATATCAGGGTTAACGCGCAGTGAAACAGGTGCAGAAACACCCATTTCACCGGCAATAGCGTTAATACGCTGTAATTCAGCTTCTGATTCGACATTAAAGCAGTGAATACCAGCTTCTAATGCACGTTGGATCTCGACAGTTTGCTTGCCGACGCCCGAAAAGACGATTTTATTGGCTTTGCCACCGGCAGCCAGTACGCGCTCCATTTCACCGACCGAGACAATATCAAAACCAGAACCAAGTCGTGCCAAGATATTGAGTACCGCGATATTTGAATTGGCTTTAACCGCATAGCAGATTAAATGAGGTTGATCGGCTAAGGCTGTCGCGTAGGCTTGCCAGCTTTGTTCGATCGCCGCACGTGAGTAAACGTAGCTTGGTGTGCCAAACTGTTCAGCAATTTTGATTAGTGAGACATCCTCAGCGAATAGAGAACCGTCTGCATAGTTAAATGCAGTATCTGACATGATTATTTCCCATTAAGCTTGTTGAATACGATGGCTGGATGCTTTCTCAGGGTGGTATAAATCACCCTTTTGACCACAACCAGCCAGCAGTAAAGGTGCTGCCAGTAACAGTATTAGACCGATTCGGCTGAACCGACGTGAAATAGTATTTAAATGTGTGTGAGTGGTCATTACCCGTTCCCTAGCTAGGTCGTCATTTTGCTCAGTATAAACGAAACACACTGCTATGCACGTGCGCGGCATGAAATTCGCTATATAATTATGTATTAGAAGAGTGAAGGATCAAGTTTGACGTTACGTAATGACATATTTCTGCGGGTAGCCTTGTCTATCTTGCTGCCCATGACGCTAGTTGTCTTTGCTGCGACTTACTATGCTGAGCGTCGTTATCAGGAAGAGGTGCAAGCCGAGCTGTCAGCCAGCTTGAATAATCTGGTTGCTGAAATTGACCGCCGTATTATTTATGAACGTGAAACTTTCCATGCCTTGGCAACGACACCAGCAATTGAACAATACATCCCTGTCATGCAGGCAGCTGCGGATGGTGATCTGCACCCTGAGTTTTTTCCACGCACTAAAAGTATTAATACCTTTCTGGAAGCCTTTCAACGGATTGTGCCATCGATGAATACATTACGTGTTCTTGACGCGCACGCGAATAGTTTAGTGAAAGTACGGTTTGGACAAAGTTCACCGGCTTTGTTTGATGGTATTGAAAGTTTTCCGTTCGCAGAAGAAGAGATTGATGATGAGCAGTATCTTGATCGCCTTTATGAATTACCCAATGATGAAATTAGTGTCACCTTATTAACGCAAACAAGATTGGAGCAGGATGAAGATAGCAGTTTGCCGATGTTGGATTATATATTGCCAATGTCGCGGGATGGTATTTTCGTCGGTTATCTTGTTGCGAATATGTTGGGAGAAGAAATTAATCGTATTCTTGATGTTTCGAAACGGCCTCGTAATGCAAAAATTCTGATTGCAGAAATAAACCCAGAAGAAAAAGATAGGCATGAAGTCATTCTTTATGATGATAGTAATGGCTTAAGATTTACTGATGTTAAATCACAAGAAAGGCGCTTGAAGGATGTGATGCATGCATCACTTTATGAATCGATTAGAGGGGAGACAGAAGGTTATTCGATCAGTGCAGATAAATCTGAATCGATATATTTTCTTGAGTACTTACCATATCCTGATTTATTAGCACACTGGGTTGTGATGTTGCGTGTTGATCAACGCGCCATTGCGCAACCGTTTAGACAAATTCGTATTGCTAGTTTAATTCTTGCTGCAATTGGTTTGATTATTAGTCTTTGGTTGGCAGGGATGATTGCGAACCATATTGCCAGACCGGTTATGGAATTAGCGGGTACAATTAAGGACTATGCAAGAGAAGGGAATGTAATACGAGCGAATTCAAAAGGTGGCGCAGTTGAAATTGAACAACTTGCAGATTCTTTTAACTATATGGCAGACACGTTAGATAAAGCAGCAGTCGAACGTGATCATGCTCAGCATATTATGTTGCAGCAAGCGAAACTAGCTAGTATCGGACAAATGGCAGCAGGGATTGGTCATGAATTGAATAATCCTTTGAATAATATTCTCACCCTAAGCAAATTGCTTGAGCGAAATGCGCATTGTGCAGATGAAAAAAGTAAACAAGATATTATTTCACTGCGAGAAGAAACGATGCGCGCATCAGGTATTGTTCAAGGTATTTTAAATTTTGCCAGACAAGTGCCACCTAACTTTTCAAGCTTTAAAGTATCTGATTGGATAACGGATACTTTTGCGCTTGTGCAACAGCAGGCGAATAAAAACGCGGTTACTTTGTATTCTCTTAACGATTCAGACTTATATTTATATGGTGATCGTAGTCAGTTACAACAGGTATTAATCAATTTATTACTTAACGCGATTCAGGCGAGTGCACGGGATAGTAGTATTGAAGTATCAGTGCATGAAGAAGAAGGCAATATATTGGTCTCAGTGTCTGATGAAGGGATCGGCATAGAAGAAGATGAATTAGATAAAGTATTTGATCCATTTTATAGTAGTAAGCAAGTGGGTGATGGATATGGCTTAGGCTTGTCGATTAGTATGGGTATTATGGAGCAACATAACGGTAGTTTGATTATTAAAAATAATAATGAAGTAGGTGTGCTGGTAACAATGGTGCTTCCAAGTAAAGGTGAGCAGGAATAAGACATGGCAGATAAAGATAAACGTTTACAAATAGTTTTTATCGATGATGATGCGAAAGCGGGTGATTTGGTATTACGTTTTGTTGATGAAACAAAATACCACTACGAAGTTTTTAAAAGCCCAGACCATGCGATGGAATTTATTAATGCCAATCATGTTGATCTTGTTGTCACGGATCTACGTATGCCGGGAATGACCGGCATGGAAGTGCTTGCTGAAGTAAAAAATAAAGATGCTGATATTCCCGTTATTATGATGACCGCTTTTTCAACCGTTGATAATGCGATTGAAGCATTGCGGTTAGGCGCAGCCGATTTTATTAAAAAACCATATGACGTTGATGAATTATTGGTACTAATTGAACGGACACTTAAACATCATGAACTCGAAACAGAAAACTTTTTATTAAAGCGCCAACTCAGTGACGAGCAACATCGTTACGGTATGCTGGGTAAAAGTGAGCCGATGCAAAAAGTTTACGCAACAATTGAAAAGATTGCTGATATTCGTTGCAACGTGATCCTTGAAGGTGAATCTGGTTGTGGTAAGGAATTAGCGGCACGGGCAATTCATTATCAAAGTAGTGTTGCTGATCGCCCTTTTATTGTGATTGATTGTGGTTCGCTAACAGACAGCCTGCTTGAGTCGGAATTGTTTGGTCATGAAAAAGGTGCTTTTACTGGTGCCACGCAAAGTAAAATGGGTTTGTTAGAGATGGCTAGTGGCGGCACAGTTTTTCTAGATGAAATATGTAATATTTCAGACGTCATGCAAACTAAATTAATGCGAGTGGTGCAAGAGCAGGTAGTACAACGAGTCGGTGGAATTAAACCGGTACCGATTGATGTTCGATTTGTTGTTGCAACAAATCGAAATCTCGAAGAAATGGTTGCTCAAGATAAATTCCGCCATGATCTTTATCACCGACTGAACGTGGTAAAAATGCGCATGCCATCATTACGCGAGCGACGGGATGATATTCCAGATTTAATTCAACATTTTGTTAATCATTTTGCAGATCGATTTAATCGAAAAGTGAAAGGATTTGATGCTCATTCAGTTCAGCAACTATGTGAATATGATTGGCCAGGTAATGTAAGAGAATTGCGTAATTTGGTGGAACGTCATGTGGCGCTGGCGGATAGTGAGATGCTGAGTTTAGAAGGGTTGCCAACGGTAACATCAATGGATGACGCTCTGGATGCTGATTTGCCAAGCCTTGAAGAATTAGAACGCCGTTATATATTGAAATTATTAGAAAAATTCGCAGGTAATCGTGAAAAGACAGCCGCTGCACTGGGAATAAATAAATCGACACTGTGGCGACGATTACAGCAGTATCAGAAGTCAACGGACAATAGCCACTAAGTGCAGACTGCACTATTAAGGGTGCAACTCGCACCCATTTTACCTTCAGAGCGTATCGTGGATATTCTGCTAAAGTAAGTAGTAGATTAGTAGGAGGAATATTTATGAATAACCAACGACGCAGTTTTTTGCGTAAATCAATGGCAGGTAGCTTGGTTGCAGTTTCAGTTGCTACCGGCCTGTTAACACCATCACGTGTCTTGGCCGTTTGGCCGAAAGAGGCATTTGACGCCACAAAAATTAATGATGCAATGCGGTCTTTATTGGGTGCGGGGCAATTTGAAGAAACCAATCAAGTTAACCTTCGTACACCCGATATTGCAGAAAATGGTTCAGTTGTACCAGTGACAGTGAAAACTAAAATCACAGGTGTTGAGTCGATTAGCGTCTTTGCGTTAGAGAATGCGCGTCCATTAGCTATTTCAGCCGATATGAGTGCAAAAGCACGTCCAGTTATTTCAACACGTATCAAACTTGGCAAAACGTCTAAGGTTGTTGCGGTAGTTCGTGCAAATGGCAAGCTTTACGGTGCAACGAAGACAATCAAGGTTACCCTTGGTGGTTGTGGCGGTTAAGGAGACAAAGACATGGCTAAGAAAAAATTAAAAGTCCGCGCTAGCGGTAAAAAAGGTTACGCTGTTATTAAGGCTATTTTGTTTCACCCAATGGCGACTGGTCTTCGTAAGAGCAAAGAAACAGGAAAAATCATCCCTGCTCACTACATTCAAGAAGTCACGGTTAAGCATGAAGGTGCTGAAGTGATGAAGGTGAATATGGGTATTGCTGTTTCAAAGAATCCTTATTTGTCAGTTGAAGTTGATGGGGCGGCTAAGGGCGACAAAATTGCGATTGGTTGGTTAGATAATCTAGGCGAAACGGCTTCAACTGAGGTAACTGTTAGTTAATATGGTGTTAGCTAGAGTTAGAGTCGACTAGTTCGACTTTGCAATACGCGGATTGCAATACGCAATCCGCGTTTTTGCGTTTAGGGGATAATTTACGATAAGTGATTGTTTTATAATGACTCAAAAGTTGGTATGACTATTGCGATAGTAATAGTGTGAAAGGAAAATACAACTAGGAGTTAATTATAATGATTCAATCACGCAGAACATTCCTCAAAGGCAGTCTTGCCTCAGGTGCTGTTGCTGTTGCGGTTGGCGCCGGTCTTCTGACCCCGCAAACTGTACTAGCAGCTTGGCCAAAAGGTGCATTTGAAGCAAAAGGTGTCGACAAAACAATGTCAGCACTTTTCGGCAGCTCAAGCACAGCGGACAGTAAAGATATTAAAATCAAAGCCCCCGACATCGCTGAAAACGGCGCTGTTGTACCAGTAAGTGTTACAACAGGTATCGCAGGCATTGAGTCTATCTCTATCTTAGCCGCATCGAATCCTTCGCCACTGACCTCTAGCTTTAATCTAGGTGCCAATGCTGAAGGGTATGTCTCTACTCGCATCAAGGTTCGTAAGACATCTAAAGTTACCGCTGTTGTTAAAGCAGGTGGCAAGCTGTACGCGGCCAGTAAAGATGTGAAAGTAACCATTGGCGGCTGTGGCGGCTAAAAAGGAGATATAAAAATGGCTAAAGGTATTAAAATCCGTGCACAGGCTAAAAAAGGCGTAACAACTGTTAAAGCCCTAATGAGCCACCCAATGCACACTGGTTTACGTAAAAACAAAAAAACCGGTAAGAAAATTCCAGCACACTTCATTCAAGAAGTTAAATGTGAGCACAATGGCAATGTGACGATGACAGCCCTTTGGGGACCTGCTATCTCAAAAAATCCTTACTTGTCTTTCAAGTTTAAGGGTGGCGCCAAAGGTGACAGCGTTAAGGTCAGCTGGGTTGATAACAAGGGTGAAACTAGCACGAAAGAAGCGAAGATTCGTTAAAACTTGTTGTCTAGTAGTAAATGAGAAAGGTCGCTTATTTAATAAGCGGCCTTTTTTATTGTTCGTAAAAGAATAAAATTCTGTCAGAATATTTTTTCGAATAATTTATTGGTAGTTATTATGGCATCTACGATAGCTTCTTATGTATATCATTCATCAAAACGAATTTTTGTTAATGATATGGATAAATCCTTAGATTTTTATAATCGAATAGGGTTTGTGCGTCGATATCTTGTGCTCGATTTTGCGCATTATTTAAGTTTAGGCAATATCAATCTTGAGCTATGGCACAATCAAAATAATATTACTGTGCCAAAGATGCATGATGACAATGGTCGTGATTATGTTGATCCAATTTTATTTATTAATATAAAAGACAAATCTTCGCTTCAGATTGTTCATGATGAGATTAAAAGCAATGGTATAAAGGTTGATGCGAAAGAAATTGATAATGATAGCTCGCCATATGGTGAAAATTTTACGGTAGACGATCCAGATGGTTATAGAACTGTATTTAGAACATTAAAAAATGTTGGCAATATACAGACATGAAACGAAAGCATTTCTCAGTCATACTATTAACTCTATTTTTATTTACCAATAAAGTTGTCGCTATGTCAGAAACATTAGAAGCCGTTATTATTGAACCAACTGGAAAACCTCAAGCAGTTGTTATTTGGTTACATGGTTTAGGTGCTGATGGTTATGACTTTGAGCCGATTGTCCCAGAATTAAATTTACCAGCAAATGCGGCGATTAAATTTATCTTTCCACATGCACCGAAGATGCCGGTAACCGTCAATGGCGGTTATGTAATGCGTGCTTGGTATGACATTGTGGAAGCTGACTTAGGTGAGCAACAAGATGAGAGAGGTATTAAACAGTCACAGCAACAGCTTAATGCCTTAATTGAATCAGAGATTGCGAAGGGGACACCTGCACATAAGATTATTCTTGCGGGTTTTTCTCAAGGTGGCGCCATTATTTTACAAACAGGTTTACGTTACCCCGAACGATTAGGTGGCATAATGGTGTTATCAAGTTATGTGCCCTTAGCGGATAAATTGGTAAAGGAAAAACATTCAGCAAATCAAAAGACGCCGATCTTTTATGGGCATGGTGAAGAGGATGATATTATCCCGATTGATTTTGCAAAACAGTCAAGAGACTTATTATTAGCACAAGGTTATCAAATTGAATGGCATAGTTATGCTATGCCACATGCCGTTGTGCCAGATGAGATTGATGATATTGGTATCTGGTTGCGGAAAGTTTTAGCGCTTGAATAATTTTATTTTTGCCAACAAAGTATTCGATTATTTGCTGGCATTTCATGATCATTTTTGAGTGTTAGTCCACATTGCGTTGCTAATTTATCAAGTTCTTCAAAATGACGAATACCGCTTAAGGGGTTGCGATTTTTTAACCATTGATCAAAGTTCGCATTACTTTCACTGGTGAATTTCCCGTTATAATTGAAAGGGCCGTACAGACAAACAATTGCATGATCTTCAAGGCAGTTATTTAAGCCTTTAAATAGCGCTTCAACGGCTTGCCATGACATAATATGAACAGCATTGGCACTAAAGACAGCATCGTATTTTTCTATTGGCCATTGATCAGATAAAACATCTAGTGCAATTGGTGGTGTAAGATTCGCTAATCCTGCTTCATTAAGCCAAAGGTTTATGCCTTGTAGCTCAGCACTTCGATCACTGCATTGCCAGTATAAGTGTGGTAAATAATTTGCGAAGAAAACAGCATGCTGACCTGTGCCGCTACCTATTTCGAGAACCTTTCTTTGTTGAGCAAACTCTTGCTTTAACACATCAAGAATGACGTGTTTGTTTTGTTCACATGATTCAGCGAAAGGTTTATTCATTTAGAGACAGTAAAAAATATTTAATAAAATGTACTTTACTCTGGCACTAAATTTTTCTTAATTAACAACTCGCCATGTACCGTTCTCACGGCAAGCTGTACCTGTTGCGGTTTCGCGGCGACCATCAATAATGACCTCGGTGGTGTAGTCACGGCATGGGCCATCATTTGTTGAATAGGTGCGAGTCGGTGTAACGGTGTATTCATTACCGTTGTCCGGGTTACGCCATGAACTGGCTTGGTTTGTTGGTGTAGTTTCAATGGCCTGATTCGCTCTATAGCGATCATTTTCATCCATTGTTTTACCAATCTTGCCGCCGAAATAGCCACCGAGAATGGTGCCAGCAATAATGGCAGCTGTTTTGCCTTTACCGCCACCAACATTAGAGCCTAATACGCCACCAACAACGGCACCAATAACACGGCCAGTATCTTCTTGGGTTGGTGATGATTGGCAGCCCGCTAGCCCGAGTGTAATTGCAAAGACAAAGATAAGTGTTGATAGAGATTTGCGGTGTGTGTTCATTTAGTTATTTCCTTTGGAAACGGTATATACCTTAAAGAATATGACATCAGTATAACCGTTACAGTTCCAAATAGGAGTGGATAAATAACCAAAATTATAGATAAATCAATTTAGAACATTGCAGTTGAAAAACCTTTAAAGCGTGTATCCATTAGAGGGCTATTACCGCGAGCGGCCATGTACCAACCTGCTTTATTTTCAGATAGCCACATTTTAGGTGTTGAGCGAGTGTTTTTAAAATGAACTACTTTTTGTTCGTTGTTATCTAGCAACCAGGTGTTATCAACGACGACGGTCATGTGATTAGTGACAGGACCTTGGCGATGTAGGCTATCCATGCGGACACGTAAGATTCGTGAAGGATGAATGCCATGGTCAATTAATGAGTAATAAAAACGGTGGCTAAAGGTTGTGCAGTCACCACGGTATGCGCCATCTTTGCGTGCGTCTTCAAGCTGTGCACGTGTTGGGTAGAGATCAAAGCGGCCATATACTTTGCTGTCATCCATGTACTGTGTTGTTGCCATGACTTGCGCATAAACATCACGCACGATTTGAGCTGTTTGAGCAGCAGACATACTTTTTTCTGCGCTAGAATTTTGAGAAGCCGTTGTTAAGCTATTTTTACGCAACACTTCCTGCCAAGGTAATTTGGCAACACCACAAACGGTTTCGGGACATGTTTGATCAAATTGAACAGCTGTTTTTGATATGCCATTGTTGTGTGCGGAACAGGCAGTTAAAAGCAGCGAAAAGACGACAAATAATAAATTGCGCATTATGTTCTCCGTTTCAGTGAATCAGGGTTCTGAAACGGATTACAGGACTGACAATACGCGATGATTTGTCTGTTCTGGCAGTTCCGCTATCTTAGAGTTGCCTCGTTAGACCGGTGACTTTGCGAGCCAAGGTTTTCACCTTGGGTAGCCCTTTTCAGAATCTATAAGTATTAACGGCGCAGATTTGGTTTTTTAAATACCTCACACTTAAAATATATTTTTTGTCACAATTGTTCACATTTAGACAAATTTTAATGATCAGAAAAATGCTCACTTAGCTATGTAAGCAAATTTAAATTATTAGATAAATTACATAATTACTTGATTTTAGAAAGTTAATTTTATTTTTTTTTGGGGAAAAGGCGATAATTCGCTAAAAAAGATCAGAAATATCCTACAAATTGAGCGACTTATTCAATTGCTGCTGATTATTCAGGGGTTTAAAATTCACTTATCGCTAGAAGGACATATATATAGGTTTCACCTACGGGGATGGGAGTCCAGTGGGTTAGGGGGAGTAAGTGGACGAATTGGTTGTTAGCAGGACGCCCGTAAGGGCATTTTTTTTCTGCTGTGGTCTTATGAGTGCATCGGTTGTTTGGGCCGGTGATCCGCTTACGCCAGGTGGCGTACGAGAGCCATTTAAACAAGACACGTTGACGCCGCCGAGCACACCGGTTGCGCCACCAATTAAGCAAACGACGCCACAGCGTGAGAAGCAAGATACATCAAAACGTATTCAGGTAAGTCGCTTTGAGATTGTTGGTAATACTCTGATACCAACCAAAGAACTTATTTCGCAGATTAAAGAATTACAAGGACAAAAACTCTCACTGGAAGAGATTTACGCAGCAGCGGATATCTTGACAGATTATTACCGTACGCGTGGTTATTCATTAGCAAAAGTAACGGTACCGGCACAACGCATTAATCTTGGCATTATCGAGTTATCAGTTGTTGAAGGGCTTTTGAACACCGTTAAATTTAATGGTGTAGAAGGTTATGAGGCAAGCGATTTACGACGATATCTTGCCTCGTTAGAAGATGGCAAAGCCATTTCGTTGCCAGCGTTGGAACGTGATTTGTTATTACTGAATGATTTACCTGGTTTAACAGCAAAGTCGTTAATTAAGCCGGGACCAATATTTGGAACGTCAGATTTATACGTTGACGCAAAAGAAGTGCCTTTTCAGGGGCGGGTTAGTGTTAACAATTATGGTCGGACTGAGATTGGTCAATGGCGTTTAGATGGCGAGTTTATTTTTAACAATCTAACCGGCCATGGTGATCAGCTTAATTTAGCATTGAGCAAGAGTGAACAAGGCTTATTGAGTTATTTGAACGTCGGTTACAACACGCCAATTAATACGCTTGGGACGCGTGTTGGGATTAACGTATCACAGATCGATTACAACATTGGTGGTGAGTTTGGTTCACTCGATATTGAAGGTGACAGTACTGACGTGCAGTTAACCGTTAGTCACCCTGTTATTCGTACACGACGAGAAAACTTGTTAATTGGTTTGGCTGTTGGTCGTAACGAAGCGCTATCAAGCACATTAGGTACGGTGACACGGGACAATGATTTAAATTTGGTTGAGTTGAGCATGTTGTACAACCGTGTGCATGACAATAATGCGATTTCATCGGTTTCGGCAACGTTATCAACCAATTTTCGTAGTAACCCAGATGGGCTGCGTAATAATGCACAAAAAGCGAAGTTAATAGTTGACGGTAATCATTTACTGGCTCTGGATAATAACTGGTCAGTATCGCTACGCGGTTTAGTGTCATTAACAAGTGCGCCACTTGTTGATAGTGAGAAATTTAGTATTGGTGGTCAGGGCAGCGTTAGGGGCTTTCCTTCATCAGAAATACGAGGTGATTCAGGATATTTAATGAATTTGGAATTACGTCGGCGATTTAATCTAGACGGGCAGTTGCCGGGTAGTGCACGTGTATTTTTTGATCATGGTCGAGTGTATCGCCGATTGCCGATAGCTGACGAAGTTAGACAGGAAAATTTGTCGAGCGTAGGTATCGGTTTCACGGTAATACCGACAAAGAATTTTTCGATTGATATGGAGTTTGCTCGACCAACGGATGATCATCCTACGTCAGATGAACGAGATGGTGGACGATTTTGGGTGAGTTTAACGACAGTATTTTAATGTAGGTTACGTAGGGGTACCGCCTGCATGGGAGCACACGAAAGTGTGGTAAGGGTAAAAATATGAAAGATCGTGAAACAAAACAGAAGCTTTCAACATTAGCGTTGCTTGCCGCGACGCCGGGCATAGCTGTTGCGGGCCCACAAGGGGGCAGCGTTGTTGCAGGGGCAGCCACTATTAATAATTCAGTACCGCAAGGTACGATTATTGATCAGTCTAGCACGCAAGCCATTATTAATTGGCAAAGTTTTTCAATCGGCGAAAATGAATTTGTTCAATTTAATCAGCCGAATAGTAGTGCTATTTCATTAAATCGTGTTGTTGGTGTCGATCCTTCTATTATTCTTGGTAATTTATCTGCGAATGGACAAGTCTTTCTCGTTAACCCAAATGGCGTGTTATTTGGTGTAGGCGCCACACTTGATGTTGGTGGTCTTGTCGCAAGTACACATGACATTACTGACGATAATTTCTTAAATGGTAATTATATTTTTACCAGCGCCGCAAATTCAGTTGATAGTTCGGTAGTGAATGCTGGCGTCATACAAGCGCGTGAAAGTGGCTACGTAGTATTGATGGGTAACCGTGTAGAAAACAGCGGCAACATTAAAACAGAAATGGGTCAGATTGCGCTATTAGCCGGTGGTGAAGTGTCGCTTGATATCGCTGGCGACGGTTTATTGAGTTATAGCATTGATTCAGCGACCGCAACTGAATTGGCTGGCGTTGAAAATACAGGCGAACTTATTGCGGATGGCGGACGCGTTATTTTGGCGGGTAAGGTTAGTGATTCATTAGTAGCTACTGCTGTTAATAATAGCGGTCTTGTGCAAGCGAATGGTATTGAAGAACGCAATGGTGAAATATATTTAACCGGTAGTGGCGATGTTTATAACAGTGGTACGTTAAGCGCGTCGGGTGAAACCGGTGGCACGATTTCTATTCAAGGTAAGCGTGTTGCACAGCAAGGTAACGTACATGCCGATGGATCTATCGGTGATGGTGGTGATGTATCTATTACCGCTGATGAAGTGATTGCCTTAACCAATGGCAGCTATACAACGGCTAATGCAGGCATCAATGGTGATGGCGGTGATGTTATTGCATTCACTGAGGGTTCAGCGTTATTTCGTTCCGGCGCATCACTTGAAGCCAAGGGTGGCAGTGAATCGGGCGATGGTGGTTTTGTAGAAGTTTCCGGTATTCAGCATGTAGAAATAGAAGGCACAGTTGATGCGTCTGCGACAGATGGAGTTGCAGGTACTTTCTTAATTGATCCAACGAATATTAATATTGTATCGGGCAATGATGACACTGTAGATGATATTGACGATCCTGAAAATGGTGATCCAAGAGTATTCATTACAAATAATGAAGCAACGAATGAAGTTCAAGTTAGTATCATCACAGGCCTTCTTAGTGCTGGTACTAGTGTCACATTACAAACGACTGATATCGGCGAGACTATTGCTGGCGGCGTAGGTGATATTAATGTAAATACAGCGATTGATACTGCGCTTAGTGGGTCAGGTAGTGGTAGTAACGCGACATTTAAATTAATAGCTGATAACAACATTAATGTAAACAATAGTATTACAAACACTGCTGGCACATTAGATATTGATTTCCAAGCAGGTAATGATATCAATCTGGATGCTGATATTACTACCAATGGCGGGAGCGTCACGGTATTGGCTGGCAATAACGTTAGCCTAGATGCAGATATAGATTCCAAAGCTAATCCAACAAGCGGTGGGGATGTGTCGTTGACGGCAACGGCAGGTGCGATCGCCATGGCAGATAACGCTGACATTGATACGGGAAATGGTGCTATCAACCTGATGGCAGGTACGAACGTTGCAATAGCTCAGATTAATACAAGTGGCACAATATCTGTGACGGCAACGGCTGGTGAGATTACGGATGCTGAAACAAATGGTGGTGCAGAAGCCATTAATATTACTGGTGGCACAGTCACGTTGTCAGCAGCAACTGGGGTAGGTGCATCAAATGATATTGATACTGATGTTTCTACTTTAAGTGTATCAACTACTGCGGGTGATATTGATATTGATGACGCTGGTGACATAACTGTATCAGCCGCGAGTACCGCTAGTGGTGGTGCGATTGATTTTGCGGCAGATGGTTCTATTTCAATTTCAGGTGCGGTGACATCGGATACGGGTGACATCACGGTAACGGCAGATGCTGATGGCTCGAATAGTGGTGAAACAATTACCATGACCGATGGCTCTTCAATTAATGCGGGAAGTGGCGCAATTGATTTGAACGCCGATGGCAGTATTACAGTTGGTCAATTGATAACAACGAATACCACAGATACTTCTATCGTATTGACAACAGCCGCCGCTATTTTGGATGCCGGGGACACAGGTGGTGCCGATGTCATGTCTGGTGGA
>Ga0316207_10002985_pt1 | contig 16352 bp, 10 predicted proteins | sample 6weekpyrite_MG_FD_204943 | JGI IMG/M metagenome (GOLD analysis project Ga0316207, IMG submission 204943) | Microbial mat bacterial communities from mineral coupon in-situ incubated in ocean water Damariscotta River, Maine, United States -... | ecosystem: Environmental > Aquatic > Marine >...
CTCATTAGGTTTATCTCCCCCCTCCGCAGAAAGGAAAGACAGAGTTATCGAGCCCTCTCTACCCTGATAGATTTCTCTGAGGGCTCGACCGGTTTCTAAGGAGCGGCGCCAATCCTGAGTCGGCGTATTAACGTCCTGTTAGTCCGAACTATCGTCAGAAGTGTCATCCGAGACGTCATCTGAAACATCATCTGAAACGTCATCTGAAACGTCATCAGAAACGTCATCTGAAACGTCATCTGAAACGTCATCAGAAACGTCATCTGAAACGTCATCAGAAACGTCGCCAGGACCATCATCCGAAACATCATCAGGCGCCTGGGCAAGAATGATAGGGTTGTTCACCACTGCACTATCCTCTTCCTGAATCAACAGCGGTAACTCTTCCGCATATGCGGTAGATACAACTGAGAGGGCTATGGCTGCACACAAAATTACGCTGGTCTTAACTTTCATCATCTGTCATTCCTCCTCTAGAAATCACCATACCTTCTGCGAGGCTACGAATCTCAATTACTCAATATTGCTGAGAAGGATTATACGCCTACTCTATAGCCAAAGTGTACAGATGAAATAAATACATTTTTCCTGTACAGCTGATCTAAATAGCTGCCAAGGCCCGGGTCGGACCCGCCTAAGCCTCTAATACTACTCAACTATCATCTAATAAACAGTCCTTTTTTACGCTTAAGATGATGGTGTACGCAAACTACTTCAGGGGCTTGAAAATGACTAACAACAACGGCAACAACGTCAAATCTGCCACCAGTGCCACTATCATCGCAAACCCGGTAAGAAACCCAAAATAGATCGTCGGGATAAAACTGGAGAGTGCGAGGATCGAGAAGCCTAGCGTGATCGTGATCGTTGTATAGTACATCGCTTTACCGATGCTGGCGTGACAACGCCTGACGGCAGCCCAGGAGTCGTGATCCTTCGGATACTCTTCGATATAACGGTGGATGTAGTGGATTGTGTCATCGACTGCGATGCCGATCGTGATCGCTGCGATCGTGATTGTCATGATATCGAGGTGGATGCCGAGCAGTCCCATTAGCCCGAGTACAAATGCTGCGGCTACCACATTCGGAACGATTGCGATCAGCGCGATCTTGACTGAACGAAACAGCAGCAGAAACATCGCGAATATCGCGAGGAAGACGACACCGATTGTCATGATCTGAGACTTGAAGAGGCTCTGCAGCATATTGTTATAGAGCACCACCATGCCGGTCAGGTTGATCTGACTCTCTTCCAGCTCGAACTTCTCGGCGAGATCGGTACGGATCCTGTCGAGCAACGCCTGACGTTGCAATGTGATATCCGACTCATAGACGCGGATCGCAAAGCGAACCTGGTTGCCATCTTCCGACATATAGGGGGCGAAGAGGGTCTCTTTGATATCTTCCGGTAGTCGCTTGTGCATCACCGCCAGCGAGATGTTATCGAGCGACTGGTCTCTGTTGATCATCGTCAGCAGTTTCATTGTCGTCGCCAGCGACAGCACCTTGCCGGTCTCGGGTAGCGACTCAAGGTAGTTGTGGATTGCATCGACATTCTCAAGCTCGAAGACGTTGAACCAGTAGCTGGTGCCGCTGATACCGACCTCTTCATCGATGAGTCCTTCTTCAGCAAGCTCCTGCATAAATTCAAAATGGTCCTGACCTGGTTCCAGTACTACATCGAGCGGTGTGGTGCCGCCGAGCTTCTGGTCGATTGTGATCATCCCCTGATAGATCTCGGTCGACTCTTTGAAGTAGTCGATGAAGCGGTTCTCGACCGTCAGTGAGGTGATGCCGATCACGCTTAACACCATCAGCAGCAGATAGACTGCGATCACTGACTTGCCGCGATTCTCTATCAGAGTCGCAAAGTAGCCGGTGATACGGCCGGTCAGATCACGCTGCGGGGTCGCACGTCCGGGGGCGAGAAACATTAACGCCGTTGGGAAGAGAGCGAACGCAAGGACAAAGGCGAAGGCGACACCGAAGAACATCATCCAGCCGAAGTCGATCACTGGACGGATGCCACTGACCAACAGCGAACCGAACGCCACCATCGTTGTGACGGCGGTGAAGAAGGCGGGTTGTGCCTTACTGCGTACCGTCTCCCACACCAGCTCCTGCTGTGATGCCTCTGGCCTGAGACTGTGTAACTCTCGATAGCGGACCACCAGGTGGACCATCAGCGACAGGGTGATGATCAGTAGCAACGAGATGAAATTGGACGAGACCACTGTGACGCGCCACTCCATCATGCCGAGGAAGCCGACCATGCCGAGTCCTGCGGCGCAGCAGACCGCCATTGGAAGCATTACCCAGCGCGGTTTTCGGAAAGAGATTGTCAGCAGCAGTATCATGAAACAGAGGACGCCGATGCCAAAGACGCGGATATCGTGCCCGATGTAGTCGATCATGTCGGAGACGATCATCGGGATGCCGCCGAGGTGGATCTCGGCGTTGTCTCGGAAGCGGTCGAGTATCGCCCTGACGGCGGCGATGTCCTGTTGTTCCTGATCGAGCAGGGTGCTGGTGTAGTGTTTGAATTCAGTTGTGACTCTGTCGAACTCAGTTTTTTCAGTCGGTGTCAGGCTCTCATGCAGCCGCTTTTCACGTAGCGTGTTGCGTTGTTGCAGTAACGACAGGTAGGTTTCGTCCCGTTTGAAATTGACCTGCAGCGCGGTAGTCGAGCCATCCTCACTGATGATCAGGTTGCGATAGAGTGGGCTGGTCTGAAACTCCTTTCTGGCTTGCTCGATGTCGATATCGGGTTGGCTAAGCGTCGGCGTCTCTTTGCGAAGTTGTGCCATCGTGACCCGAGGGCTGTCGATCAACGGGACATCGAGAAGCGTTACTACCGACTCAACACGTTCGATCTGCTCCAGCTCAGCCTTTAGTTTTGCGATATCGGCTAGTGTTTCAGCGTCAAAGAGATCGCCTCTAGGGGTATAAGTGATGATCAGGTAGTCGTCTGAACCGTAGCGGGCGCGGATTGCGCGGTAGTAGTCGAGGTCTTCGTCATGTTCCAGTACCAATGAATCGGCTGAGGCGTCGAGCTTGAAATCATCGAGATAAAACGACAGGGAAGCGATGATCAGTAGCGCAATCAGTAGCGTTAACGCTGGGCGTTCAAGAATTTGCTTTTTGTAGATCGAGATCAGCGCGTGTTTCATTGCAATCCAGATTCGCCGTTAATTACGGTACGTGCTTATCTGGATATTAGCACTTATTTTGCCTGTTTCCTCCAATCACTAAATATCCTTTCATAAACAACCTGTAGAGATATCTTTAGAACTCCTTCAGCAACACGATCACTTCCGCAGGCAATACATCACGAATCGGCAGGTAGGCAGGGTCGCTGCTGCTATGTCGTCCAGCAACGTTGAGCCTGGAGCCAATGGGGTGAGAACCGCTGTAGTTTACATTAGCAGTGTGAGCTGTGTTGGCGACCACGGTAAATTCCGTTCCTGGTTGCCATAACTCTGCGGCGACAATCACATCACCTCCCCGCGCTTCCTGTCCGTGGGGATTGATAATGCATAGTGCTTCCTGATTATCCAGAATTCGACTCCAGGCCACCAGCTCACCGGCAGCAGGAAAATTAAACTGCTCGCCAAATACTCGAATCTGTCGAGGGTATTGGCGCCCGACACGTAACACATCGTGTTCGCCACGTAGTTTCGTTAATGCCGCAATACGCCTGTAGGCTGGACTCGCCATATCAAAACAGTGTTTGCCGGCAGTGCCAAACGGACCAAAACCGGGTAGTGATGGATTGTTGCCATCCAGCTGAGCCTGCAAGCCAAGATGCGGTGCCGCTCTGGGATGCTGTGGTCCAAACATCGCTTCACGTAGATAACGATCACCATGGTTGCCGCCGTCGTTCCAGCCCTCGGCGAGCAGGTAGGGTAGTTGTGATTGCGCTGGGCCTGCAAAGGCCTGTTCTGTACCGTAGTAGATGCAGGGAATGCCTAATGTAAATAGCTGCATGGCGGTTGCCACCACCACATGGTAATCCTTTACCGCTGAATGGTCGGGAATCTCGGCGGAAAAACGTACTTTCGCTCCAGTCACATGATCGTGGTCGTCTACAATGGAGACATGGCGATCACCCAGGATACGGTGAGAGCCGAAACCATCATCGCTTTGATTGAATTGATCCAGATAGTGGCTGCCTGATACCAATCCCTTGGCAACATTATGCAGGTTGGCTCGGGCGCTGCCGATATCAAGTGCCGCACTGAGATTGCGCTGCAATACTGCCAGATGGTCCAGTACAAAATCCTGGAAATGATCGCCACCGGCAATTTCACCCACCAATAGAAAATTGCGTTTGCCCAGGGTATCCGCAAACTCTCTGATGGCACCGCAAAAGTTGCGCGCCTCCTCCAGTGAGATATGTTTAACGGTATCGATACGAAACCCATCGCAGTCGCTCAGTGCGATCCAGTATTTAAAACAGTCGGCAAGAAAAGCCAGCACCTGGGGGGCATCAAGTGCAAAATCTTTTAGCGAAAAGAAGTCGGTGCGTTTATGTTCCGCATGGGGTTCGGCAATACTACCCGCACCGAGGTCTCCACGACCCGCTCGTGTATAGCGTTCGCTGGTTTGCAATTCTCGCGGCCAAACACCATCGTGAGGTTGCTGTATTGCGTGATGATCGGTACTAAAGCCTTGTTGGGTTTCATCACGCCATGCTATTTGCCAGCCCTCGGTATGTCTGTCACCGGGATTGCCATAGTAATTGGGCCAGTGAAGATAAGCCGGTTCGTTATGTGCACTTTGTAGTGGTGACTCAGGTGCTACATAACCCCAGTTATCCCCTGAATGGTTCATGATAATGTCGAGAATAACCCGCATACCTTTGGCATGTGCAGCAGCCACTAGTTCAATGAGCTGTTGCCGGTTGCCAAAGCGCGGATCGATGTCAAGAAAATCCTGTATTCCGTAGCCGTGGTAGCTATCCAGGCGGGCTCGTTGTTTAAACACCGGCCCTATCCATAACGTCGTGATGCCTAGCCCCTGCAGGTAGTCTAGTCGCCCCTGTATGCCTTTGATGGTGCCACCTTGCCAGTGCTTGCCGGAGTCCGCCCAGGCTTTCCAGTTCCAGCCAGGGCGACTTGCGGCTTGCCGAAAGGCAACAATCTCATCTCTTTCCAGTGGGGATCGGGTGTGCTCCTTGCCGTCACTAAAACGGTCTGGTAGCAGAAAATAGAGGAGTTCATCCCGCCAGTCGGCAGGTGACGAGTGGTAAGTGATGCCGTCGCGGCGGGCGCGATTGAGCAGTTCGCGAGCGGTGCTCAGGGTGTCCGGGCGCAACGATGTTAACAGGGCGTGAGGGTTGGGCATATTAACACTCCTTGTTAATAGTCAAACCTGCTTCGCAGGCAGACTATTTACTTGTTGTAGCTTGACGCTATATGAGTAGTCAGCAGGGGCGTATCCCAAGCGTTCGATACTAATAACCCACACGGCTGATTATCAATCCTGTTTGGGGGTATGTGTGCCTTCCCCTCAAGCTTCGCACGACAGTTCATTCGTTATGCTGAATAAAGAGGTCCGTTGCACAGGGGCACCTCATAATCCAGCAATATGGTGTTTACCCACCACCCGGACAGTGCTTGCCTGTGGACCAAGGTCACCCTGTTCTTCATCGAAGCGCACCTCGGTGCCGACCTCCAGTTTGTCAAAATCCAGGTTCAGGACGCTATGGCGATGGAAATAGATCTCTCTGCCATCGGGGGTATCGATCTTGCCATAGTCTTCTTCGGGGGAGAGTTGTGAGATGCGTCCATGAGGTGGGGTCTCATGAGTTTTAACATGCTGGCTTCTACGTCGACTATAATCCTCAAGTTGTCGACGTGCCGCATTAAATGCATCGCGGATCGCGACAAAGACATCTTCATGAGAATGATCCTGGTCATGTTCACGGCTGACTACCAGCTCCTTGTCCGGTACGGTCAGGTCGATACGGATGTGAAACAGCTTGCCCTTGTGATGATGCTGGTGGTGTTCCTCGACGACCACGCGGCACCCCATGATCTGATTATAAAACTTGTCCAGCTTTTCCGCCTTCTCGCGAATGTTTGCCTCCACGGCTTCGGATGGCTCCATGTTACGGAATGTGATCTGTAATGGTAATTTCATCTATAGACCTCCTTTGTGGTTTGTCTCCTTAAGAATCCACGATTGTTGTGGTCAACGAAAAACGGGCCATTTAAGGTGGATGTTGCAGCTGCCTTATGTCTGCTTAAAAGGGTAGCACGGCCTGGGGGAGAGAAAAGTAACCAAAGTTACAGAGTTTTAGAGGGAAGCGAATGGATAATTGAATAGTGGGTCCCGTTAGTGAAGATGCGTAGTTTGAGCCTCACAGTATCCGGGGACACAATAGAATGGCACTAAGTTAAGCCCCTTCAGCCCCATCAATCTGGCGCTCAGAGCCGGCGAAGATTGTTTAGTAAAGAAAATACTTTCTGGGGTTTCTTTTCTCAGATACTTAATGCTGAAGGCTCAATCGGAGGTATTAGCGTATTGCTTGATGCCTAATCATGTTCATTTGATACTGGTCCCGAAAGATGAAAAGGGGTTGCTGCACTTGGCAGTTGCTGAGGTGCATCGGCGTTATACGAGGTAAATCAATTTTCGAGAGGGATGGCGGTGTATCTCTGGCAAGGGTGATTTGCCTCATTTCTAATGGATGAAGGTTATCCCCGGGCGGCCGTTCGTTATGTGGAGTTGAATCCAGTTAGAGCAGGGTTATGCTCGCATAAGGCTAGAATAAGGATGTAAAACAGCCTTAAATGGGTTGTTTTGATGGTGAGGCCATACTTTTCAAGGAGTGAAGGAAAATGCCTGAAGCGAATCGCTACTTTATCCCCGGCCATGTCTGGCATATTCATCACTTCCGCCCATCCATGGGCGTTGCGATCTAAGAACAACCATGTTCAAAACACCGTTGCCATAAACAGGAATTCCTGCTCAAGTTTGTGCGAGATCGTCAATGCTGGATTCATTGGCTTTATCAGGCGGTACCGTTCGATCCCGAGGCAATCTGAGGCTATATCAGGTCGGGTATTAGGACGGAGAAAGCTTGCTCGAAAGTCGCTGGGCAATGTGGTGAATTAAAGATTGTGTATCCGGGTACTACAAAAACAACCATCATTATCCTCGCCGTCTAATTAAAACCACCCCACCCAACAGGCTAAGTATTAAAACCAGTGAGATCTGCCCGCCACCGCCGCCACTGCTTGCAGGTGTTGTTACAGGGGCTGTGTCATTATCATCAATGGTAATTGTCATCGTGCGTTGCGCGCCGAGCACTGCACCATTGCTGGGATTGCTGAGGGTGATGATTATGGTTTCGTCGCTTTCGACCACGCTATCATTAATGATGGTTAGCGCGATATTTTTTGCGCCACTTTCACCATCTGCCCAGCTCAACGTGCCGCTGATCAAAAGATAATCGCTATTGAGGGTTGCGCTGCTGCTGGTGATGGCATAGTTGATATCAACCGCGGCGGTGCTGCCGCCACTGCGATGCACGATAAGCTGACGATGGCCCGCCGCCTCCGAGACAGTTGCCGACAGTGCTGCAAACTGAATACTGCCTGCTGTGCCGGGGTCTAATGCTTCAACAGTGCGAATGATCGACTGATGGTTGCCTGCGTTGTCGTAGGCCGCAGCCGTTACATGTAGTGGTGTGGCGGGGGTGATTTGTGAGGCCGGAATGGTGAGCGTGTAGAGGCCGACACCGGAGGCGGGGTCAAAGGTGATGGCGCTGAAGGGGATGGTGATGGTGGCGCTGCCCTGTGGGGTTATCTCAATTTGTGAGCGGTTCTCATCAATCCCCGACTCAATATCGATTGCACCAATGCGCAGCTGGCTCTTACCATCATTCATCTGCTGTATCGCCAGGGTCATCGAGGGTAGCAGTTGATCATCGGTGTAGCGCATACGAGGGCGGTCAAGATCGATAGGCGCACCGAGATCAATCCAGCGGGTAATCAGTCCCTTTTCGGCATTGGTCAGCAGGGATGCGGCGGTGCAATTAACGGGGGCGACATAATCAAGATCTTCGTGGCTGATGTTGGCGCTGCCGGGAAGGTCGCTATTGCTGCGGCCATCGAGGCGCGCATTGTATATCTGCCAGGTCAGGTAACTTGCGCGGGCCTGTAGTTTGCGCACATAGCGACTTGCCTGCGGCGAGTGATATCTTGTTTGCCCGGCAGGAATCACAGTGCCGTGTGCATGACTGCCGCTGTTATCATTTGCGATCGAGCGGTAGGTGCGGACTTCACTTTCAAAGCCGCTTAAGGTGCTATCAAACATCGCCAGCCGTGCGTTGTTGGCGGGCGGCGCGTTGCCCGCACTGGTGTGGCATCCACTGCATTTACTTTGCAGGATGGGCAGAATATCGCGGCGGAATTCCACTTCCCATAGTCCAGTCGTTGCGCGGTTAACGACCTGGGTGGCGTTGCTGCCATCCAGCTGTAACATCGGGGTCTGATTGATGAGGTCCCACGGCTGATAACTGGCACTGTCTGCCCATTTGCCGGCCATCGGAATGCCTTCTATGGAGTGGGCGTGGCAGCCACCACAGGCAGCGACGGTTTCACCGGCGCGCACATGTCGCCAGGTCTGCTCGGTGGAGAGGGTCATACCAAGGCGGTCAATCGACTGGATCAGGTGTGGTGTGTCGGCTGGAATTTTGGCGAGCCATGAGGTGTCTTCTTCGCCGTCGGGATCCAGCAGGCCCGCGCTATTTCTGACGGGGAACTCCCCCAGGATTTTCCAGTTCTCAGATGTCTGGCTGTAATAGCCTTTGATGTGCTGATTGTATCGCGTGTCGCGTAAGAGCCCTTCATCTCTCTCAATGGCCGTAGGTGTCCACGGCGTGTGGTAGCGGTCTGGCGTCATCACCAGAATACGTACGCCCCACAGATCACTGTTGCTTACCTTGCCTGCATCGGTACCTTGTACTGCCCACGCTTTATCCGGGCCGCCGCCTTTGCTATGTGCTGCGTTAAAACGATCCCCCCCCAATGGGGCTGACTCACGATTCTGCATTGAGCTGGTACCGGTAATGCCGATCGGACTACCGGCAACAATGCCGCGGTCGCGCGGTGTAGCGGCGTACTCTTTTGCTGGAGGGGTTAAAGAGGGGGCGCTAATGCCGTGTATGTTTTGATAGGGGATGACCGCACGTGGCCACATTTCATTGTAATTGGGGTCATTTTTTAGCATCACTAACTGCGTGACAGGGTCGGTGATGCTACTGGTGCCCGCGTTGCTGATGAAGTAGATACCGGCATCGACCCTGGGTTCTTCAACACAGGCACAGGGTGGATTCTGAGTCACTGGGCCGTTGCTGTAACTGACTAGCAGGCTATCGCCTGGGGCGGCTGAAGGGGTAGTGTAGCGCCCGCTCTGATTAGTCGCACCCTGGTGTGCGCCGGTGGTGTGTGGCGTGAGTTCATCGGTGCCCTTGCGAGAGAAGTATCGCCACTCATCATCGGGCGTGGTGGTGAGTGCGGCGGTATAGGCTGGCCCTTCAATGGTCACAGGCGTGCGCAACAGTGTGCCAAAGCCCCACGTTGCCATCTTGGGGTAGTAGTTACTCACCACGATATTGCCGGAGGTTACTTCAGTGGCAAAATGCTCCACTCGCTTGTGGTAATGGTGTGGCTCAAGAAACTGCTCAAGGTGGCCTCCATCGGGGTGATCAATATAGAGCGTGGCGGTGGCATACTCTTCGCGCAAGCCTGCATCATCCCAGTTGGTGAATAGTACACGACCATCTTTGAGCATAGTGGGGTGTTGCGCGTGATGCAGTATGCTGGGGCCTACCAGATGCAGGTTTTTATTGGGTGTGCTACCGGAATGATCATCCGTGATATAGATTTGCGATACAGTAGCGGCAGAGACATAGTTGACACTCCCCTTTATCCCCTGGCGAAAGGCGACCACGGCATCGCGGTTGGAGGTAAACAGCAGGCGCCCATCGGGCAGTGGAGTAGGCCCAAGATCACGAATACCAAAAGTATTGATCGCATCGCTTGCACTATTACCCGCCAGTTTGTCGGTAGCAAAGCCATCGCCAATGGTGGTGAGTTGAATTTCCTGGCGTTGATTGGCTGGTACGTTGAGCGCCATTTTAAAAAGAAAACTATGAGCACTTAACGTGCGCCATGCCCTTCGTATCTGGTTGGATGGGATGATGCCCATATCAACATACTTACTGTAATAAACCCAGTTACCATCAAAAGAGATCACCGGATCCTGCACTGAGCAGTTGGCCTCGCCACCGGCAGTGCTCTCCTGGCCTTCGATACGACAATCGACCAGGATCTCTTCAGAGCCATCGGGATGTAGCAGCATGAGATCCGCGCCAGGTTCAATGGCGTATGGGTTTTCACCATCGGGTAGTTCGACCACGGCACTATCACCACGGCGTGGGTAACGCACATAGACAATATCGTAATTGATGCCGATGCTCTGCGGTGTCGCCGCTATTGATGGTGATGGGGTGATAACTAAAATGGATGCTGATGCGGATAGCAGCAGTACCCAGAACAGATGTCTGTGATAGCGGAATAAATTGTTAACGAAATGATTTAGTACGCTCATTGGGCTTAATGCTCATCTAGTTTTCTGGACGAAGAATGTCAGATCTACCGCTTGAATAGACAGGATATTAGCATCTGACTCAATGATAAAAGGTGCATTAGCGCACGAAAACAGCAAAAAACTGTGAATGAGTTCACACTGTTCTCCTGTGAAATGGCATTCGAGTAGTGTTCAACACTCAGTGATACTAACCGCCAGTCCACCGAGCGACATCTCTTTGTATTTCTCAGACATCTCAAGGCCGGTCTGTTTAATTGCGGCGATGCAATTGTCCAGTGGCATAAAGTACTCGCCACTACCGCGTATGGAAAGTGATGCGGCAGTGTATGCCTTGGTTGCGTCAAAACCGTTGCGTCCTATGTAGGGTACTTGAACCAGTCCATTCACTGGGCCGCAGGTCATACCGAGATGGTGTTCAAGGGCTATCTCTGCGGCATTCTCTATCTGTGCGGATGAGGCCCCGCGTACCACTGTGTCCCTTGCCTAACGATCAATGATCAAGGGATCAGAATGAACCTCCCCAAGTTTAACGGACACCTTAAATAGGCATAAGAACCGAGTGTTCACTAAAACAAAAAATCTCAGTTCTTACAGCGGTGCTTCGCTTGCTACTCCATAACCGGCCACTCATTCGCAACACCTGGCTCGAACTACATGCCAATTGACTGATGATAAAACAGGCTGTGGTGAGCTAAAGCAATCCAAACTTTACCGGCAATCGCAACAATACTGCGACTGGTTTACTTTCGATTCGGGCTGGGTAAAAAGTGGAAGCGAGGACGGCATCCCTGGCTGCCACATCAAAATGTTCACCAGCAGACTTTAAAATATTGACCTGTCTGACCCGGCCTTCTTTATCGATCAACGCTTCCAGTTTTACAATGCCACTGATGCCACGTGCACGCATCACTTCGGGATAAACAGGAATTTCCCTGTGTAGAAAGCGGGGCGCTTGTGTGAGCTGAAAGATGGGCACGGGGATGGGTAAGCTGTTTTTTGCCGTTTCTGCTGGTGTCGAAGATCGCGCTGAGTGTGGATGCGGTTTTTCACTTTCTTCAACGGCTACCCCGCTTTCATCCGCAGGGGGATGTTTTACGGATTCACGTGGGCTGTTAGCCACTATTTTTTCTGCTTTATAAGTTGGTGCTGGTTCGGGTGAAGGTTCTTTCACCACAGTTTTTTTTGGCTGTGACTTCGGCTGTGACTTCGGCTGTGACTTTGGTTGGGACGGGGGTGCTTTTTTTTCCTGTTTAATGGATGATGGCCATGTTGTCAGCTCTACTACCAGTAGTGGACGATGTTCTGTGGTGATCGCGCGGTAGCTTGCCAACAGCGTGACAGAAAGCAGTAGGCCCAATGTCGCGAGTATGCCTCCCACCATCGCCATGCCAAACAGTGGCGCATTCCGGCCAATCCTACTTTTCATCGGTGGCGATTCCCAGCTGTCTGGCCCCTCCGGCTTTAGCTGCGTCGATGGTGTTGATCAGGGATTCAGTGGTGGCGCGACGATCGGCATAGACGGTAACGGTTAGATGTGGTCTGATTTCCAGCTCAAGTGCCAATAGTCGTTTGATATCATCCGTGGTTACCGGCTGGTTTTCTATATAGGCGGTTCCCTGTTGATCAAGTTTGATGACGATCTGCTCATCGCTCAATGCAGCTGCATTTTCCGAGCTGGGCTTTTCGATCAACAGACCATCATTGTCTGGAAATACCGTGGTTACCATAAAAAAGATCAGCAGTAGAAAAACAATATCCACCAGTGGTGCCATGCTGATTTCGGGTTTTCCCGTGTTCAACATTGGCATCGGACAGAGGTCATCCATGCGCATGGTGATATTCATTTTTCAATACAGTGACATCGCGATGCAACACCAGTTGAATCGCCTGGTGGGTAATCGTCATCAGGGCGTTGACCCGGCGTGATAACAGGTGATGCAGAAAGATCACTGGAATGGCGATGATTAAACCGCTGGCGGTGGTCAGTAGCGCCTGTGAGATACCATCGGCCATTGCGTCAGGTTTTCCGCTGCCCTGGAGGGCGATCACTTCGAAGACATTAATCATGCCGGTTACCGTGCCGAGCAGTCCAAGCATCGGGAGTAGTGAACCAAGGATAGCGATGGTGGCGAGGCTGCCTTCCATCTTAGGTGTGAGTCCCGCCAGGTGAATATTGATCTCTTTTGCAACATCTTCTTTTGATTGAATGTCAGCCCAGTGTGTTGCTGCAAGTATTAGTGCGATGGGACTTGCGCAGTTATTCGCTATGGGGAGGTCATCACCACTGGAGCGTAGTCGGTGGTAATCAAGCCGGGCATTTTTCATCAGGGAATGACTTCGCAGCCCCTCCCATATCAACATCGCCATTGCAATACAGGCGACACCAAAGATCACCCACATGATGGGACCACCACTGCTCATCAGGGATAGAAATTCATTTCCAATTGTCATGCTGCTAAAACTCCATCTCTACACCAAAGAATGGAAAAAACGGCATGCCGGTAATCTCAGTGGGGTTGTCGATCTTCTCATATTCATCACCGTAGTCATACTCCACGATATTATTGGCGAAGGTGACATTTTGCATGTCGAAATAGAACTTCAACTTAGATTGATTAAACAGCACTTCTCGTCCAATGCGCAGGTCCACTTTATAGTAGGTGGGCAGGCGTTCAGCGTTGTGTTTGCCATATTCTGCAATCCAGCGGCTGTTGGGATCGTTGGGGTCTTCCCGATGGCGCCCCGTTACCGCAGTGTAGGGTCTACCGGAGTGAACCTGTGCCTTGATACTCCAGTTCCAGCGCTTCCAGCGACCACCGAAAGGCTGGCCCTTGACGACGGTGAGGGTGAGCGGTTGATCACCCGAAAAATCGCGCGTGATGCCAGTGATTTGATTGGTGCGACGCGACCTGGCCCAGGAGAGCGATAGCCACCCCATTTTTCCCAGGCGCGGTGTCTGCTTTAGAAACAGGTCAAAACCGTAGGCCTCACCCGTTCCGCGGTTGGCATAGTTATCAGGCGGATCATTTTCATCCAGGGCTACTACAAGGTGCTTCATCGGTTTATGGTAGAGCTCTGCCTTGATGCTGTAGAGCGGATTGAGCTGATGCTCAACGCCGAGAATTCGATGCTCTGCTTCGGTCATCAACAGCGATGGATTGCCAAACGCCTCCACCACCTGTTCACCCTGCGGCATCTGGATGTACTGGCCCCAGGTGGTCGTCAGCAGAGTACTGGGTGTTAGTTTATATTCCAGTGTGGCGCGCGGTGAGAGTTGATGGGCGTGAAACCCGCCGGTGACCTCGATATTGGTATGACGCAAACCGAGCTGAGTGGTCAGACGGTCTGTCCACTGCTGGCGATACTTGATATAAGGGGAGGCCTCGCTGCCTTTAATCTCCTTTTTAAGGCGATGTTTTTTCTGTGAGGTGAAGTCAAAATTGGGATCGTTTTCCGTATCACTGCGAGGTGCATAGACGTCTACAGGGATCTTCGCATAGCCTGCTGCCAACCCAAAACTGAACTGAGAATCTGCCCGAGGGCGCCAGCGCAGCTCGGGCTGTAGATGGATGCTATTCTCTTCGATGTGCGCAAAAAAAGGGTCCCCCTGCTCATCACGACCGATGCGTGAGGAGTTTCGGTTGTGTGCGTACGCCAATGTCGCAATGCTGTCCCATTTGCGGTTCCAGCGCTGTTGCCAGGTAACACCGGCGGTCTGATATTCTATTTTATCGTGCAGTGCACCGGCGAGCTGAGGGTCAGATTTGGCAGAGCCTCGCAGCTCCATTTCCAGCTCATCACCGGCGGCAAAGAGATAACTATCGAGATATCCATCATTCAGTTGATGACGATAAAGTGCCTGAAAATCGTAAAAACGGGGTACCAGCACTATCTGGTCAGGGTCATCATCGTCATCATCGGAAAACGCATCGGTGGCATCGCTGGGCGATAATATCAGGTCAAGATAACTGCGCCGTCCGGCGACAAAAAAGCTGTCATCGCCACTCTTACCCGCAGGGCCTTCCACCAGAAATGAACTGGCAATAGTGGAGATATCAAACTGGTAGTGCATGCGATCATTTTTAGGTGGTCGTAAACGGGCATCGACCACACCACCGAGGGCATCGCCATATTCCACAGGAAAGCCACCCAGAAAGACATTGATGTCCTCAATCAGCGTCGGATTGATCGTCGACTGGAAACCGCCGAAGTGGTAGAGATAACCGACCGGTGCATAATTGACCCAGGTAATATTCTCGTTGCCGTTGCTGCCTCGCATATAGACTTCCGCGGAGCCTTCTTCTGTAGGGACGATGCCTGGCAGCGCAGTGATCGCCTTGAGCGGATCACCGCCACTGCCGGCGGCCTTTGTCAGTTCAGCGGTAGAGAGTGTCAGTTTTGATGCCTTCTCGACTAGCCGTTCTGCTGTCACCTCAAGTCCTTCTCCTTCAAAGATAACTGGCATGAGATAGAGCGTAAATGCAGTACGATTCTGCGGGATCGCTTTAATCAACGTTTCATAACCTGCCGCCAGCACCTTGACCTGACCAGGTGGGGCAATATCGGAAAACTCGACATGGCCACTCGGCATCGTTTCGCCATAAACATCACCATCATCCAGCACAACCGTGGCCCCTTCAATCGGTGATCCACTTCCTTTCTCTTTGACGGTGATGGTTAGATTGGCGGCATGGGCGACCTCGACACCCAACAGGGTAGCCAGCAGCAGGCAGCCGAGATAGCGTGGAATAGAGCTATTAGTTATGGTTGTAATGCACATCGATCTTTCCTCTACACTTCACTATGATTTCTCCACAGTGGTTAGTGTAGAAAAAGGGACTATGTGGGTCTGTTGGAAGAGTGTGTGGAAATGTATCTTTGTGTAACGACTAAGGCATTAATGGCGTGGCGTGTCTCATCTGGAACGTAGTTTTTATTGACAGGATGTGTGAATGCCGTTGGCTATCGATTCTGAAGCGGAGTTTAGTCTATTCATCCAGTCAACGATTTTATGCAGAGTTTTTTCATCAATTGTGATATCAATCCTGGAATACTCTTCTATTTTCCCACTGTCGGAAGGCTGGAAGAGGTGATTGAGTCCGGGAAAAGTGCACACTTCAGACATTGAGTGAGTCAGCATCGTTGACATGAGAGGGGCATTTTCACTGGCAGACACCTGCAGGTCAGTTCCCCCATAAAGTGCGAGTACCGGCCCGCGAAATATTTTATACGCAGGGGCAGGGTCATAGTCGGCATACCACATCCCCCACGGCGTGGCCCATAAGTTGAGGTTTGCACGAATCTCGAAAAATGAGAGATCTTCCGCTTTCAAGTAGGCTTTCATTCTGACCTTTGCCTCATCGACGCTAGTAGAAGTCCGCAATATTTGCGTCACTTCAACAACCTGTTGATGCGCCTTGTTGACAAGCGCCTCTGTCGCGCCACTTGAGCGAAGAATATCGCGATTCTGGTCGATCATCACGTCAGGCAACAATGGCTTCGCCGGCCCCGCCATAAAAATCATAAAGGCCGCATCACCCACCATGTCAGCGGCGAGCGGTGCAATATAACCGCCTTCGGAGTGGCCGAGAAAACCGATGCGAGATGGGGCTATGTGCGGGTGACGCTGAAGCCACGAAAAGGCAGCGGCTGCATCGGCGGCGAAGTCTTTGGCTGTAGCCGTAGAATATTCGCCGCTGCTCTGAGCGACTCCACGATCATCATAGC
>Ga0316207_10002986_pt1 | contig 16346 bp, 15 predicted proteins | sample 6weekpyrite_MG_FD_204943 | JGI IMG/M metagenome (GOLD analysis project Ga0316207, IMG submission 204943) | Microbial mat bacterial communities from mineral coupon in-situ incubated in ocean water Damariscotta River, Maine, United States -... | ecosystem: Environmental > Aquatic > Marine >...
ATGAAGTGATCTGGCCGACCGTTAAAGGCATGGCTGCAGAAGGCAATGAATACACTGGCTTTTTATATGCTGGTGTCATGATTGCGGCTGACGGTACACCTAAAGTTTTAGAATACAATGTGCGCTTTGGCGACCCTGAAACGCAGCCAATTATGATGCGACTGCAATCAGATCTTGTTGAGCTATGTAATGCTGCTATCGATAGAAAACTGGATAAAGTTACAGCACAATGGGATTCCCGTAACGCTTTGGGTGTGGTACTGGCAGCTGGTGGTTACCCAGCCAGCTACAGTTCTGGTGATGTTATTACAGGACTTGATACCAACACAAAAACAGATCGTAAAATTTTCCATGCCGGTACTACTGAAAAAGACGGCAACATTGTCACAGCTGGTGGCCGTGTTTTATGTGCTGTGGCATTAGGTGACAGCGTTGGTGAAGCACAGACAAAAGCCTATGAGCTGGTTGATGAAATAAACTGGGACAAGGTTTATTTCCGTACTGATATTGGTTACCGTGCTATCGATAGAGAAAAGTCATAGGACATAAGTCTTAACTCGAAAGTCCAGAATCAAAAGTCAAAAACAAAAGCCTCTGACTTACGACTACTGACTTAAGACCAACAACTTTCCTCCAGACATAAAAAAACCGGCCTAAGCCGGTTTTTTTATGTTCGGGGAAAAAGCTTACCAGCGCAGACCAACCTGCAACACCGCTTCTACACCGTTATCATTACCGGCAACCGCCAGATCAACGGAAGCCAGTGCATGGATACCGATACCAGCGGTTAATACATCATCCGTATTACCGGTATTATCGCTACGCATACCGGCACGAAGCTGCACCAGCGCTAAATCAAATTCAAGACCAACAGCGGTGTACTGTGACTCTTTCAATTCATCAACAGCCGCAACACCGGTAGTAATAACACCTTTATTGACTGTTAAATCCTGATCCATTGTCAACGTCACCCAGCCATAATCAAAAGCAATACCGGCACGCATTTGTGGCTCGATAATAATCTTTTGTCCATTTTGTAAGGTGTATTCCTGTTCAATCATGTTCTTACCAACACCACCGATTTTAAACAGACCAAAATCAATCGCTACACCCACATCGAAGTTAGCATCGGAGAATGACTCTGCTGTGTCTGATGGCACTGAAGTATCGGCCGTTTTCAAAGACTGGCTGGAAGAAATCGTATCAATTGATACCACTTTTGGCGTGACACCAATGGCGATACCAAACAGCTTTGTACCCAGAGCTAGGCCACCTTCTGTAACAGCCGCACCGGTTAAATCTAATGTAGAAGCCATACCAGAGGCAAACGGATCTGTTACTGGAGTTAATGAAGCTGCATCACTTATTACATTTGTAATAGCTGTAGTATCCGCCGTATCAATATTCACCGCACCAGAGGCAAGACCACGTGCATTAACAAAAATCGACATACCTAAGGTTTCACCAGGAATGGTCAGATTAAAACCTACATTAGCTCCAAGATCGATAGGCTTATTATCTAAATTCGTAATTCCTGCAGTTAAAGCATCGCCAGCGATTTGCACTTGCTCAGCTGTACTGCCAACACCTATAGCTGGTGCCGCTGTAAATGCATCAATTGCAGCAGTAAAATCTGTAAGCAATGGCCCCTGAAGATCATCAACCGCATCAATCATGTCAAATTCATCACGTGCCGACACACCAAATGCCAGTGACAGATTAAAATCCTCATCTTCACGAGAAGCGGCCAGTAAAGCCGGGTTAAATGTGCTGGCATTGGCGACTGAACCGGCGGCAACGCCGGTACCACCCATGGCTAATGAACGCGCATCAACACCTGCGAAGGGCAATGCGGTGGCTTGAAAAGATGTCAGTGCAATCGCTGCACCAATCAGAGTGTGCTGGAGTTTTTTCATGTTACTACTTCCTCGTGAACTTATATTTATTGTTTTAAGCTTAGACTAGGTTTTTTATAAAATCTTGCCATACAGGCATCAATTCATCACTTTTATCTGCAATATCTGAACTTTATCTCAAAATATCCCAAATTTAAAAGCCTCAAACCAAAAACAGAGGCATAAGCCTCTGTTTTTATAACGATGAAATATCAATTAACGTTTCATAGAATCAAAGAATTCATCATTCGTTTTGGTCGACTGCATACGCGTTAACAGGAATTCCATACCTTCTACTTCATCCATACCGTGAATAACCTTGCGCAAAATCCAGACTTTTTGCAATTCGTCTTCTTTCGTCATTAATTCTTCACGACGTGTACCTGAACGGTTGATATTAATCGCCGGGTAAATACGTTTTTCTGCAATACGACGATCCAGATGGATCTCCATATTACCGGTACCTTTGAATTCCTCAAAAATGACTTCGTCCATTTTTGATCCTGTATCCACTAACGCTGTTGCCAGAATCGTCAGACTGCCGCCTTCTTCAATATTACGCGCCGCACCAAAGAAGCGCTTTGGACGATGCAGGGCATGTGCATCCACACCGCCGGTCAGTACTTTACCCGATGATGGAATCACAGTGTTATAGGCACGTGCCAGACGCGTAATTGAATCAAGCAGGATAACAACGTCCTTTTTATGTTCAACCAGTCGCTTGGCTTTTTCAATTACCATTTCAGCCACCTGTACATGGCGACTCGCCGGCTCATCAAAGGTACTTGAGACCACTTCACCACGAACCATACGCTGCATCTCGGTTACTTCCTCCGGACGCTCATCGATCAGTAAAACAATCAGATAACATTCCGGGTGATTAGCCGCGATTGACTGTGCAATATTTGACAGCATCATGGTTTTACCGGCTTTTGGTGGTGATACGATCAGACCACGCTGACCTTTACCTACCGGTGATGCTAAATCGATGACACGTGCAGTAATATCTTCTGAACTGCCGTTACCCATTTCCATGCGCAAACGCTCTTGTGCATGCAAAGGTGTTAAATTTTCAAAAGCCACTTTGTGCTTGGCATTTTCTGGCGGCTCATAATTGATCTGATCAACTTTAAGCATGGCGAAGTAACGCTCGCCATCTTTAGGTGGTCGAATCTTACCCGCCAGCGTATCACCGGTACGTAAACTAAAACGTCGAATCTGACTGGGTGAGACATAAATGTCATCAGGTCCTGCCAGATAGGAACTGTCTGCGGAACGCAAGAAACCAAAACCATCCTGCAGAATCTCTAAAACACCATCACCAAAAATATCCTCACCGCTTTTTGCATGTGCTTTTAAGATTGCAAAAATAATGTCCTGTTTACGGGAGCGGGCAAGATTATCAAGACCCATGCCCTGAGCAATCTCAATTAATTCGGAAGGTGATTTTTGTTTTAATTCAGTAAGATTCATATTGATGAAAATCCGGGTGGGTTGTTTAGATATTGGGAAAGGTTTTTAGAAAATAAGTAAAGCTGATTTATTTTAAAAAATTATGTTTATTCCGGGCACGATTCGAATTTATTAATTTTTCTGCTTGAAAGAGCGGCAAAAGGAAAAGTGCTGGGGTTTTTCTTTAAGAGCAATTTGATGCAATAGAGACTAGCACGCTTTTTTTACGCCGTCCAGTTGAACGGCGTAAAAAAAACAGAATTTAAAGGTTGCTATCAATAAATGCTGTCAGCTGTGATTTTGATAATGCACCCACTTTAGTGGCTTCAACATCACCGCCTTTAAACATCATCAAAGTCGGGATACCACGAATACCATACTTTGGTGGTGTACCGGGATTATCGTCTATATTCAGTTTAGCGATTTTGAGTTTGCCACCATAATCAGCACTGATTTCATCAAGAATAGGAGCAATCATTTTGCAGGGACCACACCACTCTGCCCAGTAATCAACCAATACAGGTACATCTGACTTAAGTACTTCTTCATCAAAACTATCATCTGTCACATAGACAATTTGATCGCTCACAGTGTAAAACCTCCGGGTTTTAAAATATTACCGTCAATTCTGCCGATGCTTAAATTAATATGCGAATGTTGATATTAATATAAAGAGCGGGAGTTTAGAACGACGGATAAAATGTCATAGAAAGTTAATTGTATACGATTTGTCCAACAAAGCGAACACAGAAAACTACCTTACCGCCTTTTTTTTATTAAATCTACAGCGAAAAGTTCTTTTTTACGTTATGCTACGCGCCATGAATGATAACCAACACCTCTCAAAAACACCTTATAGCAGTTTTTCCCTCCCTGAAAGCGTTATGCAAGGCCTGGACGAAGCCGGTTTTGAATATTGCACCCCTATTCAGGCGGAAAGTTTACCGATCACGTTAGCGGGCAAAGACATTGCCGGTGAAGCACAGACTGGTACCGGAAAAACCGCTGCTTTTTTAGTTGCTCTTTATAACCAGCTTCTGACTAAGCCTGCTGCCGCTGAGCGCAAAAAAAATCAGGTTCGCGCCTTTATAATTGCACCGACCCGCGAGCTGGCTATACAAATCCATAAAGATGCTAAATTACTGGGCCATTACACCGGCCTTAAGCTCGGCCTTGCTTATGGTGGCACTGATTACCAGAAACAGCGCGAGCAGCTGGAACAAGGTGTCGACATCTTAATCGGTACCCCTGGTCGCATTATCGACTTTTTTAAACAGGGCGTATTCAAATTAAATGCTGTTGAAGTGGTGGTTATGGATGAGGCCGATCGTATGTTCGATCTGGGCTTTATAGATGATATCCGTTATTTACTTAATGCCTGCCCTGCACCAGCAGAACGACTGAGCATGTTATTTTCGGCAACATTATCTTTGCGCATCAGCGAACTGGCTTATGTGCATATGAATGAACCGGAAAGCATTAAGATCGAGTCGGAAACACGTACCGGTGATCGTATTGAACAGGTTGTTTATTACCCGGCTAATGATGAAAAGATTCCTTTACTACTGGGTTTAATACAACGCGAAAAACCACAGCGTTCAATTGTCTTCATAAATACAAAACGTGTTGCTGATAAAATTTACGCTTATCTTAAAGGTAATAATATTTCAGCCGCCATTCTGTCCGGTGATGTACCACAAAAGAAACGCGAATCTCTGCTGAAGAAATTTCAAGACGGAGAAGCCTCTGTGCTGGTTGCTACAGATGTCGCAGCACGTGGATTGCATATCCCGGATGTCAGTCATGTTTTTAACTTTGACTTGCCGCAAACTTCTGAAGATTATGTTCACCGTATTGGTCGTACCGGTCGTGCTGGTGCCAGTGGCCATGCAATGAGTTTTGCCTGTGAAGATTATGCTCATTACCTGCCAGATATCGAAAGCTATATTGGTCACACAATTACTAATGAACCGGTTACTGCTGGTTTATTAGTTAAACCAAAACCGGCTGCTAAAATTGATCGTCCGTCAAAAGCGAAACCAGGCGTTAAAAAAGACTTTGCAGACAAACGCGATAAGAAAAGAAAGCCTGCGGCTGCAAAACCTCAATCAAGCGAAAAAATCAGTCCGAAGAAGAAAACTGAACAAACGAGTGAGGCTAAACCAGCACCTGCTGCAACCAGACCAGCAGCAACTGTTCAACAAGAGAACATCTTTATGCGCGTCCTGCGTTATGTATTTTCCTGATCGCAATTAAAACGTTTTCAACGTCACTGTTGGGAACGTTTTAACTGCAATTGTTATCAAACTGTAAAAATCACCCACAAATCATCCGTTTAGGAATATTCTTATAGCATTTCGTCATGTTTTAGCTAAAAATTGTTTCATCAACACTGTTTATGGAACGAATAATGACTGAATCTACTAATAATCAATTCACTGAAGGCAGCCGTGTAAGAATCGAATCTACCGGCCATGTTGTGACCATTCAGAAAATCAGCGCTCATGGCATTGCCATCGTTGAATATGATTTTGGATACCGTCGCATGTTAATGCTCGATGAATTGATGAGAGAAAGTACCAGCCAGCGGGAATTAAACGTCGCCTGACTACTGGCACCAGTAAAAATGGGGCACTTGCCCCACTTTTATAGTCGCCGCTAAATATCTGGTATCAATAAACTGATATCACTGCTGACTATCCGTCTCTTTTATCCCTGTACAAGCAGCCACGCCGGCAACCAATAAACCCAATAAAATACAGACCGGGCCAATACCTGTCTGCAATAAAGCTCCCGCCCACGACAGCTCAAACACGACCGATAAATACAACATACCGGAATGCATGATAGTTCCTACTATAAATAACCAGCTAATCAACTGCTTTAACCAGACCGCTACACTTAATAGTGCTATCACCAATCCAACGACAATATTTAACAAGGCCTCCAGATTACCGTGAGCATGCGCACCACCTTTAATACTATCAATCGGCATTTCTGCATTAATTAAGCGATTCAAGCCCAGAATACCCGCTGTATTAGCTTTTGCAATTTGTTCCGCATTTAAACTTTCTAAATCTTCTTCAAACTCATTCTCTTGTAAAGCCTGTAAGCGACCTACTGATTTCTGCTTTTCACCGACTGCCGCACCAAAGTCTTCATACATATCGACCATTACCGGCCCCAGTGCTGCCGTTAATACCAGATATAAAAATCCAAAAACAATATTCTTTTTCCCAATCATGACTTAGTTCTCCCGGTTGTTGTCCATGTCCAGCTATAAAAGCTACCTTACTCATCATCGCACCACAACCATTTTTATCTATATAAACAATGACTTATATACACATCGAGCAGATTATATTTTTAGACAAAAACGCAATAAAAACCTATTTTTTCAATTAAAACAACGAGATAGTTGACTTATGTGATAAACCAGTATAACTTTAGGCCGTAACATCGAATTATGCAGGAACTTACGACAATAAAGGGGATTCGAAAATGGCTCAATGTGATTACAAAGTTGGCGAAAAAGCACGCGTTAAGAGCACAGGTATTGAAGTCACTATCAGTCAGGTCAGTGAACACGGTTTTGCCGTGGTTCGATTTGAGTGTGGCTACGAGCGCATGTTATTAGTTAACCAGCTACAGCCATATTTCCACAAGCCAGCAGCTGCTAGTGCTATCCGGGCTGCCTAATTAACAAAGAGTAACTAGGATCACTGGTTACTCACTTTAGTTAAGGTCTTTTCAGACCTTATAGTTTTCTGCCCCCTGTTCATTCTGTTCCAACTCAAGCATCTCACGCACTATGCTATATTTATATAATACTAGCGACGTTGAGGTAGGATAATGAGCAAACCAACTGACGAGGAACTCAAGACCGCGTTACGGCGTGCCATGATAATGAAAGAACAGAGTGATGACCCTGACTTTCTGGCAAAGAGCCTGCTCAATCACCATTATCGACTGGGGTATTTGCTTGAAGTTTTGCAGGCCGCTGACCGCTATCTTAATCACGGTATGGCCGAGCACGAACATACTAATCTATTACGTCTGATCAACAAGGCCAATACGGCTGAAGATCAGGTCGCAAAAATAGAACATTATTCGTTTGGCTTAGATTGATTAAATTTAATGCGTTAAAGACTGCTGATAAAATTTAACAAACTCTGTGTCAGATAACGGTTTAGAAAAACAAAACCCCTGGTACAGATCACAGTGATTATTTTGCAAATAATCAAACTGATCACTATTTTCTACACCCTCTGCAACCACAGTCAGGTTAAACTGTCTGGCCATATTCAGAATACTGCTGACCATCATCTGATCATTGGCTGTTTTATTTAATTCAGAGACAAATGAACGATCGATTTTTATCTCATTAATCGGCAGCTGTTTTAGATAACTTAATGAACTATAACCGGTCCCAAAGTCATCCATCGAAAATCGAATTCCCAGCTCTTTGATCTGCTCCATGATATTAACGACTTTATTAATATCTTCAGCAATAATACTTTCGGTTATTTCAAAGATAACTTTTCCACGCATATCCTGCGTTAAATATTCTTCACACAGTAACTTAACATCATCAATAAAGTCATAATAAAAAAACTGCCGCATACTCACATTCACTGAAAACTGATCAATTTTAATACCCTGCTGATCCCACACACTGATGGTTCGAAATGCCGTTTCCATAATGTAACGACCTAATTCAATGATATAACCCGTGTGCTCTGCAATCGGAATAAACACATCTGGTGATATCGACCCTAGTTTTTCACTGTGCCATCTCGTCAGTACCTCAACACCCACAATTTTCTGTGCTTCATTTAATTGTGGTTGATACACCAGTGACACTTCATTTTTTTCCAGTGAAAAGTGTAATAAGCGTTCAATTTCAAGGTTTAACTCAACCCGCGCTGCCATTTCTTCATCAAAGATGATAACGCCATCCCGACCTTTTTCCTTGGCTTCATACATGGCAATATCAGCTTCTTTTATGAAACGGTTAGCATCTGTGTGATTGCTGCCAACTAAACTGACACCAATACTGGCACTAATATACAAGTTGTGTCGATCTACGATATAGCTGTCTTTTAAAGCCAGTAACAACTTGTTTGCCAGGCCCTCTGCTTCCTTTTCACATTGTTGTTTATCAGTGTATTCTTGACCGGCAACAATAAACTCATCACCACCCAGACGCGCCAGCAAAGTATTATCAAATTGATTCTGCTTGATTCTGCTGGCAACCTCCTGCAATAGACGGTCACCGACATCGTGCCCCAGTGAATCATTAATTGTTTTGAAATGATCGAGATCGATTAATAGTAAAAATGAGTAAGTTTTTGATTCACGCAATGACGACATCATGTCCTGCAAAAACCGGATAACATAATAACGATTGTGAAGTCCTGTTAAGAAGTCATGATTCGCCTGATAATTCGTCCGCATTAATAAACGATGACTGCTCGAAGCGGCATAAAGCAAAACCCATGTCAGCGTTGCTGAAAATACTGACAATACATAACCGTACCACTCACCAATCATGAAAAAATAAATCATCAAAGGCAACATCAGCATCAGAATATTAGGCTTAAATAGTTTCTTGTCCGGTATTAACAGGGTGGAAGCGACAACAGATGCCCCAATTTCTGTGAAGATAGCAATATAATGGAGATTGTATTGTTTTTCGCTGATAAAGAGCAGAAAGATCACCAGCCATAAAAAGAATATTACGTAATAGAAGTTGCTAAGTTTTTGATACCAGCGAGCTAATTGCTTACCACTAAGCCTCTTATTTAAAAATTCCTTATATATCCCATAACCCCAAACAGTAGCCATTAGCACGATGCCATACCATGCAATTGCACGCAAAGGGATGCCATGCAGCCAGCTTAGCAAGACATATGCAAGACCCGGTCCTAATGATAAAACCATCATGACAGGCATCTGCTTATGCAAATAGGAATGGAAATAATTATCGTTCATTAAAAAGTAATAATACCTGTGTTAAGTCATACCATTATAGTATAGCCTTCACGCCCATATTATAGGTTTTACAAAACTTTAACTTCGGGAATCACTTAACTGCTCAATAGCAATTATCCGGGGCAGAATATTAGCTAACTCAGTTTTTACGACGATCTTTACCGGATCTGGGCTTCATCGTTATTGTAGCCTCAGAAATTTCATCAATTGCCTTGTGATAAACATCACGACGCTCTTCCACCCTTCGTTCCTCATGATGATAAAACCGACAGTTACACTCGTTTTTATCACATTCAGCAAGTGGTAAGACAGGTGCTTCAGAGGATAGTATGCGCTGATCTTTTAGCTTTTTAACTGCATTACAGGCATCTTTTGGGTAGGCAACAGTGACACAATGGTATTTACCATGTACTATTTTTTTTGCAGGGTGCTTCTTTTTTCTGATAACAAAAAACCAGACCAGAATAGCAATTAACAAAACAACAAAGAGAACCCTCATAAGCTATGCTCCATATATTCTGTTAAATTAGACTATAACAGTTATCAAAACATGATCTATATGAAACCAAATTATTTTTTTACTGTGATAAAAAAACTGACACCCGATATGTTAATCAAATTATTTCTCTTAATAAACATTATATCTACACAGGCACTTGCTTACACACAGGAACAAGAACGCTGGTTAAATGCAGAAGATGATAATGATGTCAGCCATGTTAATGAAGGACAACTTGTTTTTATCGAGCCGCCATCTGACAAGAACCCTCTGCACTCGATTAATCAGCTCACCATTGATAAAAATAGTATTGATAATGGCTGGGTAAAACTACAGCAATGCTACAAACATCTGGGAATACTTGAGCAGGTTGAAATTACTTACAAATATCAATTTATGAAACGACTAACACTTGTTTCTAAAAACAACATCGGTAAAGCTCGCATCAAAAAACAGAGCATAGAACTGAGTAACGTTAAAAAAGATTCTGAACTTTGCATCAGTGCAGACGTCAGAATCTTTTACCAGAACCCGGATCGCTCTTTCAGCCTTATAAATGGCCCTTTTCATCGACGATTTCTGGATGGTTATTATCCATATCACCTAACCCTTAAAATCAATTACCCGGAAGATCTACTATTTTTTAAAAACAGTATACCCAAACCGCAAAAAGGTTTTCTCATACAGAGAAAAGCCAGCCAAATTCTTTTCGACACTTATTTTGAAGGTATACTTAATACTGAAATGCGTTTTATTTTAAAAAATAATTAGTAATCAGCGTTCGCCTATATATAATCATAACAAACAACTTACTCAAGGTTTGTTATGAAATATTTAATCCTGTTGGTTTTTATATCCGTCAACACATCAATTGCAGCACCCGCAGACTGGAGCGCAGCAAAACAAACACATGCAAAAGAAAAAAGCATTGATGTGTATTACAGCAAAACCTGTGGTTGCTGTAAAAAATGGATGAAGCATTTAAAACAACATGATTTTAATATTAAGCCTAAACCTGAAGCCTTTATGGATAAGATCAAAAAAGAATACGGTGTCAGAGGTGAATATCAATCATGCCATACGGCAATTATTGGTGGTTATGTTATTGAAGGGCATGTACCGGCTGATGATATTAAACGCTTATTAAAAGAAAAACCTGACATTAAGGGGTTATCAGTTCCGGCAATGCCTGTTGGCACACCGGGTATGGAACATGGGGATCATAAAGATCCGTTTTATGTGATCACTCTACCCAAAAAAGGTGAAGCTAAGGTTTATCGTTATTATGATAAATATTGATATGAGTAATTCCTTTTCAATACAATCAAAGTCAACACCGTCGGTGGTTGACCGACAGCAAGTCACTTTTCTCTCTACAGCTAAGCTTCCGCGTCCTGCTCTCGCCCCTCACCTACATCCATGTAGGTGACAGAAAACTAACGAAAAGAAAGCCGCCCGTTAACCTATCTCTCATAAAAAGCATGAGAGTGCCCTCGTCATCCGCAATATCGACAACTGCTCCTGCGTTGTTCTACTTACGGGCGCCCTGCCCTAATGCGGAACTCGCGAATGATAGAAAACATCATTCACTCAGACATCCTCGCAGAAAACTCCGTCCATATTACGCCTTCCTCGGCTTGGTTAAATCGGGAAGGTGAGTCAATACAACAAAGAAAATCCAAAAACTAAAGAAAAAGATTTATTTAAAATTTTATGTTGACTTACCCTCCCCATCTGAGCAAGCCGAAGTGCGAGTGATTTCTGTGGAGCCTACTGCGAGGATGTCTGAGCATGTTTTCTATGCGAGTTCCGCAGCAGCCACAGAAATCAGGAGTAATGAAGGAACCTTCATCGCTTTTTGATGAAGGCTTGTGAACTGGGGCGCCTTCTTTGGGTTACGTTTCTTGGGCGAACAAGAAAGGTAACTCGTTGTCGGTCGACTACCGACGCCTTTGACTTACGCCCTTTAAGCTGTTGGGTTTCATTCCTCAACCCAACCTACGTACTAAGTCAAAAGCATCGGTTCGCGCACCGATAGGTGTGTTACCTTTCTTGTACGAGCCAGATAAATTCACAAGGAATGAATTTAAGCGAAAGCCCGAAGAATAAAACACATGGCCGTGTTTGAATTACCTGACAACGAAGTCAAAGGTTCTGCTAATTCCGGCTCCCAGCACAACACAAGGGTTCACAAAACAATGGAAAATTATTCATTAGCTTGTATGTAATCAAGAAAAATAGTTTTAAATACATGCAACCACTCAGGCTGGACAATTAACACTAACAGAACCAGGATTACAAACCCGCCAATCACCCATTTAAGCATAATCACCCCCAATATTTAAAGGCTATTAATCTAACCTTTAATTAATTACTTTAAAAGTAAAGTTTTGTTATTACGTTAATACTTTATATTTTTATTAATTAAGATCAAAGTTACAGGCATCAGCAATTGAACAGAATTAAATAATGTTCCTGTCTGCTCTTTATAAAGATCAAACTCAAAGGCATCTGTTCCTGAATCCACGCTTTTTATTTAGAAGCAAAAAAAAAGCCCGTATTAGCGGGCTTTTTTTAACGCTATACTTCTTTATAAATCTCAACCCCGCCTTCGCGGAACTCCCTGGCTTTATCTTTCATCCCTTTATCAAACGCTGCATCAACCGTATAACCATTCTCACTCGCATAGTCCCTTACATCCTGCGAGATTTTCATTGAACAGAAATTCGGCCCACACATTGAGCAGAAGTGCGCCACTTTGTGTGCTTCTTTTGGCATGGTTTCATCGTGATACTCACGCGCTCTTTCCGGATCAAGACCTAAGTTAAACTGATCTTCCCAGCGGAATTCAAAACGGGCTTTTGATAATGCGTTATCACGTACCTGTGCACCCGGGAAACCTTTTGCCAGGTCTGAAGCATGTGCTGAAATTTTATAAGTGATAATGCCATCACGAACATCGGCTTTGTTTGGTAAACCTAAATGTTCTTTTGGTGTTACGTAACAAAGCATCGCAGTGCCGTACCAGCCAATATTCGCTGCGCCGATTGCTGATGTAATGTGATCGTAGGCTGGTGCAATATCGGTAGTCAATGGACCTAAAGTATAGAATGGTGCTTCGAAGCAGTCTTCTAATTCTTTTTCCATATTATCTTTAATCATTTGCATTGGAACGTGACCCGGGCCTTCGATCATGACCTGCACATCATGTTTCCATGCGATCTTAGTCAGCTCACCTAATGTTTCTAACTCGCCAAACTGTGCGGCATCATTTGCATCGGCCAAACAACCGGGACGTAAACCATCACCTAATGAGAATGAAACATCATAAGCCTTCATGATTTCACAAATTTCTTCAAAGTGCGTGTAGAGGAAGTTTTCTTCGTGATGCGCAAGACACCATTTCGCCATGATTGAACCACCGCGTGAAACAATACCGGTTACACGGTTTGCGGTTAGTGGCACGTACTGTAAACGTACACCGGCATGAATCGTGAAATAATCCACACCTTGCTCTGCCTGTTCGATTAATGTGTCGCGGAACAGTTCCCAGGTTAAGTCTTCTGATTTACCGTTTACTTTTTCCAGTGCCTGATAAATTGGCACCGTGCCAATTGGCATTGGTGAGTTACGTAAAATCCATTCGCGCGTTTCATGAATATTTTTACCGGTCGATAAATCCATTAAGGTGTCACCACCCCAGCGTGCTGACCAGACCATTTTTTCAACTTCTTCAGTGATTGAAGAACTCACCGCAGAGTTACCAATATTGGTATTCACTTTTACACGGAAGTTACGGCCTATAATCATTGGCTCTAATTCCGGGTGGTTGATGTTTGCCGGAATAATGGCACGACCTTTAGCGATCTCATCACGTACAAATTCTGGCGTGACCAGATCCGGAATAGCCGCACCGAAGGATTCACCCTGATGCTGACGTAATAATTTGCTGTAACGTGCATCATCACGCATTTCTTGCAGCTTCATATTCTCACGGATAGCAATGTATTCCATCTCTGGTGTGATGATGCCCTTTTTAGCATAATGCATTTGCGATACATTCTGACCCGCTTTTGCACGACGCGGACTACGGATATGCTCAAAACGTAAATGCGCCAATGCGTCATCACCCTGTCGCGTCGCACCGTACTCAGAAGTCGGGCCGTCTAATTGTTCGGTATCATCTCGCTCAGCAATCCAGTTAGCTCGCACATCCGGCAGGCCTTTCATTAAATCGATGGTTACTGTCGGGTCTGTATACGGGCCTGATGTGTCATACACATAAATCGGTGGATTTTTTTCAACACCGGCATCAGTCTGCGTATCCATTTGTTCAATTTCACGCATTGGCACTCGAATATCAGGGCGTGAACCTTCTACATAAATCTTTGTTGATTTTGTAAACGGACGGGTAACTTCATCAGACAGTTCTGTTGTCTTCTGGATAAAATCTTCTGGAATTGCGCTCATTATAATGAACCTATATTTACGTGGTGGTGGGCCGAATGGAGGAAGTGGCCACCGAAGCTTCCCTTCACTGTTTTGAATATTGCATCAAAACAGATTCGGTTCTAAGAGTATTTCTCAGCACAGTCTGCGACTGGCACCCCTAGCCTCTGAATTAAGGTGTTAGATTCTACCGTTTTTAGGCTAAAAACACACCCTATAGTGGTATAAGTTATACAACTACCCAAAATTTGCCGCCCTGTGTACAATGCTCTGATAAGAAGAATTAGACAGACTGGAAGACAACTCATGAACTTTGAACAAGCCCGATTTAACATGGTAGAACAACAGGTACGCCCGTGGGATGTACTCGATGCCGATGTGTTAACCGTCATGTCAGAAGTACCACGTGAAAACTTCGTACCCGCCGCGTATAAAAACACGGCGTATACAGATTACGCGGTGCCAATTGGAAACAACCAGGAAATGTTAAAGCCGGTACTGGCGGGGCGTTTATTGCAGGCCTTACAGCTTCAGCCTGATGAAATCGTACTGGAAATCGGTACTGGCACCGGTTATTTAACAGCCTGTCTGGCTAAACTGGCTTCATATGTTTATAGCGTCGATATTAACGCTGATTTTATACCTGAGGCACAAAAAAACCTGACCTCACTGGGCATTGATAATGTCACTCTGCAAATGGGTGATGCATCTAAAGGCTGGGCTGAAAGACCACAGTATGACGCTATTGTGATCACTGGTTCTATGCCAGAAGTACCGCAAGCTTATAAAGACTCACTGGAAATCGGTGGACGTCTGTTTGTTGTTAGCGGCCAGTCTCCTGCCATGCACGCCAAGCTGATTACCCGGGTATCAAGCAGTAACTGGTCAGAAGAAAATATTCTGGAAACCGATCTGCCAGCACTCGAGAATTCTCAACCTGAGCCAGAATTTAGTTTCTGATCCGGCATCCCTATGCAACAAATGACACCGACTCAGCTCAGAGAGCATCTCGAGCGAGTCGAAACATACCCGCTATTACTTGATGTTCGTGAAAACTGGGAATTTGAGATTTGCTCAATTGATAACAGTTTGCTGATTCCAATGGGCCAAATACCCGCTAAACTGGATCAGATAGCGCCTGATCAGGAAATCGTCGTCATTTGTCACCACGGTATTCGAAGTGCCAATGTCTGCCGTTATCTGGAACATCAGGGATACGAACAAATGATAAACTTGGCCGGAGGTGTTGATGCCTGGGCAAAAGACATTGATATCAACATGGCGGTTTACTAAAATTCAATCACATAGTATATTAGACTTTACTAATATTTCATGGAGTGACGTAAATGAAAAAAGCAGCTTTCATCTCTGCACTACTGATTAGCTCGCTGACAGCCAGCATCAACAGCTATGCACTCTCACTCAAACAAAGCTTTGAACTTGCACAAAATGATGACCCTGAAATATTAGCCGCTAAAGCGCAATACGATGCCGCCGCCGAAGCGATTCCTCAGGCAAAGGCTGCTCTATTACCCAACCTTAAGCTCGATGTATTTAGCGGCAATGGTGAGCAGAGCAATATTAATACCAGTGGCCTCTTTTTCACGACGCCAGGTGACTCGGATGTCGATAATCAGGGTTATAAACTGACGCTAACGCAAACCCTCTACAACCATCAGACCTATAAATTACTGGATCAGGCCAAAGCGTCAGTAGCGCAGGCGGCTGCCCATTATTCTGCACAACAACAGGCTTTATTAGTGCGTGTTGCCGATCGTTACTTCAAAGTTCTGGCGGCGCAGGACAATCTCAATTTTGCACAAGCTGAGAAAAAAGCCGTTTCCAAACAACTCATCCAGACTAAAAAGCGCTTCGAAGTTGGCCTGATTGCGATCACTGATGTTCGCGAAGCGCAGGCTCAGCACGACATTACCGCTGCCCAGGAAATTGCGGCAGAAAATCAGCTGGCAACCAGTAAAGAGGCATTACAGGTACTCATTAATCAACCCGTGGATAAACTATCCGCATTACCCGAAGAAATGCCTCTGCAAATCCCG
>Ga0316207_10002987_pt1 | contig 16345 bp, 17 predicted proteins | sample 6weekpyrite_MG_FD_204943 | JGI IMG/M metagenome (GOLD analysis project Ga0316207, IMG submission 204943) | Microbial mat bacterial communities from mineral coupon in-situ incubated in ocean water Damariscotta River, Maine, United States -... | ecosystem: Environmental > Aquatic > Marine >...
ATAAAAGTTACCAATGATGTGGCAACAGTGAATATCATAAGTCCTCACTCTCAAGTTCGTGAAGCATTGGAAACTGCAGTACCAAGATTAAGAGAGATGTTTGAAGAAAGTGGTTTATCGCTTGGGGATGTTAATGTACAGCAAGAATCCTCTCAGCAACAAGAGCAGTTAGCTGGACGTGATGATTTTGATGTGTTTGAAGATGCTGAGGACACCATGTTTGAGGAAAATAATGACGTCATGAGCACTAAAGTCGTTAGCAATAATTTGCTTGATATTTATGCGTGATTAATTTTTATACTTGTTAATTGTTACAAATTATTAAGTTTATTAAAAAAAATGAAAAGGATTAAAGCTTATTCCTTATTGGACGATGACATACTCATAGATAAATCTATTTTCATGAAGTTCTTATGCAAGTATAAGAAACGTGGGTTTTAAAAGTTAATTAAAGGTAATAGCTCAATGTCCGATGTAGTAAGTATTGATTTTGGCGAAACGCTGGATATTTCATTTGCAGCAAAGCTTCACTCTCAACTTAAAGACGATGTCGGAAAAAAGGGCAGGGTAAAGTTTTTAAGCTCCGATCTGATACGAATTGATACAAGCTGCTTGCAAGTTTTAGCCAGCTTTATGAGCTATGCAAAAGAAAATGAAATATCCGTTGAGTGGGAACAACAAAGTGACGTTGTTATGGAAGCTGCACGTTTAACAGGTTTAACTAAATCATTGGGATTAAATGGTTAATAAAACAGATATGAGTTGGGAGATAGTTTAAATGGCAAGAATATTAGCGGTAGATGATTCTGCTTCAATGCGTCAAATGGTGTCATTCACTCTGAAAGGCGCAGGTCATGATGTTGTTGAGGCTGTTGATGGCGTGGATGCCTTAGCAAAAGCACAAGGACAAAAGTTTGATTTGGTTGTTTCAGATGTGAATATGCCAAATATGGATGGAATTACACTAATCGCAGAGTTAAGAAAGATAGCGAGTTTTAAATTTACTCCCATGTTAATGCTAACAACAGAAAGTTCGGGTGATAAAAAGCAGCAAGGTAAAGCGGCTGGTGCAACAGGTTGGATTGTTAAACCTTTTAACCCCGATCAGCTTTTAGCAACCATTAAAAAAGTTCTTTAGTTTATTAGGAATACTTTCTTATGACTTTTGATATGTCACAATTTTTGGCCACGTTCTATGAAGAAAGCTTTGAAGGGCTTGATATCATGGAAACAGAATTGCTCGCACTTGATGTTGGTGAAGCGGACTTAGAAACAATTAATACAATATTTCGTGCAGCACACTCAATTAAAGGAGGTAGTGGCACTTTTGGTTTGAATGATGTTGCTAATTTTACTCATGTAATGGAAACATTATTAGATGAAATGCGAGATGGGAAACGCGAGGTAACACAGAATGCGGTAAATATTTTACTTGAGTCTGTTGATGTATTGCGTGAAATGTTGTCAACATTACAAGCTGAAGAAAGTTTAGATAACGATAGAATCGCTACAGTTAAGAAAAAATTAGATGATTTACTTGCCGGTACATCAAGTGAAGGTGCGCCGGTAGTAGAAGAGACAGCAGTATCAGAAGTCTCAGAGCCAGTAACTGAAGCTGCTACATCAGCAGCAGGTTGGACAATATATTTCAAACCCCATGAAGATATGTTGCAAACGGGTAATGATCCTGTTCGTATGTTTAGAGAGCTTGCCGCTTTAGGTGAACTAAACTCGGTTGTCGATAGCTCACATTTACCTGAGTTCCTTTTAATGGAACCAGAAAATAGTTGCTTTGAATGGACGCTAACCTTAAAGGGCGATATTAAAAAAAGTGACATTGAAGAAGTTTTTGAATGGGTAGAAGATGGTTGTGACTTAACCATTACACCTACAACGAACGATAATACTAATGAGAATGATGAGCTTGATGTAGAACTGCTTGAAACGACATTTGAAATGCTTGCTCCGCAAGGTGAAAAACTTGTCGCTCGTTTTTATGAAGAGTTGTTTAAACGTTATCCTGAAGTTAAAAGTTTATTTGAAAATACTACACCTGAAAAACAACAAACAAAGCTATTAGCTGCACTAGAACTTGTTGTTTCTAACTTAAGAAAACAAGATGTACTTGTTCGCACATTAACCGAAATGGGTAAACGCCACAAAAATTATGGCGTTCAAGTAGAACAATATGAAGCTGTTTCATCAACATTACTCGATGTAATGCAAGAACTTGCTGGTGAGGCATGGACGGATAAAGTGGCATCAACCTGGAAAGCGGCATTAGAGCTGGTCAGTAATACAATGATCACTGGACAACAAGCTGCGCCAGCTAATGAGGTTGAAAGTTCTGTCGTTCCCGAGCAATCTTCTACTCCACCTGTATCTACAGCTTCTCCTGAGAAGGCCTCAGCTAAAAAAACACCCGTTAAACGTAAAGCGACTGCTGAAGCATCTTCTATTCGTGTTTCTATCGATAAAGTTGATGAGCTTATTAATATGGTGGGTGAGCTAGTAATTACTCAATCAATGTTAAGTCAACTTGGGGAAGAAGAAAATTTTGGCGAAAATCAAATTGAAAAGTTAAAAAGCGGATTAATGCAGCTGGAACGTAATACGCGTGAAATGCAAGAAAATGTTATGCGCATTCGCATGTTACCTATTAGCTTTGTCTTTCAACGCTTTCCACGTTTAGTGCATGACCTTTCAGGTAAGCTTGATAAGAAAATTGAGTTGATACTTTCTGGTGAATCAACAGAACTTGATAAAACAGTAATGGAAAAAATTGGTGACCCATTAGTTCATCTCATTAGAAACTCACTTGATCATGGTATAGAAACCCCCGATGTACGTGTTGCCGCGGGTAAACCTGAAACAGGTGAAATTCACCTTAACGCATACCATGAAGGTGGCAATATTGTCATCGAAATTACCGATGATGGTGCAGGTTTAAATCTAGAGAAAATTCTTTCAAAAGCCAAGGCCAGTGGATTAGTTGGTGATAATGATAAGTTAGCAGACGAAGATATTGCTGATTTAATTTTTCAACCCGGTTTCTCAACCGCTGATGTTGTTAGCGATGTTTCAGGCCGTGGTGTTGGTATGGATGTTGTGCGTAGAAATATTCGGGCATTAGGCGGTACGGTTGATGTTAAAACTACAACAGGGAAAGGTAGTGTTTTTACAATCCGTTTACCACTTACTTTGGCTATTTTAGACGGTCAGTCTGTTGTAGTTGGCGATGAAGTTTACATTGTACCTCTTGTTGCCATTATTGAATCTGTTCAAGTTGATACCTCGTTGGTTAATGGCATTACTGGGCAAGCAGAAGTTTATCGTTTGCGCGATGAATATATACCTATTGTTAAGCTTCACGATATTTTTAATATAAAACCATTGCATGATGATATGGAGGAAGGATTGTTAGTTGTAGTTGAAGCTGAAGGAAAAAAAGTGGCCTTGCTTGTGGATGATTTATTAGGGCAACAACAAGTTGTTATTAAGAGTTTAGAAACTAACTTTAAAAGTGTAGAAGGTATATCCGGTGCCACTATCTTAGGTGATGGTACAGTTGCGCTCATACTTGATGTAACCGGTTTGATTTCAATCTCAAAAAAGAATGCTAGTAGTATTAAAAAGCTGACAGCAGCTGCGTGAGGATAAATAGATGGCATTAACTGAACAAAATGTACCCGTAGGTGATAATAACTCACAGATGGATCAATCCATTGTTGGTGCAGAGTTAGACGAAAATACACAGCAGTTTTTAACGTTTATTCTTGCTGGCGAAGAGTACGGTGTAGATATATTACGTGTTCAAGAAATAAAAGGTTGGGACGCGGTAACACAAGTACCTAACACGCCAGAATATGTGCGTGGCGTAATTAATCTTCGTGGCACCATTGTTCCTATAATTGATTTACGTATTCGTTTTTCTATGGAACAACTTGAATACGGTCCTACTACTGTTGTTATCGTTCTTAAAGTTATCTCTGGTGATGATAATAGTCGAATTATGGGTATTGTTGTTGATGGTGTCTCTGATGTTTACAACGTTAAAAATGAAGAGATTAATGCCGCTCCTGATTTTGGTGATGGAGTTGATTCTAGTTTTGTAAAAGGTTTGGCTACAGTAGATGAAAAAATGGTAATTATTTTAGATATTGACCATATGTTGAATTCTAATGAATTGGCATCGGTTAGCAAAGCTGTGGATGATGAGGAATAAGCGAGGCCTATGCGAATGATTGCTGTCATAAATCAAAAAGGGGGGGTAGGTAAAACAACAACAACGTTGAATCTCTCTCATGCATTAGCTCAGTCTGACAAAAACGTATTAGTGATTGATTTTGATCCACAAGCACACTTAAGCGCAGGTTATGGAGTATTGCGCAGAGAGCAACAAGGTATCGCTGATGTTTTATTAGGTGATGCAGAGTTAAGTGATGTCATTATTGAAACACGGGAAAACGTTTCTATTATTCCAGCAGGATCACGCTTAGGTGAGTTAGAACATATGACTGAAGGCGGTGCCAAGCGAGGTTTTTTATTAAAAGAAGCACTCAAAGATAATGTTGACAGCTACGATTATATTTTAGTCGATTGTCCACCATCTTCAGGTATTTTAGGTATGAACGCCTTACTGGCATCAGAAGAGGTGTTAGTACCTGTCTCGGGTGATTTTTTTGCTCTACAAGGTTTATCTCGTCTAATGAGTATTTTTGAACATATTGAAACGACATTAAAACGTAAAACAAAAAAATGGGTGGTGTTAACCCGTTTTCATGAGCGGAGAAAGTTAGCAGGAGAAGTGAAAGGAAAAATATTGTCCTACTTCCCAGACAGCGTTTTTAAAACTGCAATTAGAGAAACTGTTGCCTTAGCAGAAAGTCCGGGATTTGGACAAACAATATTTGAGTACAAACCAAAATGTAATGGTGCGAATGACTATATGGAGCTCGCCACAGATGTAATAAGCAATCGAATGCTGAGTAAAGAGGCGTAAAAGTTACTTATGAGATTAAAGCGAATTACAAAATTAAAATCATATAGTAAGTATGACTTATTGAGAAAGCGTATATGTACGGAAGAAGTTGATGCTGTACAAAATAAAATAAGCTACAGAGAATATATGAATGAAATTTTTGCTGGTCTGATGTGGCTAGGATAAGAGGTAAGCATGGATTTTAAAGGGTTTAGAAATGGCGAATAAGAAAACAAAGTTAGGGTTTGATCCGTTAGCATGGATGCAAGAAGAAGGTGAAGCAGAAACTGAAACTGAAAGTCAACCGGTAAATGTGAAAGCAAAAAAGAAATCGACTGGTGGAAAGAAAATGGCAAATAAAACAACGGCAACTAAATCGAGCAAAAATGTTTTAGGGCTGGAAGCAGACCTTTTGCGAGAAACTTTTGAGCTTCTTGCACCTAAAGCAGAAGAGATGGCATTACGTTTTTATGATGAACTCTTTGAACGTTTCCCTGCTGTTGTTCCAATGTTTGCGAAGACGACAAAAAAGAAGCAAGCAGTCATGTTGGTTTCAGCATTAAAGCTAGTTATTGCGAACTTAGACGACCCTGATAAATTAGTACCTGTGCTACAAAGCATGGGTTTGAAGCATAAAGGTTATGGTGCTGTACCTGAGCATTATGGTGCTGTTGCCGAAACATTACTGGATGTAATGAAAGAATTTGCGGGTAAAGCATGGACCAAACAGGTACACAAGGCCTGGGGTGATGCACTTAATTTAGTAGCCGAGACAATGCTCGGTGGATATGACAATGATACAGAGGATAAAGAAATGGCTACCAATACAGCAGCAGTGAACGAAGGTGAAAATGATGAGCTAATTAAAATGCGCTCAGCGTTTGATAGTGTCACCACGAACCTAATGATGTGTGATGAAGATTTAAATATTACGTATGCAAATCCTGCGGTGGTTAAAATGTTGGCAGCACGTCAAGAAGGTTTGCGTGCGGTATGGCCAGGCATGGATGCACATAATCTTGTTGGTCAAAACATTGATCAATTCCATCGTAACCCTGCGCATCAACGCGCTTTATTAGCCGATCCATCTCGCCTTCCTGCTAGTGCAGAAATTCAAGTTGGTGATTTAGAGTTTGAAGTTAACGCCTCATTTCTTGCTGGTGAAAATGGTGAATACATTGGCAACGTTGTTGAGTGGAAAGATTTAACCGATATAAACAAACAAAAGAGAGAAGTTGCACGTTTAGAGTCGGCGGTGCAAGGATCAACATCAAACATTATGATGTGTGATGCTGACTTAAACATTGTTTATGCAAACCCATCAGTTGTGAATATGTTAAAAGCTCGTCAAACAGAATTACGCGCAATTTGGCCATCCATGGATGCGGATAACTTAATTGGTCAAAATATTGATCAATTCCACCGTAATCCTGCACATCAACGTGGCTTACTTGCTGATCCAGCACGGCTTCCTGCTAAAGCAGAAATTAATGTGGGTGATGTTGTTTTTGAAGTAAATGCCACTTATGTTGCTGGCCCAGACGGTGAATACATGGGTAACATGGTTGAATGGAAAGATTTAACCGAATCAAACAAGCAAGCGCGTGAAGTAGCTCGTTTACAATCTGCTGTCCAAGGTTCTACCTCAAATATTATGATGTGTGATCCAGACTTAAATATTGTGTTTGCTAATCCATCGGTTCAGTCAATGTTAGCGAAACGCCAAAATGAATTACGCGCAATTTGGCCATCATTAGATGCAAATAATTTAATTGGTCAAAATATTGATCAGTTCCATCGTAACCCTGCACATCAACGGACTTTATTGGCTGATCCATCACGCCTTCCTGCTAAAGCAGAAATTTCCGTTGGTGATATTATGTTTGAAGTGAATGCAACTTATGTTACCGGACCTGATGGTGAATATATGGGTAACATGGTTGAATGGAAAGATATCACCGAAGAAAAAGATGCCGAAAATCAAATTGAGAATCTAGTGACAGAAGCGATTGATGGAAAACTTGATTCTCGCATCAATATAGATGGTTACCAGGGGTTTATGAAAACACTAGGTGAAGGTATTAATAGCTTAATGGGCTCTGTCGTTGAACCGCTGCAAGAAGGTAAGCGTGTAATGAAGTCACTTGCGGAAGGTGACTTAACCCAAACAATGGACGGTGACTTTCAAGGTGAATTTGCTGAGTTGCGCGATGCAATTAATAGTAGTGTTGGTAATTTATTGAACATGGTTAATGATATCAACGAATCTTCCGGCAGTATTTCTTCAGGCGCAACTGAAATAGCGTCAGGTAATACAGATTTGAGTCAACGTACTGAAGAACAAGCATCAAGCTTAGAAGAAACCGCTTCGAGTATGGAAGAAATGACTTCAACAGTACGGCAAAATGCAGATAATGCTCGAACTGCTAATACGCTCGCGACAAACGCACGGGAACAAGCGCAAAAAGGTGGTGACGTAGTGAGTAACGCCGTCTCTGCAATGAGTGAAATTAATTCAAGCAGTAAGAAAATTTCAGACATTATTGGTGTTATTGATGAAATTGCATTCCAGACTAATTTGCTTGCATTAAATGCTGCAGTTGAAGCGGCAAGAGCGGGTGAACAGGGTCGCGGTTTTGCGGTTGTAGCCGGTGAGGTACGAAATCTTGCACAACGAAGTGCAGGTGCAGCAAAAGAAATTAAGAGCTTAATCAATGATAGTGTTGAAAAAGTAGATGAAGGCACAAAGCTTGTTGATGAATCAGGTAAGACACTTGATGAAATTGTTGAAGCGGTTAAGAAGGTAAACGATATCATTGCTGAAATTGCTGCAGCCAGTGAAGAACAATCTTCAGGTATTGAAGAGGTTAACAAAGCAATTGGTCAAATGGATGAAATGACACAGCAAAACGCTGCCTTGGTTGAAGAAGCCGCATCGGCTAGTGAATCAATGGAAGAACAAGCTAAAGGTATGATTGAACTCATGCGCTTCTTTGATACTGGTCAACAACAAGCCGCTGCACCGACTACTAAGCCCGCTGCAACAAAACAAGCACCGCATGTGAGTAGCCGTGCTGCTCCAAGTCGTTCAAAACCAGCACGAAGTGTGGAAAGTGATGATGAGTGGGAAGAGTTTTAAGGTAGGTTATATGTCTTTAGTTGTTGATTGCAAGTTAGGAGATTAAGGACAAAAGATTAAATATTTAAATTTCACTTTTTTACAGGAATTTATGTGATAAATAATGCAGACCAGGAACGTGAAAAGGAATTCCACTTTTCAGATAAAGAATTTAAGTTTATTAGTAAATTAGTGGGAGAACGTACAGGTATTGTCCTCTCTGATGCAAAGCGGCAAATGGTGTATGGTCGTTTATCAAGGAGATTACGCCAGCTTAAATTGACAAAATTTTCAGAGTATTGTGACATGCTAACGGATGGTCACGAAGGTGAACTAATTGAATTTACTAATGCCATTACCACAAATTTGACCGCCTTTTTTCGTGAAAATCATCACTTTGAACATTTAACAGAAACTGTAATTCCTCAGATCCGCAGAAACAATGCGCATACTAAACGTATACGAGTTTGGTCGGCGGGTTGCTCTTCAGGTGAGGAGCCTTATTCTATTGCAATGTGTCTGCGTGAAGCGATACCAGAATCAGCTGGTTGGGATGTGAAAATTCTTGCGACGGATCTTGACTCGAATATGGTGAAACGTGGTAGTGAAGGCATATACACCGCTGAACGTGTAGAAGGCTTAACACCAAGTCGTATGAAAAAATGGGTACGCCAAGGTACAGGAGAAAATTCAGACAAGGTAAGAATGTCATCCAAGTTACGAGAAATGATTACCTTTAAAGAATTGAATTTAATGGCAGACTGGCCGATCAGAGGGCCTTTTGACTTTATGTTTTGTCGTAATGTTGTTATCTACTTTAACAAAGATACACAGCGTATTTTATTTGACCGTTATGCAGATTTACTTGCCCCAAAAGCTCACTTATTTATTGGACATTCTGAGTCTTTAAACAAAGTCACTGATCGTTTTAATTTGTTAGGTAAGACTATTTACCAAAAAGTGAAATAGTTGTGGGGCTTAATTCAGCACCTGCATCAGAAAAAATGCAAAAATGTTTGTATGGTTTCAACGGCATAAAGCGTTACTGGGATAAAACTAATGATGTTTTTGCCGCGAAAATTTTGCCTGGTGAATATTATGTCACCGTACATGATGAAGCAATCACAACGGTGCTTGGTTCATGTGTTTCAGCCTGCATTCGTGACAAAGTTACAGGGGTTGGTGGCATGAATCATTTTATGTTACCAATCCATAGAAGCATGAGTGAAGAAGAAGTGGCATCAATGAGTAACGCTGCTCGCTATGGAAACTTTGCCATGGAAAAAATGATTAATGATATTTTAACTCATGGCGGTGTTAGAAAAAATTTAGAAGTTAAAATTTTTGGCGGTGGTCGAGTGTTGCAAAATATGCAATCACTTGATGTTGGTAATGGCAATATTAATTTTGTACGCGACTATATTTCTACTGAAAAGCTAATGTTAGTTGGTGAAGATGTTGGTGATGTTTTTCCAAGAAAAGTTATTTATTTTCCAAAAACAGGAAAAGTAAGAGTTAAAAAATTACGTCAAATGCACAACAACACCATTATTGAGCGTGAAACAAGTTATAGCTCTTCAATAGAGCAGAAGCCGATAGAAAGTGGCGATATTGAATTATTTTAGGATGTTGATATTACATGAGTAAAATAAAGGTTTTAATTGTTGATGACTCTGCCTTAGTACGGCAAGTTATGACAGAACTTTTGAATGCAGACAGCGCTATCGAAGTAATTGGTACAGCTCAAGATCCTCTTGATGCCCGTGAAAAAATTAAAAAGCTTAATCCCGATGTTTTAACATTAGATGTTGAAATGCCAAAAATGGATGGTATTACTTTTTTAGCAAATTTAATGCGTTTGCATCCTTTACCTGTTGTGATGGTTTCGACATTAACGCAAAAAGGTGCTGATGTTACTTTTGAAGCACTTGAATTAGGCGCGATTGATTTTGTTGCGAAACCTAAGGTAGATGTTTCTGATGGTTTAAATGAATATGCCGCTGAAATATGTGAAAAAGTAAAAACTGCCGCAAGTATAAATGTTTCTAAAATATCTGATCGCAGAGCACGAAAAGCCTCGGGTAACAAAACGAGCGGGTTGTCGGTCGAGCCAAAATTAAGTGCAGACGCTGTACTGAAAAAACGTGCATCCGTAAAAAGAAATTTAAAAACGACTGAAAAAATTATTGCAATAGGTGCTTCAACCGGTGGTACAGAAGCGATTAAAGAAGTATTAATGATGATGCCTGTCGATAGCCCTGGTATTGTTATTAGTCAACATATACCTGAAGCGTTTAGTAAGCCTTTTGCATTACGTATGGATAAAAATTCTGCCATGACAGTATATGAAGCTGTGGATGGGCAGCAAATTTTACCAGGACATGTCTATATTGCACCCGGTAACCGTCATTTAATTGTTGAACGTAATGGTGCGCGTTATATTTGTCGGCTCAATGATGGTCCACCTGTTAATCGACATAAACCCAGTGTTGATGTGATGTTTAGATCGGTTGCACAAAACGTCGGTGCAAATGCGGTCGGTGTTATTTTAACCGGTATGGGTGCTGATGGTGCGGAAGGTTTAAAAGAAATGCTGGAGAGCGGCGCAGACACTTTAGTTCAAGATGAAAAAACATCGGTTGTTTGGGGGATGCCCGGTGAAGCATATAAAATTGGTGCGGCTGAAGACCAATACCCTCTGGAAAAAATTGCGAATCAATTACTCGAGCGTTGCAAATAGTTCACCTTCTTTCCCTTATTACTTTGATGAGGGATTCTGTATTTAATTCTACTTATTTTATGCGCCTTTAAATAGGCATAGATTGTGCATTGTTTAATGTGAGATGAAGGACTGGTCTCGTGTTAATGATGGATGTCTATGTCATATTTGAGTGTATGCTCATAAATACAGTAGGAAAGGCGAATTATGTATCCAATAGCCGAGCCGATGGTGGCTGAAAATCTAATTGAAGAGCATTCTGGGTTGGTAAACCGTATTGCCTACCATTTGGCGGCAAGGTTACCGGCAAGTGTTGTCGTGGATGACTTAATTCAAGTCGGTATGATTGGTTTGCTTGATGCTTCTCAACATTACGACGCGTCACAAGGTGCGGCATTTACGACTTATGCCACTATTCGTATTCGGGGTGCAATGTTAGATGAGTTACGTCGCAATGACTGGGCGCCTAAGTCAGTGCATAAAAAACACCGTGATTTAATGAAAGTTGTCTCTAGTATTGAAACTAGAACGGGAAGAGAAGCTAAACCAAAAGATATTGCAGAAGAAATGGGCATTTCACTGGATGAATACTTCGAGCTGATACAAGAAACAAATTCATGCCGTATTCTGAGCTTTATTGATCTGGGTGCGGATGATGATAATCTACATGACAACAGTAATATTTCCCCTATTAATCCAGTAGAAGGTGTGCAAAAACAGCAGTTTCGTGAACAACTTGTAACGGCAATTAATATTTTACCGAAGCGTGAGAAACTCATTGTGAGCCTGTATTACGATGAAGAGTTGAACTTGCGGGAAATAGGCGAAGTGCTTGATATAAGTGAATCGAGAGTCAGTCAGTTATTGGGGCAGGGGCACTTGCGTATGAGGAAGTTTATCTCTGAAAAATTCCCACAAATTATTGAACAGGATTTTGATTAAAATATCGAATTTATTGCTAGTTTCACCACCTATTATGCTCATATATCACTGCTAATCAAAAGTGTATTATAGTGTCCTAAAGTTCTTCAAAAAGTAACAGTTTTTAACAGTTGGCTATGTGTCTGATTACTAAATAAAGTTAGTATAATGAGTATTAAATACGCCGATATATTTTATGTCTTAGTAGAGAATTTGAGGTTTTTTTACGTTGAGCCATACATTAGAACAAACCCGTAAACAAAAACCCATGTGGTTTTTTGAAAATAATTACGCCTATTTTTGTGATGTTTTTCCTGATGTTATTGAGTTATTTTCAGGGAAGCTAATTTATCGTGATAAGCTAAAGCTGGTAAAGATTCACTGCCTGGAAATTAGTCGTTATACAACTTTAGTTGCGCTTGAACTCACATTTACTGTATGTCCCAAAATTGAACCGATAAGCATGAATATTCGTTTATATCATGATGCGAGATTAGCAGACGTTGTTTCTTATCAAAATATATCGCCCTTGATAGCCCCTTATTTTTCAGAAAACAAAGATAGTGCTGAAAATAATAAGCGACAAGCAAATATTTTACTTTATGAAATTCTTTCAGCGTGTATAAAGCCGGAACAATTTCAACCTGAAGTCGTTTAACTACTACGCCTGGAACAGATGGTTATGAAATTAAATATAAAAAACAAACTGATTTTATTTTTATTTTTTTCTTATTCATCAGTGGTTTGGTCTAATTCTGTTAGTGAAGCCTTAATCGCAGATAAAAACAATAATAGCAAAGAGGCCGCAGGAATTTGGACGCAACTTGCAAGCCGTGGTAATACTATTGCAATGTATAATTTGGCAAGCCATTATTCTTCAGGAAAAGGTATTGATAAAAATAAAACTTTATCAGATGAATGGTTACACAATGCGACACGCTTAGGTTTGGTTCAAGCTTATTTAAATCTTAATAATAACGCAGTTACTCCAGCACCTGATTTACAATTGACATTTGAATCTGGCCCATTGTATTGGTTAGAAAAACAAGACCCAAGTGAATACACGCTACAATTAGTCAGTAGTCGTAATAAAAAGTTAATTGAAAAATTTTATAGTGAAAACAACTTGAAAGGTAAGGCAGGTTATTTACATTATATGCGCTCTGGAAAAGATAGTTATGCATTAGTTTATGGTTCATATAAAACAGTAGCTGAGGCAAAAACAGCTATTACTAACTTGCCAGAAGGTTTGCGTAAGAGTCCACCATGGGTTCGTAAAATAAAGTCTTTGCATGAGATAAGTCAGTAAGTCTATTCTTTAAATCCCTTTGGCACTTTTCCTTTTAACATATAAGCAAAAGCAATAATTTCTGCAACCGCAAGATATAATGTTTCTGGTATTTCTTCACCTAACTCTAACGTTGCCAACAAACTAACCAACTCTTTATTTTCACTTAAGGGTATATTATGTTTTTTTGCTAACTCAATAATTTGTTGCGCTATGTCATCTGAACCTTTTGCAGTTACTTTGGGTGTGGTTTCCCCATCGTAACGCAATGCTACGGCAAGTGGCGCTTCTGATGGCTGATTCATGTGCGTTCATCCAATGCTGAAGGAGAGAGAGGGGCTGAAGTGCTTTGAGCGTTGTGCATAGAACCCTTTGTACACTCTATGTTTCCAACATTAAGACCACTGTAATTTAAGCGGCTACGAAGATAGTCAGCATTTTCTTTGAATAATGACAGCGTGTTGGGTTTTTCACTAAAAAAGTGCGCTGAAATAAATTCGTTTTGCATTTTAATATGCGCTTTAATTTCTCCTAAACCTTTTAAGTTAAACTGCAAAACAACGTTCCAAACTTTCTTTCGTTCGCCTTGTTCATTTTGTACTTCTTCTTCATTTATCTTAAATTGAAATAGATCAATATCTTGACCATCTTTAATAGGGAGTTCCATTAACCATGTTGGCCGTCCCGTTTGTGCTTCATTTAAATTTTGTAGTTGAGTTTGTTGTAAGTGGCTTAAGCTGGACTCGACTTGTCGTAAAAAAACTTGCATTGCTTCTTCACGCTTAATTATATTTTGTAAGCTGGTTTGCTCATTTTCTATTTTTGGATTTTGATGTGCAATGTTTTGTGTGTTTTTAGGACTTATTTGGTTTGCTGTGTTTTTTGTTAAACCTGTTGTTGTTGTGTTTTGTGATTTAATTAAATCGGCGAGTCGATGTAGCTTTACACCTAAATCATTTTCAAGAACGGTTTTAATACTGCTGTGGATTTTTGTTTCGACATTTGAAAGTGAACTAGCTTGAGCTTTATTGAGAACTTCAAATAGGGTGTTTTTAATTTTACTTTCAATGAAAATACCACTGTTTTGTAATTGTAATTTTATTTGTGCGCCTGTCTTTAAATTAAAAGGTGCTGGAATATTTTTAAATAGGTCGCGCACCGTGGCATTGACCTCAGCCGCGAGAGGTGAAGGGCGTAATGCCGGTCGGTTTGCAACATATGCAATATTTTTCAATAGTGGTGTAAATGTTGCATCGTTTATAGGGAGACTATTTTTTAATGTTTGAACGAGTGAGCCAGGTGTTTGAGCAGGCTGGAAGTTGATGATTTTAAATTGTACAGAAGGTTTTAGCTGTTCAATTTGTAATTTTAGGTGGTCACCTGTTTTTAGGCCTAAAATATCAGGTTTATCAGAATGAACTTTAGTACCCTGGATATCCAGCAATATTTGTTTATCGGTAATATTGAGAATAACGGCCTCTATTAACTGAGAAACCTGCCAGTTTGTTGGTGTACTCCTGTTTGTCGTATTGTTTTGAACAGGAGTAACGGCGGTAGTGTGTTTAACCTGGGTTTGTAATGGCAGTGTCGGTGGTTTAATTTGCATAGTTTGTATCCGATCTTTTTTACCATTGCTGTGCAATAGACCTAATAAGGGTAGTCTTTATGAGATTTTCTGCTGCTTTATTTATATAATAGCGGACAATGGCTAGATTTCTGTACTTAATTCGATAATCAGGACTACGGTAGTATGAGCACATCAAAAGCGTGGTATATCAGACATTTAGCTGATATGGAGGTTAAAGGACCTTTTCCAGCTGGACAAATTTCTCAAGAAATTTTGTTGGGACGCCATAAGGCCGAAGATGAAGTAAGCCATGATAAAGAGCAGTGGCATAAAATTCGTGATGTGCCTGATCTTTTACCCAATATATTGAATAATGATGCTGAGCAGCCTGAATTTGAAGATCGCCTTGCTGCAGCTCGTCGTTGGGCCGATGAACGCAGAGATATTACTGGTAAACGTGCTACGTCTAAGACAGATGATGTTCAACGTCTGCATGGTCTCGTCAATAAAGCAAAAAGGAAGAGCAGCTTCGTTTCTTCTTGCATGCAAATGGGAGCAGTCTTCGGAGTTGTTTTTGCCTTGGTTGTTTTGGCATTTCAATATTCACCAGAAATTAAAGTTGAAGTTGATTGTTCAACAGCTGCAAAACCTGGTGTGGATTGGCGGGAGTGTGTTCTGGTTTCAATTCAGCTTGCGGAAACAGAATTAAAGACAGCAAATTTAATGAACACAAATTTGGAACAAGCAAATATGATTGGGGCAAATTTGTCGCAAGCAAACTTGAAGTACAGCAAGTTGAATTCAGCAAATTTACAAGGAGCGAACCTGACTAAGGCCAACTTAAAAGGAGCAAGCTTGGTAGGTGCTGATTTATCGACTGCATTGTTCAATCAAGCTGATTTGAGTTATGCCACTTTACGAGGTGCGATTATTGATGGCGCAGATTTTTCTGCCGCGATATTAGACGGTGCTATTTGGGTTGATGGCCGTACTTGTGCTAAAGATTCAATAGGGCAGTGTAAGTAGTAAAATTATTTAGAGGTTTTTATGTCAAAGGTAGTACGAATTGGGTTTGTTACCGTTTCAGATCGCGCAAGTCGTGGTGAGTATGAAGATTTAGGTGGCCCTGCGATGCAAGAATGGTTATCAAATGCATTAACGAATGAATGGCAAGCGGTGGCACGTGTTGTTCCCGATGAACAAGATCAAGTTGAAAATGCATTAAAAGAGTTAGCAGATAAAGAAGGTTGTTGTTTAATCGTAACGACGGGTGGAACAGGTCCCGCAGTAAGAGATATAACACCTGAAGCAACACTTGCGGTGTGTAATAAAGTGTTGGATGGGTTTGGTGAACAAATGCGAGCGGTATCACTCAAGTTTGTACCAACAGCGATTTTATCACGTCAGCTTGCAGCGATTCGAAATCAATCTTTAATTATAAATTTACCCGGTAAACCTTCTGCGATTGGTGATTGTTTGGAAGCGGTTTTTCCTGCAGTACCATACTGTATCGATTTGCTTGAAGGGCCTTATCTTGAAACAAATGAATCGTTTGCGAAAGCTTTTCGCCCCAAACATGCTAAAAAGCCGACAGCATAGTGAGTGAAGATAAGTTAGCTTTATCTCGTGTGAATAGTTTACGTGAGCTTATTCATTTTGGTGCGGCTGAATTTGAAAATGCCTCACTATACTATGGTCACGGCACAGATAATGCGTTGGATGAAGCGGCATACTTAGCTTTTTTTGCTTTA
>Ga0316207_10002988_pt1 | contig 16341 bp, 14 predicted proteins | sample 6weekpyrite_MG_FD_204943 | JGI IMG/M metagenome (GOLD analysis project Ga0316207, IMG submission 204943) | Microbial mat bacterial communities from mineral coupon in-situ incubated in ocean water Damariscotta River, Maine, United States -... | ecosystem: Environmental > Aquatic > Marine >...
CACATGGCGATTCGGCGGTTTATGACACGATTGTACGTATGGCACAGCCCTTTTCGCTGCGCTATATGCTGGTAGACGGTCAGGGTAACTTCGGTTCAGTGGATGGTGATGCACCCGCGGCAATGCGGTATACCGAGGTGCGCATGGCAAAAATTGCGCATGAATTGCTTGCCGATCTTGATAAAGAAACGGTTGATTTCAGACCCAACTACGATGAAACCGAGCGTGAACCCGCGGTCATGCCAACCAGGATCCCGAATCTATTGGTCAATGGTTCAACGGGTATTGCCGTTGGTATGGCGACGAATATTCCGCCACATAACCTAACCGAAGTGATTAATGCTTGTTTGGCGCTGATTGACGATCCTGATACGGATATCCCGACCTTGATGCAGCATATTCCCGGGCCGGACTTTCCCACAGCGGGCATCATTAATGGCGCGCGTGGTATTCGTGAAGCCTATCGCACAGGGCGTGGTCGTATTTATGTGCGTGCGCGTATTGATATTGAGGTTAACGATAAGAATGGTAAAGAAACCATTGTTGTGACCGAGTTGCCATATCAGGTCAACAAGGCACGCTTGATTGAAAAGATTGCCGAATTGGTGCGCGACAAACGTATTGAAGGCATCAGCGCACTGCGTGATGAGTCGGATAAAGACGGCATGCGTATGGTAATTGAATTACGCCGCGGCGAAGTGACCGACGTTGTGCTAAATAATCTCTACAAGCATACCCAAATGCAAAGTGTGTTTGGGATAAACATTGTTGCGCTGGTTGATGGTCAGCCCAAATTACTCAACCTGAAACAATTACTCGAAGCCTTTATTCGACATCGCCGTGAAGTCGTAACACGCCGTACCATCTTTGACCTGCGCAAAGCGCGTGAACGTGCGCACGTCCTGGAAGGCTTGGCTGTTGCATTGGCAAATATTGATCCGGTCATTGCGCTGATTAAGGCATCCAAGACACCGGCTGAAGCAAAACAGGGTTTGATTAACACCACCTGGTCATCAGGTGATGTTACCGATATGTTAGGTGCGGCAGGGGCTTCGTCATCCCGTCCGGATGAACTCGATGCGCATTATGGTTTGCTCGATGATGGTTACCATTTATCGCCAGCGCAGGCACAGTCAATTCTTGAAATGCGACTGCACCGCTTAACAGGCCTTGAGCAAGATAAAATACTTAATGAATACAGCGATATTCTTGAACGTATTCGCGAATACCTTGAGATATTAAGTAACGCCGATCGCCTCATGCAAGTCATTCGTGAAGAGCTTGAAGAAATTAATCAGCAGTATGGTGACGAGCGTCGCACTGAAATTGTTGACTCACAAGAAGATCTGACCCTGGAAGATTTGATCAGTGAGGAAGATGTAGTGGTGACGCTTTCACACGAAGGTTACATCAAGGCGCAGCAGTTATCGGTATACAGCGCACAGCGCCGTGGCGGTAAAGGCAAGGCAGCCACCAAGGTCAAAGAAGAAGATTTCGTTGACAAATTATTTATCGCCAGCACGCACGACACCATGTTGTGTTTCTCGAGCCGCGGTAAATTGTATTGGAAAAAGGTCTATGAATTGCCATTGGCCAGTCGCACCTCGCGTGGTCGTCCCATTGTTAATTTATTACCGCTCGAAGATGGTGAACGTATCAATGCGATTCTGCCAATTCGCGAGTATGAAGATGACAAATACATCTTCATGGCGACTGCCAGTGGTACGGTGAAGAAGACCAGTCTGAAGGAATTCTCTCGCCCACGTGCAAACGGTATTATTGCTATTGAGTTGCGAGATAACGATCAACTGGTGGGTGTTGATATTACGCACGGTGATTCGGATGTATTACTGTTTACCAGCGCGGGTAAATCCGTTCGCTTCAGTGAAGATAAAGTGCGTCCAATGGGGCGCACCGCCTGTGGTGTGCGTGGCATCAAACTTGCCGATAGGCAGGAAGTTATTTCACTGATTATTGCTGAAGAAGGGTATGTGCTCACCGCAACTGAAAATGGTTATGGTAAGCGCACCAGGATGGATGATTTTCCGCAGCATGGCCGTGGTGGACAGGGCGTTATTGCAATACAAACCACTGAGCGAAACGGTGATGTGGTTGGCGCAACCCTGGTGAAAGAAGGTGATGAGATTATGTTAATCACCAGTGGCGGCACGCTGGTACGAACCAAGGCAGATGAAATTTCAATCGTTGGTCGTAATACACAAGGTGTTCGCTTGATAAAGTTGGGCGATGAACAAATGCTGTCAGGAATTGAACGGATAGAAGAGGTTCAAACTGATGATGCGGAAGTCGTTGGAGATGCTGATGCAACCGCTACCGAGAATAGTGATAACGCAGAAGAATAAATAGTGCTGTCACGTGGTGTTGCTAATGCCATGCTGGGTAGCGTTCTACAAAATTTAAACATTATAAAATAAAGGAGTGTGCAGTGGCACGCGTATATAATTTTAGTGCCGGTCCGGCAACGATTCCTCAGGTTGTTCTTGAACGTGCTCGTGAAGAAATGCTTGATTGGAATGGCAGTGGTATGTCAGTGATGGAAATGAGTCACCGTGGCAAAGAATACATGTCGATAGCTGCCCAGGCCGAGGCGGATCTTCGTGAGTTAATGGCCATACCTGATAATTACAAAGTATTGTTCTTGCAAGGTGGCGCAAGCTCGCAGTTTGCGATGGTGCCGATGAATCTGTTACGTGGTAAGACCCAGGCCGATTACATCAATACAGGTGCATGGTCGAAAAAAGCGATTGCGGAAGCAAAGCGTTTTTGTGATGTGAATATTGCCGCTACTACGGAAAGCACTAAATTTATGACGACGCCTGCACAGGCCGAACTGAATCTAAATAGTGATGCGGCTTACCTGCATTTCACACCGAATGAAACAATCGGTGGGGTTGAGTTTCCGTACCTTCCAGAAACGGGCGATGTGCCTATTGTAGCCGATATGTCATCGACAATTTTATCGCGCCCGATGGACGTGAGTAAGTACGGCGTTATTTATGCCGGTGCTCAGAAAAACATCGGCCCGGCTGGTCTAACGGTTGCGATTGTGCGTGACGATCTTATTGGCGATACGATTGATGGCACACCGGCGATGTTTGGTTACAAGAACTACGCCGATAATGACTCAATGTACAACACACCACCCACGTATAGTTGGTATTTGGCTGGCCTGGTATTTGATTGGCTCAAAAGCAATGGTGGTATTGCTGCCATGGGTGAAATCAATGCACGTAAATCGGCTGCCCTGTATGCAGCAATTGATGGCTCGGATTTTTACGCAAACCCGGTAGAAGTGCAATCACGCTCGTGGATGAATGTACCGTTCACATTGGCGGATAGCGAATTAGATAGCGTGTTCCTGGCTGAAGCCAAAGAAAATGGTTTGGTGACGCTGAAAGGTCATCGCTCGGTAGGGGGTATGCGTGCGAGTATTTATAATGCAATGCCAGAAGAAGGTGTAAACAGTTTGATTGCGTTTATGGCTGATTTTGAAAAGCGTCACGGTTAAACATAATTATAAATTTGTCACGCCAGTAAGTTTTCGGCATGGGGCGAGAGGATACTAAATAGTATGTACAAAATTCAGACATTGAATAATATTTCTGTAGCGGGACTTGAGCGCTTGCCACGTGATGGCTATGAAGTTGCATCTGAGATGAATAGTCCCGATGGAATATTATTGCGTTCATTCAATATGCACAGCATGGAGCTTGATGCCAATACGAAGGCGATTGGTCGCGCCGGCGCGGGTGTCAATAACATCCCGGTTGATAAAATGAGTGAACGTGGTGTGGTTGTCTTTAATGCCCCCGGTGCGAATGCAAATGCAGTAAAAGAACTGGTTGTTGCTGGTATGCTGTTAGCCGCACGTAATGTGTGTCAGGGCTGGGATTTTTCACGCGAGCTTGAAGGCGTTGATGAAGAAATCAGCAAGCAGGTTGAAGCGGGTAAAAAGAATTTTGGTGGCTTTGAGTTGCCGGGTCGTACATTGGGCGTTGTTGGCCTGGGTGCGATTGGTATTCTGGTTGCGAATGTTGCCTTGCGTTTAGGTATGAAGGTAGTTGGTTACGATCCGGATATTACGGTGCAAAGTGCCTGGAAACTCTCGTCTGACGTGCAAAAAGCCAACAGTGTTGATGATCTATTATCACGTGTTGATTTTGTTACGTTTCATGTGCCACTTGTCGATGCCACGCGTAACCTGATTAATGCAGATCGTCTGAAAATGATGAAAGATAACGTCACGATCCTGAATTTCGCACGTAACGGTATTGTCGATGATGAAGCCGTATCTGAGGGCATCAAGTCGGGCAAGGTGAATGCCTATGTTTGTGACTTCCCAAGCAATTTGCTGAAAAAGCATGAGCGTGTGATTACCTTGCCTCATCTGGGTGCATCAACCAAAGAAGCGGAAGATAATTGTGCCATCATGGTGGCCGAACAGGTTAAAGAGTACCTGGAGAATGGCAATATCAGTAACTCGGTAAATTTCCCCGAAGTTTACATGCCGCGTAATGGCGGTTTCCGACTTGGTGTTGTGAATTCGAATGTGCCGAATATGGTTGGACAGATTTCAACGGCACTTGCGGATGCAGGCCTTAATATTGTTGATATGTTGAATAAATCTCGGGGTAATATTGCCTACACCGTTGTTGATGTAGACAGCGAGGTAACAGACGCTACACTATCTTCAATTAAATCTATTGAAGGTGTTTTATCCGTTCGCAGTATGTAACTGTTTTTAGTAAATGTGATAAAGATTAAATGAGCAAAATTATTTCATTACCGGAAATTCGTACACGTATTGATGGCCTGGATGAACAAATTCAGGACTTGATACGACAACGAGCAGAGTGCGCGCTTGAAGTTGCGCAGTCTAAACGCGCTGAAGCAGAACAAAATGGTGGTGAAGCAACCGATTTCTATCGTCCTGAGCGTGAAGCAGAGGTATTGCGCATGGTGCAGGAACGCAATAGTGGCCCCTTAAATGATGAAACGGTGGCCCATTTGTTTCGCGAGTTGATGTCGGCTTGTTTAGCATTACAAGAGCCCATGAAGATCGCCTATCTGGGGCCAGAGGGGACTTTCACTCAAGCGGCTGCACTGAAACATTTTGGCCAAAGCATTAATACTGTTTCACATGGTGCAATTGATGAAGTGTTCCGTGATGTTGAAGCGGGCAATGCCCATTATGGTGTCGTGCCAGTGGAAAACTCTACCGAAGGTGTTGTTAGTCATACGTTAGATATGTTCATGCAATCATCACTACAAATCAGTGGTGAGGTCGAGTTACGCATTCACCATAATTTATTATCAAGTGAAGTTGCCTTAAGTGATATCACAAAGATTTATTCACACCAGCAATCGCTGGCACAGTGTCGTGAGTGGCTTGATGCTAATCTGCCGAATGCTGAACGAGTGGCAGTGAGTAGTAACGCCGATGCGGCAAAGCGTGCAGCTGGCGAGAAAGGCTGTGCGGCCATTGCCAGTGACACAGCAGCAGCGATCTATCATTTAAATATTGTTACCGCAAATATTGAAGATGAGCCTGACAATACAACACGCTTTTTGATTATTGGCCGCAATGAAGTTGGTCGCAGCGGTGTGGATAAGACAAGCTTACTGGTGTCTATTGTGAATAAACATGCCGCATTACATGAATTATTGACACCGTTTGCAAGTAATAATGTCAGCCTGACGCGTATTGAATCACGCCCATCACGCAAGGGAATGTGGGACTATGTGTTCTTCATTGATATTGATGGTCACCGAGAGGATCCAATGATTGCAAAAGCCTTGCAAGCCTTAACGGATAAGGCGGCAATGTTAAAAGTATTAGGTTCTTACCCTAAGGCTGTTTTGTAAGTTATTTCTATGCATACCAGGACACGTAAAACAGCGATTGAAACGCTTGCGTTACCGGGCGTACTCGGCTTGCACGCATACGAGCCAGGTAAGCCAGTTGATGAGCTTGAACGTGAATTAGGTTTGCGTAATATCGTTAAATTGGCCTCGAATGAAAACCCATTGGGCCCGAGTCAAATGGTGGTTGATGCCATTAGTGCAGCATTGCCGGAGTTATCGCGTTACCCTGATGGTAATGGCTTTGCATTAAAACAAGTCCTAGCCGATAGGCACGGCGTAGGGCTGGCACAGGTCACGCTTGGCAATGGCTCAAACGATATTCTTGAATTATTGACCCGCGCGTTTGTATCTCCAGATAATGAAGTCGTTTTCTCGCAGCATGCCTTTGCTGTTTACCCAATTGTTACACAGGCAGTGGGTGCCAGGGCGGTCGTGGTTGCCGCCAGGGAGTGGGGCAATGATCTTGATGCTATGTTGGCAGCAATCACGGATAAAACCAGAGTGGTGTTTGTTGCTAACCCTAATAATCCAACGGGCACCTGCGTTGGGCGAGAAAGCTTAAAGCATTTTATTAAACGTGTTCCTGAACATGTTTTGGTCGTGGTCGACGAAGCGTATTTTGAGTATGCGCAGGTACTATTTCCCGGTTACGAGTCTGCTGAACATTATTTATCAGACTCACCTAATTTGATCGTGACCCGTACCTTTTCAAAAGCCTATGGTCTGGCTGCATTGCGCGTCGGGTATAGCCTGTCATCGGTTGAAATTGCAGACTTTTTGAATCGTGTTAGGCAGCCTTTTAATGTTAATAGCCTAGCGATGGCAGGGGCAATAGCGGCAGTATCTGATGAACAGCATTTAACGAATACGCTGGCGATGAATAAACAGGGTATAGAACAATACCATCAAGCTTGTATTGAGCTGGGATTGGAGTGGATTCCAACGGCGGCTAATTTTATTAGTATTAATGTGAAACAAAGTGGCCGTGACGTGTTTGACAGCTTATTGCAACTTGGCGTTATTGTTCGACCAGTTGATAATTATGGCATGCCGGATTTTGTGCGTATTACGATTGGCAGCGAGGAAGAAAATCAACGCTGTATTCAGGCGCTAACCGAGGTGTTACAACAATGATAAATAAACTTTGCATCATTGGTGTCGGTCTGATTGGCGGTTCGCTTGCACGTGCATTAAAAGCTGCAGATTTTGTTGAACATGTCGTGGCAGTTGGTCGCGATATTGACCATCTTAAACGCGCTGTTGAGCTTGGTGTTACAGACAGTTATGAGGCATCAATTGAAAATGCAGTAGTTGATGCTGATATGATCGTTGTTGCGGTACCTGTTGGCGCTATGAAAGCTGTGTTTTCTGAATTATCGGGCAAGTTAAAGGCGGATGCGGTCGTCACCGATGTTGGCAGCGTGAAAGGCAATGTTGTACGTGATGCACGCGCAGCATTACATGATGGGATCTCGCGTTTTGTACCCGGTCATCCAATTGCCGGAACCGAGCAAAGCGGTGTTGAGGCATCGTTTGCTGAATTATATGACGGACAACGCGTTATTTTGACGCCACTTGAAGAAACAGACGCAACAGCGACGCAGTCCGTTACACAAATGTGGCATGCGGCAGGTGCAGAAGTTGAATCGTTATCGGTTGAGCACCATGATGAGGTGCTTGCAGCGACGAGTCATTTGCCACACGCATTAGCGTACACCCTGGTTGACACCTTGGCTCAAATGCACGAGCACCGTGAAATATTTCAGTTTGCGGCGGGTGGGTTTAAAGATTTTACACGTATCGCATCAAGTGATCCGAGAATGTGGCATGACATCTGTCTTAATAATCGTGATGCATTGTTAGAAATGTTGAATCGTTTTAGTGTGGATTTAAATAAACTGACTAAGGCGATTGAAGACGAAGACAGTGAATTTATGTTGAAAGTATTTAGTCGTGCGAAAAAGGCACGTGATCAAAATTGTTGAGTGCATTATGAGTAGTTCAAATAACACCATTTTTGTGGCCCAGGCCGGCGGTAGCCTGAATGGCACGCTGCGCGTGGCGGGTGATAAATCAATTTCACATCGTAGTATTATGTTTGGCTCACTTGCCGAGGGTATTACTGAGGTGAATGGTTTTCTCGAAGGCGAAGATTGTCTTTCAACCATGCGCGCATTTCGTGCTATGGGTGTTGAGATTGAACACCTGGGCGAGGGGCGGGTGCGTATACACGGCGTGGGTTTACACGGATTAACACAACCGGACACAGCGCTGGATTTGGGTAATTCGGGCACATCGATGCGTTTAATGGCTGGACTTTGTGCAGGACAAAACTTCCCGGTGACATTAACCGGTGATGCATCGTTAAGCACACGGCCGATGCGCCGGGTGACGGATCCTTTACGTGATATGGGAGCGGTCATCAATACTACCGATAACGGTACGCCACCACTTGAAATAAACGCTGGCAGCGAACTCAAAGCGATTACCTATACGTTACCAATGGCCAGTGCGCAGGTGAAATCCTGTTTGTTATTGGCTGGCATGTATGCAGAGGGGAAAACCTGTATTACTGAACCCGCCCCAACACGCGATCATACTGAACGGATGTTGCAAGGTTTTGGTTACCCTGTTGACCGTGATGGATCGACAGCGTGTTTGCAAGGTGGAGGTGTACTCACAGCAACCAATATTGATGTGCCTGCCGATATTTCATCAGCGACGTTTTTTATGGTTGGTGCCTCCATTGCCGAGGGGTCAGATATCCTGCTCGAAAATGTGGGCATTAATCCTACACGTGATGGCGTGATCAGTATTCTCAAGCGGATGGGAGCTGATATTACGCTCTCAAATCAGCGGCAAATATGTGGTGAGCCGGTCGCTGATATTCGAGTACGTTCGGCACAATTACAGGGAATTGATATCCCCGAGGAATTAGTGCCACTTGCCATTGATGAATTTCCCGCTATTTTTGTTGCCGCTGCCTGTGCGTCAGGTGTCACACGCCTGACGGGGGCAGAAGAGCTCCGCGTTAAGGAAAGCGACCGGATTCAGGTGATGGCAGACGGGCTATTAAAATTGGGCATCGATGTGGAACCGACGCCAGATGGCATTGTCATACAGCCGGGAATATTTACCGGTGGGGAAGTAGATAGTCATGGGGATCACCGTATTGCAATGTCATTCAGTATGGCGGCGCTACGTGCAACGGGTGATATCACGATTCATGACTGTGACAATGTCGCCACGTCATTTCCGAACTTTGTTGAGCTCGCCACTCGTTCTGGCCTTAAAATATCTAGCTAACTAACATTAAATAATAGCGATAACCAATTGTTTTAAAGGAATTTATTTATGGGTTCTAATGTAGAATCTAGCTCGCCTGTCGTCACGATTGATGGCCCCAGTGGGTCAGGAAAAGGGACGATTAGCCAGCGTATTGCCGAGCAATTAGGGTGGCATTATTTGGATAGCGGTGCCTTATATCGGTTACTGGCACTGGCGGCACAACACCATAGCCTCGAGTTTGACGATGAAACGTCCTTAGAGACGCTCGCTGGCCACCTGGATGTCGAATTTAGTGCAAATGGCGCTGTTTTACTCGAAGGTGAAGCGGTTGATGACATGTTGCGTACGGAAGAAACCGGTAAGCTGGCCTCGATTGTGGCGGCATTGCCCAAAGTGAGAACGGCTTTATTGGCACGGCAGCGTGCGTTCGCACAGCAGCCGGGCCTGATTGCGGATGGTCGGGACATGGGAACCACCGTTTTTCCATCTGCCGAGGTTAAGATTTTCCTTACTGCGAGTGCGGAAGCCAGGGCCGAAAGGCGCTATAAACAGTTGAAAGAGAAGGGATTTGATGTTACTGTCGCGCATCTATTGCAGGATATTGAAAGCCGCGATATGCGTGATACTGAGCGGAGTAGTTCGCCACTGAAAGCAGCGGACGATGCAATAGGAATTGATACAACGTCATTAACAATTGATGAGGTTGTAAATAAGGTACTGGAAAGCTGTGCGCAATTTAGTGAGTAATGCGGCGAAGTTTACGTTCTCCAGTTTATATGAGGTAACACCGTTCAGTCCAAAGCATCTTGTGCGCAGGCTGATGTCCGACCTCTTTTAATTTCGGCACGGTTAATTGGTTTTTCAGGTAATATTTCATGAGTGAATCTTTTGCAGAACTCTTTGAAGAGAGTTTATTAAGTAACGATAAAATGCGTCCAGGCGCCATTATTATGGGCCAGGTGATGGATGTGAATGATGATTTCGTCATTGTCCATGCAGGTTTGAAGTCTGAGGGTGTTATTCCTACTAGCCAGTTCCTGGATGTGAACGGCGATATTGAAGTACAAATTGGTGACGAAGTCGAAGTTGCGCTCGATGCCGTCGAAGATGGCTATGGTGAAACCAAGCTATCTCGCGAAAAAGCAAAACGTAATGTTGCCTGGATTAAACTTGAAGCAGCAAGTGAAAGTAAAGAAACGGTTATTGGTGTTATCACTGGTAAGGTTAAAGGCGGTTTCACCGTTGAAGTCATGGACATCCGCGCCTTCCTGCCAGGTTCACTGGTTGATGTGCGTCCTGTACGCGACACCACTTACCTTGAAGGTAAGCCACTCGAATTTAAGGTTATCAAACTGGATCGTGCACGTAATAATGTCGTGGTGTCACGCCGTGCTGTGGTTGAAACAGAATCGAGTGCAGAACGTGATGAATTGCTTGCGAATATGGCAGAAGGCCAGTCTATCAAGGGTGTGGTTAAGAACCTGACTGACTACGGTGCGTTTGTTGACCTGGGTGGTATCGATGGTCTGCTGCATATCACGGATATGTCCTGGAAGCGCATTAAGCACCCAAGTGAAATCGTTAACGTGGGTGACGAAATCGACGTTAAGATTCTTAAGTTTGATAAAGAAAAGAGCCGTGTTTCACTTGGCCTTAAACAACTTGGCGAAGATCCATGGGTTGATATCGCACGTCGTTACGCAGAAGGCACACGTCTGTTTGGTAAGGTTACCAATATTGCTGACTACGGTTGTTTTGTTGAAATCGAATCTGGTGTTGAAGGCCTGGTTCACGTCTCAGAAATGGACTGGACCAACAAGAACATCCACCCATCCAAGGTCGTTCAGTTAGGTGATGAGCTGGAAGTTATGGTTCTGGATATTGACGAAGAACGTCGTCGTATCTCGATGGGTATGAAACAGTGTAAGTCTAATCCTTGGGAAGACTTCGCTTCTACTCACAACAAGAATGACAAGGTTGTGGGTACAATTAAGTCAATTACCGACTTTGGTATCTTCCTTGGTTTGGACGGTGGTATCGACGGATTGGTACATCTTTCTGATATTAGCTGGAATCTTACCGGAGAAGAGGCTATACGTAATTATAAGAAGGGTGAAGATCTGGAAACAGTGGTTCTTTCGGTTGATCCTGAGCGCGAACGTATTTCGCTTGGTATTAAGCAAATGGAACAAAATCCGTTCTCTAACTACGTTGCCGAACACACTAAGGGCAGTGTTGTGAAGGGTACGATTGTAGAAGTTGATGCCAAGGGTGCCAGCGTTGATTTGGGTGAAGGTGTAGAAGGTTACATCCGCGCTTCTGATTTAGCGCGTGACCGTGTTGAAGATGCACGCACAGTACTAACAGCAGGTGAAGAACTTGAAGCGAAATTTGTGGGTGTTGATCGTAAGAATCGCACTATCACACTTTCACTGAAAGCGAAGGAATCAGATGATGAAGCTGCAGTAGTATCGGATTACGCAAGTAGTGAAGATTCTATGAAGACAACATTAGGTGATATCTTCAAAGAACAGATGGAAAATAATAAATAAGTATTTCCCGGCGTAGCCGCCTTGGAAAGTGGGGCTACGCCGGAATTTACCTCTAATAATAAAAGCGGGAATCAAAACAATGACAAAATCAGAATTGATTGAAACCCTTGCACGTAAGCAAAATCAACTTCCCTATAAAGATGTTGAATTAGCCGTCAAGACATTGATTGAACAAATGAGCCAGTCACTCGCTACGGGAAGCCGTATCGAAATACGTGGTTTCGGTAGTTTTTCATTACATTTTCGGCCACCACGTATTGGACGTAACCCTAAAACAGGTGAGTCGGTTTCATTATCAGGTAAGTACGTGCCTCATTTTAAACCGGGTAAAGAGCTTCGTGAACGCGTCAATGCTGCTGCATCAGAAAACGCAATCGTTGAAGTGTAAGCTAATCTGATTTGATGTTTTGTTCAGTTAAAACTGGACAATATAAACGGTCATGGGTTTGAGATGACACGATTTATAAGTATTGTTGTTATAATTCTAATCTTATTATTGGTGCTGTTATTCACGTTGCTGAATGCAGAACCGGTATCTTTAAATTATTACCTTGGTCAAGTTGAGCAACCGCTCGCACTTATTCTTGTTGTGACGTTTGTTGCAGGCGCGTTAATTGGGCTGCTGTCGAGTATCGTGGTAATTTTGTCTTCGCGTCATGAAGTGTCGAAACTACGTAGGCATATTAAACAGACAGAGCAGGAAGTTATAAATTTACGCTCTATACCGCTTAAGGATAAGCACTAAATGCTGGAATTATTAGCGCTGTTATTACCTGTAGCAGCTGCATCGGGTTGGTTTATGGCGCGACGTAGTCTACGTCGTAATGCGTCGCCTAAGCGGGCAGATCTCTCATCGGATTATTTCAAAGGTTTAAATTTCTTACTTAATGAGCAACCCGACAAAGCGATTGAAGTTTTCATTCAAATGCTTGAAGTTGATAGCGAGACAGTCGAAACACACCTGGCATTAGGTAATTTATTTAGACGACGCGGGGAAGTTGATCGCGCCATTCGTGTTCACCAGAATATTATTGCCAGGCCAACCTTGAATCGTGAACAGCGTTCTTTAGCGTTATATGAATTAGGCCAGGATTATATGAGTGCAGGGTTACTCGACCGTGCCGAGAACCTTTTTCTGGAATTAATTGAACTTGGCGAATATATGCCCGAGGCGCAGGCTCAATTGCTGGAAATCTATGAGCAGGAAAAGGATTGGGATAAGGCAATCGATATCGCGCGGCAATATGAGTTTACCACCGGTGTGCGGACGGTTGCTGTTGTTGCACATTATTATTGTGAGTGTGCAGAGAAAGCAATCCAGCAACATGATCAGCGTGCAGCACAAACGATGGTTAAGAAAGCATTAACCACGGATAAAAAATGTGTGCGTGCCAGTTTATTGCAAGGCCAAATTGATACCTCGGCAAATGACTGCAAGTCAGCGATCACAGCTTACCGTAATATTGAAAAACAGGACGCCGATTATTTATCAGAGATGATCGAGCCACTGGAGCACTGCTATCGTTCAACCGATAATCTTGCTGAATATAAGCAGTACCTTGGTGAATTGCTGGCGCGCTATGGTGGTGTGACGATCATGTTGGCAATGGCCGCGGTACTTAAAGAAGAGCAGGATGATCGTGCTGCTGTAAACTTTATTATCACTGAATTACGCAAGCGCCCTTCAGTTAGGGGATTAGAAAGGTTGGTTGATTATCACCTGCAGAGCACCGAAGGTTCAGCACGTGATAATATGACTATTTTAAGAGATTTGATTAAGAAGTTATTGACCATTAAATCTTTATATAAGTGTCAATCATGTGGGTTTGAAGGTAAAACGCTACATTGGCACTGCCCAAGTTGTAAACGCTGGAATACCGTAAAACCGATACACGATATTGTTGAGGCATAACAAACATGAGTACAGATTCACATATTATTGTTGCATTGGATTACTCGGATGAAAAATCTGCAATGGAATTGGTTAATAAACTTGAGCCTGGAAGTTGCAGGCTTAAGGTCGGTAAGGAAATGTTTACTCGACTAGGCCCGCAATTTGTAGAATCGCTTTCTGCAAAGGGCTTTGATGTTTTCCTGGATCTTAAATTCCATGATATCCCTAACACCGTCGCTGGTGCCTGTGCTGCAGCTTGTGATCTGGGAGTATGGATGGTCAATGTGCATGCCAGCGGTGGACGCAGGATGATGGAAGCGGCGAAAGAAGCCATTGATAAGTCGTCGCACCAGCCTTTACTTATCGGTGTAACGATTTTGACGAGTCTGGATGCTGATGATATTCATGAAATAGGTTATCAGGGAAGTCCGGCAGAGAATGTCCAGAGCCTTGCAAGCCTTTCTCACCAGGCAGGTCTAGATGGTGTTGTTTGTTCACCCAAAGAGGTGGTGAGTTTACGGAAAGCGTTTACAGATGATTTTATTCTGGTTACACCAGGTATCCGCCCGGCAGGTTCGGCTGCGGATGATCAACGCCGCACCATGACACCCGCTGAAGCAGTTGAATCAGGATCGAGTTACTTAGTTATGGGGCGTCCAATTACGCAAGCCGATAGCCCTATGAGTGTTTTGCACGCAACAGAATCCGAAATTGCTTCTATAACATAGCCTTTACAATTTGAGATTTTGTAGGTTGGATTAGGTGCGGTCAGCGTAGTCCGACGTTGACTTGATAGCGTTATAGGTACTTTACCTACAATAAAATAAGCAATTTCTCCTACGGTTACATCTTGACCGGATCATCTAATTCTCCTATTGTTATCAGTATCAGCTAGGATGCTGATAAACAAATATTCACATTGGAGGTGAACCATGAAGTTATCTAATCTTATTGGCGCTATTGCGTTACTGGCTGCGACATCAGTTTTTGCAGCTCAACCTATCGACATTAATACCGCAGATGCGAAGATGTTGGCATCATCAATACAGGGTATTGGTCCTGCCAAGGCACAGGCGATTGTTGCTTATCGCAGTAAGAATGGGCCGTTTCAGTCTGTTGCCGATCTTGCCAAGGTAAAAGGCATTGGTAAGAAAACCGTGCTTAAGAATAAAAGTAATATCAGTATTGGTTCTACCGCGCAACCCTAGTATTTATCCCAGTTACTGACCAGTAGCAAGGACGCTACTATGTTGGTATAGCTGCTGGAGTAGTAACGCAGGGACGCGGCAACGTCTATCTCTAGCATCTGAATGGGCGCCCTGGCGCCCGTTCTTTTGTCCTGATTTTGTGGCAGTATAATCAGTTAATATCTAGTATAATTCACCGGATATAACAATAACTTTATGCTGTTTGCTATGAGTAATAAGACAAAAATCCTCGAAGAAAACCAACATTCGTCGAATACTGTTTGGCACAAGGCAACGGTAACGCGACAACGGCGTGAGTCACAAGGGAAACACAAAAGTGTCCTGCTTTGGTTTACGGGACTTTCTGGCTCGGGTAAATCAACATTAGCCCATAGTGTAGAGGAGCGGCTGCATTCAATGGGTTGTAAAACCTATGTGTTTGATGGCGACAATGTTCGGCACGGGCTATGTGGTGACTTGGGTTTTACTAAATCGGACCGTGAAGAGAATATTCGTCGCATTAGCGAAATGTGTAAATTATTTCTTGATGCGGGTGTTATTGCGTTGACTGCATTTATTTCACCATCTGCAACCGATCGCGATAAAGTTAAGGAATTGGTTGGTGAGGATTACTTCGAAATTTATTGCAAATGTCCTGTTGAAGTTTGTGAAGAAAGAGATGTAAAAGGATTATACAAACAGGCACGAGCAGGGGAGATTGAAAACTTCACGGGTATTTCTGCACCTTATGATGAACCGACATCACCCGATATGGTGGTTGATACGAGTGGACAACATTCTCTGGATGAATGTGTTGATGAGATAGTGAGTAAACTGTTAAAGATGGGTATTTTCCAATCATGAATATTTTAGTAACAGGTGGTGCTGGATTTATCGGTTCTGCCGTGATCCGATTATTAATAAGCGAAACGGAACATACCGTTGTCAATGTTGATAAGTTGACCTATGCAGGGAACCTTGATTCACTAAAAGAAGTTGATAGTAATGAACGTTATTATTTTGAACAAGTTGATATTTGTGATCAGGTATTAGTCGAAAATCTCTTTGAAAAATACCAGCCTACTGCGGTGATGCACCTTGCAGCGGAGTCTCATGTTGATCGTTCTATTACCGGGGCGGCAGATTTTATTAATACTAATATCAATGGGACATTTGTATTACTTGAAGCGGCTCGGAAATATTGGTCGAGATTGGAAAAGGGACAACAAAATAAATTCCGTTTTCACCATATATCAACTGATGAAGTATACGGTAGTCTTGATGATGGTGGACTATTCACAGAAGAAACAGCTTATGATCCCAGCTCTCCATATTCAGCGAGTAAGGCAGCATCAGACCATTTAGTGAGAGCTTGGCACCGAACTTATGGATTGCCAGTAATACTCACAAATTGTTCTAATAATTATGGACCATACCAATTTCCTGAAAAGTTGATACCTTTAGTTATATTGAATGCCTTACAAGGTAAGTCTTTACCTATTTATGGTAAAGGAGATCAAATTCGTGATTGGCT
>Ga0316207_10002989_pt1 | contig 16341 bp, 13 predicted proteins | sample 6weekpyrite_MG_FD_204943 | JGI IMG/M metagenome (GOLD analysis project Ga0316207, IMG submission 204943) | Microbial mat bacterial communities from mineral coupon in-situ incubated in ocean water Damariscotta River, Maine, United States -... | ecosystem: Environmental > Aquatic > Marine >...
TAGGATTCTTTATCAAACGCGCTCGTACTGTTCAGGCACTGTACGGTGATTATAATTTTCATGCGGACCGTTTTGCTACATGCTCTGGCTACTGAGGGGAACCACCTATGTTTGAAGATTTACCACTGCCAGAAATTGATCCTGACACACCGATCGATGAAGTTTTGGAAATGCTGACGGCTGAAGGCATGCCTTTTGTAACCAAACGCGAGAATATTCGGGGCACAGACTTTAAGGTTTTTGTAAACCAACCGGGAAGTCTGCGTGATATCTGGAATATGATGCTCGCGTACGGTGACAAGGAATATATTGTCTTCGGGGAAGAGCGATATAGCTTTGCCGATGTTGTTGCCAAATCGTCAATGCTTGCGCAGGCGTTGGTAGATGATTACGGGATCAAAAAAGGGGACCGCGTTGCTATTGCTATGCGGAATTACCCTGAGTGGCCTCTTGCTTATATGGCAACGGTTGCAGTTGGCGGTGTGGCTGTGCTGATGAACAGCTGGTGGGGCGCTGAGGAACTAGAGTGGGCGATGAAGGATTGCGGAGCCCAACTCGCGATAACAGACGGTGCTCGCGCCGCGCATATCCGTTCTCGCAACAGCGATGTTGCAATTATTGTAGCGCGTGACGCATTTCCTGAGGATGAGCGAGCGCGGTCGTTCTCTGAAGCCATCGCAGGGAAGGAACCCTTGAAATGGCCGGAGGTAGACCTTAACCCAAGCGATCTCGCCATGATGCCCTACACATCAGGTTCAACCGGATTTCCCAAGGGTGCATGCTCGGATCACCGCGCCATCATCGCAGTTTTGTTCAACTGGATATGCGTGGCGCTTGCGCTCAAATTGCTTGGACGTGTTAACCCGGACCCTGATTTTCAGCCTAAAATGCTGGTTGCTGTTCCCTTCTTCCATGTGACGGGGCTGATGCCCATTATGCTGGTATCAGGCCTAGTAGGCCGAAAACTCGTCCTTATGCATAAATGGGATGTGGAGCAGGCCTTTGAGCTTATCGATAAAGAAGGCATAACGGCCTTTACTGGCGTGCCAACCATGTCATACGAAATGGCGGCCTCGCCGCTGCGGGAAAATTATGACCTTTCCACGTTGGTTGATATTGGTGGGGGCGGTGCAGCCCGGCCACCAGAGCATGTGAAGATGATTGCCGATGCTTTTGAGGGGGCGAACCCCGGCATTGGGTACGGCCTCACCGAGACGAATGCACTGGGTGCTCTTTTGTCCGGTGAAGAATATGAAGCACGGCCAACCAGCACGGGCAGGCCCACGCCGCCTATGGTTGAAATGGAAATCAAAGGCCCAGACGGTAATGCGGTGCCGCAAGGTGAGCGCGGAGAAGTTTGCATTAAGTCCATCGTCAATGTGGTGGGCTACTGGAACAATGAGGCTGCTACGAAGCGCGCTTTTAAAGATGGTTGGTTCCATACGGGCGACGTAGGCTATCTGGATGAAGAAGGGTATCTATTCATCGTTGATCGCATGAAGGACATTATCATTCGAGGCGGTGAAAACATCAGTTCACTTGAGGTTGAGGGAATTTTGCATGGTCATCAGGGTGTAGAAGATGTGATGGTTTTTTCACTGCCGTGCACTCGGCTTGGCGAGATTGTCGGTGCTGTTGTCGTGCCGAACGATGAGAATTTTGATCAACAGGCTTTGCTGGCGGATGCAGCTAGTCATTTAGCCCGTTTTAAGTTGCCGGAGCGCATTTGGGTGCGTGACGAACCTTTGCCCCTCATTGCGTCAGGCAAGATAGACCGGAAAGCACTGCGAGCATATTACACAGAATTATGGGAAGCCGAACAAAAGGAAACCAGCTAATGGATTTAGGACTTAGTAAACGCGCTGAAGAACTGCGTGACCGCGTAAGGGCTTTCATTGATACGCATGTGGCGCCCGTTGAGGATGAGTATCACCATCTTGTTGGCTCAGGCGGTGACCGCTTTGCCTTTACCGAGCGTATGACGGAGATTTTAGAAACATTGAAGGCTCAGGCCAAAAAAGATGGTTTGTGGAACTTCTGGCTGACAGATTCCGAGGCTGGCTATGGGCTGAGTACAGTTGAATATGCCTATCTAGCCGAAGAAATGGGCCGCTCGCATATCGCGGCGGAGGCATTCAATTGTAGCGCCCCAGATACGGGCAATATGGAAGTGATGGAGCGTTACGGAAGCCAGGAACATAAAGACAAATGGCTGAAACCAATGCTGGAAGGCAAGATGCGCTCTGCCTATTTGATGACCGAGCCTGACGTGGCTTCGTCGGACGCTACTAACCTGGAGATGAGCGCGGTACTCGACGGTGATGACTATGTGTTGAACGGTGAAAAATACTGGGCCTCAGGGGCGGGCGACCCACGCTGTAAAATTTACGTTGTTATGGTCAAGACCGGCGGTGAAGAAACGCCGCGCAAAAACCGCCACAGCATGATTTTCGTGGAAGCTGGTATGCCCGGTATCGAAATATTGCGGCCGATGATGGTATTTGGGCATGATGATGCGCCACACGGCCATATGCATATTCGCTTCACCAATGTACGTGTGCCAAAAGAGAATTTGATTCTTGGCGAAGGCCGCGGTTTCGAAGTGTCTCAGGGGAGACTTGGCCCTGGCCGTATTCACCACTGTATGCGGTCAATCGGTGCGGCTGAACGGGCGCTGGACCTGCTGTGCAAACGCGCTACGACGCGCGAGGCTTTTGGCCGTCCGCTTGCCAAGCTTGGTGCCAACTATGACATTATTGCGGAAGCGCGGATTAATATTGAAATGACCCGCCTTCTTTGCCTGAAAGCGGCTTATATGATGGATACGATCGGCACGCAGGCAGCGCAGCCATATATTTCGCAGATTAAGGTGCAGGCCCCGCGTATGGCGCTTGAGGTTATTGACGAAGCGATGCAGATGCACGGTGGGCGGGGTATAAGCCAAGACTTTCCGCTGGCCGCGATGTGGCACGGGCAGCGTACGCTCCGATATGCTGATGGGCCAGACGCGGTGCACCGTATGGTGATCGCGCGTACCGAGCTTAAAAAATACCGTTCTAATAGTGTGTAGGTAACTTTAATGGACTTTGAAAATCTGTTCGATATTAGCGGTAAGGTTGCGCTGGTTACTGGTGGTAGTTCTGGTATCGGGTCTATGGCAACAGAGGCCCTCGTTCGCGCCGGTTGCCGCGTTTATATTGCCTCGCGGCGTCTGGAGAGCTGTGAGGCAGTGGCGAAAGAGCTGAATGCTGTGGGACCGGGCGAGGTGATTGCCTTGCAGGCTGACTTGATGACGGCCGAAGGCACGGAAAGCCTTGCAGAAATGCTGCTTTCTCGGGAAGAGAAACTCCATATTCTAGTGAATAACTCGGGAATGACATGGGGGGCACCGTTTGAAGAATTCCCGCGCGATAAGTGGGACGAGGTCTTTAAGTTGAATGTTACCGCCGTAGCAGACCTGACGCGCCTGCTGCTACCTTTGTTGCGCGGCACGGGTACCGCTGAAGATCCGGCGCGTGTCGTAAATTTGGGCTCTGTCGTTGGCACCAGACCTCAATCAAACACAGCATACAGCTACGGTGCGTCAAAAGCGGCTGTACACCATTTAACGCGCATGCTGGCGAACGAACTAGGCGGTAGCCACGTAACAGTGAATGCAATTGCGCCCGGGCCCTTTCCCAGTCGGATGATGGCCCATGTTACAGGCGATGAAAGACGCCGTAAGGCGATGGAGGCAGGTGTGCCGCTGCACCGTGTAGGGACGCCTGAAGACATTGCAGGCGTATTATTAATGCTAACGTCGCGAGCTGGCAGCTATATTACAGGGGGTATCATTCCGTTGGATGGTGGTTTGTCCGCATTACCTTAAACGAATCGAACGAATCAATGTGATTCGTTTTAGAATATGATTCGAAAACAGTGTCTTGGTCAGTTTTCTTGAATCAACACTAGAATCTTCAATTTGGAGAATAAAATGAGCAATATCGTTTCAAAAGAAGAGCTTGCCGGCTATGTAGGCAAGGAAACCGGTACCTCGGATTGGTTTAAAATCGATCAGAACCGTATCAATCAGTTCGCTGATGTTACACTTGATCACCAGTTCATTCATGTTGACCCAGTTGCGGCGGCCAAAACACCGTTTGGTACGACAATCGCGCATGGGTTCCTTACACTTTCGATGATATCTCATCTCGCCAGCGGCTCTATGCTTAGTGTCGAAGGCGCAGTGATGGGTATCAACTATGGCTGCGATAAAGTACGGTTTTTGAGCCCTGTCAAAGTAAACAGTGAAATTCGGGCCCGAGTGAAATTGGCGGATGTGACTGAAAAAGCTGGTGGACGTTTGCTGCTGAAAAGTGAAATTACCATAGAGATCAAAGATGAAAAGCATCCGGCAATGATCGCCGAATGGCTGACAATGGTTGTTTTGGGTTAATTCCAATCGCCAAAAAATATAGTGGAGAGTTTGATGAGTATTCGTTTTGATGATCAGGTCGCTATCATAACCGGTGCTGGCGGCGGGCTTGGACGCAGTCATGCGCTGGAGCTAGCGGCACGCGGCGCAAAGGTCGTTGTGAATGACCTGGGCGGTGATGTGACCGGACGCGGCGGCTCATCCGCCGCAGCTGAAGCTGTTGTGAAAGAGATCACTGACGCTGGTGGCGAGGCAATGGCGCACGGTGCCAACGTATGTGACGCCGATCAGGTGGCTGACATGGTCAAAACGGCGATGGACAAGTGGGGCCGGATTGACGTGCTGGTTAACAACGCCGGTGTGTTGCGTGACAAGACTTTTTCTAAAATGGAAATTGCCGATTTCCAGTTCGTCGTTGATGTTCACCTAATGGGATCAGTGACTTGTACCAAAGCAGTTTGGGAAATTATGCGTGAGCAAGGCTATGGCCGTATTGTTATGACGACGTCTTCCTCTGGGCTGTACGGTAATTTTGGCCAGTCTAATTACGGCGCTGCCAAAATGGCGCTGGTTGGTTTTATGAATACGCTTTGTCTTGAAGGACAAAAATATAATATTCATGCGAATTGCCTTGCTCCAATGGCTGCAACCCGCATGACAGAGGGGCTTTTGCCGGAAGAGGCGCTCAAGCTATCAACGCCTGAATCCGTTACGGCGGGCCTGATTACACTCTGTGACAAAGATGCGCCAAATCGAACCACGCTGTGCGCAGGTTCTGGTGGCTACGCGCGGGCAATTACCTATGAAACTGAAGGGACTTACCTGAAGCCGGATGAGCAAACTCCTGAGAATGTGCGTGCGACAATGGATGTGATCTCTAACCCGGAGGGTCAGCAAGAATTTGTGCAGGGTGGCCAGCAGTCGATGAAATTCATCGGCAAAGCAGCGGCAGCGCTCGGTGTGAAAATATAATTTAGCGAATTTAAAGAAGGAAAAACAAATGCGGGAAGCAGTAATTGTATCCACAGCGCGCACACCCATTGGTCGTGCTTACAGAGGGTCATTCAACGCGACGTTGGCACCGACACTTGGCGGTCACGCGGTTGAGCATGCCGTAAAACGTGCCGGGCTTGAAGGAGCGGAAGTTGATGACGTGATTATGGGGTGTTCGCTCACACAAGGTTCATCGGGCAGCAACATTGGCCGTTTAAGCGCTATGCGCGCAGGTCTGCCTACTAGCGTTGCTGGCATGACGATTGACCGCCAGTGTTCAAGTGGCATGATGGCGATTGCAACAGCCGCCAAGGAGATTATCAGCGACGGCATGGAAATAGCCGTTGGTGGCGGTCTGGATGCAATTTCAATTGTTCAGAACGAACATATGAACCGCCATTATGCTATCGACCCGAGCCTGACGGCCATGCACCCGCATATGCATATGCCTATGCTGCAAACCGCAGAAGTTGTCGCTGAACGCTATGGCATTAGTCGAGAAGCGATGGATGAATATTCGCTTCAGTCGCAGCAGCGCACGCACGCTGCCCAGCAGGCGGGCAAGTTTGACGACGAGATCGTTCCCTTACCATCAAAAATGGGTGTGATGAATAAGGAAACCAAAGAAATCGCATTCCATGATGTATGTTTGGAAAAAGATGAAGGCAATCGTCCTGAAACAACGCTTGCTGGTCTTTCGGGGCTAAAAACCGTGTTTGACGACGGTACTATTACGGCAGGTAATGCAAGCCAGCTTTCGGACGGAGCATCTGCTTCCGTATTGATGGAACGTAAGACAGCAGAAAAACGCGGCCTTAGCCCACTGGGTATATACCGAGGAATTGCCGTTGCAGGCCTTGACCCAGATGAAATGGGCATTGGCCCCATTTACGCTATTCCAAAGCTTCTGGACAAAAACGGCCTAAAAATGGACGATATTGGTCTTTGGGAGCTAAACGAAGCCTTTGCTGTGCAGGTGGTTTATTGCCGCGACAAGCTAGGCATTCCAAATGACCTTTTGAACGTAAACGGCGGCGCGATTTCCATCGGTCATCCTTACGGCATGTCGGGTGCGCGCATGGTTGGTCACGCACTGATAGAGGGCAAACGGCGCGGCGCTAAATATGTGGTGGTTACCATGTGTGTTGGCGGCGGACAGGGTGCTGCTGGGCTGTTTGAAGTTGCATAATTTTGAGGAGGCGAGCAGCAACCGTTGCTTGCCTGATCATTCAGGGAGAAAGCCATGAAGGCTGTACTGTGTAAAGAACTGGGACCGGCCGACAAACTGGTTGTTGAGGAAACCGCTGCGCCGGTGCCGAGTAAAGGTCATGTGCTGGTTGATGTGAAGGCGGCAGGGCTTAATTTCCCGGACACACTAATTATTCAGGGGAAATATCAGTTTCAGCCACAGTTGCCCTTTACACCGGGCGGCGAAGGTGCAGGCGTTGTTGCGGCCGTGGGCGAAGGCGTGAGCCACCTGAAGGTTGGCGACAAAGTTATATTTATGTGTCAAACAGGCGCGTTCGCCGAACACGTGGCGGTGCCCGCCTTTACGGCCATTCCTATGCCTGAAGGCCTTTCTTTTGAAATGGCCGCCGGTATTACCCTTACCTACGGCACCAGCTATCACGCATTGAAACAGCGAGCGAACTTGCAAGCCGGTGAAACAATACTGGTGCTGGGTGCCGCGGGCGGCGTGGGCATTGCTGCGGTTGAGCTTGCAAAGGCGATGGGCGCAAAGGTTATTGCGGCGGCTAGCACAGATGAAAAACTGGCGTTTTGCAAAAACTCTGGCGCTGATGAGCTGCTAAATTACGCAACCGAGGATATGAAGGCCCGCCTGAAAGAAATGACCGGTGGCAAGGGCGTTGACGTGATTTACGACCCTGTCGGCGGTGATTACAGCGAGGTCGCATTCCGTTCCATGGCCCCTGGCGGGCGGCATTTGGTGATCGGCTTTGCGGCAGGTGACATCCCAAAAATTCCACTGAATCTTTGTCTCTTGAAGCAGGCATCGTTGGTTGGTGTCTTCTGGGGCGCTTGGGCAGCTGCCAATACGCCGGTTCAAGTGCAGAATATGACCGAAATTTTGGGCATGGTGGCCAGCGGCGATGTGAAAGCCAGCGTGAATGATGTTTTTCCGTTGGAAGACGTGCAAGCTGCCTATGCCTGTCTTACAGAGCGCCGGGCCAAGGGCAAGGTGATTTTAACACCGTAGCCAGCACAACAGGTAAAAATATTTTTAATTTACTGGACTGATTGGTCTTGAAATAAGATGTGGCTCGCTTAGTTTCATGTCCGAAACACTTATGGAGCCATAATGACAGCCCTTCGTCTTATCGCAGGAAAAACTGCACGGAACCGTATCGCCGAGCATGGCCTTACGCCTGAGCTGGTGCGAATGGTGCTGGGCGCGTCTGGTGGTCCCAAGTGGTTAGTGCTTATGGGGCTCGACAAATTTATCTTTGGCGACTGGCTTGCGCGCGCGCCTCAATCCATCGATTTGGTTGGATCTTCAATTGGTGCATGGCGCATGGCCAGTGCCGCGCACCCGGAACCCGCTAAAATACTGGCACGATTTCATGAGCTTTATTTTCAGTTCAAGAAAGCCGACGCGGAAAGTCCCAAAATACTTACACAAGCTTCCTACCGGTTTTTACATGAGCTTTTTGACGGAGGTGAGGACGAAAAAATAGTGGGCAACACGCAGCGGAATCTGAATATTGTCACCGCGCGTGCAAAGGGGTTAAATGCGACATCATCCAAGTGGCTTGAAGGTGCTGCTATATTGGCGTCGGCAGGTGCGAATGCGGCTTCTCGTTCGCTTTTAGCGAAGTTTTTTGATCGAGTTGTGTTTCACTCAGGCTCTGGCGTCGTTTGCCCTGAAGCTTGGCCTGATTTCCACCGCAGGGATGTGAAGGTCCGTGCAAACACGTTGGCTGACGTGCTAATGGCGACAGGTTCTATTCCGTTTGTTGCTGACCCCATAGCCAATATTGCGGAGGCTCCCAAGGGTGTTTACCGGGATGGCGGGGTGATCGACTATCATTTTGATATACCCTGGAAGTTTGACGAGGGCATTGGTCTCTATCCTCATTTTTACGGCCATATCATACCTGGCTGGTTCGACAAAAAGCGCATGGCCCGGCGCGCGAGGGGCGCAGTGTGGGATCAGATGCTGATGTTGGCGCCCACAAACGCATTTGTCGCCAACTTGCCGGGAGGAAAAATACCGGAGAGAAGCAATTTCACTGAGATGAGCGACGCTGAACGAATTTCTTACTGGAAAAAAGTTACCCTAGAAAGTGAGAGGCTTGCGCATGAGTTTTCAGAATGCCTCGCGCGGCCAGGCCTTTTATTGGACAGATTGGAAGCGGCACCGCAATGAGGTGTTGTATTTTGCTTAATCTGTGGATGTTACTATAAGGTGTACAAGGAGTTTTAATGAGCGGTTCATTCACAAGTGAAATACCTTTCGGTAACGAAAATTTGCCCGCAGACCATATGGGCGAAATGGTCAACCAAAGTGTGGCAGAGCACGGGAGTAAACCTGCTTTCAGCTGTGTTTTACCTTCCGGACATGCACAAACTCTCAGCTACAATGAAATTGGCCACTATTCAGATGCTGTCGCAGTTTTCTTACGCAAGGAGTTGGGGCTTAAGCGTGGTGATGTTGTTGCAATTCAGTCGCCTAATACTCTTGCCTATCCCGTGCTTGCCTTTGGAGTTTTTAAGGCTGGTTTAATTGTTACCAACGTAAACCCTCTCTATACCCCGAAAGAGACAAACCACCAGTTGAAGGATAGCGGTGCGAAGGTATGGTTCGTTATCGATATATTTGGTGACCGGATAGAAGCTTCGATCTCTGGCACTGATGTTGAGCGGGTTTATAAAGTTTCGCTCTTGGACTTTTTCCCAGCTGTACAGCGTAAAGCGCTCAGTTTTGCGATGAAATATATTAAAAAGATCGTTCCGCCCTTTCAGGGTGAATGTGCCGGAACGGTGGCTTCGGTGATAAAATCTGGAGAAAAGCTCCTAAGGGAAGGGGCTGTTGTTGCAGATTTTAGTGCTGATCTTGGCTTAGATGATGTCGCTTTGTTTCAATATACTGGTGGCACTACCGGGCGCAGCAAAGGTGCTTTGTTAACGCACGGCAATGTGGTTAGCAACATTGCTCAAACCAACTTGCGGGACGAAGGCGGGAATTGGGTTGATGATGACGCCATGATATTGGTGTTACCCTTGTACCATGTGTATGCGTTGGCAGTAGGGGCGCTGAACAGCATGGTTCGTGGTTGTCATGTAGTTCTAGTGCCTGCGCCCAGACCCCTGAAAAACCTTAAACCGGTTTTCAGTAATTTCGATATATCGATCATGCCTGGTGTCAATACTCTGTATCAAGGATTGATGAGAGAAGACTGGTTTGTCAGTAGTCCTCCTGAAAAATTGAGGCTGTGCTTTAGCGGCGCCGCACCTTTGCAGCCAGCCACCGCAGACGCTTGGTTCGAGTTGACGGGCAACGTGATTTATGAGGGATATGGATTGACAGAAGGCACTTGCGTTGTTGCGACAATGCCTTTTGATCGCCCACCAAAACGCGGTACATGTGGTTTACCAGTGCCGGGAACAGAAGTGCGCATCGTGGGCGACAATGGTGAAGATTTGCCTACAGGCGAAGCGGGCGAACTGTGGTTGCGTGGTCCGCAGATTATGAAAGGTTACCTGAATGATCCGGTTGGTTCAGAAGCTTCCCTAACAGATGGTTGGCTCAGAACCGGCGACGTTGCCGTGTTGGATAGCGAGGGCTATCTCTCAATTGTAGACCGTATCAAGGATATGGTGATCGTATCTGGCTTTAACGTATACCCAACCGACATTGAAGACGTATTGACGCGTTTTGCAGATGTTGCGGAAGCAGCAGTGATTGGCGTGCCAGACATAGAAACAGGTGAACGTGTGGTGGCCTATGTAGTAGCAGCCGATGCGGCGCTCTCAGCCGAAGAAGTTGTTCGCTACTGTAGGGAACACTTGACGAGTTATAAAGTTCCGAAGACGGTACATATCGTGCAAGAATTGCCGAAATCGCCCGTTGGAAAGATATTGCGTCGGGAATTGCGGGACAAAGCATCCGAATTCTCAGGCGCGCTTTAAGGATTGTTATGGACCTGAACTTAAAAGAAAAGCGTGTTCTTGTTACAGGCGGGACGCGCGGAATAGGAGCCGCAATAGTAGACGGCCTTCTTGCAGAGGGAGCGACAGTTTCCTTTTGCGCCAGAAATGAGAAAGAAGTTGATGCCCGTGTATCAACGCTGGTGGCAGAGGGGCACGCTGTCTCAGGCGCCGCCTGTGATGTGTCTGATGCCACGGCTTACGCTCAGTGGATTGAAGCATCAATCGCAAATATGGGCGGGCTCGATGTTTTTGTACCAAATGTGAGCGGGGGGGCTGCGCCGGGCGAAGAAGGCTGGAAGCGGGCCTTTGACGTAGACATGATGGCAACCGTGCGCGGCTGTGAAGCGGTTTTACCGCATCTCGCCAGTACTGGCGGCAATATTGTGATCATTGCAAGCATAGCAGGGCTTGAGGCGATTGGTGGCCCATCGCCATATAATACGATGAAGGCCGGGTTGATTGCCTATGCGAGTCAATTGGGAGATGTTGCAATCCAACACGGTGTGCGCGTCAACTCGGTCTCACCCGGACCAATTCATGTAGAAGATGGATTCTGGGGAGAAGTTCAGCGGACGCAGCCTGATATGTACCAGGGCGTTAGTGCGCGGCATGGCGCTGGACGGTTAGGAACTGTCGTAGAAGTAGCAAATTGTGCCGTGTTCTTGGCAAGCGATGCAGCGTCTTGGGTTGTTCGCACGAACCTTGTGGTCGATGGTGGCTTCTGTAAGCGCGTACAATATTGATCTGGAGTTTTGTTGTGGAGGGCTCACAATAAGGCATCTCTGCAATTATTGCTATTTTAACAAATAGCGGCTAATCCTTTAAACTGTAGATGCAGAACAATTGAGCAATATGAAACAGATACTTAGAGCTATACCCTGGATTACTTCGCTGACCGCCGTACTGGGTGCTGCTTTGGCCTTTTTTCTGATTGAGGGTCAAGCGATTGGGTACCTGGCGGCATTGGCTGCGGGTCTAGTCGGTGGCTTGGTTGGCGTTTTTTTGCAGATAGCCATTGAACGCAGGACGGTGCAACCGGAACGTGCTTTTATCGATGCGCTGGAGCTTTATCTAGAGGGCGATTTTTCCCATCAAGCGCCTGATGATGAACTTTTGGCGGATCGCCCCGATCTATTGGAAGCACTTGAAGCAGTGAAGCGCTCCGCTATTCGATCCAAAACGCGGTTGATTGAGTTTTCAGAAATTGAGCAAAACTTACAGCAGGTTGTGCAGGATAAACGGCGCAATGAGGCTGTGCTCAAGGAACAGCGCGAAGCCTTTGCAAAATTGGCGAATGAGCTTTCCAAGGCTCGTGACGCAGCTGAAACCGCAAATGTAGCCAAATCAGAATTCTTGGCGACTATGAGCCACGAAATACGAACGCCGTTGAACGGCGTTATTGGTATGATTGATCTGTTGGTAGATACAGAACTCGACCAGGATCAACGATATTTCGCAGAAACGTTGCAGCAGTCTGGCAAAAGCCTACTCACCGTTATCAACGATATTCTCGATATTTCCAAGCTTGAGGCAGGCAAGGTTGAACTGGAGAATAAGGCAACGCGCCTCGACTGGATCATGTCGGATGCGGTGCAGTTCTTAGGGCCTAAAGCGGAGGAGAAGGGTCTAGAAGTATCTTGGCAAACCGACGAAAATATTCCTGAAGTAATTGTAACGGATGCAACAAGATTGCGGCAGGTACTTTTTAATCTTGTTGGCAATTCTATCAAGTTTACTGAAACAGGAAAGGTAGTGGTTCGTGCAGAGTATGTACTCGCAGCTGGCACAGATCATGTGATCAAGATATCGGTGATGGACACGGGAATTGGTATTGAAAAAGACGCGCAGCGGCGTTTGTTTCATAAATTCACGCAGGCAGACGCTTCTACAACCCGTCGCTTTGGAGGGACAGGGCTGGGTTTAGCTATCTGTAAACAGCTGAGTACACTGTTAGGCGGGGAAATTGGCGTAAAAAGTGAAGCCGGAGCTGGCTCAGTTTTTTGGTTCACGTTTCGCTGCACAGAAGGAACCTTGGCCGACCTACCGAAAGACACTGTGTTTGGCGAGGGAGAAGCTGCAGTTGCTGCACAGGCAGCGCGACAACTTAATATATTGATCGTCGATGATAACCATATTAACCAGCGTATTTTGGCTAAAATGCTAGGAAAGTTGGGCCACGATATCACAGCAGTTGGAAATGGTGCCGAGGCGTGTTCCAAAGTGGAAGAGACAGTGTTTGATCTGATATTGATGGACGTTCATATGCCTGTTTTAGGAGGTATTGACGCCACCAAATGGATACGTGCGATGGAGGGCGATCGTGCCACCATTCCTATTGTGGGCTGTACGGCGGATGCATTTCCTGAACAATTGGAGCGCTTTAAGCAGGCAGGCATGGAAGACGTTGTGACCAAGCCAATAAACCGGCGCCGACTGTTGAGTGTGATTAATCAAGTTTTGAACGAAGATATACATGTTTTTGATGAAATGGATAACGATGCGGAGCGTGCCGCGCGCCCTGACTTAAACGAAGAATACTTGGTAGACCTTGGTGAGGATAAAGCGGATTCCAGTCCGGAAACAGATCCTCTGGCGACTTTGCTTGAAGAATTAAACCAGCCCATATAACCTGCTTTTGATGGTGAAAACTAAACCCTTCGCATCGGAGGGTTGTTTGCTTTTTCAAGGGGTTTGTTATGCGTGGCGCTTTAGTGTTGGCTGTATTTGTGTTGGGTGTTTTGGGGTTTAATCCTGGCATGGCGTTTCAAACGCCCACAGCAGATGACGCCCTCAACGAAATTCTGAACGACGAAAGAATTTTTCATTATGGGGAAAACCCTGGGACAGGACCCCGAAATAAGAAGCGTCCTCTCGCGCGTTCTATGCGGCGCGAAAGCCAGGCAGATCAAGACAGACGCATCTCGGCAATAAAGAGCTTTTTAGATCGTCTCCGTCAATTGGATGAAGCAGCGCTCTCGCCCGAAAACCAATTGAACCAGCAGATGGCGATTTTCTCGCTTGAAGGTCAATTGTTGTTGTTGGAGCACCGCGCTTGGCGGTTGCCACTTCATAGCGATAGTGGTTTCCATACGTCGCCTGCACGTATGTGGCGCGGTGTATCTTTCCAGAATAAGCAGGATTACGAGGCCTATATCGAACGGTTGTCCGACCTCCCAAGGTATTTCGGGGAGCATAAAGCGAATCTCAGGGTTGGAATGAGTGAAGGCTTTACCATGCCCAAGGTTGTACTAGACGGGCTATTACCAACTTTTAGAGCGCAGATCGTGGATGGGCCCGTAGACAGCTCTTTATATACGCCGTTTCTTGAAATGGCTGAAACTGTTGGCTCTGAAGACCAAGAGCAGTTGAGAGCCCGTGCGCAACAGGTGATCGCCAACCAGGTTATGCCAGCCTTTAAGTCGCTCGCGACTTTTATGGAAAATGAATATTACCCGGCGGGTCGAGATAATATAAGCGCGTCGAGTGTACCGGGTGGTGCCGCCTATTATGACGCGATGGTGCGTTATTATACGACGCTCGATATCAGCGCAGATGAAGTGCACCAAATCGGACTTAAAGAGGTTGCCCGAATAAGGCGGGAAATGGAAACCATAATCAAAGAAAGCAAATTTGAGGGCAGTTTTGAGGAATTTTTGGTTTTTCTACGGACTGATCCGCAATTTTACGCCGAGAGCGAGAAACAATTGCTTATGACAGCCAGTTTCATTGCTAAAAACATCGATGGTCGGCTGCCGAAACTGTTTGGAAAATTGCCGCGACAACCTTATGGCATTGAAGCTGTGCCTGCGTCCATTGCCCCAAACTATACGACCGGTCGCTATATAAGAGCGCCGCTTGATGCCCCCCGTGGTGGCTATTACTGGGTTAACTCTTTCGCACTCAAAACTCGTCCGCTTTATAACCTCCCGGCACTAACGCTGCATGAGGCGATGCCCGGACACCACCTGCAAATAGCTTTGGCTGCTGAACTAGAGCATATTCCTGAGTTTCGCTCGCAGGTATATCCTCATGCGTTCGGTGAAGGCTGGGGTCTGTATTCGGAAAAATTGGGCTTGGAGATGGGCATTTATCAAACGCCGTATGAGCATTTTGGTCGGCTCTCCTATGAAATGTGGCGCGCGAGCCGCCTGGTGATTGATACAGGTATCCATTCCAAAGGCTGGACCCGAGCGCAGGCAATTGCATTGCTTGAGGAAAATTCTGCACTGTCAAAACATAATATCCGCACGGAAGTTGACCGCTATATTGCATGGCCAGGGCAGGCACTAGCCTATAAGATGGGCGAGCTTAAAATCCTCGAACTGAGGCAAAGGGCTACCACAGCACTCGGCTCCGCATTTGATGTGCGCGCGTTTCATGACAGGGTGCTATCTGCGGGAGGCATTCCGCTTTATTTACTAGAAGCTAGAATTGATGCATGGATTGCCGAGCAACAACAGGTAAAAGCTGCCTCGCGTTAGAAAAATATTTCTTCAATATAGAATAAATAACATTTAATTTTCTTGAAATATTATATTTTCGTGTCATTTAAGAACCTGTTTCTTTTAAGGAGGGTCTGGTGGCTGATTATACAGGTGCGATTGCGGCGATTGGAAATACGCCCCTTATCAAGCTCAAGTATGCGTCCGAGTTAACGGGCTGTACAATTTTAGGCAAGGCCGAATATGCAAACCCAGGCGGGTCGCTTAAAGACAGGCCCGCGCTGAACATTGTTGAAGAAGCAGAAAGAAAAGGCTTGCTTGAGCCAGGTGGTTTGATTGTGGAAGGCACAGCTGGAAATACTGGGATCGGCTTGTCCGTTGTTGCGAACGCAAAAGGCTACCGCACCCTGATTGTGATGCCGGAAACGCAGTCTCAGGAGAAGAAGGACACGCTGGCGATCATGGGGGTTGATCTAAAGTTGGTTCCCGCTGCGCCTTACTCAAGTGCCGATAACTTTCAAAAAGTCGCACAGAGATTGGCGCAAGAGTTATCTGCCACAGAACAGCACGGTGTGATTTGGGCCAACCAATTTGATAATGTAGCAAACAGGGAAGCGCATATTAAAACCACAGCGCGTGAGATTTGGGAGCAAACTGACGGAAAAATAGACGGGTTTGTTTCCGCCGTTGGTTCAGGCGGTTCTTTGGCTGGTACCGGCATTGGGCTTAAGGAGTTTAGCAAGGATATTCAAATAGCTCTCGCTGATCCTATGGGTGCGGCCATGTATAGTTATTTCAAGACCGGCGAATTGAAATCCGAAGGTTCCTCAATCACAGAGGGCATCGGGCAAGGCAGGGTAACTGCCAATGTTGACGGGGCGCCAGTGGATGAAGCTTTTCAAATTAATGATAGTGAAGCATTAACCATTATATTTGATCTATTGAAAAAAGAGGGTCTTTGTATGGGGGCTTCTACAGGTATCAATGTAGCAGGTGCTATTCGTCTGGCACAGCAGATGGGCCCAGGTCATACTATTGTTACCCTTCTGTGTGATAGCGGAATGCGTTATCAGTCGAAAATATTTAACCTCGACTTTTTACGCAGCAAAGATTTACCCGTCCCTGATTGGCTTTAAGCGTGCCTCGCTATAAAGGTTGGTTTTTTCATTAGATCAATTAGATGCGACATTGCAGACATTGGACTTTAAGTGGAATAGTGTTACGTCTTTCTTGAAAATACAAGAAAGTGAGAAACTAGTGAAGCAATTGCTTGAAATAAACACTTATGTAGACAGGGTGCGGTTGATCGGATTTGTTGCA
>Ga0316207_10002990_pt1 | contig 16337 bp, 19 predicted proteins | sample 6weekpyrite_MG_FD_204943 | JGI IMG/M metagenome (GOLD analysis project Ga0316207, IMG submission 204943) | Microbial mat bacterial communities from mineral coupon in-situ incubated in ocean water Damariscotta River, Maine, United States -... | ecosystem: Environmental > Aquatic > Marine >...
CTCCATCTTGAATTTCGCTCTATTTTCCTTAGCTAATCACAGCTCAACCCATAAACAGAGGAGGACTAAACGAAAATTCCAGAGCTATTATTCAGACCCTTCGTCAAATACTGTGGTGCAGATAAACGGCAAGAGAAATCGCTATGAATTCAGAACTTCAGCGCCTGTATAAGCTTAACGGCCAACACGATGTCGTCGTCACAATTCATTCTGCAGTTCAAGAAGCTGGCGACAATGGAGACTGGTCATGCACCTACAGCGTTGTCGGGCTTGGGCATTCCAAACAAAGACAATCAATTGGCGTTGATGGGATGCAAGCATTGTATCTCGCCATGATCTACATAGCGACCGATTTATATAATTCGGTTGAGTATCAACGGGGGAATTTAACTTGGCTTGGAAATTTCGACCTTGGCTTACCTGTTGCCGAAATAATGAGGGATTATGTAGATGAGACTAGGGCTGCTCTCAACAAACAATTCGATGAGCCTCAATAATACCCTCACTCACTCCCGGAGCCCTTCCCATCACTGCTAATTCATCCTCCCGGCCACGGCCCTTTATCTATTCCCCACCACCGGAGGGGATCTTGCCGGTCATCCATCTCGATCAACACATAATAGTGCTGGAAAAACCCTCCGGCCTGTTGAGTGTACCCGGCAAGGCGTCCGATTTGGCTGATTGTCTGGAAGCACGGGTGAAACGCCACCATCGCTCCGCCCGTATCATTCACCGTCTCGACATGGACACGTCTGGCCTTATCGTTATGGGGCTCACTTATCAGGCGCATGCCCATATCTCCCTGCAATTTGAAAAACGGCAAACGCAAAAAAGCTATATCGCCCTGGTCTGGGGGCATATGGCGGAAACATCAGGTCGGATTGATCAACCCCTGATCACCGATTGGCCCAACCGGCCCAAACAGATGATCGATCATCAAAACGGCAAAAGCGCCATCACTGACTGGCAGGTTCTTGATATCAAGGACAATCACACCCGGCTGAGATTGACCCCTGAAACCGGGCGCACACATCAATTGCGCGTTCACATGACCCATCTCGGCCATCCCATACTCGGCGATAATCTTTATGCCGACAAAGACGCCCTGACGGCTCGCAACCGGCTTTGCCTGCACGCTGAAACGTTGGGCTTTTCCCATCCGGTAACAGGCGAGCCCATGCATTTTGAATGCCCTGCACCTTTTTGAGAATATTGAGTTTGCACACGGGTTATATGGATTGGTGTGGGGATGAAATTGAGTCTGACCCAATTCTTTTCTGACTCTTCTAGAGTGAGTCCCCAAAGGGGAAGACTGGCAAACTTTGTCAAAACATGCAGATTTTTCTTTTAAACCAGAGCACCCTTTAGAGTTCAATAATTGCAAGAACAATTGGGGTTGATATACTCATTCTCAACTCGCAATCAGGTGGTGAACCCTAAGTGACCAGCTCCGGTATGAACGTTTGTGCTCAATGCATTAAGAACAAAGATATTTGGACTGAATTATTCCAAGATGCAGAAGCTGGCGAGTGTGACTTCGATAAGTCCCATGGTTCACGTTATCCTATTATTTCCATTGATGAAGCCGCATTTATATTTGATGAAGTATTTCGATCCAAATACGGTCTTGGCTCATCCGAGTTTTCTGGTTTGGATTCACGAGACAAACCTTACTTTGAACAGCATGGTGAACCCCTTAATTTTTGCGTACAGGGATTCATGGAATGTGATGACAAAGTAGCAGACGTTTTGATCGAAAATGCGCCAGATGAAGACCCTAGGGATGGAGGCGAACCATTCTATGACCAATCATATAATTACGAGGAGTTGGAACATCGAAAAGCCCGTGAAGATGCTGCAGCTGAAGACTGGTTAGACCTTGTATACTATACGCCTCACCCTACTCATTCCTTCGAGATGGATGTAAGGGATACTAGATCGCGAATGCAAGCTATGGAGGCTGAAGACCCCTTTCTGTGTCGACTGTTATTCATTCACCAAGTCGGTGCACTTGAGAGATTCCTGTCTTCCACATTCCGCCGTCTAATTGATGCAGACAAAAGCGCAAAGCGCAAATTCGTAACCTCTACAGACCAACTAAGCGCCAAGAATATTAAGTTGATTGAGGTCATGAGAGATGAACATCTCGTAGAAAATAAAATTGCTAACTTCCTACATTCTTTTTCATTTCACCATTTGGTGAAAGTTGACAATATGTATTTAAAAACCTTTGAATTCTCGATCTTCCCAAACCCAGAAACCGATATAAATATTTTCAAAAATATTATAGATCTCAGACATGATTGTGTTCACCGGAACGGTCACAATAAAGATACCGGTGAGTTGAACGTGATTTTTCGCAATGACCTTTCTTCATTTACTGAAGAAATCGAGAGGTTAGCAAATCACGTCCATGATTTGGCCCACAAGCATCTAAAGTCTCTGGAAACGCCCAGTTCAAATGAAACTGACTTCAAGCCCTCCGAAACGCCTTTATAAAGCCCAAAAGCACCATCAACCCTCCCCCTGTTCACAACCTTCAAAAGCGCCTCCCCCTTGCTCAAATCACCAAGCGCGGCGATCTTGAGAACATGAGCGCATCCGAGCCAAATCCAGACACAAAAACCAATGATCAGGCCGAAATCAAAACCGGGCCGCAAATCATTGGCGATTATGTCAAACATTTGCCGTCCAAGCCGGGGGTTTACCGGATGATTGGCGAGGATGGTGCGGTTTTGTATGTCGGCAAGGCGCGTCATCTGAAAAACCGGGTGGGCAGCTATGCCAAGTCCGGCGGGCATAATTATCGAATTTCCCTGATGATCTCGCTGACCCGGACGATGGAATTTGTTGTCACCGATACCGAGACCGATGCCTTGTTATTGGAAGCCAATCTTATCAAGCGGCTTAAGCCACGTTTCAATGTGCTTTTGCGTGACGATAAGAGCTTTCCCTATATTTTAATCCGGCGCGATCATGCCGCCCCCCAATTGACCAAGCATCGTGGGGCCCGCAAGGCCAAGGGCGATTATTTCGGCCCTTTTGCCTCTGCTGGTGCGGTCAATTACACGCTGAATACGCTGCAAAAGGCGTTTTTGATGCGCACCTGCTCCGACAGTATTTATGCAGGACGAACCCGGCCCTGCATGCTGTATCAGATCAAACGATGCGCCGGACCGTGTGTCGATCTGGTTACGCCGGAGGCCTATGATGATCTGGTGGGTCAGGCATCTGATTTTCTGCGCGGCAAATCCAATGCCCTGCGCGAAGACATGCAAGCCAAGATGAAAGCGGCCTCAGACGCGCTGGATTTTGAAAACGCCGCCCAGTTTCGCGATCGCATTCGCGCCATTTCTGCCATCACCACCGAACAGGGCATTAATCCCGCCGGTGTGGAAGAAGCCGATGTCATCGCTGTGGCCCAGGATGGCGGCAAATCCTGTGTGCAGGTGTTTTTCTTTCGCTCGGGCCAGAACTGGGGAAATCAATCCTTCTTCCCGCGCCATGAACCAGACACAGAACCAGCCGATGTCATCGCCGCTTTCATTGCCCAGTTTTACAGTGATCGTCCGGCCCCCGGCCTCCTGCTGATCTCGGATGAGCCGGAAGACAGTGAACTTCTGTCTGAAGCCTTGAGCCTGAAATCGGACCGCAAGGTCAGCCTGCACAAACCCGCACGCGGCGAAAAGCGCAAGCTGGTGGATCAAACCCTGCACAATGCCAAGGAAGCATTGGCCCGGCGATTATCGGAAAGTGCCAATCAGGCGCAATTACTGCGCGGGGTACAGAAGGTGTTTTCTCTGGATGAGCCACCCCAGCGCATTGAGGTTTATGACAATTCCCACATTCAGGGCATGAATGCCCTGGGCGCAATGATTGTCGCCAGCCCGGATGGATTTGAGAAAAACCAGTATCGCAAGTTCAATATGAAAGGCGATGACGCCGCCACCAATGATGACTTCGCGATGATGGCAGCGATGATGCGTCGGCGCTTTTCCCGCATGATCAAGGAACGCGATGAAGGCGCGCCTGTCCCCGATCTGGTATTGATTGATGGCGGTAAGGGGCAGCTATCTGCCGTGCTGGAGGTGATGGAGGAGTTGGGTGTGATGGATATCCCGGTCGCCGCTATCGCCAAGGGTCCGGAGCGCGATGCCGGAAAGGAAGCGTTTTACATTCCCGGCAAGGCCCCGTTCAAACTGCCGCACAATGATCCGGTGTTGTATTATCTGCAGCGTCTGCGCGATGAAGCGCACCGCTTTGCCATTGGCGGCCACCGTGCCAAGCGTAAGAAAGCCATGACCGATAATCCGCTGGACGGTGTGCCCGGTATTGGGCCAGCCCGCAAAAAAGCATTGCTGACGCATTTCGGCTCAGCCAAGGCCGTGCGCGATGCTGCACTGAAAGACCTGGAAGCAGTTGACGGCGTCTCCAAAGCCATGGCCAAACGTATTCATGACTGGTTCCAGCAATAGGACACATATGCGCGCCCTGATTCCCAATGCCCTGACCCTGCTTCGCACCGTATTGGCTCCATTGGGCGCTTTCGCCCTGTGGACCTCCTATGACTGGTCCATGAACCACACCGTGCCCGAGGGTCTGGGTGATCCGGCCCTGGCAGCCTCCGGTCTGGCTCTGTTTGCTGTTGCTGCTTTTCTGATCAGTGCCGTCTCCGACTGGCTGGATGGGTATCTGGCCCGGCGCTGGTCGGTGCAATCGGGCTTTGGGGCAATGCTGGATCCGATCGCCGACAAGCTCCTCATTGGGAGTTATTTGCTGGTCTATACGCTGATTTTGGGAAGCCCGGTCGATATCGCTGTCCCGGTGGCGGCGATCATCATCCGCGATATCGCCATGACCGCGCTTCGGTTTACATCTGGCCAATCCGGTCAAGATGCCCTCCCGGTTTCACCTCTGGCCAAGATCAAGACCGCTCTGGAGATGGTCTTGATCGGCATCCCCTTTATCGCTGTCTGGCTGGGCTGGCTGGAGGGCGGGCTGTTCCTGACCCTCTGGATGGGGGCTTTGTGGATCACCGCCGCCTTGAGCCTACTCACCGCCATCCAATATCTACGCAAGTGATCAGCCGGATCCCTATACGATCAATATTGGTTTCCAAATTTGTCGGGTTTTCCGAAATCGCCTTGCAAAACAGAGAATCGACCTATCAGGGCGTGACAACATGTCTGTCTTCTGCATCTTGAGAATACACCACGCTCACGTCATTCTTGTCTTGTCTGACACGGGAGAATAAATGGCCAATCCAAGCGACGAGAATGCCCATATCCTGGTTGTCGATGATGATGATCGCATCCGTACTTTGTTGAAGCGTTTCCTGCAGGAACGCGGCTTTCGGGTTTCTACCGCACCCGATGCGGCCAAAGCCCTATCCACACTGAATTCGCTCGCGTTTGATTTACTGGTCCTGGATGTGATGATGCCGGGGATGGACGGGTTTGAGCTGACAGAAGCTGTACGCCAAAAGAATGACACACCCATCTTGTTACTGACCGCACGCGGGGAACCGGAAGATCGCATCAAAGGGCTCAGCCTGGGCGCAGATGATTATCTGGCCAAACCGTTTGAGCCAGAAGAACTGGTTTTGCGCATCAATGCGATACTGAGGCGGGCCAAACCGGCCAAGCCGACCATTTTGAAGGTCTTGTTTGGTGAGTGGAGCTTCGATCTTGCCCGGGAATCCTTGTCGCGAGACAACACAATCACTCGCTTGACCGGAGGAGAAACCGCCCTCCTCTCCGCTCTGGCGACCAGCCCCGGACAAGCCGTCTCCCGTATGACCCTGTCTGAACGAACCGGCGGGGGCGAACGCGCCGTTGATGTACAAGTTACACGCCTGCGCAGAAAAATAGAAACCGACCCAAAAGAACCCTTGCATCTTCAAACTGTTCGCGGAGAAGGCTATAGACTGGCAGCAGACCCGGTTTTTGAAGACTAATCCGTCAGGACATGCATGAGCCTTCTTCGTCGTTATCTTCCCAAAGGGCTGTTTGCCCGCACCCTTCTGATCATCGTGCTACCCGTAGCCCTGATGCAGGTGGCTGTGGTCTGGTCATTCTTTGAAGAGCATTGGGAAACAGTCACCAGCAGCCTGTCGGAAGGCGTTGCCGGGGACATCGCGATGATGACCACCTTGTATGAGCAAAACCTGGACGACCCGGCAGCGTTTGATCGCCATGCCGATATTGCATACCGGACGATGAAGCTGTCCGTCGATTTCCAGGCCGATGTCATACTTCCCACATCCCGGCGGACCTCATTTTTCCGCACCCTCGATCGCACATTGCGGCGCGCCCTGTCAGATCAGATCAGTAATGAGTTCTGGTTTGACACCACGCGATACCCCAATCATGTCGATGTTCGGGTTCAGGTGGACGGTGGGGTCTTGAGGTTCATTGCCGTGCGCGAACGGGTGTTTGTGACGACGGGTCACATTTTTTTGCTCTGGATCATCGGAGCCTCAACACTTTTGACCGCTGTCTCGATTATTTTCATTCGCAACCAGGTCAAACCGATCCGGCGATTGGCGGAAGTGGCGGAACAATTTGGCCGGGGTCAGGATGTCGATCATTTCAAACCGGCCGGAGCGACAGAAGTTCGACAGGCCGCACACGCCTTTCTGGAAATGCGCTCCCGCCTGAAACGTCATCTGGATCAACGCACAGCCTTGCTGGCTGGTGTCAGTCATGATTTGCGCACGCCTCTGACCCGCCTGAGGCTACAACTCGCGCTCATGCCAGAGGGTACGGAGCGCGAAGACGCCAAACGCGATGTCAGCGAAATGGAAGAAATGCTCGACGAGTATCTCGATTTTGCCCGCGGTCAGGCCAATGAAGCCACGATGCGTTCGGATATGACGGCTCTGGTACGTCAAATTGTCGAAGACGCTCATCGTGATGGCAAAGTTATCGACTTTATTGCCGAAGAAGATGTTGAAGCTGATTTCAGACCCGGCACCGTCAAGCGCTGCCTGGTCAATCTGATCAATAATGCCATGAGTTATGGTGAAACCGTATCGGTCAGTGTCCGGCGCAAGGATGGCCGGGTTGAAGTTCTCGTTGATGATGACGGGCCCGGCATACCGCCAGATCAATATGAAGAGGCTCTAAGGCCGTTCAGCCGCCTTGATGAAAGCCGCAATCAAAACCGGAAAGGCGTTGGTCTCGGCCTGGCCATTGCCCGGGATGTGGCGCGAAGTCATGGCGGCGATATTCGCTTGAGCGAAAGCCCGCTGGGTGGATTACGGGCAATTGTCAGCCTGCCCGGTTAGAACATCACAGCGTTAGCGTCCGTTGGATTCTGTGGCCATTTTTCTGGACCGGCGCTCAGCGGCGTTGACTGCCTGACGGACCAGTTCTGGAAGGCCACCGCCGCCGCCCATCAACACATCCAGAGCGGCTTGCGTTGTGCCGCCTGATGAGGTGACGGCTCGCCGTAATTCCTGGGGTGTTTTCGTGTCTGAAGCCAGAAGAGCTCCTGCCCCGATTATGGTTTCGCGCGCCAGCTTGTCTGCCAAATCACGGGGCAGGCCTTCAGAAAACCCGGCGGCTGCCAGCGCTTCAGCCAACAAAAACACATAGGCTGGACCCGACCCAGAAACGGCGGTGACCGGGCCGATCAGGCGTTCGTCTTCAACCCACTCGACCTTTCCAGCGACCTGCATCAATTTGCTGGCATCTTGTTTGTGCGCCTCTCCGGCCTCATTGGCGACACACACCGTGATACCGGCTCCGATGGAGGCGGGCGTGTTGGGCATGGCCCGGATAATGGGGCGAGAGCCGAAAAGTTCAGCCAAGCGTTTGAGAGGCGTGCCCGCAAGAATAGACAGAATCGTGCAATCAGGTGGCAGGATAAGTTTGAGCCCATCAGCGACCTTGTCCAGCATTTGCGGTTTGATCGCCAATACGACCATACCGATCCCGGAAGCTTCGCTCAGGCCCAGCTTTTCAATATGCGTAAGATTATATTTGGTAATCAGCTCTTGAACCGCATCACTGGGCGATGGATCCAGGATCACCAGATCTTCCGGGCGTATTCCATCGGAGGGATTGGCCAGCCAACCGGCCGCCAATGCCCCGCCCATATGACCCGCACCAACAAGAATCGTCTTTTTGTTTGCCATGATGCGTGTCAGGCCTCGCCCGCTGTTTCAAACATGGCAGCTGCTACAGCTTCTTCGATTGTTTTGCCGCCCCAGACCAGAAAATGAAATGCTGGATAGAAACGCTCACCTGCCTCACGGGCCGCTGCAATCATAGCGGCGGCTTGGGCCGGTGATATCGTCTCCCCGTTTGGAAGAGAAACAGCATGGCGATAAATCACACCGCCATCTTCTGCCCAGATATCGAAATGTCCCATCCACAGCTTTTCATTGAGGCGGGCGACCAGCTCACAAACATCACGAAAGCGATTGGCCGGAACTTTCAAATCCAGGCTGGCGCAAATATGCAAGGCGTCCAGTTCAGGACGCCAGGCAAACCAAATCTGGTGATCACGCCATGAACCCGCCGTGCTCAGGTGAAGTTCACCGTTTTCATCCCGGTCATAGGGAAATTGCTCGGCGATCACCGCTTGCTCCACTGAATCAAGTGGATCGGTTACAGCGGGTGTTATTTCGTCTGACAGCAGGTCCATGAGGCATTTTCCTTCGTCTGCGTGGCGAATCACACCGTTGACTTACGGTATGATCACGCCACCAGAGGCGCAATATCTTGGTGTGTTCAGTCTTGGCTTTTCACCGGCTTTTTCGGGCTTGCCGCTTTGCGTTTCTTTGCGGCCGGCTTTGGTGCGCTGGTCGCTTCAAGCGCTGAGATACGCTCTTTCAAAGTCTCTATCTCTTCGCGAGCGTCTGCGGCAGCCGCCTTTACAGCCTCATATTCTTCCCGACTGACCAGGTCCATATCAGCGATCAGCCGGTCAGCCTGGGCCCGAAAAACAGACTGTGCTTCTTCACCCACAGACTGGGCAGCACCGAAGGCATCCGTCATCAGTTCAGCGAAATCATTCAAAAGCGGGTTGCGTGTTTGCATCAAAGAAAGCCATTAAAGAGAAATTCAAACGTCTATATGCGGCGCGAAGCACAAAAGAGCAACGCGCCTGTCTGTCACATCTGCTTTTTGGGTATAAAGCCAATATGGAAAATTGCATCCCGACCTTCGATTTCAGCCCGAATTTGTTCACCATTCCCTTTCCGGGAACGGATGGATTTCCGATCCGCTGGTATGCGCTTTCCTATATTGCCGGTCTCATGCTGGGTTGGCGGTATCTTGTTTTGCTTTCACACAGGCCACAGGTTTGGGCGGCACCGGGATCGAAGAAAAAAGCATCCTCCCCTTTCACTGAAACCCAGGTGGATGACCTTCTGGTCTGGGCAACACTGGGGGTGATCGCAGGCGGTCGGCTGGGCTATGTGATCTTCTATGCCTGGGAATATATGCTCACGGGTCTGCGTTACGGGGCGACCTCACCTGATTCCATCCTTGAACGACTGATGTGGATTGTCACCGGGATTTCCGATGGCGGCATGGCGTTTCATGGCGGCTTTATCGGTGTCAGCCTTGCCATCTATTTTACTTGCCGCTCTGAAAAACTTGATCTTTTGCGCGTGGGAGATGCTGTGGCCATTGTCGCCCCCATTGGCCTATTCTTCGGTCGTGTGGCTAATTTCATCAATGGCGAGCTTTGGGGACGGGCAACAGATTTGCCCTGGGCCATGGTTTTCAAGGCCGATCAGCTTTGTCTGCCGCGCCATCCCAGTCAGTTGTATGAAGCCGCACTGGAAGGCTTGGCCCTGTTTGCCATCATCAATGTGATGACCTGGAAGTTCAAATCCCTGTCCAGACCGGGGCTGAATATTGGTCTGTTCTTGTTCTTCTATGGGCTTTTCCGTGCTGCGCTGGAAACGGTCCGTGAACCGGATTCCCACTTGCCCGAGGCTCTGCGCGGCATGGTCACAACCGGTATGTTATTATCGATACCGATGATTTTGATTGGCGGCTATCTGATCTATCGCAGCTATAAATCATCTGCTGCACCTGCCGCAAAATCATGAGCCATATGAGCCAACGTCTTCGGGAACGGATCGAAACGTCCGGGCCGCTCTCGATTGCCAGTTTTATGACCCAGGCCCTGTTTGATCCACAGGACGGTTTTTACGCCACCAAGGACCCGATAGGGGCTGGCTCCGATTTCATCACAGCACCGGAAGTCAGCCAGATGTTTGGCGAATTGCTCGGATTATGGGCGGCTCAAAGCTGGCATGATATGGGCCGACCTGACCCGTTCTACCTGATTGAGTTGGGGCCGGGTCGCGGGACCATGATGTCTGACATTTTGCGGGCCTGCCGCGCCGCACCGGGCTTTTTGGATGCCGTTCGCGTGACCCTGATTGAAGCCAGCGCTGCGTTAAAGGCCGTTCAGGCCAAAACATTGGGACCGTCCGGTGCGCAAATTCAATGGGTGAAAGACCTAGAACGGGTTCCGCCTGGGCCCAGTCTTATTATCGGCAATGAATTCCTCGATTGCTTACCTGTAAGACAAGCCATCAAGCATGAGGATGTCTGGCACGAAAGACTGGTCGGTCTGGACCCTGATGATCGGGATCAATTTGTTTTTGTCCTCGGCCCGCCCCTTGGCATTGATGAAAGCCTGATACCAGCCAGCCTGATTGATTCGCCCCCTGGGAGCCTTGTTGAGTTGAGACCGGGCGATCAGCAAATCCTGGAGACCCTTCAGGCACGCTTTGCCCAAAATCCGGAGACTAATCCCGGTCGGGCATTATTTATTGATTATGGGCCTGCCAGCAGTGAAATTGGCGACACCCTCCAGGCGATACGCAGCCATGAGAAAGTCGCCCCGCTGGATCAACCGGGCACTGCCGATCTGACAGCGCGTGTGGATTTTGAGAGCCTGATTGCGTTTGCTGCAGACTTAGACATCACGGCATATGGGCCTGAAGAACAAGGCCGTTTTCTGTTGTCCCTGGGTATTGAAACACGCGCTGCCGCCCTGATCCAAACGGCACCGGATCAGCGCAAAAACTTTGCAAAACAAGTCTGGCGTCTAACCGATCCTGAACAAATGGGACGATTGTTCAAACTGGTCTGTTTTGACAGCCTTAAATTGCCAGTTCCGCCCGGCTTCAGTTCGCGCTGACTCTTTATGCTTCATAGTCCCGCCTTGCTCTGTTAAGGAGCGCTCGAAACGGATATGGGACACCTGCCATGAAGCTGATTTCCGGGACTGCAAACGCGGCTCTTTCCAAAGCAATCGCAGATTATTTAGGCGCACCGCTTACCCCGACGCATATTGAACGCTTTTCAGACGGCGAAATATTCGTTCGCATCGATGAGAATGTGCGCGGTGAAGATGTTTTCATTATCCAGTCAACATCGAGCCCGGCCAATGACCATCTGATGGAATTATTGATCACGATGGATGCCCTGACCCGGGCCAGCGCCAAACGCATTACAGCGGTCATTCCCTATTTTGGTTATTCTCGACAGGATCGCAAAACCGGTGGCCGAACACCGATTACGGCCAAGCTTGTGGCCAATCTGATCTCCAAAGCCGGAGCAGACCGTGTCCTGACAATTGATCTGCATGCCGGGCAAATCCAGGGTTTCTTTGATATACCGACCGATAATCTCTTCGCCACCAAGGTGATCGAAGATGATGTTCGCCGCCGCTATAACACCAAGGATTTGATGATTGTCTCACCCGATGTCGGCGGTGTGGTGCGAGCCCGGGCCCTGGCCAAACTTCTCGAAGCCGATATCGCCATTGTCGACAAACGCCGCCCCAAGGCCGGTGTATCAGAAGTTATGAACATTATTGGCGATGTGGACGGTCGTCGCTGCATTATCTTTGACGATATGTGTGATAGTGGCGGAACATTGTGCAATGCCGCCATCGCTCTGAAAAAGGAAGGGGCGACTGAAGTCTCAGCCTACGCCAGTCATGGCGTCCTTTCCAATGATGCCCAGGGACGCATTGCCAAGTCAGAGCTCAAGGAATTGGTCGTAACAGACTCAATCGTGCCCCCGCCTGGCTCAACAAAAACAGACAAGGTCAGACGTCTTTCCGTTGCTCCCTTGATCGGTGAAGCGATCCGAAGGATCGCCAATGACGAGTCCGTCTCCAAGCTTTTTGACTGACACCGGTCTTTTTGCTGACTCTTACCCGTTCGAACGCTTGCGTGGTCTGCACCGATAAGCTATAGCCCGCCGCTCGAAACATGAATGAGGCACCGTGCCTCGTAGGTCGCCGCCCCGATGGCGTGGCGGCGTTTGCATTTTAAGGATTTGGTCCGATGAGCTCCAACATCGTTCTTTCAGTTGACGTACGTGAAGGCACTGGCAAGGGCGCGGCACGCGCAGCCCGCCGTGAAGGCCTTGTTCCCGGCATCGTATATGGCGGCGATATTGGCCCCGTTGCGATCAATCTTCGCGGCAATGAAGTCCGCAAGGCTTTGAACACTGGTAATTTCATCTCCAACATGATGGAGCTCGATCACGAAGGCAAACGCCAGCAAGTGATTGCCAAGGACATCCAGTTCCATCCGGTTTCTGATGTGCCTATGCATGTCGATCTGTACCGGGTTGATGAGAAGACCAAGATTAATGTCGGTGTTTCAGTGAACTTCATCAATGAGGCAGAATCGCCTGGCATGAAACGCGGCGGCGTTCTCAATATCGTCCGTCACGAAGTTGAGCTGACCTGCCCGGCCGGTAGCATCCCAAATGAAGTTGAAGCTGATTTGACTGGCTTGGATATCGGTGATTCCATTCACATCTCTTCGATCAAACTTCCCAAGGGTGTGGTTTCCACCATCTCCGACCGTGACTTCACCATCGCCACCTTGCAGGGCTCACGCGCTGTTCTGGTAGACGATGAGGTAGAAACAGACGTCGCTGAAGGCGTTGAAGGTGAAGAGGGTGAAGAGGGCGAAGCCACTGAAGGCGGCGAGGAATAATCCTCGCCGGTCCATCCTTTTGAGGAAGGCCGACGATGATCATCCTTGCAGGGCTCGGCAATCCCGAGCCCAAATACCTCCGCAACAGGCATAATGTCGGCTTTATGGCCATGGATATCATGGCCCATGCCTGGAATGCAGGCCCGTGGAGAAAGCGCTTTAAGGGTCTGGCTGCTGATGTGGTCATTCCCACGGCGTCAGGGCCTAAAAAGGCCCTCCTGTTAAAGCCACAGACCTATTACAATAATGCAGGCCATTGCGTGGGCGAGGCAGCGAATTTTTTCAAGGTCGCCCCGGCCAATGTGATCGTTTTTCATGACGAGCTGGATCTGGCCCCCGGAAAGTTCCGGATGAAAATGGGCGGCGGTGCAGCCGGCAATAACGGCATCAAATCCATCACCCAGCAAATCGGTCCGGATTTCAGGCGGGGCCGCATCGGTATTGGCCATCCCGGCGATAAAAACCGGGTGACGGGTTATGTCTTGTCCGATATTCCCAAGGCTGATGAAGACTGGCTGATTGATTTGCTGGACGCCATCGCCAGTTCAATCGATTTGCTGGTCGCCGGTGATGTTGATGCCTTCCAGACGCAGGTGACCCACAAGGCACCGGCTCCCGGCACATCCTGATTATTCCGTCTTTTTCCACGGCATCAGGGCCAAATTGGCGATAAAGGGCAATAAAAATAAGGCAATTGCGCCTATCGGACTGGTTTGGGGATCTGTCTGTCCTGTCAGAAGAAAAACATAAACAGTTACAAACAGCGCCAGGAAAACCAGGCTGAACGTCGTGTTCAGCGGGGCCCAGTATAGCCCGCTCATATCCTGCTCTTTTGCCCGGATCAGCAAAACAGACCCCAACAAACCCAACCCCGTGACGACAAAGCCTGCCGGGCTGATATCAATGCTGGTTCCGGGTGCATGCCCCGCCAGCAATATCTCACCTGAATTGAAGCGGATTATGGCAATTGAGATATACCAGATCAAAAACCACAAACCGGACAGCACACTGAATATCCGTCGTGAAGCGCGCCACCCGGCCCAAAGGGTTATACTGCCCAAGCCAATCATGGGTAACAGCGCCCAGGTCATGTCAGTGCCTGCACCATGGGAAAAAAACATCCACACCAGCAAGACACTGATGGTGACGAAAAAGATCAAAATGCCTCGAACAACACCAATCACAGCACACAAGATTCCTCAATCGCCCGATGGTTTTGAGCCTACTACACAGCATCACTGATGGAAAAGTCGATTTTTGACCACAACCTCCCTATAAGGCGTCGCTTAGGCCATAAGGACTGAGAATATGGGTTTCAAATGCGGCATCGTCGGACTTCCCAATGTGGGAAAATCGACACTTTTCAACGCGCTGACACAGACCGCTTCTGCACAAGCGGCCAATTACCCGTTCTGCACGATTGAACCCAATGTCGGCGATGTCGCCGTGCCAGAACCACGCCTGGATAAATTGGCCGCGATTGCCAACTCAAAAGAAATTCTGCCTGCGCGAATGAATTTCGTCGATATTGCCGGATTGGTTGAAGGCGCTTCAAAGGGTGAAGGCCTGGGCAACCAGTTTCTGGCTAATATCCGTGAAACCGATGCCATCGCCTATGTGTTGCGGTGCTTTGATGATGATGACGTCACCCATGTGTCCAATACGATCGACCCGATGTCGGATCTGGAAGTGGTTGAAACCGAGTTGATGCTGGCCGATCTGGAAAGTCTGGAAAAGCGCAAAGCCAATAATGAGAAAAAAGCCCGCTCTGGTGACAAGGAAGCCAAGGCGGCCCTCGCCCTGATCGATCTGGCTCTGGAACAGCTTAATAATGGCAAGCCCGCCCGTTTTGCTGATGTGCCCCAAGATGACCGAAAAGCGTGGCGTGAGCTCCAATTACTGACCTCCAAGCCCGTACTCTTCATTGCCAATGTCGATGAAGACAGCGCCTCTGACGGCAATGATTATTCCAAACGCGTATTTGAACGTGCTGAGCAGGAAAAAGCGCAGGCCGTGGTCATTTCAGCCAAGATTGAAAGCGAGCTGGCCCTCCTTGAAAACGAAGAACGCGAAGAATATCTCGACGCTATCGGTCTGGAAGAACCCGGTTTGAGCCGCTTGATCCACACCGGTTATTCCCTGCTGGATTTGAAAACCTATTTCACGGTCGGCCCCAAGGAAGCGCGCGCCTGGACCATCAAGGATGGCTGGACCGCCCCGCGCGCGGCCGGTGTGATCCATGGTGATTTTGAAAAGGGCTTTATCCGGGCTGAAACCATCGCCTATGACGATTTCATCGCCTGTAACGGGGAGGCCGGGGCCAAGGAAGCCGGAAAAATGCGGGCGGAAGGCAAGGATTACATCGTCAAGGATGGCGATGTCCTGCATTTCCGTTTCAACGTCTGATCAGTCTGAAACGGCTCAACCGTTTGCAAGGTGCACCCGCATGCGCTCAAGATCATCGGCAATGAGCTCAGCGCGCTCAATTTTATGATGATAATAAGCCGCCAGGGTCAGCTCATTGTCGAATGAAACCAGCTTGTTTAATGACAACAAATGCTTGGTTCCGATTTTCCCTCTCGACATTGATGCCTGCGCGCAGATGGATTCAAAAACCCGTGCATAGGCCGCAGAATATAAATGCGCTGGCAAATTGATCTTGGCATGCATCCGCCCGACGGAATCGACTGCCACATAATAATCCTTGTCGAACTTGCATTTGAGGATGCATTCCCAATGGCGCTTTTTTGCCGATTTGGCGTATTGAAGACTTTCTTCACTTCGAAAATATGTCGATGTGAACATGCTGTTTGCCAAAAATTCATAGAGCTCATCCAGGCCAACCAGAATGAATTCCATTAATTGTCTGGATCCGGCCCGAACGGTTTCCCTGACACCTTGATCAATATTATAAACTTCCATGCGTTCTTCGTGCTTCATCAACACACGAATTTTGTCCTCGGACAGGGTGGCAAGATCAATATTGCGGGACACGGAACGCTCCTATTCACGGATCGAACACCATGACTGACAGCCATAAACATTCCTTTAATGACAATTGTAATTATCATGGAAATACTGAACCTTAGCCTCACCTAAGATCATATTTTATTCCTACACAACCCCACACCTCCCCTCTTTGGATAGTACTTGTTCCCAGTGACACAGACGATAACTTTAATGCGTCATCGCACCACATGGTGCCCAGTCGGGCCCGATTTATCTTCCTTTCCAGGCCCCTTTTCCTTCAGGATTTAACCCGCAATGAGTCGTGAAATTTCGTCACAAACATCCGATGCGCGCAAAAGAATTCGCGCTGAAGCTGAGGCCATGGGCATCGATGCCG
>Ga0316207_10002991_pt1 | contig 16331 bp, 47 predicted proteins | sample 6weekpyrite_MG_FD_204943 | JGI IMG/M metagenome (GOLD analysis project Ga0316207, IMG submission 204943) | Microbial mat bacterial communities from mineral coupon in-situ incubated in ocean water Damariscotta River, Maine, United States -... | ecosystem: Environmental > Aquatic > Marine >...
TAGCTGTTTTGATAATCTTTCCATTAACTTCTAATGATTTAAATATATTATTGATCGTTGATGTTCGTTTTCCTAAGTCTTTTGCAAGCTGTGGCGCTGTAAATTCGCCTTCATATTCATCTAAATACGCTATAATCATTCCCTGAATACTGGTTTTATCTGGTACATAATCAGTTTTGCCATTTGTCCAGACTTTAATACTACCACCGCCTTGAGATTTGTTTTTCTTCTCAGTAATACCGCACTGTCTTATATAGCCCTCTGCTTTTAGATCCGTCAAAGCCCTACTAACGAGTATGGTTTCACAAAAAAACACCGTGGCGGCCAGCTCAGGGGCGTTAAAGTCATATTTTAAGGTTCTTACGTGGCGTTTTATTTGTGTAACCATTTTTTCATGCTGATTAAATTCAAACATAGTTATCCTTATATTGTCGTAAAGTATAGTAAATTGCGGCGTGTCGTATATATCACTGTTATATTCCACCAAGCACTTTTATTTTCGTAATAATTCCGCATCGGTCACAATAAGTTTTGCCCTCAACGAACATGCCGCCACAATGGTGTTTAGTCGATGATTTAAAACGATGACCTCTCAACACGCATAATTTATTTCTAATAAACATATTCAATCTGTTTTTGGTTTTTACCGCATCAATTCTCATCGCTGTATCCTTTATTTAATTAAAAATATAACAAGTAATTCAACCAGACGCCGAACCCTGTCATGTTTTCTGTTAGCGCACTAGGCGCTGGTTAATAGAGCGTTATCTTCATAAAGACTTAGCGGCTGCTTTAAAAATATCCGCATAACCCTCTAGTTGCTCTTTTAAATCCGCTTTATTTAATGCTGAAATATCTATTAAATGATGATCTCCTACTTTTAATATTGCTTGATTCCCATGTATTTGAACCTCTGGACGACTTTTTTCATCCCAATCAAAATAAGTAAATGCTTCATATGCGTCTACTGGCATTACATCCTCCCAATTAATTTCCATTAACAATAAACCTATTATCTAAATAAATATAATTGAATCTCTTTATTTGGTCGATTAACTAGGCTTATCTGCTTTCTGTTTAGCAACCTTTCTACAAAAATCTACAGCACGTTTTCCATTAGCCTTTAAATCTAATTGATAACAGTTACCGCAAAGCTCAACCCATCCAAGATAATCGAATTGTTCGTTCATACAAATAACGCCGTTAGATACATATCCATACGAAGGCTTACCAGTATGACCGCTAAATGAGCCAACTTCTCTTAGGCCGGTTTTCTTGTTTAACACGCGCATAAATACTAAATCTGTCTTATTCGTGCAATGAGGCTTATGGCATTGATCGCCGTATGGTGGTGCTGTTGGGCCTTGTGGCTGGTTTCTCATTTCAACATTCCTAATTTTCTAAGCTTTTCTCTTTCGTTGTTTACAATTTTCATATCTGGGTTTTTAGTTAACATAAGATTAACTCTAGCGAATGATGCTGATTGCCTTTTGTGCTGCCAATGCTCTTCTGTAACATCTGAAATATTAAGGCAGCATTTTACGAACTCAGGCAATGATGGAGGCCAATCACTATCCCAATTATCAAGCCCGTGCTTTATTTGCTCGCCACTAAGTCCATATAACCCAGTTGCCCACTCCCTAACAGCTCTGTCCTGAATGCCTTCAAGCGGAGTTGACCACTTAGAAAAATAACGAGATTGAAAAACCTTAAATATTTCAGTTATCCAGTGAATTGGTAAAGCCGTTTTTTCTGATGTCTTCTGCTGCGATTCTGTCAAGTTCATCGGAGAACTTTTCAGCTTTAGATTTTGTATTGTTTGATCTATTTGTTTCATCTTTCATCCACTCCGATTTAAACCCTTTCCAGTTTCCAGTTATGCAATCTGATATACAGTCGTTTACCGAAAACCCTCTTTTTACTGCTAAATGTAATTGTTTCCCAAAAGTATTTGCAACTACTTGCGTAACTGGCGCTTTTAATCTCTTGCGCATATCTAGCCATTCTTGAAATATATTTTCATCAGGCAAATACGGCCATTTTGAAAAGTCTATATCTTTATTGTTATCATTCTTTTCTTTCTTATCATTCTTGTTTGTGTCCGTAGCGCTGGGTATAGCATGGGTATCGTGCTGGGTATTACGCTGTCCATTGTTTTGTGAATTATTCTGAAAATCGTTGTAATTACATATAGTTATGCAGGTAGTTAGATGGGTGCTATTTACAGTTATCATGCCGTCTTTTTCTAACATTTTTAAAAACTTACTTACCGTCTTTCTATCCCATTTCCAAGCCTTTGATAGTGTTGTTTGAGATCGTATTTGCTGCCCCCTATCAACCTTTATTAGTTCGCCTTTAATCATTATCTTATTTTCAGAATGATTAGCATTAACGAGAAGATCAATCCATGCCTGAGCCTTGGTGAACTTCTCATACCCCCATATCCAATGATCTGTTATTGATCTGTGAATTCTAATCCATCCTTGGTTACTCATGCTTTAATTTCTCCGCGTTGAATATATGGAGAATCAAACCATAATCTCCAGTAAAATACTCACTTAACGCCATATGGCTAGCCCATAGGCTCCATTTTAAATCACACTCGCTTTTAAATATGTCATTTGATTTATATGAATCAATTAAATTAAACTCACTATATTTAGTATTTTCATAATTTATTCTTTTCGTTCGCCCTGCCGGAGTCCGTCTTGTGCATCCATATTTATATAGGCCGTCTTTATTAACTAATAAATATATATACCCTTTTTTACTTAATCTTTTATTTGCCATGTTATCACCCATAAAAAAAGCCAACTTATGTTAAGCGTTTTGACCGAGAGGAAAATACTAAAACTCTCACGCTTACATAAATTGGCTTGTACGTTTTATCAAAAATAATCGGGAGGGTCAAATCTCTTATTCCGATAGGTTAATTATACACCAAGCACCACAAGCAATGGAATACTTAGCCCGATTAAAAAATAAGTTATTTGTGTTTCGTATTTGTACATTATTTTATATTCTCCTTATGTATTAACCATAGGCATTCACGGATGGCTTGAATAGGGTCTTTGTTGATGCTCTGGTTATTTGGTTCATCGTCAAGTGTATCGTTTGTTGAGGCGAACCATGAGTCTGCAAATAAAACAACATTAACTTCATTCTTCCAAGCTAAAGGCATAAGCTGGTTAAGGTCGTTGTAGTAGCCTAGCAATGGAAGATGAAACGCATGACCTCCATCAAACTTGTGGTAGTAGTACCCGTTACTGTTTTCATATACCTTATGACCTTCAAGCTCAGCCATTGCCTTATTGAATTCACTTTCTGTAAACATCTTTATCCCCTTAGTAGTTATTGGTGGCCATCTGGGTGCTCTGGCTTAGGCATCCAATATTGAACAACATAATGATTTTCAGCCGCTTCAAAATACCTCCCGTATTTGCCATAATCTTTTCGGCCTCTCTTGCCTCGCACAATAAAATCACAATTTTCTTTCCCGTAATACTTACTAGTCATTGTTGCGCCGCCATAACAAGCAACTATTACAGTCTGAAAAGGTTTTGGTTGCTCAATATTTACATCAATCCAATTTCCATAGAAATCTGGCTCGCTCGCTTGCTGATGGCCTTCTGTCCATTCTGGGCTTGTGTGGTTCATCCTATTCTCTCCTAGTAAGCCTGCTCAATTAAAAACACACAACCGCCTGACATGAACTCAAAGTAAGCTTCCCACTCTGATTGGGTAAGGTCGTTTGGTTGTAGTATTTCTAATATCATTAAACTGGCTTAATATCTTTTAGTGCTTCTTCAATGTCACTAGCCAAATAATCAACACCGCCGATATTTACAGTAGATTCGTTTTTAGCTTCTACATCAATTCCAGTCACACAATTAAAAATACCAGCATTAAATTCAGGGAGTGATTTTATATACTCAAGGCCATCTTTTGGCATGTCTTTCCATGCCTCGTAAGGCTCAAGATCATTATCTAGCGTTGATTTGATTTCACCAGCTTTCACTTTATTCCAGTCTTTTCCAGAACCAATATAAAGCTCGAATGCAGTATTGAATTTTGGATACCATCCATTCATGGCATACTTTATTCCGCTCATTACTTCGTTAAATCTTTTTTCGGAAACTTCTACACCAAACACTTTGTATTCGCGTTGTTTATTAGCGCAAAATATTTCATTATCAACGCCGAAACTATTAATAACGCCATAAGACCTATTCACGCCATAAGACCTATTCACGCCATCAGACCTATTCACGCCATCAGACCTATTCACGCCATAAGACCTATTCACGCCATCAGACAAATTCACGCCATAAGACCTATTCACGCCATCAGACAAATTCACGCCATAAGACAAATTCACGCCATTATTATTTGCATTACTCATATCTATTTCCTCTATGTTTTTATCTATTCTATTACTGTTAGTGGTTAAGTCTAATACCGATTACTTATGGGGTATTATCTTTCTTTATACCAAGCGCCTCGTAATACATATCCTCTGGTCTAGTCAACAAATAACCATTGTGAGCCGCTTCTTTATCAATCAAATCTAAATATTCCGCGAATTGCTTTGTACTCATCATTCTGGTAACGGGTACAAATTCCATCGCCTCTAGCTTTTGCTCATATGTCAGATTGATTAATGAGAATTTATAATATTTATTAAACTCTTGATCGTCACGCCTTAATATGGGAATGCCTCGCGTAAGCTTGCAGCGTTGCCGCTCGTACTCTTTGCCATTGCCTGTGTGCTTGCCTAGCTCTGTGTACCACTTAAACGCTAGGCCGTTCTGAGCGAGTGACCTGTCTTTGCTGTAGTCGCTTATGGTCACTATTTTAGAGCCATCATTAGGCATATCACGCAATAGATCAAAGACTCTAGCCAGATTATCAAAGCTATTTATCCGGTATGATTCGCTCATGCTAAACGATACCCGCTAATCTTTATCATCTTTTGACTCATCTCTGGCCTCGTTTACTGCATTCTCTGCATAAATTTCACTATCTTTAACAGACATTTTTCGCTCTTTTCTAGCATATTTATAAGCACTGTCATAAATGACTGATAATTGTTCTAGGTTCATAACGAGTCCTCAATCTTAGCGTTATAATCCTGATCTGCTTTATCGCAAGCCATTTCATATTCGTCTAAATCCTCATCGACTCCGCAATGCTCAAGACATTCAGGGCATAAATCTAATTCATCATGGTTATATAATTCTGCACCGCAACAATCACTATATTTCATTTTATTTATCCTCAGGTAGCATACCAGTCTCAAGCTCAACTGATTGCGCCTCTAAATATGCTTGAGTATCTTCAAATAACCTCTTTCCAATCGCTACAAACGTGGATAGCTGAGCACTTCTGGCGTTCTCGCACTTATTAACGGCTTTTAACAGCGTTATAAGCTCATTAGAGAGGTTTTCTGTTATTGCGTCCCTAATGCTATCGTCACACGTCCAAAGCTCTTTCTCACAGTCTTTGATGCGGTTGCTTACTTCTTCGTCTCGCTCTAAATCTTCTATTTCTTGGTAGCTCATTTTACTTCCCCTTATATGCGTTATAAATCTGAATAATCTCATCTTCTAAAGCATGAATCTTGTCTATTCCTTCATTGGTATAGCAAACTAAATCATCAAAATCATATGGATTGTCTTTATTCTTATAAATGTCTACGCTGATTCTGCTTAATCCAGTGTCATATATAGCGTATATAATAAAATCCTTATCTGATAGATTTGCTATTGTTTCAAATAATCCGCTAATTGCTCGCTGTGCTCTCATCGTTTTCCCCTCTGTTAAATTAAATATAATGAATATTTAGAATTAATCTAATTAAAGTTTTTTATTCGCTATTAATTCTATCTATTCCTTTTTTAATCCGTATCCACTTCTCTGGCTTAACCCATATCTGCTTAAGCACGTAACCGGCAGCCCGTTTCTTATTTCTGTTTTCACGCTTTAGTTGTGCTGAGTCTTTCATTAATCCCACCATTCGCATTCATCATTACAAGGCTCTACGCCTTCACTCATTCTTTCTAAAACATCTTTCCACAATTCGCTAGTATTAAATCCTGCGTTCTGACTTTCTACAATCTCATGTAGTCCATCGTCCCAATGATTATTAATCGGAGCCTCAACTCTGACACAGAAATTATAATCTGTTTTATCTATCTCTACTGAAGCACCAATTTCACTAGCTAACTTATGGACTCTTTGCCTATAAGTAGCCATTACTGCTCTCCTAGTTCATAATTACATTATACTACAAAGACATGTCCAAGTCTAATCAAAAGATTTTATAGGTCTATTAATAAAATTTATGCCAAAAAAAACCGCTGTTAAACGGGTTAATGGGGGCTATGAATTTGGAACGGTAGCAAATGATTAACTACTATAAATCTTCTAATTTTACTGGAATGGGCTTCTTGCCATCGTTAAGACGTTTAATACAAAGTTCTGTCTCGTCGTTATTTATTTCTTCAATCGCTTTTAAGGCATCAAGAATAAAAGACTTAGGTAGTTCTGGGTTATCTTTACAGGCATTGATAAATTTATCATAGTCTTCGTTAGATAGTTTTATATCCATAAATCACCTTAATTTGGTGGAGGCTTAGGAGTCGAACCTAACGCTATGCTAAGAAGTATCTAGAATTGTTAGCAATTCCGTACCATAACCCCCATATTTGGCGCTTCGATATTCTCTTTGCCTCGTAGCAAGGGCAAGCTATGTAGCACTGAGCTTAACATAGTCTCGAAAGCCCGATACCTAAGTAGAGCGGGAACATGTTTATTGTAACACATAAAAAAGGCCCTTCCGAAGAAAGAGCCTTAATTATCCTTGCGTTAAAGAGCGGCAAGGTTTATTATTTATACATCGGCTTTGGTTGTGACAGACCTAAATCGAACAGTTTAAAGAGGAAACGGATCAATTCGAGCAATGCTCAACCGATAAGTAAATTCTAATCTAAACCGTTCAAAATCACAACTTAAAAGCCTTAATTTAATTTTAGGAGGTATTGCTGTGGATATTGAATATTTAATGAATAATGAAGAACTGCAAGACGCGATTATACATACTAATGCAATGGTTAAATCTTATGGCGAGAAGATACCAGAAGCACTAATGGCTCATTATTGTCATTTACTAACCCTTCAAGAGAAAAGAGCAAAGCTTGCTAAATGTAATAATAATAAAGTATGGGCGTAACCTACCTAACAGGGGAAGATGATGAAACGATATGAATTTATACAAGATTGCCCTAATTGTGGTTTAGAAGAAAAAGAAGATGGAGAATACGTTCTATATGAGGATGCTAAAAATAAAATAGATTTTTTAAAAAATCTAAACAACATGCTAGAAAAGCATATTAGCGAACTAAACGAGCTTATAAATAACCGTTAGCCCCTTAACAGATACAGAGGAATAGATTATGTGGTTAGAGATTTTTCAGTTTGTATTGATTATCCCAATTGCTTTAGTAGTAATTGGCTGGGCGCTTATGAAAGTTCTTAATATTAAATAACGCTATAAAAGAGGCTTAGCAAATAAAAACGCCTCTATACAACTTAATGCAAGAGGCGTATAATTTTTATATTGATCGGGTTGGCAGCCTGATTGAACAGTAAACTGAACTTACGATTCAACCACACAAAGTGCAATCAACATAAGTATTTTAAGTTTATCCACTGTTTAAATCAAGCTATTAACCTGAATTTTAACTAATTTAGGAGATTTACTGTGAGCGAAACAATATATGTAAGCAAATACGGGTTTAATTTATTCGCATTTGTAACAAAAGATTTAGCCAAAGAAGACGCGGATTTAATAGCGGAGAATCTTAAAAAGCTAGATATTGAATGTGAATATAGAAATAAGCCTTTTGTCGATATGGAAAGCTTAAAAGAAGCAACTAGCCTAATAGATGATTTAGTTGATCTATGTGATGAATCAATACCTGATACATGCGATGTAAGCGTTATACAGGCCGCAAAAGAGTTTTTACACGGCAAACTACCAGAATAATCTTAAAACGTACTCCAAACGATATTAAGCACCTGTTGCGGTGGCGTGGAAGAAAAGCAATTTTACAAATAGTAGACAAATTTATATATTCCCGCTTTCTAAGAGCCATGTTAGGCCATAGATTGACCGGCGGTAAAACCATTTAAGTGATGACCAAGGGTGAACTGACCTGCTATCAGGATGATAAAGGTTGTGGACAATAATATATATAAATAGGTTAAGGATGATTAACAAATAGACTTAAAGATATCGGATAGATCCCTGATTCCCGTAGGGTCATCCTAAGGTCATTAGATAGCTTATGTCTAAAATAAACAGCTATAAGTAAATATTATTAAGCATAAGTACATTGAATTGGTGATATTTAGAATAGTGTAGTTAAATACTTGAAACAAATAGGAGAAGAGAATGGAAATAGATGCTACAGAAGTTGTGAAAGTTAACGTAAAGACGCTTAAGCTTCATTTAAAAGTATCAGATAGATTTACAGCAAGCATTGAGTCTGCTACTGGTACTGAAATTTATACTCAGGATGATGGTTACGTTCCTGACTTCATGCCTGACGATCACTATGGTGATTATGTAATTCTTGATATTGATATTGAAAGCGGTCGAATAATAAACTGGGTAGCCCCAACTGCTAACGATATTGAGGAATGGATTGCAGGCGGCGAAGGCTAATTAATTAAGCAGAGTCTAGGCAGGTGGCTAACCGGCAGAAGGCTAAAGCGGTTCGATTCCGCGCTCTGCGCCTAACAAGAGGAAAGAATGATGTGCGATAAGAATGTATTAGGTAAAGGCATAAAACTACCTGCTGGTGTAAATGAGAATGATGTTTCTGATGGTTATCATACTTTCAGTGAATTGTATGATTTTAGGAAAATGTATAACGCTGCGCTTTTTAATGAATGGGCAGAAGCAGGGAGATACGAAGTCCATAAAAGCATGAAACACTATGATGGTGAAGAATGCTTTGGTGGTGGCTGGTTTATTGCTGTTGCTGTTTTGCCAGAAGGCCAAATAACTAATCATTACAAGGAAGAAGACTGGTATTTATTTAAGCTGCCTATAAAAGATAAAGCGTTGTATGAATATGATGGGCATACAGGCAAAGATGTGCTTCAAAGATTGAAATCTTTATAACAAGGCATAGCCTAAAGGAAATATGATGAGCGAAAAAAGCAAGTGATTTTAAAAAACTGGCAGAACTTAGGGGTATATACCCAAATGCCTAACGACTTGAATTAAAGGGTGTGCGCTGTTTGCACATCCGTTTGAATGATTTGTTAGCTATTTTTGAGGATTTAATATGTTAGATAGAACACATTATTTTGAATGTAGTTGTGGAAGCACAGAACATACACTGCGGTTTACATTGGATAAAGAAGATAAGGAAATTCATACGGATATTTATCTTAATCAGTGGCGACCTATGTGGAAGCGAATATGGGTAGGAATAAAATACATATTTGGTTACAAGTGCCAGTATGGTGAATGGGATTGCTGGATTTTAAACAGAGACGATACAGAAAGATTGCGCGATATGTGTAATGAGCTTATTGATAGCTAACGATTGAATTGTGTTGCAGGCGCGTTGTCTGCGACTGTCAAAACGAATGATTTGTTATAAACCGGAGGTGATATGAAAAGTAGAGAAGATTTAATTCTTGAGAACATCGAAATGGAAAAATCTGCTTTGAAATTTAAGAAAGCATTATATTTTTTGGTAGAAGTCAAAGACCATAAGGATGCACATGGAAAAGATGAGTGGTACAACGATGCGCAGCCTATGGCGTGGGAGCAAGCAAGGGTAGCATTAGGTTTATAACAAAAGAATATACAGACCTGCGAAGGTCAGGGAATATTTAAAATGTACAAAATAACCAGAAATAAACAACGAAAAAAATGAAATATGTAAGCGTATGCGTGACGGTAAAGAGTTATGGTATATAAAATAACACGGAACAAATTATGTAGCGATTGTTTTGATTTAACTACCAACCAATAGGACATAAAAATGAGCAACGAAAGAAATGAAATAATAGGCGCAGCTTCAATGGATGGCTTTTGGGTTGGCGTAATTGTAGCTAGTTTAGTTTGGTACTTTTTTATTATTTAATTGGAGGTAATTATGAAAAGAGTAGATTTTTTATACAGCTTATTTGCATCGTCTGCACTTGCGCTTTGTTATGTCCGTGGATATGAGGATTTGGCTTTCTATACAGCCATCGGATTAATCCCTGTGTACGCACTAATGACATGGCTAAAGCAGATGCAAATAAATTTGCTTATGGAGTCAGGCAATTTTTCAGGTAAAGAATTTAACGAAAAATATAAAGATTTACCTAATCTATGATTAAATACGAAGTAAAACAAAACGGCAAGAAGTGGGAGATAGTCAGGATTAAAGACGGTACAGCTATTGATTCGTGGGATAAAAAGAATTTAGCAGAGCGCAGACTAGAGTTTTTAACGGCTATGGGGTGGAATGTTGAAAAAAGCAAGGGGTAGATATGCAAGGCGGAAAAAAACCAACTAAAGAGCAACAGAACTGGCAAGACTGGCAGCGTGATCAAGGCTGCTGTAATTGCGGAGCGTCTAATCCTGCTATCCATCATTGCGCTGGATCTACAGCTAAGCATAATAAAATACATATCGGGCAATGGTGGACTATACCGCTGTGCTATGAGTGCCATCAAGGAGATGAAGGGATACACGGAAATTTAAAGCGTCTTTATGATTTCGACATGCCTAGAGAATTTAATAGAAAGGATGCAGAAAAGCGGAAATTTAAAGATTGTGTATTTGATTACTTTCATTTTGATTATGGAGAGCTACCAATGCCGTTAGAAGTAATTGAAGCGATTAGGGATTATCACAAGTGAGTAAACATAGACGTGCAGCTAAGATAGATAAAAACCAGCCTGAAATAGTAAAGGCATTGCGCAAAATAAACGGTGTTTCTGTTCAGCTAGGCATGGATGATATTCTAGTTGGCTATAAAGGCGTTAATTACTGGATTGAGATCAAAGAGCCTGAGACGGTTAGCAATGTGACTAATGAAGTCCAACCAAGCAAGATAAAACCTAGCCAGCATGAGCTATTAGCTAACTGGAAAGGGCAATATCATATTTGCTGGAATATAGACCAGATACTTAAAATTATAGGTATAAGCTGAACTTATATACCCCCTAAAATTACTCATTATACAAAGCTTAATAACTGGTAGAGAATTACACCATGAATATAAAACAAAGCAATATAGAAAATGCGTTTAAATCTCTTGTTAAGACTGCTATTGACGCTTTGCCAGAAGAAGATAGGCAGCAGGCTTATGAAGATTTAATTGAATTATTAACAGAATTACAGGGGGAGTCAGAATGAGCTACATGAAAAATTACTTAATGGACGTTATGGAAGGCAATGTTAAGCATGATTATCGCTTACACGGTGACAATATGAATGAAGTATTGTCGCCTGATTATCAGGAGTTTTTAGATTCTCAAGAACCTACAATTAAACAACGTGATGATTCGCTAGAAGAACTAATCTCTGAATCAAAGGAAAGAGACAATGCTTAAACTTTATGAAATAACAGAGCAATATCAATCGGCCTTGTCAGAGCTTGCAGGACTAGAGTTAGACGAGGAAACGGTTAATGACACTCTTGAAGGCTTAAAAGGCGACCTAGAAGCTAAGGGAAGGGCTGTAGGTGCATTTATAGCTAATCGAGAAGCTGAAATCACAGCGACTAAAGAAGCAGGTAAGAAGTTGATTGAAAGGGCTAAATCAGAACAAGTTAAGATGGATAAGTTAAAAGATTATCTGTTATACAACATGCAAGTTAATGAAATTACAAAGATCCGTAGCCCTGACTTGTTGATTAAACTGCGCAAATTACCGGCTAGTGTAAAGATTGTTGACGAATCAGTTATTGATTCTAGTTGGATGAATAAAAAAATAACTTATACGATTAATAAAACAGCTATTAAAGCAGAGTTAAAAGCTGGTAATCCAGTGGAAGGCGCAGTCTTATCAGAAGGATATAAGGTGGTAATAACATGAAAATTGAAGAGCTAGAAAAGCCGCTTGATAGAAAGCACGTAAAAAGCCGTCAACAAGCAGGCCGTGACTTATCTTATATTGAGGGCTGGCACGCTATAGCAGAAGCAAACCGTATATTTGGTTTCGATGGATGGGGTCGAGAAACGATGTACTGCAAAGAGGTAGCTAGATACGACTATAACGGCAAAAATAAGGTTGGCTACGAGGCGTGCGTAAGAGTCACTGTTGATTTAAATAATAACGGAAAAATTGAGCGGATCATTAGAGAAGGGACAGGGCACGGTTCAGGTATTGCAAAAGATTTATTTGATTGCATCGAAGGCGCGGCTAAAGAAGCTGAGACAGACGCTATGAAGCGTGCGTTAATGACTTTTGGCAATCAGTTTGGTCTAGCTCTATATGATAAGACTCAAAGCAACGTAGAGGACGTTATAGAGGTTATTACAATAGATCAAGCAACAGTTATACATGATCTTATTGCTGAAACAGGCACAGATAAAGATAAGTTTTTACAATGGCTAAAGGTTGAATCTATACAGAAGATACCAGCAGCACACTATAATGCGGCTATTGCGGCATTAAACAAAAAGAAGGAAAAGTAAATGGCTAAACGAATAATGGTAAAAGTAGACGAGTATCAAAAAGACGGCGAAACAAAGGGGAAATATACAGAAGTAGGTGTCATTCTAAATAATAACAACGGTGAGTACGTGCTACTCGATCCAACGGTTAATATCGCTGGCGTACTGGCAAAGCAAAATAGCTTGGCAATTAAATCTGGAAAGGAATCACGCGATATGGTTATGGCTAGTATTTTTACTGATGAGCCTAGACAACAAAACGCGCAACAATCGCAACCAGCTAATCAACCTGCGCCGATTGATGATAGCTTTAATGACGATATTGCCTTTTGATCTATATCAATTTTAACTATGGCTAAGGCTCGAACAATCCGTTTAATAATTGCTGACGGGTAGCATGTGGTGTGTGTTTGAGTCTGGCCACCCTATGAGGAATAGATATGAAAGATTTTAATACATGGTGGAGTGAACAAGAGTCCTTCTGTGGGGAAAGTGGTATGGATGCAGCAGAGCAAGCTTGGGACGCAGCACAAAAAGTTGTCGTTGACCATATACATGATGTAGTTATAGATCAATGTGAGAGTGACGAAGAGTGCAGACAAGAAATTGCCAACTTTAGTAACATTTTGTATAGCTAACCGGAGAGCGGAAATAAAAGATAAAATTATATTTGAAACTACGCCTAGAAGTGCTGGCAAAAAAATGTTTTATAGCATACTTATGGATGCAAATAAGTGGCATAAATCTACTTGGACAGGTGTTGATTGGATTGCTGGAAACGGCATGATACGCGGCGAAGTAATTAAGCGTGATCGCAACGTGACGTATGTTAGATTTAATTCTATTGTTATGTGATTTGAGATGAGCGAAAAACTATTTAATCAAGATGGTAAAAAAATAGAAGGGTTTACCGCTACCTGCGAAAAGTGCGGCTCCAATAATGTAAAAGTCAACTATGAATTTAATTATTATGGCGGCTATACCGGATGGGATTCTAGTTTAGATATTGAATGTGAAGACTGTGATAACAAAGCAGAATTAAGTATATAACGATTGAGGTAAGCGCGTGAGCGAAGCGAATCCGATTGACCGTTTTGTTATGTGTTGGCTTGATTTACGCATAGCATTATGTGAATGCGACAACAATAGATTTGATGACATTATACACGCCCTAGAAATTGGCGACAAATGTTCATCGTGTGATTTCTTTAATTTAGCCATAAAGGATAAGAAGCAGCAATATCGGTGTCGGTGTATGCCAAGTTGTATAGCGGCAACATTACACCCTAATGCAGTTTCATATTTAAATTTGAAATTAGGCTGGATTGATGAAAAAGAGCATTTATCGAATATAGGTATAAACACATAACAAAAGAATATAAGGATCTGCGAATGTATGAAATATTTACTCCAATTAACAATGATAATATTAATAGTGATTTTTATTTTAGGCATGTTTATCGTGATAGGCAGCCCAATGGCTAAGGCTGATGATTGTGAAACTCAGTTTATAGACTCAATTAACAAGGAATGTGTTAATGATTATTTTAGATGTATAGCTTGGAGTGATTTAAAAGAAGCAATAGAGGCTGCAATAAAATGACTAGCAGATCAAGAAGAAAAAAAGACAATGATTATAACAGCAGAAAAGTTAAAGCATTTAAGTCTTTAGGATACAAAATATCGAGAATAGCTAAGATAATGGGCATGGAATATAAATATATTAAACGCCTTTATATGCAACTAGAGGATTAGAAATGAAATATGAAAGCAAGTTACCACTGATAGGTGCGTGTATTGCAGCATGGATTTTTGCTGCTTTTCTTTATTATGCGGTGATTGAAATAGCTGGTTTTATAGGCTGGTTATTTCGTTAATCAAAGTCTGGATCATCAGGACTTATAGCCATTGATCTACGCTTAGTTTTTTCTTCATTGCTCTTATTGGCGTGTCGACTAGCTCCCCAAGCTGGGAATGCCGTACTTAAGCCAGTAGAAAGGGCGCTCATATCACCACCAGCAGCTAATTCAGCGGTAGCCATATCAACACCCATGTAAGATAGGTAAAACGCCCCTAACGGCCTTAGAAGCGGTAAAACTATGTCCCTAAACGCCATTAAAATCTTAACAAGACCATCAACAAATCCTTCTGTCTTAGTGGTTAATAGCTTTATTTGAAATTCATGCTTTAGTTTTACAGCTAAATCGCCATCGTCAACTAATTGATCTATTATGCTGAACGCGCTCTCTGCTGCTTTTTCATAAGCTGCCATTATTCGTGCCACTTCTCCAATTTACCCAATCTAATGCGATAGCTTTCAATAACTTTTAACTGCTTTGCATCATTATCAAGTAATTGGTTGATGATTAAATCGTAATTTTGTTGCTCTATAACAATAGGCTCAGGTTTGCCGTGTATAAAGTTTTTAGCCGTTTGCGAGTTTCCATAGATAGAGCTTAAGCCCAATGCAGATAATAGCGGAATCATTAGAGTTAAATTCTTCAACCAATCACTAACAAATTGTGCAGGCGTTCTTACCATCTGAACGTAACCCCTACCGTGCCAGCGTGTTTACCGCCTCCATTGCCATAGGAGCTGTGGATTAATGCGTCTATATCCTTAAAGTTCTTAGCAATACCGAAACTAACCGCATTTTCACCATCGTAGTAGCCTGTATTGATCGAGGCTTGTATTTTATTAGTAGCATAGTCAAACGGGTGTGAGCTTGCTATAGACAGCGCCATGAGCTTTGAGGTGTCATTATCAATGCTGTAGCTGTTCTCGGTTACTTCATAAACAGTCGTATAGTCAATATTATGCTTATGATAACCACCAGCAAAAGCAGAAAAAGACAACATCATTAATACTAATATTTTCATTTTATTATCCAATATATGCGAGATACATATTTAACCGATCTTTTAAATTGCCTTCAATTCTGTTTTTTCGATACCACCAGATAAAACCGTTTTTATCCATATGGTTTATATTAGTCATTATTTTGTTCTCGAATTAGCCCAATTGTAAGACGCTATAGCAGCCGCAAATACTAAGGACACATCACCATTCATTTTGCCAAAATAAGCTAATCCTGTAGTGACAACAATCGTCGCAGCCGTGACCATAAATTTGCGAGAAGCATACTTATTTTTTGTATTATCTGTTCCAGCCATCCTATTAATCCTCCGATTATTACTTCAATTATTCCGCCGTTGCTATTGGCGGGCTTGGTTGCTTTGGGATGTATAAATTAACCTCAACAATATTGGAATAATCTGATTTGCTTTTGCTTCCAATAACTGCGCCTATTGCAATACTTGCAAAGCGATATTTACATGCAGCAACACCTATTGAAGCCGTAGGATCAAAATAGATATTTAAAGGGGCTATAACGGCTGCAATTTCTAACCAACCGGCTCCGCAATTTCTTTCGATAGCTGTGGATAATATATTCTCAATAGGCAACGGGTCGCCATCAGTATAAGTTGTTGGATGAGTCCACTTGAGATCAATGTTCTCACGATCATTAATGTTTATATCTACTGCATATACGTTAAACGATAACATTAAAAGCAGTACTAATAACTTAATTCTAAACGTATTCATTATTTAATTCCCCATTTGGCCGCAATTAATGC
>Ga0316207_10002992_pt1 | contig 16329 bp, 17 predicted proteins | sample 6weekpyrite_MG_FD_204943 | JGI IMG/M metagenome (GOLD analysis project Ga0316207, IMG submission 204943) | Microbial mat bacterial communities from mineral coupon in-situ incubated in ocean water Damariscotta River, Maine, United States -... | ecosystem: Environmental > Aquatic > Marine >...
AGCAGATACTGAAGGTAACCTTATATTTCGTAAAACAGCACGAAACTTTAACCCGATGATGGCGACGGCAGGCAAGGTAACTGTTGTAGAGGTGGAAGAGATTGTCGAACCTGGTGCATTTGATCCCGATCATATTCATACACCGGGTATTTTCACGCAGCGTATTATCAAGGGTGAGTTTGAAAAACGTATCGAACAACGTACAGTTCGCGAAAGGGAGGGTGCATAATGTCTGATATTAAAGGATGGGACCGCCACCAGATGGCAGCGCGCGCTGCACGTGAATTGCAAGATGGCTTTTATGTAAACCTTGGTATTGGTATCCCAACTTTGGTTGCTAATCATATTCCCGAAGGTGTGAGCGTCACGCTGCAATCAGAAAACGGCATGCTTGGCATGGGGCCATTCCCTTATGACGATGAGGTTGATGCTGATTTGATTAACGCAGGTAAGCAGACAATTACGGAACTGGATACCAGCTCTTATTTTTCGTCTGCAGACAGCTTCGGCATGATCCGGGGAGGGCATATTGATCTCTCGATCCTTGGTGCTATGGAAGTAGCTGAAAATGGTGACCTTGCCAATTGGATGATACCAGGAAAAATGGTTAAAGGTATGGGTGGGGCCATGGATTTGGTGGCTGGCGTTAAGCGTGTTGTGGTGATCATGGATCACACTAATAAAAAAGGCGATGCCAAGCTTTTGAAAGAATGCACATTGCCGCTAACAGGTCAGGGTGTTGTTGACCGCATTATAACAGGCTTGGGTGTCTTTGATGTGGTTGAAGGTGGCTTGAAGGTGGTGGAACTGGCACCAGAGGTTACATTGGAAGATGTGAAGGCCGCTACTGAGGCAGTGATCACTGACTAGTATTACTGGGACCTAGGTCTGTTAAATTAGCAGTTGTAAAAAGGCACCGTAGGGTGCCTTTTTTTGTTAGTGTAGTGCGCATGAGCCATAAATAATGCTAGTATTAGTGGTGGATGTCAGATTGACATATATCAAACTCTGTAAGGTATATGATTGCTATGACAGCCCTGAGTTTAACGCTTGGGATACATATGGCTCGCAAAGTAGACTTGGAAAAGAACAAATTTCATTTGCTGGCAGTTAGTGTTGCCGCGGATTTGTCTGATGTAAAAGCTGAGGGCGAAGCAATTTCGTTAGAAGCTATGAATGCCAAGGTTTTGGTTGCCAGGGCTGGAACTATGGCTCTTGGATTTCGGCCCCTGACGGACTTTATGGTTGAGTTGGCGGACGACACTATTCGCTTAGTGAATGAGATTGAGTTTGAAGCACTTGCTGTTTCGTTGCAGGCCGTAGAGCGCCTTAGAACATTAAATGCGGTTAATCAGGCCCAGCGGGCTCTCGTGCTTGCTGAGGGCGCGCCAGTTAAACATATAGGGGGACTCAATGTTTTTGTAAAAAAAGCGTTGGACCTTGATAATGCCCGTGTGGAACAGCTTTTAGATCATGCTGTACATCTCACTTCGTTGCTTGAGGAAATATCGGAACAGATGATTGCTGCATGTGCTGTTGCATCGTCGGCTCGGATTGAGGCTGCAGCCATCGAACCGCGATACTCCGCATCTTTCAATTCGGTTTCTACGAATTTGCAACGATGCGCAGAGGCTGTTTTGAAGAAAGTAAAGGCCAGCCATTCGTTGCTGAGCCAAGCGCTCAATATGACAGGAAATTATCAGTGAAAAGTACGGTGATATTTGAAGAGGGCAATCACAAATGGATCATTTTTGGTCGTGACCCGAACAAAAAAGACAAGATAATTGATACGAATCAGCATCTGGTTATGGCTGGCGGGGAGGCGATCCTGTTGGACCCGGGAGGTATTGAGCTTTTTGCTCCAATGCTGGCGGCTGTAGTGCACCATGTACCTTTAGAAAGTATTAAGACTCTATTTGCCTCTCATCAAGATCCCGACATTATCTCTAGCCTCGGGCTTTGGGACCAAGTGCTGGAGAAGGCAACATTACATGCGCCATGGCTTTGGGAAGGGTTTATTCGCCACTTCGGTTGCGATCAAATCACATATAATCCTATTCCAGATGAGGGCGGTGAAATAAAAATAGGAGGCCGGGCTTTACAATTTGTTCCAGCACATTATCTGCACGCATCGGGTAACTTTTCTGTTTATGATCCGGCTGCAAAAATATTGATGAGCGGTGATGTGGGTGCAGCACTAATACCTGATGATGCGCCTATGTTTGTTGAAAACTTTGAAGATCATATCGCGTACATGGAAGGCTTTCATCAGCGGTGGATGCCATCTAACCGAGCTAAAAACCTTTGGGTGGAGCGCGTTAGAAAGCTTGATGTTGAGATGATATCCCCTCAGCACGGGGCTATTTTTAGAGGTGATAATGTGCCACGTTTTCTTGATTGGCTTGAGGATTTGGAAGTGGCTGCTTGGCTTACTAGTTAGTTACCTGGCGACTAATTCATAAGGTATCCACTTAAATGGACGCCATAAGGGACAATATGAGGTGCGTGTTCAATTAAGGTTCAAATTTCTCAAATCCAAGTTTCGCCATTGCGCCTGAAAGCTTTAAAAATATTTTTTCTGGAAGGGCTTTGCTACAAGTAAGTAAAACAGGGCTCTCATTCTTTGCGGCAAAGTGAATGGAAGATAAAACACTGAATTGTTCAGACTGTGAACGCATTGCTTTCCAGGTTGCAGATGGCAATATCGTGTAATCAGCACGCCCTGCCGTTACAAGCCGGAGGGCATGTTCTTCAGATAAAGCAATATCTTGCAGCCATGTCTGCTGCATGTTCAATGTCTTTTGGGTTCCGTCCACATAATATCCGCCTTTTACAAAAGCTCCGATGAAATTTTGGTTCGCGGTTAATGCCCGAATAGACCCCAGTTTCTGCAGTGTGGATAGGTTTTCTTTTCGGGCTATTATGAACTCGGTTGACAAACTGGAGAACAAATAAGGGATAAAGCGCCATTTTTTTGCGCGTTCATTCGAGTAGGCTCGCCCTGTTGTGCAGAAAGGGCGGTCTCCCTGGTCCAGCATGGTTGATTCCATACTCATATTCGTTCGTAACCAATCAATCTGGAGGTCAGCAGCATTGGTGATGCTTTGGAGTTTTTCTATAAATGGCCCCTCAGGGTTGGTGGCGCTATTAACAATGTCGGGAGGATAATCATACACTACCACAGTGAGCCTGTTTTTGTGGTTGTTAGCTTGAACTGTGAACAAGCTAAAGGCGGTGGCTGTTAAGGCCACTAAAAGTAAGAGCTTGCTCATGGAGTAAAATTCCCCTGCCAGAAATAGCGCTTAGTATTATGCAGCTGTCCCACCAACAGTGAGGCCATCTACCCTAAGTGTCGGTTGGCCAACACCAGCAGGAACCGTTTGCCCGCCTTTTCCACAAGTGCCAACGCCGCTATCAAGTTTTAGGTCATTGCCTATCATTGAAACGCGTTTCAAAACATCAGGCCCGTTACCAATAAGGGTTGCGCCTTTAACTGGCTCCATGATTTTACCGTTTTTGACGCGGTAAGCTTCAGTACAACTGAAAACAAACTTTCCTGATGTAATATCTACTTGGCCGCCGCCAAAGTTCACAGCATATAAACCATCATCAACACTTGCGAGAATTTCAGCAGGGTCTTTATCGCCAGCTAACATGAAGGTGTTGGTCATGCGAGGCATAGGTGCATGGGCAAAGCTTTGGCGTCTGCCATTGCCTGTGGCTTTTTGGCCCATAAGGCGCGCATTTAACCGGTCCTGCATATATCCTGTAAGAATACCATCCTCGATAAGGACAGTACGTTCCGTTGGGGTGCCTTCATCATCTATTGATAATGAGCCGCGTTTTGCATCTAAAGTACCGTCATCGACAACTGTTATGCCTTCAGCAGCAACGCGCTCTCCCATAAGGCCTGCAAATGCAGAAGTTTTTTTGCGGTTAAAGTCTCCTTCAAGGCCGTGTCCTATGGCTTCATGCAGCAGGACACCTGGCCAGCCCGGACCCAGCACCACGGTCATTTCACCAGCAGGGGCAGCGATGCTCTCCAGATTCACGGCCGCTTGACGAAGTGCTTCATCCGTTTGTGCTTTCCACTGGGCTTCATCAAACAGAAAATCATAGGATTGCCGTCCGCCTGCACCTTCTTGCGCGCTTTCCTGACGGTCACCTTCGCCCATCACCACTGCAACATTTAGACGAACAAGCGGCCGAATATCTCTTACTCTATGGCCATCAGCACGAATAATTTCTACAGCTTGCCAGCTCCCGAGAACCGAAGCACTAACTTGGCGCACACGTGGATCAGCAGCGCGTGCGTAGGCATCGATCTCTTCGAGAAGCTCAACTTTTCTGGCAAAATCAATTCCACCCAGTGGGTTTTCGTCACTATAAAGCTGTTTGTTGGTGCGTGCTGGGGCAAGGCTCATAGAGCCGCTTTTGCCAGCTTTTATTGCACGTACAGTTTCGGTTGCACGTTTTATTGCAGCTTCAGACAGTTCATTTGAATGAGCATATCCAGTTGATTCGCCAGTGACAGCTCTTAAGCCAAAACCTTGACTGCTATCAAAACTGGCCCCTTTTAACCTGCCATCATCGAAGGAAAAAGATTCTGATTGTGTTGATTCGAGATATAATTCACCGTCATCCATTCCGTTAAGGGCGTCGGAAACAAGACCTTCTGTGCGGGATTCGTCTAAATCCGACTGGTCGAAAAAGAAATTTAAGGATGCTTCAGCATCAGCCATAGATAAACTCCCTAGGCTTGGTGGGGTGATATGGGCGGTTTTTTGCTCAATGTGCGACAAAATGGCACATGCTTGGACCGTGACTTGGCTTTAGAATGAAACGGACAGACAACAATTACAAGCATCACCATGGAAATTAGCATGTTTTTAATATAAAAATGGCTAACTTCTTATCGTCAGGCTTGAGCCTGAGAAAACGTCTGTTATAACGGGCGCGAATTTATGTCGGCTATTAGGCTCTCGGGTCTTGTCAGAATAGCATGGCAGTTGGTTGATCTTTGACGGAAAGATAAACCAACTACACTGTGGAGGAAGTTGCTGGTTTGCTTCTAATATGGAAGTATGCTGGTTTTTACACAGGGTTTATCGAGCTGGCTTGTCTTCGGCTAGGGAGCAGGTTAGTGACCCGCTTAGGGGTAGAACAAAAGGAAAGCAGGACTATGAACGTCAAAAGGCTTACCGCAGGGCTTGCGGCTGCTATGATGGCTATCTCCGGTTTCGCATTTGGTGCAATGGCTGAGGGCCGTATTGGTGCACCGAAAGATAAAGGCTTGTGGCTGCAAGATGCAGCAAATGAGCAGGCGCGCCGGGTTGCCGATTTCAACATGGAACTCATGTACATTATCACTGTTATTACAGTGCTAGTATTTGTATTGATGTTTTACGTGATGTGGCGCTTCCGGGCGAAGAAGAACCCGGTACCTTCTAAGGTTAGCCATAATACGTTGATCGAGATTATCTGGACAGGCGTTCCTATCATTATTCTCGCTGTTATTGGTGCGACCTCGTTACCGCTTCTTTATTATCAAGATACTGTGCCTGAGACAGAGTTTGCCATCAATGTAACTGGCAACCAGTGGAACTGGACTTATGCATACCCTGATCACGGTGGCATTGAGTTTACATCCAGTGTCGTTGACGACGCGACATTTGCTGATCCTGCTAAAAAGGCCGCTGCAGAAGCCGAGCTTTCCAATTTCCTTGGTTGGCCTGCTAAAATGAATGCGCGCCTTCTTGATACAGATAACCGTGTTGTTGTTCCTGTTGGTACAAAAATCAAGGTGCACCTGACTGCATCAGATGTGATCCATGCATGGGCACTTCCTTCACTGGGTGTAAAGCTTGATGCTGTGCCAGGTCGCTTGAACGAAACATGGTTTGAAGTGGATGCAGTTGGGACTTATTACGGACAGTGTTCTGAACTGTGCGGTAAAGACCACGCCTATATGCCGATCGCTGTTGAAGCGGTTTCAAAAGAAGATTTCGCCAAATGGGTTGAGCGCGCAAAAGCTGATTATGCTGATGCGTCGACTACAGCCCTCGGTCGTTAAGAGTTAGGAAAGGAAGAGCAGATGGCTCACGCAGATCCTACAGGTTGGAAACGTTGGGTACTGTCTACCAACCACAAAGACATTGGCGTCATGTATATTTGGTTCGCCTTTTTTGCTGGCATGATTGGTTTTGGCATGTCAGGCCTTATGCGCATGGAGCTGGCTGAGCCCGGCGTTCAGTTCTTGCCTGAATTTTTAGGCATAACCGAGCAACAAGCTCGTCACATGTTTAATGTTCTGACAACTGGTCATGGCCTAATCATGGTATTCTTCATGGTAATGCCTGCACTGATTGGTGGTTTCGGTAACTATTTTGTGCCGCTGATGATTGGTGCGCCTGATATGGCGTTCCCGCGCATGAATAACATTTCATTCTGGTTGATGCCTCCAGCGTTTATCCTTCTACTGCTTTCTACAGTAGTTGAAGGTGCTCCTGGTGCTGCCGGTTTTGGTGGTGGCTGGACAGCCTATGCACCGCTTTCTACAAGCGGGCACCCTGGTCCTTCAATGGATTTGGCGATCTTCTCGCTTCACGTAGCGGGCGCATCGTCCATTATGGGGGCGATCAATTATATCACTACAATCTTCAATATGCGTGCCCCAGGCATGACAATCCACAAGATGCCACTGTTTGCTTGGTCAATCCTGATCACTGCATTCCTTCTTGTTCTGTCGCTGCCTGTACTGGCTGGCGCAATCACCATGCTGTTGACTGACCGTAACTTCGGTACAACATTCTTTGATCCAGCTGGTGGTGGTGATCCAATCCTGTTCCAGCACTTGTTCTGGTTCTTTGGGCACCCTGAAGTGTACATCATGATTTTGCCGGCATTTGGTATCATCAGCCACATTGTATCTACCTTTTCTCGTAAGCCTATCTTTGGTTACTTGGGGATGGCATACGCAATGGCGGCGATTGGTTTCATTGGTTTCGTTGTGTGGGCACACCATATGTATACTGTTGGACTTGATGTTGATACGAAGGCTTACTTCGTGGCAGCAACAATGGTTATTGCTGTGCCAACGGGTGTGAAAATTTTCTCATGGATTGCAACAATGTGGGGTGGTTCAATCCGCTTTACAGTACCGATGCTCTACGCAATTGCCTTTATCTTGCTGTTTACAGTGGGCGGTGTAACAGGTGTTGTGCTTTCAAATGCAGGCGCTGATATCGTTCTTCATGACACTTACTATGTGGTGGCACACTTCCACTATGTACTGTCGCTTGGTGCGGTGTTTGGTATTTTTGCGGGTCTTTACTACTGGATCGGCAAAATGTCGGGTAAAGAATATCCGAACGTTCTGGCAAATATTCAGTTCTGGGTAACATTTGTGGGCGTGAATTTAATTTTCTTCCCGCAGCATTTCCTTGGCTTGCAAGGAATGCCTCGTCGTTATGTGGATTATCCTGATCAGTTCGCTTACTGGAACAAAGTTTCCACGTGGGGTTATCAGATCACTGCTGTCGGTGTATTGCTCTTCATTATCGTTATGGGTATCACGCTCACTCGTAAGAAGACAGTTGCTGATAACCAGTGGGGCGAAGGCGCGAACACTCTTGAGTGGACACTTTCTTCACCTCCGCCATTCCACCAGTTCAATGAACTGCCGAAAATTAAGTAATCTTCTTTATTAAGATTGCACAGAGGACTGTATTTTGGCTGATAGCCTAACATCCTTAGAAAAAAGCTCTGAGCTTCATGGCCATGGGTCCGATTGGACCCGTGGCCAAGAGGCCGATGCACGTGACTTCTTTGAACTATTGAAGCCACGCGTAATGTCGCTTGTGATTTTCACAGCGTTAGTGGGCCTTGTTGCAGCCCCCGGTACCATGAATCCGGTACTGGCAATGGCAGCTATTGTTTTAATCGCCATCGGTGCGGGTGCCTCAGGTGCGCTAAATATGTGGTATGACGCCGATATTGATATGGTGATGGACCGCACTGCCAAACGCCCGATTCCTGCTGGCAAAGTCTCGCCCGGTGATGCGCTCGGTTTTGGCCTGACACTTTCCATAGCTTCTGTGGTGCTTTTGGGGCTGATTGTGAACATCACGTCGGCAGCCTTGTTGGCGCTGACGATTTTCTTTTATGTTGTTATTTACAGCATGTGGCTGAAACGCAGGACACCACAGAATATTGTCATTGGCGGTGCGGCTGGCGCTTTCCCTCCAATGATTGGTTGGGCTGCGGTTACGGATAGCGTTACTATAGAATCGGTTGTACTGTTTGGTGTAATTTTCCTTTGGACACCAGCGCACTTTTGGGCACTGTCGTTGTTCATTTATAAAGATTATGAAAAAGTCGGCGTACCTATGTTGCCGATTGTTGCAGGCGAGGCTGAAACCCGCCGTCAGATTGTTCTATATTCACTGCTAATGACACCGTGTGCTATTGCCCCTTATTTTATGGGGTTTGCTGGGCCTGTTTATGGTGTTGTCACGTCTTTACTCAGCGCGGTTTTCCTTTTTCTGGCTATCAATGTTTGGCGAGGAAAAGAAAAAGCTGATCGCAAGTTGTTTTTCTTTTCGATTATATATCTATTTGCAGTGTTCGCTGTTTTGGCAGGCGAACGCGTACTTACGGGTTGGCTTTCATGAGCGAAAAATCAGAAATGCATAGCAAGATGAAGAAACGAAACCGGGTTGTTGGCCTGTCGTTATTTGTTTTTGTCGTTGCGTTGGGTGTGATTAGTTATTTCCGCGTGAAAGGGCTGACACCATGAGTGACGCTCCAATTAATACGGCTGCCTCAAGTAACCGCAAGGTGGCGATGATTGTCGGCGGTGTGGTTATTGGTATGGTTGGTATGGCTTATGCTGCTGTGCCTTTATATGAAATTTTCTGCCGTGTTACAGGCTATGGGGGCACAACCCAACGCCAGGAATTAGCGGATGCGCGGGTAATTGACCGGGATATGAATGTGCGATTTGTTGCTAATGTGCACCGCGATATGCCATGGGACTTTAAGCCGCAACAGATTTCACAAAAGCTAAAGATTGGTGAGCAAGGGCTTGCCTTTTATGAGGCCTACAATCCTACCCAGCATACTATTGTTGGCAGGGCCACCTATAATGTAGCCCCGCACAAGGCTGGTAGCTATTTTGCAAAAGTTGATTGCTTTTGCTTTACAGAACAAATTTTGAAGCCCGGTGAGCGTGTAGACATGCCGGTGGTTTATTATATTGATCCTGAGATTGATCAGGACATTAATTTGAATGAAGTGACCGAAGTGACACTTTCTTATACCTTCTTTATTTTAGATGATGAAGAAACTGCGGAAGTGCTAGCTGGTCGCTAGGTGTTAATTAGGGTATTGAATGCCGCATAGGGGCGGCAGACTGTCAGGAGAAGATTTATGGCTGGTGACGTGCAACACGACTACCACTTGGTTAACCCAAGCCCATGGCCAGCATTAGGGTCCTTTGCGATCTTGGTGATGATGATTGGGGCAGTATTTACAATGAAACCAGATGCTGAATTGTTCGGCATGACGGGCTTTGGTAAATACATGTTCTGGATTGGCTTTCTTGGTCTGATCTACACCGCTTACGAGTGGTGGAGCGATGTAGTTAAGGAAGGCGAAACAGGGGACCATACACCGGTCGTGCAGATTGGCCTACGCTACGGCATGATCTTGTTTATTGCCTCTGAGGTTATGTTCTTCGTGGCTTGGTTTTGGGCATTCTTTAATGCTGCTCTATACCCAATTGTTCCAACAGAGGGTGCCGGGGCACTTGAAGTAATGGGCCAGCAGGGCGTGTGGCCTCCTGTAGGTATTGAAACATTTGATCCATGGCACTTGCCTTTCATCAACACTCTGATTTTGCTGCTATCAGGCACTACGGTAACATGGGCACACCATGCGATTGTAGAAGGTGACCGTGAGGGCTTTAAAAAGGGTTTATGGGTAACTGTTATCCTTGGCGCTATCTTTACGATGGTACAGGCGTATGAGTATAGCCACGCAGCCTTTGGCTTCGATGGAAGCATCTACGGTGCGACCTTCTATATGGCAACAGGTTTCCATGGTTTCCATGTGTTAGTTGGAACTATCTTCCTCGCCGTTTGTTTGGGCCGTGCCTACAAAGGACACTTTAAATCAGACCATCATTTTGGTTTTGAAGCAGCCGCTTGGTATTGGCACTTTGTCGATGTTGTATGGTTGTTCCTCTTTATCTGTGTTTATATTTGGGGTGGCCAATAGGCGGTGTCTGATAATCAGATAAACAAAAATTCAGAAACCGACCGAGGGAAACCCCGGTCGGTTTCGCCGTATAAGGCAGGTTTTACTTGTAGCTGTCCACACTGCGGCAACAGTCCTTTGTATAACGGGTTACTAGATGTAAAAAGCCGCTGTGACGGTTGTGGTTTTGATTTGTCTGACGCAGATGCTGGTGATGGTGCTCAGGTGTTTGTGATTTTAATTTTGGGCGCTATCAGCACACTTGTAGGAGTGTTTCTTTATAATTTGGGCCTGCCTAAATGGGCAATGATGCTGATATTGATTGCTGTTATTGCTGGTGGTTCCATATGGATGCTGCGTATTTTTAAAGCAACATTGATAGCGTTACAGTTCCATCATGATGCGCGTCAAGGTACCTTAAATGATGGGAATGATCATGACAGTTAATCGCTTTGCGCCCGGAAAAGCCCTAACGATCACCGTATTGGCAGCCCTTGCGATTTTAATCGGACTAGGTACGTGGCAGGCTAAGAAGGTTGCGCCAAAAGCTGAGCTCTTGGACCGTGTTGATGCCGGGCTAAGTGCTTCACCAATGGTGTTACCTGTCCATGTAGATGATCCACTTTCAATCGAATATAGAAAAATTTCTTTTGACGGTGAAATTGTTACAGGAAAGTCAGCACGAGTTTACGGCATGAATTTGGCCGGTAAGCCGGGGTACTTTATCTATGCGCCAGTAAAGCGGCCTATTGGAATGGCGGTTATTGTTAATTTTGGTTGGGTACCACTTGAACATGAAGCAGACATTGTTTTACCTGAAGGCCCCATAGCCGTACATGGTGTATTACGTAGCAGCCCCATCGCAGGTATGATGACGCCTGAGAATTTACCTGAAAAAGGCCTATGGTTTAACGCGGATGTTCATCAGTTGGCAGCATTTTTTGGACTAAAGACCAAAGAATATTACCATTTTCGTATTTTCGCAGACCCATTAAGTAAGACAAAAAAGTTGCCTTTAGGCGGTCAGGTGCGTGTGGATATACCCAATAATCATTTCCAGTATGCACTCACATGGTACGGATTAGGGCTATCTTTGATAGGCGTTTATATCGTGTTTGGCTTCAAACGTGGCAGAAAAAGGGGTTTTGAGTAAGTTCCATCTTGCATAATTTCTTACCTGCTTCTAAGACTGTTTCGCGTAATTTTTGGTAAGTTCTATAGGTGTAATGTGAAATATATTTCCACGCGAGGTCAGGCCGATGCTCTGGATTTTGAGGGCGTAACGTTAACAGGGTTAGCACGTGACGGTGGCCTTTATGTGCCGGAAATTCTACCAAAATTCAGTGCTGATGATATTCGTGCAATGCGAGGCAAATCCTACGCCGATGTGGCGTTCCAAGTTATGCAGCCGTTTGTTGCAGGTAGTATTGGTGACGCAGACTTAAAATCTATGTTGGATAAAACTTACAGTGAGGCATTTCGTCATCCGGCTGTTGCCCCGCTTGTACAATTAGATACCAATGATTGGCTGCTAGAACTGTTTCATGGCCCAACATTGGCATTTAAGGATTTTGCATTACAGCTACTTGGCCGCTTTTTTGATCATTTCACGGACAAACGTCAGCAGAAATTGACAATCCTTGGTGCAACGTCTGGCGATACTGGCTCTGCCGCAATTGAAGGGTGTCGGGGGCGGGCGAATGTCTCTATTTTCATGTTGCATCCCAAGGGCCGTGTTTCTGAAGTTCAGCGCCGTCAAATGACAACTGTGCTTGAGCCTAATGTTGTGAATATAGCCATTGACGGCACTTTTGATGATTGTCAGGCTTTGGTAAAAGCATGTTTCAATGATTTACCTTTCCGTGATGAAGTGGGGTTAACGGCGGTGAACTCAATCAATTGGGCACGGGTTATGGCTCAGATTGTATATTATTTCACATCTGCGGTAGCGCTTGGTGCGCCAGACCGGCCCATTAGCTACAGTGTGCCGACAGGAAACTTTGGTGATATCTTTGCAGGGTATATTGCAAAAGGGATGGGGCTTCCTATTGAAAAGCTGGCTATTGCAACTAACAGCAATGATATTCTTGCGCGTACATTAGACACTGGTCGTTATGCTTCCGGTACTGCAACTTCAACGCTCTCGCCAAGTATGGATATTCAGGTTTCCAGTAATTTTGAACGACTGCTTTTTGATCTTGCTGGCAGGGAAGGGCGCTATGTACGTGAGTATATGGATACCTTCCAGCGTGAAGTGGGTTTTGATTTACGGACAGACCATCTTGCCAAACTGCGCGGTGGCTTTGTTGCTGATCGAGTGAACGATGAAGAAACTAGCACAGTGATGAAAGATTTTTATAGCCGAACTGGTTATATCGCTGATCCACATACGGCAGTAGGGCTTGAGGTAGCAAAGCGTAAGTTAGGTGGGGGCTCAATACCTAAAATTACACTTTCTACGGCGCATCCGGTAAAATTTGGTGCTGCAGTTGAGGCTGCTTGTGGTATTACCCCACAACTGCCTGCCCATATGGCAGATTTATTTGACCGTGAAGAAAGATACGAAGTGTTGCCAAACGATAAAAAAATGCTCCAAAAACGGGTCCTTCAAGGAGGGTCCGCTTGACGCTACAGATTAGCTGTTTGCCAAACGGCCTGAGGGTTGTCAGCGAAAATAGACCAGACTTAGAAACAGTTTCAGTCGGTATCTGGACAGATGTGGGCGCACGCCATGAAGCTAAACGTCTGAATGGTGTATCGCACTTTCTAGAGCATATGCTTTTTAAGGGCACAAATACCCGTAGTGCCAAGGATATTGTTTTAGATATTGAAACAGTTGGCGGCCAGATGAACGCCTACACTACGCGGGATAATACAACATATTATGCCCGTGTTTTGAAGGATGACCTAGAACTCGCCTTAGATGTTTTATCCGATATTGTTGTGAACAGTGTTTGTGACCCAAAAGAAATTGAACGCGAAAAAGACGTTATTTTGCAGGAAATAGGGCAGGCGATTGATACCCCTGACGATGTAGTGTTTGACCATTTGCAGTCAGTTGCTTACGGGGAGCAAGCACTAGCTAGGCCTATTTTAGGTGATGCAAATACTATCAAGGCATTCAATCAAGACGACTTGCTGGGATATTTACGACAAAATTACACAGGATCAAACATGGTTGTTTCTGCTGTGGGCAATCTTGATCACAAGCAGTTATTATCGGCTGTAGAAGCACGCTTAGGTGGCTTACCAACAGGTAAGAGGCAAGTATCAACTGGTGCCATTTATCAAGGTGGCCGAGAAACGGAAAAGCGTGAGTTAGAGCAAGTTCATGTTACGGCCGCATGGCCTGGCTGCTCTTATCATGATGATGATTATTACGCTCTGCAGGTATATTCGACAATTCTTGGTGGCGGTATGTCATCGCGTTTGTTTCAGGAAATACGTGAAGAGCGAGGGCTCGCATATTCAGTATACAGTTTTAGTAGCAGCCACAATGACACTGGCCTTTTCGGAATTTATGCGGGTACAGGGCCAGAGTTGGTTAGCGAGCTAGCCCCGGTTATCTTAAAAGAAATGGAAAGTTTAGCCAAAGGCCCTGAGGCGCTAGAATTTAAAGTGGCTGTGGCCCAGCTTAAGGCAAGCTTGATGATGGCACTTGAAGCACCAACTTCACGAATGGAACAATTGGGGCGCCAATTACTGGTTTTTGATCGAATAGTCCCAATTCCTGAAATGTTGGAAAATGTAGGGGCTGTGACGCCTGAAGACGTTAAGCGGATTGCTGAAGGCATTGTATCATCAAAGAAAGCATCCGTCGCAATAGTAGGTGGTGGTAATTTTGATTCAGTTCATTTCTAAACGCTAACTAATAATAAACACATTTCTTCTATTGTCTTTTTTAATGACTTTCATTTTTATTCTTTCATGTGGGATAAATAATAGTGAAGGTTACTTAGAAAAGGACACTTTTTTGGGAGGAGTGTGCGATGTTGAGTCCGGAAGTTTGCCATTTACTAGGGTATTGGCGATCCTTAGGGGGGGGTGAAAGAGTGCCTGAGCGCAGTGTGCTCAATTTAAGGCATCTTACATCTATTCTGCCATGGATGTTCATTTTAGAAATGTCATCAGATGGTGCTTTGCGATACCGACTGGCAGGGTCATCTTTAGAGGAGGCCATTGGCCGGGGTATGGCCAGTGAAACATACTCGAATGTGTTTTCAGCAACAGAGCAAGCGGCTCTTATGGAAGAGCTATACGCTGTTTCGCTAGTGCAAAGCAGCGGCATCTTGCGTACAGGGTCTTTTAAGCTACATTCGCGAGACAGGTTCGATCTTGAGGTTCTCTCCCTCCCTTTTCTGGATGCTAGGGCAATGGGGGGAACTATTTTAGTGGGGGTGGTTCGTCCGTTCGAGTATAAAAATCAAGGTTTTGTCGACAAATGGGGGGAGCTTGACCAACGCGTGGAAAGTATTTTGACAGTACCGTCGCCGCGGGTGGTTACAGCAGACAACTTATCTGGCCGAGTTCAAGCATTGCTTGTTGATTTCGAAATTTCGTTGCGTGCAATGGATTTGAAGAAAGTGATTGAAATTGATGGCCTTGGGCTGCACCACAAGTATGAGGAAGTGCCTTCACTTAGCCTGGATCGTTTTGACGCTAGTATTTCAAGCACCCTAAACTAAGGCGTAACGTCAGTATTAGGCATGCCCCGCTTCTGTAGAAAGCATTGAAATATTAATTCCTAGCATTGCCATTGCACGCGGCCATTTTTGTTCAAGGTCAGTGTTAAATATTATTTCGTCGTCGGCTTCAGCCGTGAGCCAACTATTTGACTGAATTTCTTGTTCAAGTTGCCCCTCGCTCCAACCTGTATATCCAAGTGCCAGCAATGTGTGCAACGGGCCGCTACCTTTGGCAATGGCGGTTAGCACGTCCACGGTGGCAGTGAGCGCAAGCTTTTCACTAACAATTAGAGTGCTGTCCTGCACATAATCAGCGGAATGAAGGACAAATCCACGTCCAGGTTCGACAGGGCCACCATTATGGATCAGAACATCTTCTGTGCTTCCATCCGTATCAATCTCTAATTGATCCAAAAGCCCGGAAAATGTCAGGTTATCGAAGCTTTTATTAATTACGAGGCCCATGGCACCAGATTCATCATGTGAACATATGTAAATGACACTGCGCTCAAATCGCGGGTCAGTCATGTTTGGCATTGCTAGCAATAGTTTGCCATCAAGGAATTTGGACGATGTCACGGTATCAGGCCCTTTCATTTCTACCTGTAGCTTATCGCTTCACACGCGTTTTCGCAATTGTAACTACTTAGGGCTGCACATTTTGATAGTATTTTTAAAAAAGATATGTGACGCCATTGTGATTAAACTCACATAGCATCTAACAATGAAACTTGATAAGGAAAGACTATAATTTTTTGGAGTTTAGTTTTGCGCCTCATTTCGTTTTTTCTCGTTTTCTTCGTTTTTACTGCAGATGTTGCTGCAACAGAAACCCCGTGGATTGACCACGGAGGTATGCTGCGTACTCGGTTAGTGGTGGCCTCTAACGAAATGGCATCTAACGATGGCGTATTGTTAGCGTGGGAAGCAAAGTTGGAAAAAGGATGGAAAACCTATTGGCGTTCCCCTGGGGAGGCTGGTCTTCCTGTTCGTGTTTTTGCTGAAGGTGAAGAGATTGCACCGCTCTATCCTTACCCAGAACGCTTTGAACTTTTTGGCATTGAAACATTTGGTTATAGCAACCAGTTATTGTTGCCTTTTCGAATGAAAAGCTCACTTGAGGGCCCTGTTACTGTTAAAGTTGATTTTATGGTGTGCAAAGATATCTGTGTGCCGTTTGAGCAATCTTACACGCTACATTCCTCTGAAATTGCAGGCGCAGGCTCACTTCATGATATTCGCTTCGAGGCATGGCTTGCAAAGGTCCCGTCTGTTGAGCCAAAGAACACCAATGGTATGCAAATATTGGCAGCAAAAGTTGCTGGCCGCCTAGGGAACCAAAAACTGATCATTGATGTAAGTGCGGATGTTGATCTTAGCAACGCCA
>Ga0316207_10002993_pt1 | contig 16325 bp, 17 predicted proteins | sample 6weekpyrite_MG_FD_204943 | JGI IMG/M metagenome (GOLD analysis project Ga0316207, IMG submission 204943) | Microbial mat bacterial communities from mineral coupon in-situ incubated in ocean water Damariscotta River, Maine, United States -... | ecosystem: Environmental > Aquatic > Marine >...
AGGGTTACGTATAGTCCTGATAAGATTTTTCTTCAACAATATCAGACTTTAAATAAAGGTTGATACGTTTTTTAACATCAGCTCGCTGATCATTTGTTACGTAAACACTGCGAGCCAGTTCAATAAAGCGAGCTTCAAAGCGCTTGTCACGCTCTTCGTCACGTACATCATCTTCAATCACCCATAGGGTCTCATTAATGGTTTTCATTTCAGAACGCATGGCTTTAAGTTCATCGTCTTCTGTGACAGCGTCTGCCCAGACTGTATTCAGCATAGCCAGTTCTTTATTGACATTGGCTTTTTTCTCTGCAGAGTCTATTCGTTCTGATTTAATTTCCAGAATCGTAATTTTGTCGAGTAGTTCACCAGGCGAGATAGGGATAAGTATTTGATTCATAATGATACTTTGATATTAAAAATGATGTAGCCTATTATAAATGTAATTATATATAGATGCCAATATCATACCGGCTCACTGTGGTTAAATTAAGGGATAAAGATGGATTTAGGGCTTTATATCGCTCGTATAGAGTTTATTGATTATTTTGTGCTGCTCATTAACTTGTTATTGCTCTTTTCAGCTAGATTGATTTTGAAGTTTTTTCAGAGTGAAAGTACTGAAACTGCAAGCTTTCATTTTAAAGTGCAAAATTTTAGAGCGTTAAATCTCTTGATTATTCTTACCTATGGTTACATTAATGTTTATCAAAATGCAGAGATAAGCGGGATAGGTTTGAAGCTTATATCGATCTGGGTCATTATTTATCTATCATATTTAATTAAACAGATTATGAGTTATTGGGTAAGAAACAAGTATGGTCGTATTCGTGATGTTAATGGTGATAAAAGAAGCATAGAAACATATACCAGTCGTTTGTTAAGTATGATGGGGGGGTAGTTGTTTTTGTTATTGCACTTATTTCAATTGTGCAAGTGCTGGAATTTGATAGTTTATTACAAGCTGGAGGTGTAATTGGAGTCATAGGTGTTTTTTTGGCTTTAACTCAAAATGCATGGGCTCCAGATATTATTAGTGGTTTGATTTTTTTGAATAGTGGCATGATAGAGGAGGGTGATGTTATAGAGCTTGATGATAATGGCACATTTATAGGCGTTGTTTATAAAACAAAAATGTTTCATACAGAAATATTGAATCTTGTAAATAACCATAGAGTGATGTTTAAAAATTCTCGTTTAAGAGAGTTTACAATTCAAAATCTGTCTAAATTCGCATCACCTAAAGGTCTTAGAGAAAAATTGAGTTTCCACATAAGTTATGACGTGCCAGGTAAAAAAGTTAGACAGATGTTCACTGCAGCTGAGAAGAATATAATTAATAATTGTGATATGAGGTTCATGGATGAAAACGTGCTTGAAGTGGGAATAGAAAATACAGGTGATCATGCAATAGAGTGGGCGGTCTATTATTATACTAAAGATGTGAAGGCGCTAATTAAAAACAGGCAAAAAATTCGTGAGTGTATATTAAATACCGCTATGGAGTTTGATATCTCTTTAGCAACTCCAATTACATTTACAAATGCAGGTTAATAATAAATGTGTTAATTTAATAATCAAAATTTGTTACTTATAATTTATCAGATTTTATAACTATCATTTTTTCAATTTGCATATCTTTAAATGTGTGTGGTATTCCGCCCACACCCATACCTGAATGACGTAATCCTGCAAAAGGCATCCAGTCTACGCGAAAAGCGGTAAAGTCATTAACCATAACGGCAGACGCGTTTAGCTGTTTGTAAGCATGCATAGCGGTATTTAAGTTTGATGTGTATACCGCGGCCTGAAAAGATACATCTAATGAATTTGCACGTTTAATGGCGTCATTTATATCTTCGTATTCATAAACACAAATTACTGGGCCGAAAACTTCCTTGCAGGTAACAGATGTATTTTCTGGTGGGTTGAATAATACCGTTGGTGAATAACAGCTATCTGAAATTTTTCCAGTACCTGAAATTTTTTCAGCGCCGGCACTTATTGCTTCTTCTACCCAGCTGTCTATTCGGTCAGTTTCTGAATGCCTGATTATGGGCCCGACATCAGTTTCAGCTAATGTGGGGTCACCTACTTTCATATTGTTGCCCAGGTCTGCGATTTTTTCTGCAACCTGCCTGGCTATGCTTTTCTCAGCAAAGACACGCTGAACCGAGACACATACCTGACCTGCATGATAGAAACCACCTTTAGCGAGCATTGGTAATGCGCTTTCAAGGTCAGCATCAGCTTCTACTATTACAGGTGCAACTCCGCCGTGTTCGAGTGCACATCTTGCCCCGGGGGCTAGTTTTGAACGTAACATCCAGCCAACTTTGGCGCTGCCTATAAAGCTGAAAAAGCCAACTCGGCTATCAGTTACCAGTGATTCTGCAACTTTATGACTTTCAGGAGTTACTACCTGCGCCCACTCTTCAGGTAAGCCTGCCTGATGAAGCAGTTTTACTAATTCATAACAGGAAAGTGGAGTATCATCAGCGGGTTTTATAATTACAGGGCAGCCGGATGCTACTGCGGGTCCAACCTGATGAACTATAAGATTGATAGGGTGGTTAAATGCACTAACAGCGACGACTACACCAATCGGTTCGTGAGATGTGAATGCCAGGCGATTCATTGATGCGGCATTTAATCCCATAGGAATTTCTTCACCGTGGTTCGTGCGAATACATTCTATGCAATTATTAATACCATCAATCGCGCGCGCCATTTCAGCTTTAGTGTCGTTGAGAGGCTTGCCTCCTTCCTGAGCCGATATAAGAATCAAACGCTCGGCATTCTCCTCCATTAATTGAGACATGCGCGTTAATATTTCAATTCGTCTGTCAGAGCTTAACCACTTTGATCGATCGTTATATAAACTGCTAGCAGTACTAAGCGCAAGCTCAATAGCCTTTTTATCTACCTGATCTACGGTAGCAATTAACTGGTTATCGAAAGGCGCCGTTACATTTAATTTGCCACTGGCTTCAACATTGCCTGCTATCAAATGGTTATAGTGTGAGCTCATTTTATTCCTTAACGCTAGATTAACATTCTATTTGTTAATGGCTATTAGATTATGATGTGTTTTCAGTAATGATTAACTTTAAATCGGGCAGGCAATATCTCCCAGACGTTCTGTCAGTATCATATTCTCACGATAGTCTATAGGTACAACTACCAGACTTGGCCCGGCTTCCTTAAATGCTGTCTCAAGCGTGTTTTTAATGTCAGAAGATTTAGTAATACTGTGCCCATTCCAGCCAAATGCCTGAGCTAATTGCATCCAGTCAGGGTTGCCAAAAGCTAAATCGGTATGTTGACCAAACTGACTTTGTTGTTTCCAGGCAATTAAGCCATACTCATTATCTTCCCAGACCATCACAACACAGTTTACGTTGAGGCGTTTAGCCGTTTCCATTTCCTGTACATTCATCATAAAACCGGCATCACCACTTACCGCTAAGACACGTTTGTCAGGGTGTACCATTGAAGCTGCAATAGCACCGGGAAGAGCGAAGCCCATTGAGCAAAATCCATTTGGAATTAAACAGGTGTTAGGCTCATGACATTGATAATGTCTGGCGACCCACATTTTGTGTGCGCCTACATCTGATAACATTATATCGTGAGGGCCCATTACTTCACGGGCATCCCATAAGACTTTTTGAGGTTTTATAACATCACTGGCATCATCATCTTTATACATTGCCAGTTCCTGATGCATCTGTTCACGTGTGGCCTTTTGTTGGCTCAAGTCATAACTCAAGGCGCCATCTTTTTCTATTCGATCAAGTAACATGGTGATGGTTTGTGCCATGTCGCCTATTAATTCCACTTCAGGATGATAGTGCGCGTCTATTTCAGCAGGGTGAAAGTCTGCGTGAATGATATGCTTGTCACCTTCTTTATTCCAGAGGTTTGGGTGGTATTCAACCATGTCGTATCCGAATGCCAGTACAAGGTCAGATGCATCTACAGCGCAGGCTACAACGTCTTTGGCCTGTAGGCCAATAGTGTAAAGGCAATAATCAGCATCCATATCAACACTGCCTTTACCCATGAAAGTGCTAACAACACCAATACCCGTAGACTCACAGAAACGTCTTAACTGTGTACTGGTACGGCGTCTAATGCAGCCATTACCGGCCAGTATTATGGGGCGTTTTGCGTTTTTGAGCATTTCATATGCTTCATCAATGATCTTGTTGTCTGGACCAGGACGGCGGAATCTGCGAGGTGGTATAGGCTTGGTCGTTGTATCCAGCTTTGCTATATCTTCGGGTAACTCAATCAATACCGCACCAGGTTTTTCCGATCGGGCAACACGTACAGCTTTACGTATGATTTCAGGGATATTGTCCTGATGTAATACGCTGGTCGCCCACTTTGTAACAGGGGTATACATAGTAACCACATCCATGACCTGATGTGATTCCTTATGCAGTCGTTGTGATGATCCCTGGCCTGTGAGAACTATCATTGGCGCATGGTCCATGTTCGAGTCGGCTACACCTGTAATTAGATTGGTTGCACCTGGGCCTAACGTACCTAAACAACAGGCGGGATTACCGGTTAATCGCCCATATATTTCAGCCATAAATGCCGCACCTTGCTCGTGGCGACATAAAATGAATTTGATTTTTTTAGATTTCTCCAGTGATAACATAAAATCGGCATTTTCCTCACCGGGAACACCATAAATGTATTCAATTCCTTCTTCTTCAAGACATTTCACAAATAGATCAGATGCTTTCATTTTAAGTTTTCCGCTGTTTTTATGATTAAACTAAGTGTAGTTCAAATAATGAAGAATAATTATTGTATATAAGGTGATTTTTGCTTATTAAATCCATTAAATAATAATGGTTTAACAGGCAAATAAATCACTAGATTAATTTATTGAGTAGGTATGTGTAAGGTATTTAAGTTATGTGATGTCTGGGGAGGGGGTAGAAAAGATACTGGCTATTTCTGGTTCTCTTATATAGTAACCCTGTAAGTAATCCACACCCATATCTGTTAATAGTGTTTTAGATTCATCGCTTTCGACCCATTCGGCAATCGTTTTTAGATCTAGTTCATGACCAATTTGATTAATTGTTTTAACGAGAGACTGGTCTATTTTGTCTGAAACCATATTACGAATGAAAACACCGTCAATTTTTAGAATATCAACCGGTAGAGACTTAAGATAAGAGAAAGAGCTCAGTCCTGTACCAAAATCATCCAGTGCAAAAGAACAGCCTAGTTTCTTTAGTTGGGTTATCAGAGTAAGAGCCGATTCCTGGTTAGTGATAGCAGCTGTTTCAGTTATTTCGAAACAGAGCTGATTGGGGTTAATACCTGTCCGAGTAATATTTTTGGCAATATATTCATACAGATCAGCTTTACCCAGAGATTGTCCAGAAATATTAATGCTATACAACATATTAGAGATGCCTAGTGATTCAATTTCACTAATGGCATGTTGAATAACCCAGCAATCAATTTCATGCATTAAATTATAGCGCTCTGCAGCAGGTATAAATGCCATTGGAGGAATCATATCTCCGTCGTCTGATTTAAGGCGAATTAAAAACTCAGTAATAGGTTTTTTGTTATCAGCTTTTGTAGGTGTTATTAACTGCTTAAATAGAACAAAATTATGTTCCTTAAGAGCTGATCTTATTCGCGTTGGCCATTGCATTAAGCCAATATGTTCGGCAATAGCCTCATCATTTGGTGTGTATATATGTACGGTATCGCGACCTTTTTCTTTAGCTATATAACAGGCTGAATCAGCCGCACTTAATACATCTGTTATTGATTCAGTATGGTTGTCTATGAAAACCAGACCGATGCTGGCACCAACTGTAAATAGCTTGGAATCCCATAAAAACTGTGTTTTTTTAACTTCTTCTCGAATGCTATTGGCAATTTTTTTGGCAACTTTAATATCACAGTTTGTTAGTAATATGCCAAATTCATCGCCACCAAGTCGAGCAAGAACATCATCTTTCCTTATATGTTTTTTAATTTTAGAGCTAATTAACTTAAGTAGTTCATCTCCCGCTGTATGGCCACAGGTGTCATTAACTACTTTGAATTCATCAAGGTCAATATAACAGAAACTATATTGAATAGCGTCGCTACGTCGATTGTCTATAGCGTATTGCAGTTGAGTCTCAAAACCTCTTCGATTCGTCAACCCGGTTAATTCATCATGTGTTGCTTGATGGGCGATCTTTCTGACTAGTTTTCTTTCTTTGCTTATGTCACGTAAAACTAGAACAACACCTATTAATTGATCGGAAGAATTATGGATGCTTGCAGCATTAGTATTTATAGAAATAGGTTTTCCGTTGTGGTGAAGTAGCATCGCCGTTTCTGATAAATTTCCGGTCGATGGGTTATTAAGGCAATATTCAACGGGTTTTTTAACACAATTTGGATCGGTTTCATCAACTAGTACAAATATTTGTGAAAATTCTTTTCCATAAACTTCATTAAGGTTATACCCAAGTAGCTGTTCGGCCGCATTGTTAATAAATTCAATTCTTCCAAATATGTCAGTTGAAATAACTGCATCGCCAATTGAAGTAAGTGTTATACGTGCTTTTTCTTGCTGGTCAAATAGTTTTTCCTGTGAAAGCCTTTGTCTGCATTGTGATTTTCTAAGGCTGAGTAAAAGAAAAATAAATACCAGGCTGATACTGAAAGAAATAAAGGTGGCGGTAAGCAGATGCTTGTTCATAAAATCATATATAGACAGATTTTTGTAAATATTAAGTTCAAAATTAGTGTCATGTACTTTTAGTGGTGTAATGAGACGTAAGGGCTCAGAGTTCCAGAAGGGTGTAGTGGTTTCATTTTTTGATAAAATCGAAATGAAATTAGTATTTTTTTCTTTAATAGATATATTGTATTCATCATATAATCTAATGAACTTTGGCATTAATTTTCTTATGTTTATTTGAATTATTGATAAAGAATTTGCCTGATTACTTCTAGACGCTTCGCTTGCAGGTTTGAAGTATCTTGAATAAATGGCTTTTAATAAAAAATAATGAGTATCAGATTTATATAATATGTCGCCAGGTTTGGTATGAACAATGCCCCCTTTGGAAACAGCTTTTGATATCTCTGTTGAGTATTGACCATTATTATTGAAGTCCGTACCGATGAGTTTAGATGTCTCTAATGTGTGGGGTGTGACAGAAGTTATAGGGTATGAGGTGGTTTTACTAGAATCATTTGAAATTTGTTTATTACTAGTATAAACGGCTTCAACGAAGTCAAAATTATCGATAATATCTTGAGGAAGCTTTGATGAGTCATAGTTGCTGTCATCAAGAAGGTTGTGATTTATACCGGAAAGAGATACTAAAGCAGCATCAATATTATTTAAGCGATGTAAGAGAGTGTTGTGAATTGTTTGTGAATAGTGGGAGAAATCGCTTTCAATGTCTTGCTGGCTCATCCAGATTGAAATTGAAATAAAACCACAGTTAAGACTAATCAACACTATTATTACAAGCGCATAGTCTTTTAATGAAAATGAATAATTTGCTTTTTTAGTATTCAATATAGAAAACTTTTAACAAAATGATACTTAATCTTGGCAAAGAGCATTTCATATTATATAAAGGTGCTGCTGTGTGCCCTTCTACTACTTTAAGCAATAGCGTCGAGTATAAACTAATTTGGGTGTAATTGGCTATTGTCTGATTCCAATTCCTTTATTGAGCAAGTGCATGGCATAGGCAAAAAATATAATAGTAAATCCAATTATAATCATAATAGCGGTAGTAATATCCGTGTCGCTTGTGCCTATCATGCCGTACCTGAATGAACTAATCATATAGAGAATAGGATTTGCCAAAGAAAGTGTCTGCCAAAAATCAGGTAGCATATCAATTGAATAGAATATACCGCCTAAATAAGTTAGTGGTGTTAGAACAAAGGTAGGTATGATGCTGATGTCATCAAAGCTATTGGCATATATTGCATTTATAAAGCCTGCGATGGAAAATAATGTGGCAGTTAATGTAAACACTAACAGGCTTAGGGTATAGCTGTGTACTCGAATATCAGAAAAGTACATTGCCACTAATGTTACAACTATCCCTACAATAATGCCCCTGGCGACACCACCAGCAACATAACCAACTAGAATCAAATAGTTGGGAGTAGGAGAGACAAGTAATTCTTCAACGCTTTTCTGGAATTTTGCACTATAAAATGAAGATACTACGTTACCATAGGAATTAGTTATGACAGCCATTAAAATCAATCCGGGAACAATGTAATCCATATATTTGTAACCATTGATATCACCAATTTGAGAACCAATTAGATTTCCAAAAATTACAAAGTAAAGAGCAGTGGTGATGGCCGGGGGTAATACTGTTTGTATCCAGATACGAATAAATCGAAGATACTCCTTAATGATAATTGTTTTTAAGGCATTAAATTTTTCAGACCAGCTCATGCTTGATTATCCGCCCAGATTTTCGGTTTGTGATGTTTGCTGTAATGTTTCGATAAGATCAGAGTTATTTCTATTTTTGTCTACCAGGCACATAAAGAGCTGCTCAAGCCTGTTTGTTTTGTTGCGCATGCTTATTACCTGAATGCCTTCATCAGTTAGCAATTGAAATAAGTGATTAAACTGTGTTTTTTCATGGATACTTATTTCCAGTGTGTTTTCATCAATGATGTGAATATCAAAAGGGGACAGGTCTTCACTATTAAGGTTATGGCTATCATTTATAGGTGACTGTAAATAAAGTATAAACGTTTCCGTATTTAGTTGACTTAAAAGCTGCTTCATACTTGTGTCTTCAATGGTGCAACCATGGTCAATAATTGCTATGTTTTTACACAGGCTTTCAGCTTCTTCAAGGTAGTGAGTAGTCAGAATGATGGTTGTTCCCTGATTATTAATCTTCGTTAGAAAATCCCACATTGAACGACGAATTTCAATATCAACTCCAGCTGTAGGTTCGTCAAGTATGAGTAGTTTGGGGTTATGGATGAGTGCCCTTGCGATCATCAAGCGGCGCTTCATCCCTCCGGATAATTCGCGAGCCATATCATCACGTTTATCCCAAAGCTCCAGTTGTTTTAAGTAGGTTTCAGCGCGTTCGTAGGCCTGCGCTCTGGGTATGCCATAATAGCCGCCCTGGTTTACGAGAATTTCAATGACTCGTTCAAACTGGTTAAAATTAAACTCCTGAGGTACCAGGCCGATACATGACTTGGCCTGTGCCTGATGCGTATCGTAATCGTAGCCAAAAATTTTAACGCTACCTGAGGATTTGTTCACTAGCCCAGAGACTATGCCTATAGTGGTTGATTTTCCGGCTCCATTCGAGCCAAGTAAAGCAAAGAAGTCACCCTCCTTAACCTTGAGATCAACACCCTTAAGTGCCTGAGTTCCATTCTTATAGGTTTTCTGTAAATGGTTGATTTCTAAGGCGTACATATTATTAAGGCTAGCTCGTTAATTTTAATTAGCCTGTGATTATATATGACCGCTAACCGCTTATCAGGTATAACTTGAAAAAAATCGTAAAAAATAATACGATTGTCTAATATTTAATTATGATCTATTTATGTGTCTTATGAATCGCTATGGATATAGAGCGAGCATATTTGATGGCAGAATATTAGTGATAAACAGGTAAAGCTATGGGAACGAAAGGCTCAGCAAATCGCCAACGGATAGTTGATGCCGCTGACCATCTTTTTTATTCACGAGGTTACAACCAAACTTCATTCAGTGATATTTCAGATGAAACGGGTATTCCGCGAGGCAATTTCTATTACTACTTTAAAACTAAAGAAGATATTCTAGCGGCAGTAGTTGATGCGCGTTTGCTTGAATTTAAAGCCATGTTAAAAAGTTGTGAAGAAGAAACTTCAGACCCATTGCAGCGATTACATGCATTGACTCGTTTTCCACTACATCATGAAGCTCAGGTTTTGCAGTATGGGTGTCCAATTGGGTCACTTAGCTCAGAACTGGTTAAAGAGCAGGACACTGAAATATCCCAGGCACGTTTAACGGCGGTATTTGATTTACTAAAAGGCTGGATAGAAGAGCAGCTTAACAGCTTGGGGCAAAGTAATCGAAGTGATGATGTTGCCAAAGATCTGTTAGCTAAAATGCAGGGTATTATTCTTATTGCCAATGTTTATAAAGATGCTCCATTTTTGCATAGAAGCATTAATGATTTACAAAACTGGCTGAATCAAACTTTAAGTAATTAACCGGGTATTTTTTATGAGTCAAAATATTGAATATTCCGATCCATATGTGAAAAGATTTAAAGAAGGTCGCTTTGAATCATTGATGCGTTGGCAACAGCTTGAAGAATTCTGGAATACATTACGTCCGCAGATAGATGATAGCTGGTATATTTATGCAATTGGTGAAACAGCTCCGCTAGTTACCAGTAGTAGAGAGAATGTATTAAGTTTTATTACCGAAATAGATCAACTGCTTCATGATGAGCATGAGGAATCTTATTGCGGTATCGTTTATGCAGATAATCATCAGCATCCTGATTTTATAAAAATATTTGATCCAAATAATCTAGGTGTGAGTTGCGGGTTTAGCGAAAACCCACCTTTACCCGGCTGGGTAATGTCAAAAATGAAACCAGTTGATTTACAGGACGCACTACAGCCGGCTAATAATCGCCGGAGATGGTGGCAAAAAATTTTTGCATAACTACATTTAGTTTTATAAAAAGCCAACTAATTCAGCATGTAGACCAAAGTTGTTTACCGCGTGTAATAAATTTTTTGGTGTTGTAGCATCTAGATTATATTCAACAATCATTAAATGCGGCTGAGTGCCGTGATAACCTAAACCTACTACGCCTGTCAGGTCTCGCACCTGAGACTCAAGAACAGTTTGCTCTTTTGAATTAAGGCTTTCGTCAATATGAAGCATTATATCTGACATATGAATATCCATAACTCTCTCCTGTATGCGTGGGGGGCTAGGAACAATATTATAATTACACGGACAAATTATCCAAATGAATTTACTTATAGCTTAATTTTGATAAGAAAAAATTATTGAAGAAACGCTTTGTTAAATAACCTGACTCAGAATAAGTTGAGTAACTAATGTGCCTTATATCTTAACTATTTAAGGCACATTAGTTAACTTAAAACCCTTGAAACAAAGCATAAATCAACTAAAGCATAAATCTTTTACGTAAGAGATGATCTACACTCGCACGACCTGCACCGAAAAACAATAAAGGTAGTAATAGAATGAAGTATGTTGCTGCAAACTCAATTCCATTCTTTAGTACAGTAATGCTGCCTGCTCCGGTTAACCATTCATAATTACCATGTTCTTCTAAAATGCTGCGTGCGGCATCACGACGTTGTACGGCATCCTGAATTAAATCTGTGCGCCATTCCCAGGGAACGGTGAGCGTCGTTTCCGGTAGAGCATGCCAGCCATTTCCCCAGTGAGCAGTTGTTGCAGCAACTATCATTGTGACCATAAGTGGAATAGAAAACCATCGAGTGGCAAGTCCAATTAGTATGGCTATACCGCCAAAAAATTCTGTAGATCCTGCTAATAATGCCATTAAATCTGGTAAAGGCAATCCTAAATATTCACCAAAATAATATGCTGTACTTTCAAGGTCATTTAATTTTCCCCATCCAGCTAATATGAATATAGGCGCTAGATAAATCCTTATTAATAAGGGAGCGGTAAAATCGAGTAGCTTTATTTTTTCAAGCAAGATGGCATGGCTATCAGCCATCAAGTCTATTAACTTGTTCATCAGGGGGGCCTTTTTATAAGTTTATTATGTTTGATTGACTCACAAGATAGACTTAAGTTCATATTAGTTGTCGTCAGGATATCCAGGGTAAATCTCACGTAGTGATTTCGAGCGTCCACTTGTTTGTACAATTCGAGCGTGGTCACGGTTGAGTTCACGAGGAGATTTTACGCCGCAGGAATGACCAATTACTCCAACCTCGTGGATAATGTTTTGAATGTAATGTGTAACCCGCCATGATTTTTGAGTGTGTACCAGACCGCGTTGTAGTTTTTTGTCATGGGTTGTAATGCCAGTTGGGCAGCTGTTTTTGTCACATTGTAATGCCTGAATACAGCCAAGAGCGAACATGAAACCTCTGGCGGTAACGATAAAATCAGCACCCATACACAGCGCCCAAGCAACCTCAGCAGGCGTAATAAGTTTGCCAGAGGCAATGACTTTTACCCGCTCACGTAGCCCGTAATGCTCTAATTTATCAATGACTAATGGCAGGCTTTCCTGAATCGGCAGGCCGACATAGTCGATCAGACTCATCGGTGCGGCGCCTGTACCACCTGTCGAGCTATCGATAGTGATAAAATCTGGAGCGTATTCAATGCCGCGTTCATTTATTAGCTTGCATAAATCGTCTATCCATCCATATGCACCTATTACAACTTTAAACCCCACTGGTTTTCCAGTTACACTACGTATGTGATGAATCATATTTAATAAATCATCGTTTGAGTTTATGTCGGGATGACGATTAGGGCTTATTGAATCCTGACCTTCTGGAATTCCCCGTATAGCTGCAATCTCAGCAGTGACTTTATCTCCTGGAAGTATGCCGCCTTTACCTGGTTTAGCCCCCTGGCTGAGCTTGATTTCAAACATTTTTACTTGCTCAATTGCTGCGAGTTCTCTTAGTTTTTCATCAGATAAATTACCTTTTTCATCTCTAACGCCGTATTTTGCAGTACCAATCTGGAATACGATATCAGCACCGCCATCAAGGTGGTAAGGGGATAATCCACCTTCACCTGTATTTATCCACGCATCTGCTTTACGGGCGCCATGGGATAAAGAAACAACAGCGGGTTCCGATAACGCGCCATAACTCATACCTGAAATATTAAAAATTGAAGCAGTGGTAAAGGGGTGTTTGCAATTCTCACCAATGGTAACCGGTTTGGGTACAACAGCGTCTTTTCCTAATGTCGGAAACGGGCAGTTAACAAATATTACCGTGCCCGCAGGTTTTAAATCTCGGGTTGAGCCAAAAGCGACGGTATTGCTAATGTTTTTTGCTGCTCTATACACCCAGGAGCGTTCAGCACGGTTAAAAGGTAGTTCTTCTCTGTCCATAGTGAAAAAATACTGGCGAAAGAAGGTGCCCAGGTGTTCAAACCAGTATCTAAATCTGCCAATAACAGGGTAGTTACGGCGAATAGCATGTACGGTTTGATTTCTATCTATTATATAAATAATAATTACGAATATTGCACCAGCGCCAATTGATGTGACAAATAGTATGGCAAGAATTTGTAAAACGCTCTGGAAGAAAGGCAGTTCAGTCATATGTAATCATCTTAATTATTAGTATCGTATATATAAAATAGCAGTAAACATTAGATTTTGCTGCCTATCTTCAGGTTTGTATTTATCTAGAGATGGTCAGATTTCAGCATGATTGATACCTGGATTGAGGTAAATAAAAAAGGCCTCGATAATCGAGGCCTTTTCTAGGCGAATTCTGAGTAATCAGATTCGTAAGTGCTTAAGTTTCGATATTAACTACCGCCACATTTACCTTCACCACACTTAGATTTTTTCTTGTCGCCACCACACTTGCCTTCGCCACATTTACCTTTTTTCTTACTGTCGCCACACTTGCCTTCGCCACATTTACCTTTTTTCTTACTGTCGCCACATTTGCCTTCGCCACACTTGCCTTTTTTCTTGCTGTCGCCACATTTACCTTCACCGCATTTGCCTTTCTCAGCTACAGTAATCTGATCAGTGTCTATGCTGCTCATTCCAAATGGATTTTCTGATGCGTTAGTTAATGGGCTGAACGCCATTACAAATAAAAAGCTTAATGCTGCAATTAGAGATTTGTTGAATAGTTTAGTCATCTTTTTTATACCTTCTGGGTTGGTTTTTATTCAGAACATTTGTTCTTTGTGTATACAGCTGTGTAAATTCGCATGCGCAACAAACCAATGTTCCTAAGTTTACGGCCTGAGTCTATCCTGATTTATTCAGAAAGAACATAAAATTAGGCACATGATTTAACTACAAGTTCACATTTTTTATCTTTGGGCAAGGTTAGACACTAAATTTAAGACAAGTTCAAAAATATTGAATAAATTCAATTAGAATATTAGGAATATATAATGTAAACCGCTTAAACGTTTAAAAGTTTTTTAAGCGATTGCAGATATCTGCTCTCATCAGGAGGCGTGTTATTTGTTTGAGCAGACCACATGGCTTCTGCAAGACATTCAATCATACTATGTTCAACGTCATGGCTTGAACCTTTTTTATTGAGTAGTTGATTGTAAATATCTGTTATACCCGCTGGACGATTGGTCGCCAGTTGTTCACGAAGCCCCAGATGAAGGCCCATATGTAAAAATGGATTAGTCTGTCCAGTTTCCGGCAGGAAATCTTTATCGAGTTGATTTACAAAATCATGGTACTCGGGATGTTCTTTAATAACATCAGTAATTTGTATTTCAAGAGCAGTTAGAATTTGTTGTTGCTGGAGTTTTTGCCAGGCATCTTTATACATTTGTCTTAACTGGTTTCTATCATTACCAAACATGTCGAGTATTATCCGCGATTAAATTAAAAATAAATTAAATATTGTAATTATCAGTCAATGTTTTTCTGTTTGAACTCACAAAGGTCTTCAATTATACATGATCCACAGCGAGGTTTGCGCGCAATGCAGGTGTATCGACCATGCAGAATTAGCCAGTGGTGAGCATCAAGTAAAAACTCTTCAGGAACGAATTTGAGTAATTTTTTCTCTACTTCAAGAACGGTTTTACCAGGAGCAATTTTAGTGCGATTAGAAACTCTGAAGATATGAGTATCTACAGCAATTGTGGGGTGGCCAAATGCCGTATTACGAATAACATTTGCAGTTTTTCTGCCAACGCCTGCTAATGCCTCAAGCGCCTGTTGATCATCAGGTACTTCTGAGCCATGTTGTTCAATTAGTATTTTGCAGGTCTTAATAATATTCGCAGCTTTAGTATTAAATAAGCCAATTGTTTTTATGTATTTTTTTAAACCGTTTTCACCGAGGTTTAATATTTTTTCTGGTGTGTTGGCAACAGCGAAAAGTTTTCGAGTTGCTTTATTTACGCCTTTATCTGTAGATTGGGCGGATAGTGCAACCGCAACCAACAACTCAAATGGGGTTGAGTATTCAAGTTCGGTTGTGGGTTTTGGGTCTTCTGCTCTGAGTCGAGAAAATATTTCGATTCGTTTAAGTTTATTCATAACAACTAATAATTGTATTAAACAGTTGCTTCTGGTGCGCCAACTGATTGAGCTGCAGTGATTGTTTGCTTTTTCTTATTGTGGTTATCAATGACATTTTTTAACGCAATGATTAAACCCATTCCTATAAATGCACCAGGAGGTAGTATTGCCAGAAGAAAACCGGAATAGTCTTCTACAAAAACCCAGGTCCAGTTTCTTGCTGCTTCGCCAAACATTAAATGCGCATTACTAAATAGTGTCCCGTAACCTAGTATTTCTCGAATAGCACCGAGAGCCACAAGCACAAAGGTGAAACCAAGTCCCATCATTAATCCGTCGAGCATAGAAGGAAGTAAACTATTTTTTGAAGCAAACGCTTCTGCTCGTGCAAGAATTCCACAATTAGTGACGATAAGCGGAATAAAAATACCCAGCACAGTAAAAAGTTCATATAACCAGGCGTTCATAGATAGTTCTATAGCGGTAACCACCGAAGCGATAATTAAAACAAAAACAGGTACACGAACTTCAGGTCGAACCCAGTGGCGAATAAGAGAGACGACTGAATTAGATACTACGAGGGTTAACAGGGTTGCAAGGCCAAGCCCCAGACCGTTAATAACTGTGCCGGTAACCGCTAGTAATGGGCAGAGCCCAAGCAACTGGACCAGTGCAACATTATTGTTCCACAGTCCATTTCTGCTTATTTCATTGTAATTAGTATCACTCACTTTACGGGCTCGCCTGATTTGTTATGACTATCTGTTAATTTAAGCTGTTTATTATATTGCTCTATGAGTTCTTTTTTATGTCTGTCGAAGTATACCAAACATAAATGTACGGCTTGTACTACTGCGCGTGGGGTAATTGTTGCTCCTGTGAACTGATCAAATACGCCACCATCTCGTTTAACCTTCCACTGTTTTTCGGCAGGCTGATTAATTGATTTTCCATTAAAACCCAGTACCCAGTCACTTTTGTCTATTTCCATAACATCACCAAGCCCGGGTGTTTCTTTATGGCTAACAATGCGTACTCCGGCTAATG
>Ga0316207_10002994_pt1 | contig 16325 bp, 4 predicted proteins | sample 6weekpyrite_MG_FD_204943 | JGI IMG/M metagenome (GOLD analysis project Ga0316207, IMG submission 204943) | Microbial mat bacterial communities from mineral coupon in-situ incubated in ocean water Damariscotta River, Maine, United States -... | ecosystem: Environmental > Aquatic > Marine >...
TCCAGCCGGTACCCGTGTTTATAGCCACACCATAGTTTATTATTGGTAAATTGTCGTAATCATAAGATTGATGACTATAGACCTGATCAATTAAGCCATCACCATTTACATCTATAAACTGACTGCCAAAATCTCTCCCTGAATAAGTTACCACCGGATACTTAACACCATATGCGTTAACTGTAGTAAAACTGGTTCCAGTATTTAAATATACAGTAGGACTGTTGCCGAGAATTCCTTTATATTGAACAATATCAACAAGCCCATTACCATCTATATCAACCAGTCTAACGCCTTGATCCTTGTCTGCTTCATTTTCCCTAAATATTGAAATCTGAGAATCTGCTAAGCTTGTTGAGTATTCGTTATTTGTATCCCAGCCAGTACCGGTATTTATAGCAACGCCTGTATCCAAGCGCCAAAGGCCGGTTACATCATCAGTATAACGAGAATATATTTGATCAACTAAACCGTCCCCATTTAAATCTACAAACCGTGAACCCATATCGCCGTTTAGATTAGCGATCGGAAACTGTGGTGTATAAGCATCACTGGCTTCCCAGCCACTACCTGTGTTTAAAAAAGCACCTCTCACCTGACCTTCTATTGAATTATATGGAATATTGGGATTGAATTCATAAACTAATATATCTACTAAACCATCACCATTAACATCAATTAAACGTGTTCCAAGATCTGCACCTGGTATTGAATCGTGTGCTAATAATACCTTTTCAAGAAAAGTAGGGGTGCCCTGCATTGGTACTTTAGGTATATCGGAATAACCTGCGTGTTCTTTCCAGCCTGTACCAGTATTAATTGCAACACGGGTTATATATTCAGTACTCCATCCTGTTGCAGTATTATAATGCTTCCCCCTTGCGTAAAACTGATCGACTAAACCATCACCATTAATATCAATTAACTGTGAGCCTGCATTGTTAATATCCTTTTGCTTGTTATTTATAAAGGGATATTTTGGTGCATAATTTGGATCAATAACCCAGCGACTTCCCTCATTGATCATTGCATAGGATTCGAAATCAACTGAATTAAGATCTTTTGCCCATAGATAATCTATTTTTCCATCACCATTAATATCAGTAAACCTGACTCCTCCTGCATCCGAATTTTCACTAGTAGATGGTGCTAAAATAAACTCTCTACTTACCTGGGCTAATGGGTGTATTTTAGAATTTGGGTAAACCGGGTTAACGCTACCTTGCAAATTCCAGTTATTAGTCAACCAACCACCAGATGAAGCTACACCCTGATTCGTTAACTTAACAGCCGGCTTACATTCAGTAGCTGCACATTCCTGTATTCGATTTAACATTGGTTGACTTGTATTGCTAACAACTTCATATCCCAACCAGTAATCTTTAACCAGACTACCATTTGCAAAGAGTTCAATTCGTTCCAGTAATTTATCTTTTGTTAACTGAGACCCGGCTAGATATCCAGTGGTTTTATCTGTACGATCCCCATAAATAAATTTCACACTATTACCGTTAGAGCCACCCCCATTCAAAAATGCATAATCAATTTTATCTGGACGTGTACTGCCATTAGCATCTTGCAGGTAATTAAACAGGTAATAATTGCCAACCGTATCTTCTACCTTGCCGATTTGCCAGCTTAATACGGTATCGCTATTGGATGCTTCTATTCTTGAGTCATAGCCGTTTTGTACATGACCGTAGGTCATGATTAAGCCGGATTTTGTTTTAACTGTAAAGTAAGCAGGACCACTTCCCTGACCACCATATGAAGTATATGTTGTATAAGAATCCATCTCAGTACGATATCTAGTCGTACTTAAACCATAACCACTTGTTTCAAGAATTTTAATCAGTCGCTGCCCATCAACACAAAAACGATCGTCGAAAGTTAAATTAACAGCTCTGGATACACCATCTAGATTAATATTTTTGCCACAACGGGTAATCGCAGAAAGACCATTTAAAGACCAGCCATTACCCAGCAAGCCATTACCACCCAAACTGTTATAAGCAAGGCTTAACTCCGGTGCCATGCCAGCCGTTGCCGGGGGTAATTGCAATGGAATGTTATAAGTAGCCGCACCCGATTCATCTACCTTGAACTCACCCTGGGTGTAACCAAACGTTTCAGGTAGACCTGGTGTATTTGTTGTATTTGTCCTGGGTGGTACTTTCGGTTGTTTTAATACAAATGGCAGTAGTGTATTTTGATCTGAACCACCCGCCACTTTAATCGTTGCACGAATATCGCTTAAATTTTCAGTTCCCCAGTTATTACCACTAATGGCAAGTGGTGTCTGCCCTGTAAGAGTATCTAAAAATAAATTGCCTAAAGCATTATTACTAATAGTGTTGTTAATAATATTAGGTTGAGGCACTGTATTTATTGTGCCTTTTATATAAACACCATAATCATTATTGCTTATCGTATTTGAATAAAGCGTCGGTGTTGAATTTCCATAAATGTATATGGCATGTTGATTAGCAGAGAAACTTGAATGACTAACCGTACCCGTGGCATTTTCAAAATACACACCATAGGTCGCCTTTTCTATCAATGCATGATTAATTGACACATTAAAAGCACTGCTCTTAATGCGAATACCGTTCCACTTAGCCGTTGATAACGTTGTTAAGACAACATTACTTGTATCAGTTCCATTGATTTGTAGACTACCTTCAACAATTAAACCCTGTGACGCTGAAAACTGTACAGTTGCACCTGCTTCTATGGTTAAAGTTACACCGGGATTGACAGTGACGTTACTGTTCGCCTGGTAGATTTTTCCTGCTTCCAGTATTGTATCCTTTATAATATTTCCAGGCACAATATTACCCGCGAGTAGTGCATCATTTTCAGCTTCAACACTTAAGAATTTAATAGTGGGGCGTTCTGGATTATTACCATCTTTATAATCGAGTATCTTCGCAGCAATTTCACTATTGACTATTGTGCCCCAGTTATTATTTGTGGTATCAATTAAGAATACATCACCCCTGTAATAATTACCTGTAGAAATATTGTAGACAGTATTGCTATGTATTTCGTTATTATTAATTCTTGGTTTGGGATTTGTCGAAACAGACGTACCCAATACACCGTGCATCTTTATGCCAATATTGTTATTAGTAATCACATTACCGGAACGTATAACTGGCTTTGATCCTAAAGACATATCAATACCATCGACATTCCCTGTAATTGTATTAACGTATATAAGGGGAGAAGCCGCATGTAAAAAAATGCCCGTCTCATTGTTTAGAATCGAGTTACGAATAATGAGCCCATCAGTCCGGAAAATATACATACCAGCCCTGTTATTTTGAATAACATTATTGCTAATTTCAAATGTGCCGCCTCTAATCAGCACACCTGTTTTATTATTCTGAATAACACTATTCATTATTCGAGTATTAATACTACCCGAGCGTGTCAAAATACCACTACCGGCATTTTCTACAACAACTCCATTGATAAGGGCATTAACTGCTGTAGACTCGACAATGATTGCAGCACCCCAAGGTTTCACTGGAGCAAATTGCGACCTGAATATAACCTTGTTTGACGCCGCATTAATTCGTAACTCGCCTTTTACAATTAAACTCATACTGGATTCAAATTGTATAATAACACCGGGATCAATCGTTAACATAACGCCAGGTTGAACAATTACATCACTGGTTGCAATGTATACCGCACCTTGCACTAATGTTGTGTTGGCCGTAATCAATGGTGGCAAATAATTTTCAGTTACCACTTGTCTATTTACATCTAGAAAATCACGCACATCAACCAACGCATTGGTTGTAACACCTGAATCTGTGTAATCAACTATGGCATCAATAATCTCGTTAATATTTGTTGTATTCCACCAGTTGCCTTTTGCATTAATGACAACATTTTCACCTTGATAATAATTTTGCGTGTTTATATTAACCTGATTACTGTGAATATCATTTCCATTGATTACTGGTAGTGGATTTTGACCCTCTAGATTAGAACCTTTTAAATAGGCGCCTGTTTTATTATTTGTAATTACATTATTTAAATTAATATTCGGCGATGATAAACCTTCAACCACTAAGCCTGAATCTGTATTGTTAGTTACAATATTGGTGCTAATTTGTGGTGAGGCATTCACTACAACAATGCCATTCTCATTTGCGGTTATCGTGTTATTTACGATTAAACCGTTGGTGCCACTAAACACAATACCATTCTGGTTATTTCGAATATTTGAGTTACTAATTCGAACATTATCAGCGCCCGCTTTAACCTCAACACCGGTTGTTGCGACCTCAATATTTGCCCAGTCGATAACACTATTAACTGAACCTGCATTAAATTTAATGCCAGGCCATAAGCCGCCTGTTTGTGATTTAAATGTAACGGAGTTTGCCTGGGTTCCGTTAACCTGTAAATTGCCTTCAACAATTAATCCCATCGAGGTACCAAATTCTAAAATTGCACCAGGATCAATCGTTAATGTCACACCGGGTTTCACATAGATGTCACTTGTCGCCGAGTAGGTTGTATCGGCTGCTAATATTCTATCCGCTGCAATAAAGGTCGGTAATACGTTGACTGCTACCGGCGCACCATTTGCAGCATCTAGAAAATCAGTAAAGTCGACTATCGGATGTGATATTATATCGTCTGTATAATCATAAATGCTCGTTGAAATTTCATCGATAACCGTTGTATTCCACCAGTTATCTTTTGCATTAATCGATACGGTTTCACCCTGATAAAAGTCTGTTGTGTAGATATTGTAAAGGGTATTAGAATGCAGTTGATTTCCATTAATGACAGGTTGCGGGTTCTGTCCCGCTGTATTATTGCCTTTTATATAAACTCCATATTTATTATTGGTAATCACATTATCTGAATTAATTGTTGGATTTGACAAACCCTCAATTAAAATTCCGGCATTTTTACTATTTGCTATTAAATTAGCACTTATCTGTGGTGACGCATTCTTTATATGAATACTATTCCAAGCGTTATAAAAGGAGTTGTTATTCGCTACGCCACCCGCTTTATTAAAATAAATAGCTTGCTCTGAAATTAAATTAAAAACAGAATTGGAAATTACCGAACTATTGCTAGTGGATTGAACCTCAACACCAATTGTAGCCCATTCAATTTTTGCCCAGTCTATTTTGACATTTGTGGCACTTGTATTAATTTTTATACCAGACCATCTCGTTTCCGACATAGTAAAAGTGACCGGCTTGGTTTCTGTGCCAGTAACCTGCAAACTACCATTTACAATTAAGTTCATAGCGCCGCTAAATTTGAGAATAGCACCTGCCTCAATCGTTAAAGTTACCCCCTGCTTTACGATTACATCACTTGTAGCAATATAGTCTTGCCCTGCGGTTAATGTGGTATCTACTGTAATTAGTGGCGGCAAGTAATTATCTAAAACCGGGTTACCGTTACTTGCATCCAGGAATTCACTGAAGTCTAAAATAGGACGTGATGGATCATTGCCATCAGTATAATCATAAATCCTTTTTTCAATATACCTTAAAAATACTGAACCCCACCAATTTCGTTTTGCATTAATTACAGTATTATCACCCTGTTTAAAATCGTAAGTGTGAATATCATAAATTGAGTTACCAGGAAACCTATTATTGTTTATAACAGGGCCTGGATTAATGCCTGTAAAGAAACCGCCTTTAATATTTATCCCATAATAATTGTTAGAAAATTCATTACCTAAAATGTACGGTTGAGAATCACCCTCTATATATATTCCCGATTTATTATTACTTTGTATTGAATTATTTCTCAAAATAGGTGATGCATTGTCTAGATATAAACCTATTTCATTAAACCTTATATTGTTACTTTGCACGTTTTGCGGTGCTATATCTTTAAAATAAATACCAATAGGGCTATTGGTTATTGTGTTCCAGTTCATACTCCCTGTTGCAGCATTAAAGTAAATCCCATATATTTTACTATTACTAATCTTACTATACAGAACCGATGTGTTTTGGCTGCCTGGCCTTACATCCACGCCGATCTCTGCATCTTTTATCGTTGAACTTACAATACGACTATTTGCTGAAGATGGATTGATTTTAATACCCGACCAAGCACCTCTCGCGGTAAAATAGCCATCTTGAGTTATCAATTCGCCATCAACAACTAAACCCATTTTATGCCCAAATACTAAACTCACAGAACCGATTCCATCAATGGAGAGCCTAACACCCGGTTTCACTACCACATCACTAACGGCAACATAATTGATGTCAGTTCTCTTTAAATTGGTATCAATAGTGATTAATGGTGGTAAATATATAAAACTACCTGTAAATACTAAACCGTTAGCTGCATCTAAATAATCACGAATATCAACTAATGCTCGTGTTGGGTCATCGGACACTGTGAACCCGTAGATACTTGCCGCAATAGAATCAATTGCTACCGTATTCCACCAGTTGCCCCTAACATCAATCAGCTCATATTTGCCCTGATTATAATTCTCAGTATAAATATTATATGTGGTATTTGTGTGTAACTGATTACCATTGATTAATGGTTTTGGATTATTGCCGACTTCATTATTCCCTTTTAAATACACACCATAATTATTATCTGTAATAATATTGCCCGCATTAATGAGCGGGGTAGACGCCAGATGCAGATAGATACCGGTTTCATTATAACTGAATGTATTACCGGTAACTGAACCATTTGAGGCGATAAACGCCAGGCCATATTTCAGGTTGTTGCGAAAAATGCTGTTACTGATTAGCGTGTTATTATTGTTGTTGTTTAACTCAAGACCCGTTGTTGCCTGTTCAATAATCGCCCAATTAATGACATTTAAAACTGAAGCACTGCCAAGCCTTATGCCTTCCCAGTAATCGCCTGTTCGTTTTGATGTAAAGGTAACCGGGTCTAACTGGGTGCCGTTTACTTGCAGGCTGCCTTCTACGTTTAACTGTGCACCGCTTGCAAACTCAATTTTTTCACCTGCCTCTATGGTTAGGGTTGCACCCTGTGCGATGGTTATAGTTGAATTAATTTGCCGCGGAATGGTTTTATCAATTTGATTCCATACGGTGTTTTGCGCGATGTAGTTTATGACTATATTATTCGAGGGTAAGCTTTCACCACCGACAAATAATTCACTGGCATAGATTTTATTAAGGCCATTGATTAATGGCACATCGATAGTAAATGTACCATCTGCATTAGTGATTAGTTGCTGCTGATTTATATCATTAACATAAATATTTATTGTAGCGCCCGGCGTTGCTACACCACTTATACTCTGCGAATTTTGAAGGGTACTTGTGGGATTAGCGATAATGACGGGTGGATTTACGGGTAATATGGTTGGGCTTAAATTGATATCGCCATTCACGGCTCGTTGCAGTATTAATACATCTGCCGTATTTAACTCATTATCAGTATTATCTAGCGGTGCTACATTGCCTATTATTTTGTCATAAAGCGTTGCTGTTTCAGTACCTTCGACTATGCGTTTTAATACCAGCACATCGGCTGCATTAATGACGCCATCGGGAAAGCCACGGGGTGCTAAATCACCGGTAACCGTTTGGCCGGCAAAGCTTGCTTGAAAATATAATAATACAATCACTAAAAAACTGTAAACACTGCTTTTTTTACACACAGAATTTTTACTGCCCTGTTTATTTCTATTTAACATTATTATTCTCACGCAAACTTATTTTTATTATTTAATTTAAAACCATGTCCTTAGGACGTGGAAAAGGTTTCAGGCTATTGCCATATTAAAACTTTGTCACTTCCGAAGCTTGTGTCGGGTGTCCAGTGACCTTAATTTCAGAAAATCTAAACAGGCAAAGTCACTAGATTATAAAATACATCCATGTATTTTACCCTTCGGGCCATACATAGTATGTTTAAATTCGCTCCGGGCGAATTTACCCCGATACAAGCATTCGGGAATGACGAAGTCTTTATGGCTTATTTATGCGTCCATATCGGGCGTAATCAAAACCACTTTCTTAGAACGTGGAACTTTACTTTTTAACTGCTTTTTAATTTGTAATGTGGCTTATTTTCACAGCAGGCCCAATTGCAGGAAAACCATTTACATCAAAATATCGGGCTGAAACAGTTGGAAAAACGGTATATTCCTGTAGCCCTCTAAAAAATAATGATGCGCGCACTTCGTAATAATTCAGCTTACCTTTTGTGCTGACAAGTCGAATGGTGGTTTGATCGCCAAATCGCTTCCAGCTCATTTCAACACGGCTCGTAAGGTGTTGTTCCATTTCATCTAGAACCACATACATATTACTTTCGTTTACACTTAGATCTAATACACCATCAACAACTATTTCTATTGCGCCATATTCTGGATAAACAGCACCAATTGGTTCTGCCGATTCAATTAGATAGTGGGGCATAACTTCGAGCATGGTTAAGTCACCTTGTGTCGAAAACCCGGCTGAGTTTATATAATCAAATGAATTAGGTGCATCAGGTCTAGTGGGTAAAATCTCTATTGAAACCGGATAGTCATTAATATGAACCGACCCTGGATAGGTGGCGAGGGTATTAACTCTCAACCTCCCCGTGCCATCGGGTAGATTTCTTGGTAAGTCAACGACTAACACCGTTAACCAGCTACCATGCCCTGTATTTTCATCGATTGATGATGCATCTGAGTTTATCCATAACTGGGTACGTTTATCTGGATAGACTGGGACTATCGCACGTAGGTTATTATCACCACCCGGAATACCTTCATGCACAGGAAATATATCGCCATTCCAATCAGATATAAATTCTATCGTGGTATTATCTTTGGTTAAGCCCTCAGCCGAACCCACGGCGAGTGTTATTGTGTCACCGGCTCTAGCCGCAAGAGGGAAAGATTGAACAGCAACACACCCGTTCAAAAAAATTGCGCTTAAAAAGATAACTACTAAATAAACACGACTCAACATCGTTTTCTCCTGTGTTTAATTCATGAAATATTTGTTTCATTTTTGAATAAACAAATATTCCAGACAAATTTGCGCATATGAACTTAAACAAGGATGTTTGTTCATAGCTATTGAACTCTATAATTATATGTCGCCCAACATAATGTACTTCAGTTCTAATTGCTTATTAACGATAGATTTTATATTTATAGTCAGCATTTCGTTTATAAATAACAGATTTTATTTGCCCATAACATTGATATAACGCATAAGAACCATAGCTATTTTCGCTAAATCTATTGCCGGTAAGCATATCTTTGAATTACTCAATATGAGCGATTAAAAAACATACAATATAATTCACCCTGGCTTTACATAACTTCTGTTTTTGAACTTGTATCCTATATTATATTTAATCTTTGTTTGTAGCATTTTTCTGAAAACTTTGTAGGGAAAATCCTCAACTTATTGAGAGACTTAGTTTTTTAAAATATTTTTAGATAGAATTTGATATTGATACAGACGCAAAAATGAATATGCAGCTATCCAGATCAGGAGTTTGTGCAGACTTTCGTGATGTAATTTCTTAATCCAGTTTTAACACAGCACATAAAAAAAAAGACCAACCTCAAATGAGATTGGTCTTTTGATTACAAACTACATGACAGTAGAAGCCTTTTGGCCCTTTTTTATAATTGATATTTGGATCAGTGTTTTCTTCTGCGAAGCATCAACATCAATCCTACGATTATAAAAAACAATGGATTAACTGAGCCTGCATTATCATCCGTATCGGCGCTATTTTCATCATCTAGCACTGAATAGTTATCTGGAAGATCATATAAGAAATCAAGAACGGCACCAAAGTTATACAGTGTAAGCTCATCAAGTTCAGTAATTGTCATTCCCTGATATTCTGGGGCACTTGTTGTTACATTATATGTAATTTTATAAAAATTTAGTGGATCTGATATAGAGCTGGTAAAGTCACCATCAAACCTACCACCAATTACGACTGTGCGGTATACATTCCAGTTATCCGCCGTAAATAAATATGGATCTGCGTCAAAAATATAAGCTTCTGTTGAATCTGACACGCCAAATTCTAATGACACACTTCCTTCACTCGGCGGTGTATTCAAACGAATTCGGAAACTAGTTGTGCCTCCCTGGTCAGTTGTATTCGTTGTATTCGAAAGATCGACTGTAAAGCCATCGAAATCATTATCTTTATTTACTCCGTTAACATTGCCCGGCGTTAAACCAATATAATAAAAATCGCCACTTACATTATTTACAGTAGCCCCACCTATTAGAAGCTGGTAATTTACATCACCATCTTCTTCTAAATCATCTACACCTGTAACTGTTACCTGTTGTGAAAAAGTGCTGCTATTAAAAACCAGGTTCTCAACATTAACCGTGCCTTCTTGCGTATTGCTTGATGAAACCGGCAGGATTATGTCACCATCTATTCCCGCTGTTGATAGCAGACTGACTGTAAAAGTGGCACTCGTACCCCCCTCAGATGTCACAAAAGGCGTAACGCCCTCAATAGCAAAACCTGCAGCTTCTTCATCCCTGTTTGTAACAGTAACAATTGCATTTTCAGTACCATTAAAAAATGGATCAGCACTGCTCACATTCGCATTGATACTGTATGTTACATCGCCATCAGCAATATCATCGTCTAAACCACGTACTGTCACCGTTTGTGGAATATTCCAGTCGCTATTATCAAAATGGTAAACGGATGTAAGCAATTCACCTTCTAGCGCATTTGATACTTCAAGAGTTATTGTTACATCATCAGATGGTGAAGATATTAATGAAATATCAAATTCACCGGTTGCGCCTAATTCATCCGTTTTTATGTTAGTAGTAGATATGTTTAGCCCACTTCGTGTATAAAGTACCGTGACACCATTCGCAGCTACTTCGTCCGTAAACCAGAGTGGTAAATCACCCGTCGCTAAATTATCTCCATTATCCAGTTTACCGTCAAAATAGGTCAGACCAATATCACGTGTGGCGTTTTGTATACCCCAGACATTTCTTTGATAATATGCTGTGTAATCTCTAGCCGCTGAACGATCTAGTTCACGGTAGTGAATTTCAATTCGTCCGCTTTTGAAGAGGTGGATCTGGAATGAGGTGTTGTCTGGATCATTAAAATAGGATCTGAATTGATCAACCTGAATTACGGTGTATTCATTTAACCCAGAATTATAAGTCTTGGAGCGAATTTCAATAGCAGGATTATCACCAATAGACCAAAATGGGGAAATCATTGCCCCATAGCCTCTGTTAGTACCCATTTCACCTTTATTACTGTAGGTTGCCCCACCCTGTGGTTGAAAACTCAGAAAACCATTATTACTAAAATAGGCATTAGAGTAATCAACGCCATAAAAGGAAAAATTAAAACCGATTGGGATAGTCACATAATTATTACTCCTTCCCCAGGCATTATCCCAGGACATATCCCAAAAATTATCTTCAATACCCGTAATGTCTACAAAGTTAAACGTGGGGCCATTTGAATGCAGGGAATCTATATAGCGATAACCGTAAGCATCTGGTTCGCTGATATGGGTTGGATCGGGTAGTACAACAGCTTGAGAGCTGGTGCTGGTCACTATTAAACTTATTACGGCCAGGTGAGTTCCCAGTTTCATGCTTTTACCTCTATACATCTACGTCTTTTATTGTTCACATCCTTCTAAGCGCTATATTAGCTTAGATATAAAAATGCTTAAAATTACCTGGGTATCAGGAATTTTCTAAAAAACTGCTTTTTAATAAATATGACTTCAGAGAATTATTTTTCTGAAATCCTGATTTTAATAATCAACAAACTCAGCTTTTTATCTTTTGAATTTGCTCATTATTAAATACGTTATTCCTATATTCCGTATTAATTTTGTAAAAAAAAAGTGCCGCAGGATTGACCTGTTGCACTTTTTTAAGTTTCAGAAAACCACCTAACTACCCTTAACATTTGCTTCTTTCGGTTTCATAGCAATTTCAAACAAAACAATCAACAATGTTAATCATCTACTATATTTTTGTTAACTTTAGAAAGCATATATACAAAAGGATACTATCGACTTTTATTTGTAGTACTTATACCACAGCCTGAACCTTCTAGCATCAGGTGTACGCACCTGAAATCCTGATTTTAATAATCAACAAACTAAGTATACCTACTAATTTGCTCATTGTTAAAATTAATAATTTTATTTAACTTATCACTTGTTTATTAAAAATGTGCGACAGGTAAAACCTATCGCACATTCTTTTAGCTTTGTATTACTACTTGGCTATTACTATGGAGTTACAACAACGTTTGCTACCGGAGTTGTATCAGCTGAATCATACTCACCAACCGCAACACCACCATTAGCAGTAAAGTTAAGAGTGTCACCAGCAACTACAGCAGGGAACGTCAAGTTAACTGTTAACGTATTGGTTGCACCATTGTAACTAGCACCTGTAGAGGTTACAGCGCCTGACGTTGAAGTCCAGCAACCTTGAACAGCTACTGCATCCAGTGTAAAGCTACCGCTAGTTTCACTGATAGTACCACCACAACCAGCAAATACAGTTGCCACATCTAATGGATGTTCAAACACATACACTAATGATGTTGTAGTTGCACCAGCTGCAGGAGCTGCAGGCGGAGTAGCTACTTCGAAATCACCGGTTACATCAATTGCTGCAAATGAAGGATAAGTAACACCTGCATTTTCACCAATCCAGTCATTACCTAATGCATCTTCAACAAAATTAGTATTCATTGCTGCATGGCCTTCAGTTAAATTAGCACCTTGTAATGTATAAGCAGGTGTCAATACTTCAGGATACTGTGCTAATGAGAATACCACTGTACGATTCAGGTTACCAAAGCCATCTAGAGCATTAGCTGGAACAGTCTCATCAATCCAAGAACCGTTAGCCTGACCTGCGCGATCATCTTCAGGAACAATTGTCAGAACTGTATTAGTACCATTCATAGTCGCATTAGTCAGACCAAAAACCATGCCGCCTATGTTGATAGTGTCGGCAGCTAAATCAATGTTTACAGCTTCATTGAAAGTCACTACAACAGTTCTACCGTCATATACCGCAGATACAACCATTGGAGGCATGTCATCGCGAATAACTACAGTAGCATCAACTGATGCATTGCCTGCCATATCCGTAACCGCACCAGCACCAAAGTCTACTAATGCACCTGTATCAGTTGCTAGCAAGAACACATCATCGATGTCTGCGTTAATCAAGTCAACATTAACAACACCGTTATCATCATTACGTGTTACATCCATATTTTCTACGTAGTTAGATAATGCCGCATTTGTACCAGAGAAGGTAGGAGTGCCTGTCAGTGTTACATTTTCAGACATACTGAAGCCACCTGTGCGAGCAGTATTCATCGCTGCGAATGCTGTTGCATCGTATGGTCCATTTGCATTTGGAGTAATATACTGTACACCTGACCCATCAACTGTATTCAGTTCCATTAATTCAAACAATAAGTTGTTGTCAGAAGGCTGAATAGTTCCATTAAAACCCTGGTTTATATTATCAGGATTACCGTCACCATCTGCATCAGCAACAAGATTGTCTAACAGACCAGCTGTTACATTCCATACAGGTAAACCAATAACAGAAGTACCGACATTAGATAACTCACCACCGTCACCAAAGGTTACAGACGTTGTTGCACCACTTTGAGTTGGGTCAGCACCGTATGAATTTTGAAGAACCGCTGTAGGCGTTACTGTATCAGCAAGAACTTCTGTATCAGGTGCGCCAGCATAATTGAAATCATCAAATGGTGTGATTTTCAAGGTTGTACCTGGTTCTACTTGATCAACAAGAAGCTCAATTGGCACTATGCTGCCATTCAAATCAGCAATTTCAAAAGTATTACCACCCAGGTCATTCAGCACTACATCACCATCAGGAATACTATCGATAACCATTACAGCAGCATTGTTTGCTGTGCCATCAGGATTTGAAACTGTAATTTCATAACGGCTTGCATTATCTGGTGTGAAAGTAAAGCGAGCTACGTCAGCAGCTACACCAGTACCACCTAGCGCAACAACCAGGTCATTTTTACGTTCTCCAGCATCAGATCCACCAAAGCTATCATCATCATCAGATGAATCTAATTGTTGGAAGCCATTATTTTCATTATCTTCAACATCTGTAAATGAATCATTAGATACTTGAAGTGCTGAATCATCATCAGAGCCGCTTGTGTCTTCAGACAGCTGCGCCAATGTAACAGCATTTGCACCGTCATTGATTTCTGCAAAAATACGCAGTTGTAATCTATAAACATCAGCATTTGAGTTAGTAGTTACTAAATCAGAGTCAAAACCTACATCATCGATAGGCGCTGCTGCGGTCACATTATCAATAATATTTCCGGCTTCATCCTGAAAATCAGCTTTAAGCATGTTTACATCAAACTCAACACCTTCAGCTAAAGCTGTAGTAGCTGTAACTGTCATGAACAGTCCACTTGGATCCATTACAACTGTAACTGGAATTTCAACTTCGTTTGTTGTGTCATATACAAATACAGAGTTTGTATCAAGTATTTGTGCCATTGTTTCTGAGAAATTAACAACAAAAACACTGTTAACATCATCATTAAACTGACCACGAGCCGCTTGCTGATTTTGTACGCCATCTACGCTTGTAACATATGGCGCTTTGTCATCTTCTTGAACATAAGGAGTCGCTAACAAGTTACCAACAACTGTAGAAACGTCTTCATCATCTGTTTCAACAACAGTAGCACCGTCAGTATTATAGTCTAAAGAGTTAGCTATATGACCTTCAACAGCAAAACGTAATTCTGAATCACTTGGTACGTTTGCAATAGAGAAAGTACCGTCAGCAGCTGTTGTCGCTGTGTAAGAGAAAGTCTGGTAACGGGCATTAACACCATCATGATCAGACTCTTGATCATTATCACCAGATTGTGAACCAACTGTTTCCAGATCAAGTGTAACAACTGTATCTGGAATAGCTTGCTCAGTAAGGTTATTACGTAAAGTACCTGTAACTGTGCTTGTAAGAGCAGGAAGAACCGCTGTTCCAGCAGAAGCTATAAAACCGTCAATAAACAAGGTTGCGCCATTTTGAGTTACTGTGTCAGCAATTGTACCGTCAACCTGTGCTTCAGGCTCAACCGTTACAGTTGCACCCAGGTAACCAGCAGGAGCTGTAATAGCAACAACTAATGATTGCTTGCTAGAACCGTCGTCAGTACCCGTAGCATTAACAACACCTACATTAGCAAAAAAGTAGTTACCATTAACATCGGTAGTTGTAGTTTTACCTGCAACAGCTACAGTAACACCTGATAGCAGATTACCATTAGTATCCATAACAGTACCTGTTACGCTACCTTTAGGGTTAGTAATCGTGTTTACAGAGCCACTTGTTAGTGAAGCACCAGCGTCAGTTAAATTACAACCGGTTAAGCCAGTTAGCATCGTCGCGCTTACGGCTGCTGTTAAAGCAATCGCTACTGCGGAGGATAGTTTTGTTTTTCTAAACATGTTTAGACCTCTTTTTTATAGTTTCCATTTTTGATATCAAATTATCCCCTCCCAGGAACAATTACCTAAGGAGAAAATTTTGTGTTTAAGTTTACACGACCATTATTAGCGCATAAACGTTAAATTCGTTTTGCTTAAAAGCTCGCTTTATAACCCAGATTGAAGCTCGTAATGTCTACATCAGATGTACCAACATCATCACTCAAAATTGAATTATAGCTGAATGTTATAGCTGCTGCTTCGCCTACACGATACTCAGCGCCAACACTATATGTGTAGCTAGTTTGATCTTCATCATTAGTCGCTCTGTCAACCCAGACACCGTTATTTCCTCGAACTTGCTCTGTAATATTTGCGCTTACATTCATTACGCCCAGATTTACATAGCCAGCAAATTGCTCATTAAACTGTCGATGCGCCTTCACTTGAACACCGATGGCATTATCAACACCGCCCTCAACCTTACTGTTGCCACTATTAAAGGTATAAGCTGTTTTATCTTCAAGACCCAGTACCAATACACCTTCAACAGAGATATTAGCAACCTCATTAGGGAACACGGTTCTGCCTAGCTCAAAAACTACGCCTGGTGTGGTAGCTGCACCAGATCCAACTGCAGTTCCAGAAGATTTTGTAATATCTACTTCCAGAAGTGCATACTGAACACTATAGTAATATCCAGTCATATCTGGCATATCAAGCGCAAAGGCTGATGATGTCGTTAAGAGCGCGGAGCCGATAACGGCCGCTTTAGAAAAGCTTTTCATAGGTATTTCCTTAATTGTGTGCT
>Ga0316207_10002995_pt1 | contig 16323 bp, 6 predicted proteins | sample 6weekpyrite_MG_FD_204943 | JGI IMG/M metagenome (GOLD analysis project Ga0316207, IMG submission 204943) | Microbial mat bacterial communities from mineral coupon in-situ incubated in ocean water Damariscotta River, Maine, United States -... | ecosystem: Environmental > Aquatic > Marine >...
GTACGAGGCATGCGCCAACAGGAAAGCCGTTGCCTAAGCCTTTGGCTAAGGTGGCGACGTCGGGCTTAATATCGCTGTGCTGCCAGGCAAACCATTTGCCGGTACGGCAGATACCTGTCTGAACCTCGTCGAGCATCATTAGCCAGCCGTATTCATCGCATAGCTCACGCACGGCGTTTAGATAATGATCATCCGGGACATTAATGCCGCCTTCGCCCTGAATCGGCTCAATCAGGATAGCGACAGCATCACTGCTATTTTTTGCAATCTCACGGAGCTCATCGAGATCATTGAATTTAGCGCGTATAAACCCCTGGACGAGTGGTTCGAAACCCGCCTGGATTTTACGGTTGCCGGTTGCCGCCGAGAGCGTGGCGAGCGTGCGGCCATGAAAACTGCCCTCGGCGACCACGATAGCAGGCGAGGCGATGCCTTTATTGTGGCCGTAGAGCCGCGCAATCTTAATAGCCGCTTCGCAAGCCTCCGCGCCAGAGTTGGCAAAAAATGCCTGTTCCATGCCTGATAACCGCATTAGCTCGTCCGCCAGCTGCTGTTGCTGTGGAATATGGTAGAGATTGCTGGTGTGAATAAGCGTGCTGCCCTGCTGGCTGAGCATGGCGGCAATGGCCGGGTGAGCATGTCCCAGGCCGCATACACCGATACCGCTTAGCGCATCCAGATAGCGCTTGCCATTGGTATCCCATAGCCAGGCACCCTGGCCTTTTTCAAAGGTAACGGGCAGGCGTGCATAGGTTGGCATTAATGAGTCAGGCATGATCGAGTTCTTTGTAATCCAGAAAGTAAAAAGCGACTAATGATTTAGTCGCCACGCTTACGGTAAACACGAAATTATAGCGGATTTTGAGCGCTTTGATACGGATTATAAGGGCGAAATACTGCAGTTTTAGCGAAATAAAGTTTGCTTGAGGTGCGATCAATCCATTCATTTTTATAGAAAAATAGCCGATGTATGATTTACAGTTTGAAATGATAATCTGATCGATCTCGCTTGGTGTTTTTAACTCTTTGATATGTCTAGGTTATTTTATGGTTTGTTCAGAGTTGGCAAATCAACATAAATGCAGTTCAATGAATGGTGGTGAATATGAGCGGTGAGGTAGCGGTGAAGCCCCTTAAAACTCCAGATAGTAATCAGCAAGCCAAAATTGCGATGGATCTTAGTGTATTTGAGCCCTTTAATGCTTTTACCGCTGACATGATTCGCTCAGTGCTCAAGAAAGCGTCGGTGGATCGCCTGCCGCCGGGGCGTCGTATTTTCAATCAGGGAGATATGGATGGCAAAAGTGTCTTTCTGCTATCCGGTCAAATCGCCTTGATTGCTGAAGGTCACCCTGCGATTACGATAAAAGCGGGTAGCAATGAGGCGCTGCAGGCGGTGGCGGATAGTAAGCCGAGAGAGGTGACGGCACTTGCTCGCAGCAGTGTGACCTTATTGTCTGTGAGTGCTGAACTACTGCACGAGATGAAACAGACAACGCCGATGGTTTCGGTGCAAAAAGCTACGCCAGAGGATGACTGTAAAGAGAGTCGTTCACGTTCAGCTCGTATTGAATGGGTGTTAAATTCTCCACTCTTCTTCCGTTTGCCCAGTCCACATGTGCAGGTGCTGACACGTCGCCTGGAAGAGATTAGTGTTAAAGCTGGAGAGACGGTGGTCAATGAGGGGGATGACGGTGAGTATTATTACGTGATCACCATGGGCAGTTGTATGGTGACACGCACGGTAAAAGATACGGACAAAAAAAGCCGCTTGGCCGAGCTAGGAGTTGGACGTGGTTTTGGTGAAGGGGCATTGATTGGTGATGTGCCACACAGTAGCACGGTCACTATGCAGGAAGATGGTGCGTTGGTGCGGATCCCTAAAAGTGAATTTATGACACTGCTGGTGACCCCTTATATCAAGCGTGTTTCATATGAGCAGATGTTGATGATGCAGGATGAAGGTGCGGTGTTACTGGATGTTCGCATACATTCAGCATTTGAGAAAATGAGCCTGCGCGGTAGTATCAATCTGCCATTGGCGACTTTGTGGAAGGCGGCTTCTATTCTTGATAAAAGTAAAGAGTATGTGGTTTGTTGCGATGTTGGAAAGCGCAGCACCATAGCGGCATTTCTAATGGCGCAGCAGGGGCTCAATGCACGAATTTTAGAGGGTGGATTGCAAAATCTACAAGAACAGCAGGAAGATGGAGTGAGTCTTGAACCGGAAGGGTGTGGTGCTGTTGATATCGAAAACGAATTGCAACGAGAGCTTGTAAAAGAAAACGAACCGGATATTTGATTTTTTAACGCGTCTTATTTCTAATGGTTTCTAAGGGCGATTGTTTTAGCGATCATGCGTTGAATCGATGCATCATCATTGATTGTTGCGATCTCATCTAGCGTAAACCACTTCACGTCATTTGATTCATCAGAGGCAGCAGGTATCGCATTTAACTCTGCTTCGAGTAGATAACGGATGTCGTAGTGTTGATGCTCTCTTTCTTTCCGGTTCTCTGGGATGGTGTGAATATCAATATCGAAAACGGCATCTTTGACGACTCGAAGGTCAGAAATCCCAGTCTCTTCTCGTGCCTCGCGCAGTGCGGTATCGAGCACGTCCACTTCTTGTTCGACATGTCCACCAGGCTGTAGCCAGCGGTCAAGTTTTTTATGATGAAGCATTAGCGCATGGGTGTGTGCAGGATTGATGATCCATGCAGACCCGGTGATATGACCTGTTACCAGTGTTCTTTTATAGAAATCATCATGGCGCTCAACAAACGAGAGCATGGCTTGTTGATGAGAAAATTCAGTTTCATCAAAAGGGGTGAGCGTAGCGATTTTTTCGAGATGTAGTGTCTGATCCATAGTGGCGAGAGTGTAGCAAACATGCATTGTGATGTCGCTGAGCGCTACATGAGTGCTCCATTTAGCGGCATCACGAAGATTCCGCAATCGGAATTACCATTTCACTATGCAGGTCATTTTTCGTGGTGTCGGTTCGCACCTTATCTTTAATATTGATTAACTCAAAACTTTAACGCTGATTATCTCCATTATAACTGTAAATACAGTCACTTAACGTGCCCTTCGTTTTGTGACTTGCATCGCACTTTTGGCCTGAATTAACGCAAGATTGTTAGCAAGAAAAATGTGGAAAAAATACAGGAAAATCGGAATGAAGACATAAAAGCTCAGGAATTCATGCCGATAACAAATTAAGCATGCAGGAAAAGTTTTTATTTTTAGGTGCGGAGTGTTCCGGTTAGCACATCAAAATTCGGTCAGGCGAAGCGGAGCAACGTAATCGTGGACCAGCAAGCAGACGACGACAGTGAATCGGTAAAGCCGTTACCGATACTTCATCGACATAATTTGTTTGATCTTCAAGGCAATGTTTACTGAAGTCGTGATCAGTTAGCTAAAAAAACATTGTTATCAAATTAATCAGAAAATAATCAGATAGGGGATGGATGGATGAACAATAAAAATTTATTCAGTGCATTTTTCGGGATGGTCATCGGTTGCATGATGGTTGGTGTACAGGCTGACGATGGGGTCAAAGTGAGCGCGACGATGGCTGAAGATGAACGCGGTATTGCGCTCAATATGGTTGTTTACGAAGAGGTTGAAGAGATCAATATGGCAGGTAATAAAATTACCAGGCGAGTAGATGCTAGTAATGTCATCCCTGGTGATCGCCTTGTCTATGTAACAACGGTGAATAATCGCGGCAAAGAGCTCGCCGAGAACGTCGCAATTGTTACACCTATTCCAGAACACACTACTTACCTCGAAGGCAGTACCCAGGGAGAAGATGCTGTTATAACCTTCTCTATCGATGGTGGTAAGCGCTTTGATATACCAGAAAACCTCACACTCACTGATGCGAATGGCGAGCGTCGCGCAGCAATCGCCAAAGACTACACCCATATTCGTTGGGTATTGAGTTCGCTTCCCCCAAAGGCTGAAGGCATCGTGACATTCCGTGCCCAGCTGAATTAGTCGCAGCAGATTTCTTTAAACAATTTTTTAATTCAAGGTAACAGCAATGACTTTTCAACTATCCCGATACAAGGTTGCCCAGTGGGCATTTCTTCTTTCCAGAACTCTGGCACAGATACGAGGATCGCCGCCCTGAAAAAAATAGCCATTCTTATGTGTTTAACCACATTCAATTAATTAAATCATTTTAACGTAGACAGGGAAATCCGAGGAGGGCTAAGGAAGGCCACAGTAAAGGAGAGACTCTAATGTCTAACTTTAAACCCTTCACAAAGCTGCTTGGTATTTCTGTCGCCGCTTTGTTCATAACCATGGCGGCTCCGAATGCCATGGCCGTCGGTGTCGCATCTGGCACCAGCGTCTCAAATTTAGCAACAGTGAACTATCAAGTGGGTGCGGTCAGTCAGCCGGCCATCAACAGTTCTACTGTTGCTTTCGTGGTTGATAACAGGGTCAACCTGACCGTCAGCACCGATGATGTTGCAGCCATTCCTGCAACACCAGGTGGAAATGACCATGTGATGACCTTCACCGTGACAAACACCGGTAACACCAGTCAGGACTTTAGTGTCTCTGCGATTGCTCTGGTGGGTGGTACTGGCGCGTTTGGTGGTACGGACAATATCAATGCGGATACGGTTAATGTCTTTGTTGAGACCGCTGGCGGTGCTGGTTATCAGGCAGTCTCTGATACCGATACGCATATCAATGCATTGGCAGCTGATGCCAGTATTAAAGTCTATATCGTTTCGGATTTTAGTACCGGCTATACCGATGGTGATATAGCTTCATACTATCTACTTGCCGAAGCACGTATTGATGATGCAGCGAGCACATTAGGTAGTGCGCTTACCGAGACGGTTGGTGCCGATACTGAGGGATCGGTCGACATCGTCTTTGCCGATGGTGATGGTGACGGTGCAGGAACAGATGATGCTTCGGGCGATGCAAAACATTCATCGCAGGATGACTATGAAATATCATCTGCCTCGTTAACTATTAGCAAGACCTCATCGGTAGTCTCAGACCCGATCAATGGTACGACCAATCCTAAGCGTATTCCAGGAGCGGTGATCGAGTATGAAATTACGGTTTCAAATGGTGCGGGCGCAGCAACGGCAACCAGTGTTGCAATCACCGATAGTCTGAATACTGAGATCACTGAAGGCGATGTTGCATTTAATACTCAGTATAATGCGACTTCAGCGCAAGGGGTTGTCGTTGGACATCCTGACTTTAGTGCTGGCGCAGAGACGGAATACACCAATGCCGATGACGGTACGGTGAATGGTATTGACGTTGACTGGGCTGTTACAACTGCAAATACAGTGACAGTGACAGGCATCACGCTTGATGCCAGTGAGTCTGCAACAATAAAATTCCGCGTCACTATTCAGTAACGTCGTGGATTTCCGCTTTACAGGTGCAAGGCATCGCCAAAGCACTGGTCGAAAGGCTGGTGCTTTGGCCGTTTTGCGCCTGTGGGCGGTGTTTTTTATCATAGTGGTAATGGCAAGTGTGCTGTTTCCACAAACAACCCTGGCTGTCCCGATTGGGACAGATATCAGTAATACCGCTTCGATAAGCTACACCGTCAGCGGCATTCCTGGATATACGGGGAATTCAAATACCGAACAATTTTTAGTTGAAGATAGTGGCGTACCCGATACGGCAACGTTAACCGTGACCGAGAGTTCGGGAGAATATTTTATGGGTGGTGATACAGTCACGATCACTGTGGATGTCACCAACACAGGTAGCAATACTCAGGCAGGCAATGAAATTAGGATGAGCGTGCCAGTTGGTTCAACGCTGACCCTGAATGGGTTCCCGGCTGCCAGTCAGACCAATGATGGTTTGACGACAATACATACTTTTAATGTGGCGAATCTTCCGATAGGCAATACCGCTAATTTTACCGCGCTATTGACCCTTGCGACTAATGTCGATGTCACGAATAATCAGATTAATACAGAATATTTTACTAATGGTGCAGTGATCGAAAATGACCTGCTAACACTCAGCCTACGTAGTCGCACCGAGGCCAAAATGCGCTTGATGCAGTATTCACTGGATAGCACCATTGTGCCTCAGGTGGTCAATGCCACTGAATATGATACCGGCGGCTCGGTCTATGCGCCGCTAGCTGTGCCGAATGTACCCAATACTGCAGTGCCGGTGACTAGTGGGCCGATTCGACTGGAAGAGGCCTCTAAATTCAGTCATCAACAGATCGTTTTTGTCAGCATTGATGATTTTGATCATAACGTCGACCGGCTGGTGCAGGATACGGTGGAGATCGGGCTTAGCGTTGATGGGGGTAATGATATTGAGGGGCTAAGGCTGACCGAGGTCGGCATCGATAGCGGTATATTTACCGGTTATATTACGATTTCACAGGGAGCATCTGTGCTAAATGATGGCGTGCTAAATGTGACGGTTAACAATAGTATCGAAGTATCATATCAGGATATGACTGATGCCGGAGATGTTGAACTCAAGGCAGTAGTGGTCGATCCTTATGGCAAGGTATTTAATAGCGTGACGGGTGTTGCGCTGAATGGATATACCGTCCATATCGTCGATACTAATACGGGCTTGCCTGCGACCGTATTTGGCGATGATGGTATCAGTACCTATCCTGCAACGATCATGACCGGTGGCATCGTTACGGATGGTGGAGGTAAGGTCTATAATTTCGACAACGGATCATATCGCTTTCCGTTGATGCCTGTCGGCAACTATCGACTGATTGTCGAGCCGCCTTCAGGCGCATCATTTCGCTGGCCATCGACCGCCAGCAATGAAGCACTAGCAACCATTGCCAATGGGCCGCACGTGATTACGCTGGGCTCGAAGGGCGAGACCTTTCCGCTACAGGCCGGCCCGCCGCTTCACATTGATATTCCAGTCGATCCAGTCGCGACACCACTTTATGTGCGTCGCACGGCAAGTAAGTCGAGCGCGGTGCCAGGTGATTTTGTACAGTTCAAGATTGAGATCGAAAACCTCACCACGAGTCTCATGAATAACCTTGTATTGAGTGATGTTCTGCCGCATGGCTTTCGCCTTGAGCAGGACTCGGTGGTGGTCAATGGCGCAGCGTTTAGCTCGTTAACAGTCGCCAAAGATGGCAAGTCGATTGATTTTAATCTTGGAGTAATGATGCCTGGTGAAACAGTGACGGTGGAATATGTGACGGCCGTTGGGGCAGTAAATAAAGGAGTATTAAGCAGCAGCAGCGTCGCAGAGTCAGTCGGTGGTTTTGCCAGATCTAACACTGCAGTGGTGGAGATTATGATCGCAGAAGAGCTGATGCGTAGCGCTGCTGTTTTGATAGGGCAGGTGATCATCGCAAGCGGAGTGGAAGATGAGAAAGCAATGGATAACGGCCTCAGTGGTGCCCGCATTTTGATGGAAGATGGACGTTATGCGATTACCGATGAGCGTGGCATGTATCATTTTGATGATGTTGCGCCAGGCACCCATGTTCTGCAGCTTGATATCAGTAGTCTGCCTGAACAGTATCAGGCAGTGATGAGGGAGGAGAATACCCGCTTCTCCGGAAATGCATGGTCGCAGTTTGTCGATGTGCAGGGTGGCAGTCTGTGGCGCGCCGATTTTTATGTACAGACAAGGGCGCGCGCTGAAGGTGTAGTCTCGATTCAGATTGAAAACAGCCCGACACAACAGAATGGTGAGCTTGGTTATCAGGTCTCTCTGGCCGCTGAAAAAGTTGCGCCTGATAACGTTCGATTGACGATGGTACTGCCGGATGGCGCATCGTATAAACAGGGTAGCAGCCGACTGAGTGGAAGCGCAATCAGTGATCCGACAATCATGGAGAATATGCTGATTTACCGTCTTGGCGATGGAAATGCTGAGTGGAATAAATCGCTACAGTATACGGTTACAGCACCACAGCAAGACGCTGTTTCAGCGCTGCAGACCCGGGCGTCGCTGGTCTTTAATACGCCATCGGAAAAGAATCAGCGTGTGCCATTGGCAACGCATTCAATGATTGTGTCTGCCGATGGAGCTGGGCAGATAACCACAGGCGTCAAGCAGCATGTTATCACGTATGGTGTACGGCCAGGTGGTGATGTGACTACGAAGGATGCTGATGAAAAAGTGATTGAGTACGACTGGGACTGGCTGGTTGCTAGCAATGTTAATGGTGAGTTTGAATGGCTGGTGCCGGTTGAGAATGCACTGCCGGCTATTCCATCGACAACTGTTTCGATCAAACATGATCAGTTCCATCGTATCCGACTTACCTTGAATGGTGAGCCTGTCCCGCGACAAAATTACGATGGCGCAATGAAAAACAGGAATGGGGCTGCGCTGAGTGTCTGGAGTGGAATCGACCTGCTGGTGGGTGACAATATTCTAGAGGCCGCTGTGATCGATATGAGCGAACAGGAAATCTATCGATTTAAACGTATGGTGCATTTCTCCGGTCCTCCGGTGCGTGCGGAGCTAGTGGAGGAGGCGTCGATTCTGGTGGCGGACGGCACTACCAATCCTGTTATCGCAGTGCGCCTGTTGGATCGAGACGGTTATCCAGCACGTGATGATGTGATTGGTCGTTTTGAGATCAACCCCGATTACAAGATCCAGCGTGACGACGATTTTGAAGACCTCAATATGCCGGGTGCATCGTTAACACGCCATCAATACCGTGTGCTGCATGACGGCATCGCGAAGATAAAACTGGAGCCAACGACCGAAAGTGGCGATGTCGAACTCAACTTCCTGCTGGCGAACGATGTCATTGAAGAGGTCAATGCACCGCTCAGGGCAGAGGTCGGAGAGTGGCTGCTGGTAGGATTGGCCGAAGGCAGTGTTGGCCACAATGCCCTTAGTGGCAACATTGAACCTCTACCGGGGAGTGTGGGTGAAGAGGATCTCTACAGTGATGGCCGCGTCGCCTTTTACGGTAAGGGGCGTGTGCTGGGTAAATGGATCCTGACGATGGCATACGATAGCGACAAGGAGAAGCGCAAGGGGCTGGACCCGAGGCTGTTTCAGGAGATCGACCCGGGTGAATACTACACCCTATACGGCGATGCCGGGTATAACGGATTTGATGCACGCAGTAGCGAGAAGCTCTATTTCAAGCTGGAGCGTGACGAATTCTATTTTCTTTTTGGTGACTTTGAGACCAATCTCGATAATGTTGAACTGGCGCAATATAGCCGCACTTTGACCGGCATCAAGTCGCGTTATCACACGGGTGGTATTGACGTGGTGGTCTTTGCCAGCGAATCGAATCAGGCATTTGTCAAAGACGAGATTCGTGGTGAGGGGCGCAGCGGGCCCTATCATCTTTCACGCAACAATATTGCGATGAACAGCGAGGTGGTGACGATTGAAGTGCGCGACCGTTTTCGCAGTGAGGTCATTGTTGATCGGCGTGAGATGGCGCGTCACAGCGAATACGATATCGACTATCGAGACGGCACCATCACCTTCAGGGAAGCGGTATATAGCACTGATTTCAGGCTCAATCCAGTGTTTATTATCGCGAAATATGAGTCATTTGATCAGGGCGACGATACGCTGACGATGGGCGGCCATGCAGAGGTAGAACTCAATGAAAGCACTTCGGTGGGTGTCACGAAGATTAGTGAGGGGCGTGTCGGTGGTGATGCCGAAATGGAAGGTATTAATGTACGACATCAATTGAATGATAGCGTGCAGTTAAAAGTTGAAATGGCACGTAGCCTTGATGAGCGTGAAACCGGCAGTCTCTTTGAAGGCAGTGCCTACGCCGCAGAAATTGAGAGTCGCAGCGAGCGTCTCGACACCCGCGCCTATGTGCGCGAAGAAGAGAGCGGATTTGGTCTGGGTCAGACTTCCGGCGCGGAAAATGGCAGCAGTAAGTTGGGTGTTGAGGCGAGCCTGGGTGCGACCGAACGTGTGCGTATTAAGGGGCAGCTCTATCGTCAGAAGACGCTCGGTACTGGTGCGACACGTGATCTTGCCGAGGCCGAAGGGAGTTATCAGTTCGATAGTTCGGTGGTGCGCATGGGGGCACGCACGGCGCGCGATGGGCGCGGTAATGGTATTGAAGAGGTCTCTGATCAGGTGACCGCGGGTGCCAGTAAATATCTTTACGACAACAAGCTGGTGGCACGCATCGACCGCGAGCAGAACATCAGCAGCAAGGTTAACAGCAGTGATTTTCCTAACAGAACCCGCATGGGGATCGATTATCGATTGACATCGAGTACCGACCTGTTTGTTGAGCAAGAGTTCACGGATGGTGACCTGCGTGATACCCGCCACACGCTGGTCGGCATCAAGTCCACACCATGGGAAGGCGGTAAGATTTATACTGGTTTAAAGCAGTCTAGTGATGATGAGCGTGCGACCACCAGCGCCAATGTTGCGTTACAGCAGAAGTGGTTGCTGACGGAACGCTGGAGTCTTGATGTCGGCGCAGAGGAGTCAAAGACTGTCAGTGATAAACTCACCACACCACTCAATGCCAACGTCCCGTTTGCCAGTGGTAACAGTGACGATTTTACTGCGGCGTCGGTTGGGCTGACCTATGCACCGGGTGACTGGTTGTGGACTGGAAGAGTGGAGGCGCGTAATGGTTCAATGGACGATACATGGGGTTTAGCGACCTCGGTGCAAACCACGCCCAACAGAGATCTCTCCACTTTGCTGAGTCTGCAATATACCGAGAGCGAGCATGCTACCGGCGAAAGTAGCAACAAAACAGGGCTGCGTCTGGGGTTGGCCTATCGTCCTGAAAACAGCCGCTGGATCTTTCTCGACAAACTGGATCTGAAATGGGATGAATTAAGTGGTGGTGCATTCGATAGTAAGTCATGGCGTGTGATCAATAATTTTAACGCAAACTACAAGCCTAATGAAAAATGGCAGCACAGTCTTCAGTACGGTGCGAAGACCGTCAGCGAGACTATCAACAATCGCAATTATAAGGCTTATGTTGATCTGATGGGGGTTGAGAGTCGCTACCACATAAATGCCAAATGGGATGCAGGTGTGCATGCCAATATCCTGCATCACTGGGACCTGAAACAGCATGATTACAACACGGGTCTTTCAGTGGGTCATACCGTGGCAAAGAATATCTGGGCCAGCGTGGGCTACAACTTTGTCGGTTTTAAGGATAAGGATTTCTCAGCGGCGCGTTACACCAGTCAGGGCGTCTATGTGAAGTTTCGTGTGAAATTTGATCAGCACAGTGCCAAAGAAGCGCTACAGTGGTTAAGGAAATGAGCTGTTTAGGAAGGTCTATCATTGGCTGGGTGTGCATAAAAAATGTTATGAAAAATACAAACCATACAACTTGGATATTGCACTGCCACATGGCTTTTTTCATGCTGGTTGTGGTGTTGATATCTTGCTGCTATTGGAATCTGATTCATTGGGTGAGTTTATGGTGACTAAGATGTATCAACGCGAGGTGAAGGAAACCAGTCGACCATCAACGTGGCCCGGTTTTATTATCATGCTGGTGTGTTGCTTTCTCTCGTCGAGTCCACTTCAGGCGGCGATAAACTTCGTTCAGACGGTAGGCCAAACCTCTGCTGCATCCAGTAGCACCACGACTGTGGTCAATGTTGCATCCAGTGTCACCTCCGGAAACACCGTTATTGTAACCATCGCAATGAACTACGGAGCTGGGGGAGCGCTGAGCTGTAGCGATAGCAGCGGCAACAGCTATACAGTAGATCTGGATGTGAATGACACCTTTCTACGCTCTGTGACCTGCGCCGCACACAATGTGACTGCGCTGACCACTAGCGATACGATCACCGTTAGCCATCCCTCGGTAGCGGCGCGGGCCGTTAGTGCGCATGAGTTTTCGGGGCTTACTGCAGTTTCAACGCTGGATAGAACCAGTTTCGCTGGCGGGGTATTTGATCGTTTTCCAGATTCGGGCAATACCGCTACGACCAGTCAGGCAGACGAGTTGTTAATCGGAAACATCTCTGTAGAGGGCCCCGTAAGTGATGGCTTTACGCTGGGTACCGGTTACACTGCGCTCGCCAGAGCAGGGACTTCAACGGCCCCTACAGACGTGACTGTGAACCCCGAATATCAAATTGTCTCATCGACAGGGATCTATTCCAGTGATGGCACATTAAGTACTGATCGCTGGTGGATTGCACTGGTCTCCACTTATAGAGCTGCAACGATTAACATATCCGGCACCTGTAAACAGGCGAATCAGACAAGCGACTGTTTTGATACCGGCACAATAAGAGTTGCAATCAATGGCACGCTGCGAGCGCAGACGCAAACAATGGTTTCAGGAAGCTGGACGATTTCAGGCGTGGTCGCGCCCGAAATCGGTGATGTGATTACTGTTTTTGTGGACGGCGCAACTGATACCCGAGAAGCAGTCGCAGTCACCAAATATGATGGCAGTGGCAACATCACCGGCCTGGAATTAATTGAACAGCACCTCACCATCGGCAGCAACGATAATCAGACGATCACCAACGCCGACCTCAGCCAGTATGATAACTCTGCCAGCGGTGATGAAGACCTGTTTCATGAGGTCAACGGCACGAATGACCTCACTGTTGATGTAACCGGTCTATTGTCAGCGGAGGAGGTTTACATTAAAGGTGGCAACATCTTTCGTCCAGACAGTACAGGATCAGGAAATGTTACTACGCATGACCTGGAGATCAACGGTACGCTTATCGCGGATAATAACAGCATTACCCTGAATGGCTCCTGGGACAACAACGCCACCTTTACCGCAGGTAGTTCCAGTGTCAATTTCACTGCAGGGTCAGGCACAGAGTTGATTGACTCTACAGGTGCAACGACTGCGGATTTTTACAACATTACATTTAACGATAGTGCAGGCGCGGCTACCTTTCAGCTGGAATCGGCGTTAGATGTTGCTAACGATCTCACTGTCAGCGATGGTATTCTGAACACAAAAAGCGGTTCCAGTTTTGCCATCAACGCCGCTAGACATATGAATCAAACCGGCGGGCAGATACAGGCCAACAACTCTACGCTTACGGTGAGCGGCGATTTTTTAACCGATGGTAGCGAAGACAGCAGTCAATTCAACAACGCGTCTGTTGTGCTCACCGGTACCGGGATTTTGTCGTATAACAATCTCTCGCCATCCTGGGCTAACGGCTTTAATAACCTGACCGTCGGTCAGGGCGGGAATACCACCACTGCTAACAACGCGATCGGTTCCAAATCTATACGTGTGAACACCACTTTAACAGTGGGTTCAGGGACGCTAACAGGGGGGAACTCATTCTATTTAATGGATAGCAACCCGCTTTCTTTTGATGCTAACGCTACTGTCAGCATTAACTGGCTTCAATTTCTGAGCGGCGGGACACAAACCCTGCCGCCGCTCGCCAATGGCTATGACTGTAATATTGTGTTGGCCGGTTCTAACTCTTCTCTGCTGGTGAACCAGACTGGCAACGTCACACTCAATGCGGGTCACCACCTTCATATTATCGGGGATGGCTTCGCTCACAGAACCTCAACCTATGCAACAAATGGTTTTGATCTTACCGTCGGCGGCGATATTATCATCGGTGCCGGGAACGATACCGGCCTCAAAACCCTCGACGGTACCAACAGCACCATCACCGTTGGGGGGGATTTCGAGATCCGAGATATTGGTACTGGTAGTCAGCAGGCGACTTTTACCTCGGCCAATTCCACAGTGACGTTGAATGGTACAGCAGCGCAAACCGTGCTTAGCAGTGGCGCGAGTTTTAATGATTTGGTAGTGACCAATGCATCGGGCGCCGGCGTGAGTTTTCTTGATGCATTGAACACCACTAACTTCACCGATACCACTGCCGGATCTAGTCTGACCTTTCAATCCGGTGTTTCCCATTCCATCTCCGGTGCATTTACGCTCAGCGGTGCCAGCGGCAATGAAATTATCCTGCGGAGTGACTCGGGAGGGAGCCAGTGGGGCATTAATATCACCGGCACCAAAGCCGTCGATTATGTCGACGTACAGGACTCCGACGCTTCCGGTTCATCGGCCGGAAATAAACCCATCGAGCCCGCCAACTCGCTCGATAGCGGCAATAACACCGACTGGTTCAGTGATTGCACCGTGGTTAATACCAACGATGCCGGCAACAATTCGCTGCGCGACTGTATTACCTATGCAAATGGCAATCCGGGGGCTACGATCAAATTTAATATCCCCAACACCGATGCTAACTACCAAACCTCAGGGGGCGATAGCTGGTGGCGTATCCGTCCAACTACGGCGCTGCCAGCTATCTCCGCCGCTGGCACCGTTATTGATGGCGCGACTCAAACCAGTAGCCAGGGCGACAGCAACAGCCTCGGGCCTGAAATCGAAATTGATGGCACCACAGCTGGTGCCGGTGGCTGGGATGGGCTGGAGACCGCCTCATCGGTAATCGGCGTCACCATTAAGGGCTTAATTATCAACAACTGGTCAAGGGCAGGGATCTCTCTTAATAGCGGTACTGGGTCAAACGTTGTGACCGGCAACTATATCGGCACTAATTATGCCGCTACTGTGGCGCAGGCCAATACTTCTTATGGCGTTTACGTGAGCGCCGATGGCAACACCATTGGCGGCACTACAGCTACAGACCGTAACGTTATCTCTGGAAATGTTGGGCCTGGAATCCACATAGCCGGGGACAGCAATACCATTCAAGGCAATTACATCGGGGTTAATGCGACTGCTAGCGGCGTACTTGCTAATACTACCAACGGTATTCAAATAAGAGCTAGTGCTAGTGGCAATATCATTGGTGGCACTGTGGCTGGAGCAGGAAACGTTATTTCTGGCAATGTAGGTGATGGCATCAGAAATACGTCATCCGGCACAAGTTCGGTGCAGGGAAACTACATTGGGACAAACGCGAGTAGCGCATCACACCCCAACGGCGGCGATGGTTTCTATTCCGATGATGGAACGGTGAATCTCGGCCATGCTTCGGAGGCGCAGTCCAATGTTATTGGCCCCAACACCGATGTCGGCATCAACCTTGCTGGTGGCACCATCAATCTTGCAGGCACCATCGATGTGAATGATGATGTTACGCTGACCACCGGTACGTTCGTCATGGGTAGCGCGAGTTTGAATGTTGCCGGTAACTGGGTGCGTTCAAGTGCCACGGTTACGCCCGGTACCTCTACCGTTACATTAAACGGTACCAATCAAACGATCAGCGGATCGACAACCTTTTATAATCTGAGCAAGACAGAGACGGTGGCACGTACCCTGACCTTTGCCGCGAACAGCACTCAGACAATTGCCAGTGGCGGTACCGTTACTTTGACTGGTGACAGTGGTCAATTACTGGCCCTCAACTGTTCGGGCTGTACTCCAATGGTGGATCACTGGAATCTCAATATCAGCAGTGGGGCGTTTAAGTCGATCGACTATGTTGATGTCAGCGATGCCGATGCCGATGGGTCAGACGCCAGCCACAAACCGATAAATCCGACTAACTATAACGACGGCGGCAACACCATCAGCTGGTTCGGCAGCGCGGTGATCACGGTGATGAAGCTGAGCGCGGTGATCTCCGATCCGATCAATGGCGCTACCAATCCGAAACGGATCCCCGGTTCGATCATCGAGTATACCGTCGTGCCGAGCAATTCCGGCGCGGCCTCGCCGGATGCCAATACGGTGATTGTGACCGATGCCGTTGATGCCGCCAACGTGTCGTTCGATACGACCACCGGTGTTAGTTTCACCGATGGCACCACCAGCTCCGGACTGGCGATCGGCACCGTTACCTATTCGAATACACCGGCACCTGGCCCCTATGTCTACAGCTACATCCCGGGTGCAGGCTATGATGGTAATGTCACCAGTATCCAGATTACTACCACAGGGACGTTTAATTTCGGCGGCTCACCAGATCCGAGTTTTACACTGCGTTATCGTGTGAGGGTCGATTAGAGAAGTGACGGGAAAGGCAGGAGCGCCTTTCCCGTTTAATGGTGTGACGGTTACGAAGCGAAGTTCTGCGCCACAAAATCCCAGTTAACCAGATTCCAGAACGCCTCGACATATTTGGGGCGGGCATTACGATAGTCGACATAGTAGGCGTGCTCCCACACATCGCAGGTGAGCAGTGCGGTCTGTCCGGATGTCATTGGTGTTGCCGCATTGCTAGTGCTGGCGAGAGCCAGTGAGCCATCGCTATTTTTAACCAGCCAGCCCCAGCCGGAACCAAAGGTGGTGATTGAGGTTTGACTAAACTGTGTCTTGAATTCTTCAAATGACCCAAAGGCACTGTTGATCGCGGCAAGCAGTTCACCTGTTGGTTC